>Ga0066710_100006941_pt1 | contig 10713 bp, 14 predicted proteins | sample GraSoiAngelo_159_FD_79666 | JGI IMG/M metagenome (GOLD analysis project Ga0066710, IMG submission 79666) | Grasslands soil microbial communities from the Angelo Coastal Reserve, California, USA - 14_1009_16_40cm | ecosystem: Environmental > Terrestrial > Soil > Grasslands | place: USA...
CGGAGGCGACGAGCAATGAGGCGAGGCCGATGCGCTTCACGTCTGCAGAGATCGGGCGAAGATCCGTGGATCGTTCGTGATGATACCGTCGGCTCCGAGGCGCTCGAGCCGCTCGGCGAGCTCGGGATCGTCGACCGTCCAGACGAACACGGCGACGCCGAGTGCGTGGCACCGCCGAATCGCCCCCGTCGACACAACCGTCCAGTTCAGCGTCGCCGCACTCGCGCCGACGTGCCGCAGCCAGCGGGGCAGCCGCAACGGAAGCACTTGCCGGAGGCCCGCCAGGCTCGGCCTCACGACCGGGCGGACGAAGCGGTTACCGCTCAGCCCGTAACGGTCGTCCGGGTACGTAAGCGCGCGCCGCAGCGACGGCTCGGCCGCCGCGAGCGCGAGCAGGCTCGCCGTCGACGCCGTGCTCGCAAAGCTTCGAGACAGCAGGCCGTGACGGCGCACTGCGTCGGCGACGGCTCGCTCGTGGCCGCTCGCCTTCAGGTCGAGCTGCACGCCAATTCGGCGGTCGGTGACGAGCGCGAGCGCGTCGTCGAGACTCGCCTCGTCGTCCTGGCCGAGCGCGTCGCTGGAGTGCGCGAGCGCGACCGTCCCGTCGGCTCGGCCGATCACGTCGATCTCGACCGCGTCGACCCCGAGATCGGCCGCAGCGGCGATCGACGCGAGCGTGTTCTCGGGCGCGAGCACGGGCGCGCCGCGGTGACCGACGCGCACGATGGGTCCGTCGCCTCGGAGGAGCTCCACTACGATCGTTTGATCACGACGACCGCACAGTCGTCCGCGAGCTCGCCACCGGCAAAGGCGCGACAGTCCGCGACCACGGCCTGCGCGAGCTCCTTCGCGGGCAGCTCCCGCTGCGCGGAGAGCAGAGCATCGAGCCGTTCCGTCCCGTACAGCCGGCCGTCGCTTCGCGCCTCGATGACGCCGTCCGTGTAGACGACGACCGCCCCGCCGGGAGGCAGCTCGGCGGTCACCTCCTCGTACTGCTGGTCGACGTCGATGCCGAGGATCAGCCCGCGGGCGTCGAGGCTCTCAACGCGGCCGTCCGGCAGCACGATCCGCGGCGGCGGATGACCCGCGCCGGCGGCGGCGACGCGCCCGCTCTTCGCGTCGACGGTCACATAGACCATCGTGATGAACTTGCCCGGCGCGATCTCGCCGACGACGACCTCGTTCGCAGACGCGAGGAAGTCGCCCGGATCGGGATGCTCGCGTGCGAGCGACCGGAACACGAACTTCGCCATCGCCATGTCCGCCGTCGCCTCGATCCCGTGTCCGGTGACGTCGCCGAGCACAACTGCGAGCCGCTCGTCGCCCAGCTCGAGGAAGTCGTAGACGTCGCCGCCGACGTCGACGCGCGCGGCCGACTCGTAGACGTCGCCGACGTCGAGTCCCGCGATCTGCGGATGGGAGCGCGGCAGCAGCGAGCGCTGCATCGTGTCTGCGAACTCCTTCTGCTGCTGGTAGAGACGTGCGTTGTCGATCGCGAGCGCCGCCTGCCCGGCGATCGCGAGCGCCGCCGCGACCGTCTCCTCGGTGAGCGGCTCCCCCGGCCGGAACGAGAGGATGCTCAGGGAGGCGATCACCTCGGCGGGAGTCGCGATCGGGACGACGGCGGCCGTCCAGCCGCGCGCGAGGAAGGGCGCAAGCAGGATCCCGAGCTGCGACGCGGTCGGCTCGTCGAGCCGGAACGGGACGCGCTCGCGGAACAGTCGCTGGATCGGCTGCGAGCCGAACGGCTGCGGCCGGTATAGGATCGCCCGTGCCGCTTCGGCGAGGTTCGGATCGGCGACGTGGATCGCACGCGGGAGCAGCTGCTCGCGGCGGGCGTCGGGCATGCGGATCACTGCCGCGTCGGCGTCGAGCACCTCGACGACGGTGCGGGTCACGGCCTCGAGCGTCGCGTCGAGCGAGAGGCTCTGTGCGAACGACCGCGAGATCTCGTACAGCGCGCCGAGCTGCCGCGCCGCCTGCCGCTCGGACGCGAGCGCCTCCTCGAGCTCCTCGCCGAGCTCCTTCGCCTGCTCGTGCAGCTGCGCGTTCTGCACCGCGACGGCGAGCTGGCCGGCGAGCGGCGCGAGCAGCGCGACGTCGTTCTCCGTCAGCCGTCGTCCCGCTTCGGGATACACGGCGAGGAGGCCGATCGTCTCCTCGGCCGCGATCAGGGGCACGGCCACGACGGCCTCGATCCCAGCCTCGGCCGCCGCTTCCTCGACGCCGCTCGGCTCGTCGAGCACGACGGCGTCGCGGCCACGGAGCGGGCCCAGGGCGAGCTCGAGGACGCGCTCGGCCACACGGACGTGCGGGCCGGTGAGGCCGCGGCCGGCGGCCGGGACGAGCCGGCCCTCCTGGCGCAGGTAGACCGCGAGCTGGCCGACGCCGAGCAGCTCCGCGATCCGCTCGACGGCGGTCTCCAGCGTGTGCGCGAGCGAGAGCTCGGCGGTGGCCTGACCGACGACGGCGAGCAGGGTGCGCGTCCGCTCGAGCTCGCTCGCGAGCTCCTCGCCGCGCGCGCCGGCGCGCAGCGCGTGCGCGGCGCGGACGCCGAACGTGCCGAGCGCGGCCAGCTCCGGCTCGCCGGGCGCCGTCCCGGCCGGAAAGAGCAGCTGGAGCACGCCGACGGCGGGCCGCCCGAGCGGCAGCGCGGCGGAGACGGCCGTCTCCGGCGGCAGCAGGCCGTCCGTCGTCACGTCGACGGGGCCGAGGCCGGCGAGGGCGCGCGCCGCGACGACGCGTGCGCCGCCGAGCTTCGGCGGCGGCTCAGGGAGCCCGTGCGAGCTGACGAGGACCAGCTCGTCGCCGGCGGTGCGCTCCCACAGGAGCGCGATTGCCGCGCCGCTGACGGCGGCGGCGAGCCGGGTGAGCTCGTCGCGCGTCCGCGAGCCGTCCGAGCCGGCGGCGAGCGCCTCGCCGGCGAGCTCGAGCGCCGGGATCGCGATCGACGGCAGTTCACCTGCCCCGCCGACGCCGTAGGCGCGCAGGACGAGCGCGACCTGGCCGGCTGCGAGAAGCGCGGAGCGGCGCTCGTCGATTCCGAACGGCCGGCTGCGGAGGAGCTCGACCGACGCGACCGTCCGTCGGGCGAGCGAGACAGGTACGAGCAGCAGCGAGCGCGCGCCGGCGCGCGCGGCCGCGCGCCGAACGGCGGCAGGCGCCGCGGCGACGTCGTCGATCGGCTCGGCCGGCAGCTCGCCGACGGCGATGCGCGTCCCCTCGAGCTCGGCGGCGAGCGCGGCCGAGGCGGCGACCGCACGCGCCGACAGAGTTCCGCCGGCGGGGTCGAGGACGCGCACGACGCAGACCTCGGCGCCGCCGGCGCGGGCGGCCGCCTCCGCGACGAGGACGAGCGCGTCGGTGAGCGTCGCGCCCGCGGCCACGGCGACGCCGGCATCGGCGAGCGCCTCGAGCGCTGCCGCCGGCCCTTGCCGGCGTTGATCTGGCTCGACGACCATCAACCCTCCCAGGGCTCAGTATGGCCCACGGGAGCCTAGAATCCCTCCCTATGGCCCATCCCGCGCCGCGGCATGACGTCGCCGAGGACGACATCCCGCTCGATCCGACCGCGATCGAGCGGCGCTACCGCCTCGAACGCGCCCGCCGGCGCGCGCGCGAGCGGCACAAGCAGGAGACGACGCTCGCGCACTTCCGCTTCTACGCCGTGATGCTCGTCCTCGGCGTGGCCGCGATCGCGCTGCTCGTGCTCGTCTGGCACGAGATCCAGCGGCTCTTCGGACTCTGACGAGCTACTGCAGCTGCGAATGGAGTGCCCGGGTGAACGGGCTCCATGGGGCTTGTTCCCACGAGTCGCCGCCGCACATCGGGCACCGCGGAAGCTCGCGGTACACCGTCACGCCGTAGCTGCATTCCGCGCAATGGAACTCGCCCTTCACCGCCTGTCCGGTCGACCAGAACCGCACGAAGCCACCGGCCTCGGTACTCGCGACGCGCATCCGTTCCGTCATCCGACCCCCTTGCCGCCCGTGGACTTGGAGAATTCCCCATACTGCGATCCGTGCAAACCCCGGAGCCTCTGTACCCGGATCCGGATCCGCTCACCCGGCCGCCGGGAGCCGCTCGGCCCGTCCCGCGGGTCGGCGGGAGCGCCTTCGCCTGGGGCGAGCGGCTCGCGTCGCTCTCGGGCCTGGTGCTCGCGATCTCGGCGTTCACGGACTGGTACGCCGGCCAGCAGGGAGACGGCCTCGTGCTGAGCGTGATCGGCTGGCACACGGGCGCCCTGGGCAAGCTCGTGTTCTTCATCGGCCTCGCGGTGCTCGCGCTCGTTGCGTTACGGGAAGCCGGGATCGACCTGCCGGCGAGCGTGCCCGAGAGCCTCGTGCTGATCGCGCTCGGGTCGCTGGCGACGATCTTCGTGCTGATCCGCCTGATCTCGATTCCCGACACGTTCTTCGGAACGGCCGGCCGCGGGATCGGCATCTTCATCAGTCTCGCCGCGGCGCTCGCGATGATCGCCAGCGGACTGCTACGAGCAGCAGAAGAGCTATAGCGACGCCCAGCAGCGCGCCGGCGATCACGTCGAGCGGCCAGTGGACGCCGACGTAGACGCGCGAGAACGCGATCGCTGCTGCCAGCACGAAGAAGGCGGGCGCGGCGCGCGGCCACGTCGCCGCCAGCACCGTCGCGCAGGCGAAGCTTGTGGCCGCATGGCCGGACGGGAACGCACCCGTGGCAGGGTCGTGGACGAGCGGCGCCGGTCGCGCGTACACGAGCGGAGGCCGGTCCCGGCCGATCACGGCCTTGAGGATGCCCGAGGTGGCGTCGGCGGTCGCGTCCGCTGCTGCGACGAGCAGGAAGATCCTGGGCCGCCGCCATGCATAGGCGAGCAGCAGGGCGAGCAACAGCCAGATCGCGCCGTACGTGCCGATCCGCGTCAGCCAGACGAAGATGTCGTCGAGCCAGCCGACGCGGTGATGGACGATCCAGCGCTCGACGTGCCGGTCTAGGCCGATCAGGTCGGCAGGACTTGCTTCGTCTGGTCGATCAGCTGCTGCAGGTCGAACGGCTTGCCGACGAAGCCCTGCGCGCCGCGCTCACGCGCCACGTCCCCGGACTCGACCTGGCCGCTGAACATCACGACCGGGATCGCCCCAACGCCGTGCCGCTCCTGGATCTGCCGCAGCATCTCCCAGCCGTCGACCTGCGGCATCATCACGTCGAGCAGGATCAGGTCCGGCCGCGCATCGTCGATCGCCGCGAGCCCTTCCGCGGCGCTGCCCGCCTCGCGGACGGTGTAGCCCTCGAACTCGAGGTTGACGCGGACGAGCTCGCGGACGCGCTCGTCGTCGTCGACGAGCAGGATCAGCGGGCCGGTGCTCGCGGAGCCGCCCGGGCCTGAGCGCTCGAGGAACCTCTGCAGGTCGGCGCGGCGGTACCGACGGTGGCCGCCGGGCGTGTAGAACGCCGGCACGCGGCCCTGATCGGACCATTTGCGAATCGTACTCTGGGCGACGCCGAGGAAGCGCGCAGCCTGGCCGAGCGTGAGCCATTCGCCCTCGCCGCCACGCGCGGAAGTCTGATCCCTGAACCCCATCGGGATTGGAACTTAACCAAAGCTTCGTTTTCTTACACCTCAAGGGTGCGTCAGGGTGCGCACGTACGTCACGAGCCCGCGATCCGGCTTCGGATTGTCGTGCAGCGCCTCGCCGACGGCGACCCCGACGCCGAAGATCACGACCGCCAAGGCGATGCGGATCGTCCAGCGGACGGCGGTGGGGCGACTCCGGCGCCGCCGGACGGGTCGGCGGCCGGTACTCATGGCTCGTAGTCGAGGGCGCCGCGCAGATACATCTGGAAGGCGGCCGCGACGACGGTCGTCAGGTCGCGCGTCCATCCCGGGGTAGCGGCCCGCTCGGAGACGGCCTCGCGCGCCCAGCTCTCGGCGTCGGCGTAGGCCCGTGCGAGGTCGGCGAGCGTGAAGCTCTGGCCGACACGGCGGCGGAGCTCGTCCGTGACGACCTCGATCTGGGCGAGCAGCCGCCCGTAGCGTGTCGGATCGGCGCGCTCGGACTCGACGCGCCGCAGCGCGTCCTCCCACTCGTGCCGTGCCGTCTCGAGCCCGATCGCCATCCGCGGCGATGCTAGTACTCGTCGGAGCAGCAGCGCTCCGGCCAGAGCGGCTCGAGCTCGTCGACGATCCGGTCACCGAGTTCGTAGCCGGGCCGCGCGAGTGCGAATGCCGCGTGTGCGTGCAGGCATTTGAGACTCCCGTCGCGACTCGATCCGCCGATCCCCGACTCGAGCGACGCATGCTCCCAACCCGACCCGGCGAGCTCGCGGCGGAGCCGCCGCTGCTCGTCGGAGGCGCGCTCGAGGCTCGCGGCAAGCTTGGGATCGCTCCGCGCCGCGTCCGTCCACCGCTCGACGCCTCCCGCCGCCTCGAGTCGCGAGATCGCGACGACGAGCCAGCGGCAGGTCAGGTAGTAGGTGGTCGGGAAGGGAGCGCCCGCGTCGTCGACCGGAGCTTGCTCCGTGACCGCCGGGCGGCCGAACGGACAGCGCACCACAACACGACGAAAGGCGCGGGGCGCGCGTCCGAGCTGCTTCTCGACCAGAGCGCGGTCATCCACGACTCCTGAGACTAGCCCGCAGGTGTTTCCGCCACTCCCCGATCCCCTTGACGATGTAGAGATGCTCGCCCGGCTTGACGTAGCCGAGACGACGGGCCTCGCGCTCGAGCGCGGCGAGGCTGGTCGAGACGCCGAGGCGGCGCTCGAGCGACCGCTTCTGCGCCTCGAGCGCGCGTACCTCGGCGCGGCGGACGTCGCGCGCCTTGCTCGAGTGCAGGTACGCGTGCACCGGGCGGTAGTAGAGGAGGCCGACGAGCGCGAGCGCGGCGACGCCTGCCCAGCGGAGGGCGATCGTGGAGCGAGCCGGTCGTCGACGCCGCGACATGCCGGGGACACTTCGCCCCCGCATCGCAGGTTCCTACTCGACGATGTCGACCTTGATCACGTTCGTCGAGCCGGGGATGTTGACGGCGGTGCCGGCGGTGATCACCACGCGGTCGCCGGTCGAGATGAGCCCCGCGGCGCGCGCGGCGGCGATGGACTCGTTCCACAGATCGTCGACGTCGCGCGCCTCCGGAATCAAGATCGGCGTCACGCCCCACTCGATCGCCATCTGGCGCACGGCCCAGTCCATGTGGGTGAGCGCGATGATCGGGCGCCGCGGCCGGAGCCGCGCGACCGCGGAGGCGGTGCGTCCGGTGAACGTCGGAACGAGCAGCGCGCGCGCGCCGAGTGTCTCCGCGAGGTCGCAGGCCGCGTTCGACATCGCCTGGCCGATCGTCGGCTCCTCGGCGCGCTCCGGCAGCTCGTGCCGGTAGCCCATGCTGGGCTCGACCGCGCGCGCGATCCGGTCCATGTAGCCGACGGCCTCGACCGGGTACTCGCCGACCGCAGTCTCGCCGGAGAGCATGACCGCGGACGTGCCGTCGAGCACCGCGTTCGCGACGTCGCTCGCCTCGGCACGTGTCGGCTCGGCGTGGTGGATCATCGTCTCCAGCATCTGCGTCGCCGTGATCACCGGCTTCCCGCGCTCGAGACAGCGCAGGATGATCTTCTTCTGCAACAGCGGCACGAGCGCCGGCCCGATCTCGACGCCGAGGTCCCCGCGTGCGACCATCGCCGCGTCGGTCTCGGCGAGGATGTCGTCGAGCGCCTCCACGGCCTCCGACTTCTCGATCTTGGCGATCACGTGGGCCTTCGAGCCGTGCTCCTCGACGAGCTTCTTCAGGTCGTGCACGTCGGCGGCGGAGCGGACGAAGGAGAGGGCGACGAAGTCGACGCCGAGCTCGAGCGCGAACTCGAGGTCGTCGATGTCCTTGCGCGTCAGCGACGGGATCGGGATCGGCACGCCCGGCAGGTTGACGCCCTTGTGCGAGCTGATCCTGCCGCCGACGACGACGCTGCAGCACGCCCGGCCCTTCTCGATCCGGTCGACCCGCAGACGGACGAGCCCGTCGTCGATCAGGACGTCGTGACCGGGCTGGAGCACGTCGCCGATCACGGCCGGCAGGACGGGCAGATCGCCGTTCGTCGTCGTTCGCTCGCCGACGACGGCGATCTCGTCGCCCCGGTGCAGGATCACCGGCTCGGGCAGGTCGCCGATGCGCAGCTTGGGCCCCTGGAGGTCCGCGATCAGCGCGAGCGGCCGGCCGACCTCCTCGGAGATCGCGCGCACGGCGCTCGCCCGCTCCGCGTGCTCTTCGTGCGTGCCGTGGGACAGATTGAGGCGCGCCGCGTCCATCCCGGCGGCCGCGAGCTCGCGCAGCCGTTCGCTCGACGCCGACGCGGGACCGAGCGTGGCGACGATCTTGGTGCGCCGAGAGGGAGCGCTCGCCATGGCCTGAGAGTAGCTACGGCCGTGGCCGTTGTCCGGATCGGACGCGACGTCAGCCGTGCCGGGCGCGCGGGAACGCGGCCCAGCCGGGATAGACCGCGGCGTCGCCGAGCTCCTCCTCGATCCGGAGCAGCTGGTTGTACTTCGCGACGCGGTCCGTTCGAGACGGGGCTCCCGTCTTGATCTGGCCCGCGTTCGTCGCGACGGCCAGGTCGGCGATGGTCGTGTCCTCGGTCTCGCCCGAGCGGTGCGAGATCACGGTCGCGTACGCGTGCGAGCGCGCGAGCTCGATCGCCTCCAGCGTCTCGGTCAGCGTCCCGATCTGGTTCACCTTGACGAGGATCGCGTTCGCGACTCCCTCGTCGATGCCGCGCCGCAGGCGCTCCGGGTTCGTCACGAACAGGTCGTCGCCGACGAGCTGCAGCCGGTCGCCGAGCCGCTCGGTCAGCTGCCGCCATGCGCCCCACTCGTCCTCCGCCAGTCCGTCCTCGACCGACACGATCGGGTAGCGCGCGGCGAGACCGTCGTAGAACTCGATCATCCCGGCGCCGTCGAGGATCTCGCCCTCGAGCCGGTAGCCGCCGCTCTCGTAGAACTCTGTCGACGCCGGATCGAGCGCGATCGCGATCCGGTCGCGGTGCCCTGCGCGCTCCGCGGCCTCGAGGATCGCATCGAGTGCCGTCGAGCTCGACTCCAGGTCCGGCGCGAAGCCGCCCTCGTCGCCGACGCCGGTGGCGAGGCCGCGGTCGTGGAGCACGCCCTTCAGCGCGTGGAAGACCTCCGTCGCGATCCGCAGCCCGTCCGAGAAGCTCTCCGCGCCGGCCGGGACGACCATGAACTCTTGCAGGTCGATCGAGTTCTGGGCGTGCGCGCCGCCGTTGATCACGTTCAACATCGGCACCGGCAGCGTGTGCGCGCCGACGCCGCCGATCCAACGGTAGAGCGACATGTTCGCGTTCGCAGCAGCAGCCTTCGCCGCGGCGAGCGACGCACCGAGGATCGCGTTCGCGCCGAGACGGCCCTTGTTCTGCGTGCCGTCGAGCTCGAGCAGCCGTGAGTCCACCGCGGGCTGGTCCCCCGCGTCGAGGCCCTTCAGCGCGGCGGCGATCTCGGTGTTGACGTTCCGCACGGCCTGGGAGACGCCCTTGCCGCCCCACGCGCGCGCGTCGCCGTCGCGCAGCTCGAGCGCCTCGTGGACGCCCGTCGACGCGCCGGACGGGACCGCGGCACGGCCGACGGCGCCCGACTCGAGACCCAGCTCGACCTCGACCGTCGGATTCCCCCGGGAGTCGAGGATCTGGCGGGCATGCACGTCGGCGATCGCGGCTGTCACAGTGCGGACTCCTTCTTGGCGAGATCGAAGTAGCGGTCCTGCTCCTCGAGCGGCAGCGCCGTCCACGTCTCGCCCGCCTCGGCGGCGAGCTGCTCTGCGCGCTCGACGCGCATCCTGAAGCGATCCGTCGCCGCGCGCAGCGCAAGCTCCGGATCGACGTTCAGACGGCGCGCGACGTTGACGGCCGCGAACAGCACGTCGCCGAGCTCCGCGACGTGCCGCCGGTCGGGCTCCGTCTCGGGCGGCGGCTCTTCCCCGACCTCCGCCTTCAGCTCGGCGATCTCGGCGTCGAGGTCGGCGACGGCGCCGCCGAGATCCGGATACTCGAAGCCGACCGCCCGCGCGCGCCGCTGCACCTTGCGCGCGTGCAGGAGTGCCGGCAGGTTCTCGGGAACGTCGTGGAAGACGCCCTCGCGTTCTTCCTGCTCGCGCTTGATCTTCTCCCAGTTCTCGCGGACGCGGCCTGCCGTGCGCGCCTCGACCTCGCCGAAGACGTGCGGATGCCGCCGCACGAGCTTCTCGTGGATCCCGCGCGCCACGTGCTCGAGATCGCCGGCGCCGCGCTCCTCGAGCAGCAGCGCGAGGAAGTACGTCTGGAACAGGAGATCGCCGAGCTCGTCGACGAGCTTCGCGTCGTCGCCCGTCATGGCGGCCTCCGCGACCTCGTACGACTCCTCGACCGTGTGCGGGACGATCGTCCGCGCGGTCTGCTCGCGATCCCAGGGGCACTCGCGCCGAAGCGTCTCGGTCAGCGCCTGGAGCTCGAGAAGGGCCTCGGCGAGGCCCTGGCTCACTTCGTCGTGCTCGTCGTGGCGGTGGCGGTCGTCGTCGCCGCGGGCCCGCTCGTCGCCGCGGTCGTCGCGGTGGACGTCGTCAGCGCCGCGCACGGATCGGTGAACGGCTTGTAGGCGGCGCCGTACGACAGCTTGCCCTTGCAGAAGTCCTTCTTCGTCGTGTCGACCCACTTCGACATGGCGTCGTTCCTCTTCGTCTGCAGGAGCTGCTGGCGGATC
>Ga0066710_100006942_pt1 | contig 10712 bp, 6 predicted proteins | sample GraSoiAngelo_159_FD_79666 | JGI IMG/M metagenome (GOLD analysis project Ga0066710, IMG submission 79666) | Grasslands soil microbial communities from the Angelo Coastal Reserve, California, USA - 14_1009_16_40cm | ecosystem: Environmental > Terrestrial > Soil > Grasslands | place: USA...
GTAGCGTCCGCCGTCCAATTCGTGCCAGAACGGCGCTGGAAAAGTCAGCACATCGACTTCAGCGCCCTTCTGGACATTCTCGAACACCGGTCCGCCCTCGACGGCAACCGGCTCGTATTTTGCTGCCTCAGCTTGCCAGATGCGTGGCTTGCCGCGTAGCTCATCCACAAGCCGCCGGTGCGTCATCTGTATGGGGAGGCGCAGAATGGAAGACAGGCGCACAGGGCTGCTCGTGCTGCAGGTGAGCACGCGAAACCCCTTCCCATAGCGCGCAATCTCATCGAATAGCAGCGCCGGCGGCCTCTCCTTCTTTACGTTGAGCTCGCTGATTGCGCCGAGCTCGAGGTTCCAATCGGCGCCCCGCACATCCTTCAGTTCGCCGAGCGCCTCGATGTCGCGCAACCAGGCGCGCAGGTCGAGGGGATTCCCCACACTTTCGTGTTTCATCCCCACAGTTTCGTGCTTCACGGCACCTCCTGGATTCTCCTAATACATGACGCAGCATGCCGAGTGCAAGCTCATGCTCCGGACGGTAGTGGGTCAGTTTGACCTGTAGCGAGGGTGAACATCCGTTTCAAGGTGCGCCGGGCCGGTCGTGTCCCAGCGCCCGTGCAACGCACACGACGCGCAATCGCTGGCCAAGTTATACTCTGCGGCAACAGCGGAGAGCGGTATGGACAATACGGCCTATACGAACCCATTTGTAGCAGAAACCTATGACTTGGTGGCTCCCTATCGTGTGCGAGAAGACGTGGAGTTCTTCGTAGACGCGGCCAGGGAATCCGGGAGCCCAGTGCTGGAACTAGGATGCGGCACGGGCAGAGTCTTGATCCCAACGGCAAGGGCTGGCATTGAAATCACCGGTTTGGACGCATCGGAAGTAATGCTGGGAGTCTGCCGTGCACACTTGCAGAAGGAACCAGACGAGGTGCGCTCGAGGATTCAGCTTGTGAAAGGCAGAATGCAGGACTTTGGCCTGGACAGGAAGTTCAATTTGGTGACCATTCCGTTTCGCCCTTTCCAGCATTTGGAAAGCGTTGAAGCCCAGGTATCCTGCCTGCGCCACGTCCACGCGCATTTGCAGAACAATGGCAGGCTGATCCTTGACTTATTCAATCCTTGGATTCACCGGCTCATCGAGGATACGGGGAAGGAATTCGACGAGGAGCCGGCGTTCATGATGCCAGATGGCAGAAAAGTTATTCGAAAGCATCGGACTGTAGCGCGAGACCTGTTCAACCAAATAAACGACGAGGAGATGATCTACGACGTGACTCATCCGGACGGATCGACCGAGAGGATTGTTGAGCCTTTTCGGATGAGATACCTATATCGGTTCGAGGCCGAGCACTTGCTCGTCCGGTGTGGCTTTGAGTTGGAGCAGGTTTACGCCGATTATAAAAAGACACCCTATGGCGAGAAATACCCCGGCGAACTCATCATCGTCGCAAGGCGAGAAGCATAGAGCCACTAAGAACGCGCGACGTGCGCGCGGCTGATGATGGAGAATATCTCGCACGTTGCCTATGGTGTACAACAGTTTGCGCTCAGCGATTGAACGCTGGATACAGTGCGGGACCGTCTGTTTCCTTGCGAGATCTGGTACCCTGCGGCTGCTGAATATACTGGCCAGGATCTTGAGCCAGAGAGACAGGACGTGTTCACAGTACCTCCCGCCGACGCACAACGCCGTCAGACGGCGGCACGCAATGCCTCGGCACGGCCTGGAACGTGCCCGCTGATCATCTTTTCTCATAGCAGCGGAGGCAATCGACGGCAGTCCACGTTCCTCTGCACTCATTTAGCCAGCCACGGGTATGTCGTCGCTGCACTCGATCACTCTGAGATCGTAGCACCTGAACTCGCGCGAAAGGATGGCGAAAGCGCCGAGCAAAAAACCGCGCGAGCGGAAGCCTGGATTGGCAACCGTGTACCCGATGTACGGTTTCTCCTGGATCACCTGCTTAGTGCCTCTGTCCTCGGCCAGGAACTTAACCTTGATCGCTGTCAGATAGAAATCGTGGGACAGCAAACGCCAAGGTTGCGCCTCAAATGCCAAATGAGGTGCAGCAAACGCCATTAGTGCAGCGCCACGCTAAGGGCCTGTCCGGTTTGAGAATAAATCGAAACTGTTCCCGTGGCGGACTGGCCGTGGCCGCTGAACAAAACCATTTGTGTACTGTAACCGCCGCCAACGGCGAGATCAGGAAAAGTCACTTCGCCGTTGGGAACAGGACCGAACTCATCGACGGGCGGGGTGGTGGTGACGAGAAAATCTCTGCGTTCGTTATACCGGGCACGTATGCCGACGACGGATATTCCCGCATCGGAATCCGTCGAGATCCGCAGCACTCCCTGAAATGGGGTCGGCAGCGAAGCAAATCCCGGAATCTCACTTACGAACATAGCGGCCTGACCGCGTGCTGCGAGTTTGATGCTCCCGCTAAACCCTGTCGGGACTCCTGCCAGGGTCGTCAGTTCGAAGGTGACTATTGCAGATTGAAGAGGTGAGGCATTAGCTACCGCAAGTCCGGTCTGAATCGTTCCGTTCGATCCTTGCTGAATATCAGCGGATGCCTCGGCGTACATCCGAAAGGCCCGGCTGGATCGTTGTGTGCTAACACCAGCTTGTGACACAGTAATGCCTGCTTTCTGAAATGAGAAAACCAGAAGACCGGTTGGAGTGGAGCTCCCAGAGAGCGGCATGACCAGTACCGATCCCACTTGCGTGTTAGCCGCACCATTAGACGTTTGAAGCCGCTTGGAACTTCGAGGGGCTATCGAGTACGAGAACATGCCGCCTTGCTGTCCGTCAACGGTAATAGTCAACGGTTCTGAAGCTGTGTTGGCGTCGCCCTGGCCAAAGAATTGAATTGTACCGTTCTGTACTGTATCGCTGGGATTGAGCAGGAGAATTTGTGTACTCCAGCCACCACCATCCGCAAAGTGAGGAATTACGAGTGGAGCCACAACGGGGGCCGAAAGATCCGCAACTGGCAATGTCGTACTTAAAAACTCTGATCGTTCATTCGTGAACCCTCGAAGGGCGATCACAGACACGGGAACGCTCGCAGCAAAGCTGAACGTCCCTTGAATGAGTAAGGTCCCATTTAGAAAAGGATGTTGATTAAGAAAGGCAGCGATTTGTCCATTCGACGGTATGGTGAAACTGCCGCGTCCGAAATCGATGCCGTTCTGATCAGTAAAGAAGAAATCTATGGAGGCAGTCCCGTTATTGGGGTTTGCGATCGCCAATCCCGTGGTGACTGCACCGTTAACCTCCGCATAAATACGGCCGCCACGAACCGCAGCTACTGCTGGCACACCTTGCTCGGTCACGAGGACACCGTTCTGGCGCGAGCCGAATATGGCAACCGCATCCGGAGGCATGCTTCCGGAATTCGGCTTAATGCGGCCATAACCCATAGCGAGGGATGCTGTGGGCAAAGCTGCGGTGAAGGTGCTCCCGCCGCTCTGTGGAATCGTGTATGCGGTGACAGATGCCGGCTCGACAATGCTTGCCAAAAACGCATCGCCCGTATTCCGGAGATCCATCCCACCCTTGTAAACCGATTGAAATGCTCTCGCAGTTGGAAAATTCGACGACGTCGTAGTTCCGGCAACCCAGAGGTTTCCTCGAGCGTCAATGGCGATCCCTAGCGCCGTCTCATCACCGCTCCCGCCAAGATAGGTCGAGAAAACGAGAGCAGAGCCGGACGCATTCAATTTCACGACAAAGGAATCGCCGGGCCCACTCAACGTCGACTGAATGGCATTCACCATTGGGAAATTTGCCGAAGTCGTCCGCCCGCAGATGTATGCGTTACCAGAATTATCAACACCGATTCCAAAACCAGTATCCAAACCGGCTCCTCCCAGATAGGTGGAATAAACGATCGAGCCGGCCGATTCGAATTTTGTTACAAAGGCGTCGTAGGCTACAGGTCCGGGACTACGCCGGACAGGTTGCAATGGATTCACCGTCCGAAAATTGTCGGAGGCGGTTTCGCCTGTTACGTACGCGTTGCCAAGAGTATCGACGGTAATTCCCAATCCAACTTCTCGGCCGCTTCCACCAAGATACGTCGAATAAATCAGCGAGCCGGCTGCGCTCAATTTTGAGACAAACGCATCGGAGTCACCGCCACCGGAGGGCTGAGCAGCATTGAAAGTCACTAAATCGCGAGAATCCGTCGCGCCGGTGATATAGGCGTTCCCTTCCTTGTCGACAGCAATTGCAGCCCCACCACTGGATCCGCCGCTGCCCAAGCAGGTCGAATAGATCAGTGCAGATCCAGCGTCATTGAGTTTCATCACGAATGCAACGTTATAGGTCGAGCACTTTCCACCGGGCACTGGATTCGCCACCGGAAAATCGAGTGATGTCGCTCCGCCTGTGACATAGGCGTGGCCGGCCGTGTCGACCGCAATCGCTCTCGCAGTGTCAATTTCGCTGCTGCCTCCAAATCGCGTGGAATAAATCAAAGCCGAACCAGTTCGGTTGAGTTTGACAACGAACGAATGACCACGCGTCATCAGCGGGTTGACAAGAGGAAAATCAGATGAATTCGTTGTTCCAGTCACATAGGCATTCCCAGAACTATCCACTGCGACGCCGGTTCCGGCGGCCCCCCCAGTTCCACCTAAGAATGTGATGTACATGAATGTAGATCCGTCTGAGTTCAGCTTTGCGACGAACGCACGGGGACAAGGATAGGGGGGTGCACCACTAACATTCGAAGGGCAACGTGCTTGACTGCCAAAATCCGGTTGCAGCGCGTTCACCGTTTGGAAATCAGGAGAGACTGTCGTTCCTGTCAGGTAAGAATTACCTGCGCTGTCTACCGCGACAGCGCTCGCACTGTCACTACCGCTCCCTCCGAGATATGTTGCATAACTCAGTATCGGATCGATGATGAGCGGCTCTCGAGCATCATATGATCCCAAACGAATGCCCACGCGTTTTCTATCGAAAAGAACGTACGTTGCTCTGACTTCGCGGTGGCTTCCAGAGTGATTCTGATAAGCAATTGGCTTGTGTAACCGAATTTCCTCCCCATGAGCCCTCAGCCTCAGGTCACCATGCACGTCGATGCCAATATGCTGAACTCCTTCAAAGCTAATGCGAATGGAATCCGGAGAAGCACCCGCAGCGACGACAAAGTCATATTCGAGTCGTGCGCCGTCGCCGTAGAACACCACATCTATTCCTGGATAGACCGCTGCGTGTCGAACCTTCCGGTACAGGGCTACATTGGTGAGCCACTGTTTTGGATCATTTCCTAGGAAATAGTTCGCTTTCCCGGGTAGTTCATCCAAACCTTCGACAACTGGTTGCTGATTGCCGCCAGCAAATTTCATACGTAGAAAGAACGGCCTCGGCTTGAGGCCGGCAATTCCCTTTTTGTACAAACTTAAGGTGGCTTCAGCCGGTGTCACTAAGAGGCTGTACCCACGGCCTCGCGAGATGTAGTTCACCTGCGGGTTAGCTTGCCCCGGGTTCGCCTCGAAAATCATGGGCAACGCTATATCAGCCTTGCTCGCCTCGGCAGATGTCTTTCCGGAAAGCGCAACAAGTACTGCAGCGATGCCAACAAAGCGGCACGTCACACGATAGAAACTATTGTTCATTGAACCGATCTCCTAGCGGTGCACTCGATCCACTGTGCAACATTTTCCAAATCGACGGTTGTCTCTCCGAAAAAAGAACACACGGCAGACAGCGAAGATCATCTAACGTCTATGGAAAAACCGTTCCGCCACAAAATGTGGAGTGTCAGCAAGCAAGACGCCAAGCTTGAGGTACGTGGGTGCCACAGTAGCTGTGGATGAGGACGAGCTCGCCCGAATACTGGAGCGGGACTTTCAAGGAGGTCTCGAAGTCGCGCTGAAGATCGAAATCAGCTTCAACGCAACCATGATCCCTGACCGGTACCTTGCCGCCTCGATCGCTTTGGATGTCAATTGGTGCAGAAATTTTGGTCCGGCCTTTGACTTGCGACACCTCAAAAACTGTATGGGTATCGTAGGGTCTCGCAACGAATTATCGATAGTATGCCTTTCAGACTCAGCGCAACCCGAAAAGGAGACTATTTATGCCGACGATATGCCAGGTAGAAGTTGGTATGAGGCAACCTTTGTGAAACCAACCGAGATCATCGCGATCGATTGGCATGTGTACCGAAAGTTCTTGCTCGTTTGGGCCGCGGTACTCGCGCTCGGTATCTTCGCCGCGATGCTGCTGCCACCTGGCGCTCAAGTCGCGAAAGGCATTTTCCTGGGCGCCACACTCGTATGTCCGTATGGGTTTGCGCATTTCTGTTTCGTCATTCCCCGCGGGTTCGGCCTGCTGAAACGGCTGTGTGAGTAGCACATGAATGTCCGCTAGGGCGGCACTCAGGTATCGCCCCATTCCGCACCTCCCGAATGGGAGCCTCTTCCTGGTGCCGCCCTAGAGCGGACATTTCACGTGCTAATTAAGGCGGACATTTCATGTGCTACTCACAGTCCGGGTTTTTTTCGTCGACAAAAAATACTAGCCTGTGTAATAAGTGCCGCGAACACTCAGCAGAAAATCCAGTTTAAGCATAGGTTCCCTTTCCGAAGAGGAGGAGGAGATCATGAGAAGGCTTTTGATAGTAGTCGCCGGACTGCTGTGTCTTGTTCTCTCGGCCTACACGTTTGGGCAAACCAGTAATGCCACACTGGGCGGCACGGTTTCCGATTCCACGGGCGCGTTGATTCCCGGTGTAGCCATAACCGCGACGAATATCGCGACGGGTATCGTCAACACCGTACTGACCAATGAGGCCGGCGCCTACCAATTTGCCAGCCTGCAGACGGGAACCTATAAGGTGAGCGCGGAGCTGTCCGGTTTTCAAACCCAAACCTATAACGAAGTGGCCCTTGGGATCTCCCAGCAGGTCCGCTTGAATTTCTCGTTGAAAGTCGGCTCCCTGGCCCAGAGTGTCGAAGTGACCGTGGCGGCCGACACGTTGATTGCAACGTCGTCTTCCTCCGTAGGCACGGTTCTTCCCGATTACAAAGTGCGCGACCTCCCTCTGGGCGGACGCAACGTGATGGATCTGCTCACCAGGACGGCCGGCGTCAGCAATGCGGTCAGCGGTGAGGGAACGAATACCGGCTCTTCGGCCGGAGATGTGGGGTTTTTTGCGGGCGGGCGGCTCAGCGCCGTGAATACAACGCGAGACGGCTTCGTCGTTTCCGACGGCCGATATCTCCACGGAGCATTTTCGTCCACGTATGTCAGTCCCGATCTGGTCGAGGAAGTTCGCATCATCACGGCGCCTGTCGATGCGGAAATGGGACGCGGTTCCGGACAGGTCCAAATGTCCACGCGCTCGGGAACCAACCAGTTCCACGGCAGCTTGTTCTGGAACAACCGCAACTCTGCACTCGATGCGAGCAACTGGTTCAACAATTTTAATGGCGTTCCGAAAGATTATGAGAACCGGAACCAGTTTGGCGGACGTCTCGGCGGGCCGATCATCAAGAACAAGACGTTTTTCTTCGTCCTCATTGATGAACAACGCGATCTATTTAAGCAGACCTTCGTCGGTCCGGTGCTGACCGCGCAAGCCCGGCAGGGCATTTTCCGGTTTTTCCCAGGAGTGGACAATCAGAGCGCGACTGCCAACAACCCAACAGTCGATCGGAACGGCAATCCAGTCAAGCCTGGAAATGCGACAGGTGATCTTCAACAATTCAACGTGTTTACCAGGCCCGACGGCACTCCGCGCGATCCAAACCGGCCGGGATATGATCCGACGGGTTTTATTCAAAACACGTTGCTATCGAGAATGCCACTGCCGAACGACTTTACAAACGCAGCAAGCGCTGCGGTCACTCCCGCTCTGGTTATCGATGGTCTCAATACGGCGGGCATTCGTTTCACGCGCAGGATCAGCGGCATCGATCTGGCTGACGGAAATGGATTCGATACCAATCGCGACCAATTCAACACGCGGCTCGATCATAGCTTCAACTCGAAACACAAGCTGAGTTTTACCGGTACTTACGAACGCGGTCTGAACCACACCACACAGGCCGGCATCCAGCAATGGCCGGGCGGCTATGATGGCGCGAATGACAAATGGCCCAGGATATATAACGGATCTCTGGTATCGACGCTGTCCGGGGCCATCGTCAACGAACTGCGGGTGGGATATCGAAACACGAAACAAGCCAGTTGGACTGCGTATTACGTGGGAAGGCCTCTCTTTAATGAAGGCGATCCTGTCGAGCCGGGATTGACCGCCTTTAAAATCCTTCCTCAATACAACGGCATCCCGCTCCTGGTTCATGCGACGCTTTTCCCGGAAAACCTCCTGAAATGGAGTGCGTCGAACGCGGAGACTCGTCAATCCAACAGCCCGCTTTACAGTTACGCAGATAATCTCAGTTGGAGCAAAGGCGCGCACGCCTTCAAGATCGGTGGGGAGTTGCGCTTCGCTTCTTCCCGCTCCGGCAGTGACACCAACTTCACGCCGCGGGCGGTTTTGGGTGCCGGCGGAGTGGCCGTGACCGGAATCGATAACCTCGCCATTCCCGATCTCACCGGGAACAATCAGATGCTCGCGCGGAATCTGCTGACGGACCTGTCGGGCTCGGTGGCCAGCATTGTCCAGGCTTTCGATCTCCGGGATCCAAAGGATCTGGTATTCCGTGGCTACAAAGATGGAGTGAAATTGCAGATTCGCGATTGGCATACAACGGAATTCAGTTTGTTCATAAAGGACGGCTGGAAGGTGCTTTCCAGTCTGACGCTGAATTACGGCGTTCACTACGAATGGTTCGGCGTGCCCTATGAAGGCAAGGGACTGGCAGGCGCTCCCGTTAACAGAGAGATGGGCCTCTGTGGTGTTTCGTGCGGCGCCATAACAGCTGTAGAGTTTGTGGGCAAGAACTCGCCGAATCCGGGCAAGCAAATGTGGCGCGATGACTGGAACAATTTTGCGCCCTCTTTTGGTTTGAGCTGGTCGCTTCCCTGGTTTGGAAAGGATAGGACGGTCCTTCGAGCAGGATATGGCTGGAGCTACACAGGCAGTTCCCTCAATACGGTGGCTTTGTCGTCGGTATTCGGACGCGCCCTTCCGGGGACATTCGCGGGTTCTGTGAACCAGGGTCTGTCGTACACATCGCCGAATTATTTGTCACTGACGAACCTTACGCTGCCGATACCCCAGCAGTTTGCTCCGCTCCAACCCGTACCGCTGGATGGCAGCAGGAACGAGACGATTCCGATGGGCGCCACCAACCGCGTGGCCCCATACATTCAAAACTTCAATCTCGAAATTCAGCGCGATCTCGGCCATGACATGGCGCTCAGCGTCGCCTATGTCGGTACGAAAGGCACGAAGCTTTGGGGAGGAATTCCACTCAACTCCGTAGACATCTTCAACAATGGATTTCTTGATGCCTTCAATACAACGCGATCCGGCGGCAATGCCGAATTGTTCAACGACATGCTCAGCGGCTTGAATCTAGGATCGGGCATGATCAACGGCACGACCGTCACCGGATCGGCATCGCTGCGCGCGAATACGAACACTCGAGCTTTTATCGCGAACGGCAGCCCGGGTCAGTTGGCGGATTTTTTAAATCGCAGCACGAGCATCACCGGCAAAGGCGGCGGTTTCGTTCGGAACAGCCGCTTGTTCCCGGAGAACTTTTTCGTGCTCAATCCGCAGTTCCAGTTTGTGACCTACCACGGAAATCCGGGCAATTCCACCTACCATTCGTTGCAACTCGAGCTGACGAAACGGTTGTCGCGCGGCTTCACGAATCAAACGCAGTACACCTGGAGCCGGGCTTTGGGCGAAAACGATGGCGACGCGACAATCGACTATCGGGATCCCAAGAACCGATCATTGAATAAAACCTTGCTGGGTTTCCACCGTACCCATGCGTTCAGCACCAACGGCACGTACGAGCTGCCGTTCGGACCGGGCCGGCCGTTACTCGGCAGCGCGCCTGGATTCGTCGAGCGGCTGGTCGAGCGTTGGCAGTTGGGCGGAATCTTTAGTTGGACTTCCGGGGCGCCCTTGACCATTACGTCTCCTCTGGCGACCATCACGAACACGTCGACAACCTTCACCGTCACCACACCGGATATCGTTGGAGATTTCCCAAAGAGCTTCGGAAAAGTGACGAAGGTTGACAATGGCGTCGTCTACTTCCCCGGCATCCGGCAGATCACCGATCCATCGGTGAATCTTGTCACCACAGCGAACGGGCTAAACGGCCAATTCAGCAACAAGGCAATCGCGGATTCTCAAGGGAAGCTTCTACTGATGAATCCGGTTCCAGGCAAGAACGGCACCCTGGGTCTGAAATGGGTCGAAGGGCCGCCGCTCTTCGGCTTGGATGCCAACCTGATCAAGCGCGTGAGGATGACGGAAACGAAAGAATTTGAATTTCGGATGGATGTCGTCAATGTTTTGAATCATCCGGCTTTCAGCGTTCCGACTCCTGCAAATCTGAGCATCAACTCCGCCAGCTTCGGACGCATTACCACCGCAGGCGGAAACCGGAGATTTACAATCGGCGCTCGCCTGAACTTCTAAGCCGCATCTCTCAGCGAATCTTCGACAACGCTGCTTCTAACTGTAGGCGCAGTCATGAGGCTGTGAATAAATTGACGCGAAGCAACTGTAGGGGCGCTCTATGAGCGCCCGTTTTTCCTAGAATCA
>Ga0066710_100006943_pt1 | contig 10712 bp, 12 predicted proteins | sample GraSoiAngelo_159_FD_79666 | JGI IMG/M metagenome (GOLD analysis project Ga0066710, IMG submission 79666) | Grasslands soil microbial communities from the Angelo Coastal Reserve, California, USA - 14_1009_16_40cm | ecosystem: Environmental > Terrestrial > Soil > Grasslands | place: USA...
CTCAACCGAATCCGTCAGGATGAAAGGCTCCGCAACACACCCGTTATAGCCGTTACGGCAAACGCTATGGCCGGCGACCGTGAAAAATATCTGGAAGCGGGTTTTGACGAGTACATTTCGAAACCCATCGTCGACATGGAAGTCCTGCTGAGTGCGATCCGCAGGCTGATTTCGTAGTCGTGTACGGCAGCGTACCGACTGCGATAGTGGTAATTTGATACCACAATGCGCAAGCGGCGCACATATGAACAACCGAATCCTGAAAGCTCTGCCGGCGAAGGAATACCGAATTCTGTCCTCCCAGTCGAAGGAAGTCACGTTGCCGAAGGGTGCCGTATTGCATGAAGCCGGCGAGCGGATTGGACAGGTCTACTTTCCGAATGACGCCATGATTTCGTACCTCTCAGGGACGGCGGAAGGTGAATCCGTGGAGGTCTGTGTCGTGGGCAATGAAGGCGTGGTCGGCATCGCCGCGCTTTTGTCAGATTCAACTGCTTTTCGCGCGGTGGTGCAGGTCCCAGGCAGCGCCGTCAGAATCAGCCGCGATGTTCTGAGACGGGAGTTCAAAAGGGGCGAGAGCCTTCACCGCGTGCTGCTTCACTACACGAATGCACTTCTCATCCAGGTGGCGCAGACCGCCGTATGCAACAAATTCCATTCCGTTGAGGAGCGATTCTGCCGCTGGCTTCTCCTTGCCCACGACCGCACAAGTGGTGACAAACTGCCTTTGACGCAGGAGACCATTGCTCGAATCCTGGGTAGCCGCCGCGCATCCGTGTCGTTAGTCGCCGGCGCTCTTCAAAAGAAGGGTGTCATCGAGTACAGCCGCGGAACCATCACAATCCGCGATCGGAAACGCCTCGAGAGTCTCGCGTGCGAATGTTACGGGACGATTTCGGCCGCCCATTCGAAGATCGACTCGCACAGCTGACAAAACTCTGTGATATATCTTTTTGATCAAGGTTTTTTGAAGCTGTCCCATGCCCGTAAACTCAAACCTCCTGAATGGGATTCTCCACAGTCTGCCCGCCAGGGAGTTCAATGGAATTTCGGCGGATTTGAGGCCCATACTTCTGCCAAAGGACGCAACTGTCCTCGAGCCCGATAAGCATAACGAATATATCTACTTTCCCACGGACTCGGTCATTTCGCTTCTCGGGGACACCGGCGATGGCGGAAGTGTCGAGGTCTGGGCGGCGGGCAACGAGGGCGCGGCCGGGATTTCCGCGCTGCTTGGAAGAACGAAACCATTCAGGGGAGTGGTCCAGGTTCCGGGTGGCGCCCTGATGGCGCACGTATCGGCCTTGCGGCCCCGGTTTCAGAAAGGTGGAGCCTTTCACGACGCCCTGTTGCGCTACTACCACTATCTGCTGGTGCAGATCTCCTGTCTCGGGATCTGCAACAACAACCATGGTATAGAGCAACGGTTTACCAGATGGTTGCTGATGACCCAGGATCGTATCAGGTCGTCTGAGCTCAAGTTCACCCAGGACGCGATTGCCAGCGTATTAGGGACACGCCGGGCGACCATATCCGTTGCCGCGGCTGCCTTGCAGTCCGCCGGCCTGATCAGCTACACGCCCGGCTCGATCACGATAAGATCGCGGAAAAGACTGCTGAAAGCAGCCTGCCGCTGCTACAAAGTGATCAGCTCAGCAATTCGCTGACTACGATGCCCGTTTCTTTGGAGTGCGGGTTCCTCCAGCTTGACGGCCTTCGCCCTTGAGGGGGAGTGGTCGTGCTTCGCTGACCCGTAGGTCGTGGCCTTCCATTTTCTGGCCATTGAGGGCATCCACAGCCTCTTTGGCATGGGTCACTTCAGGGAGCTCCACAAATGCGAAGCCGCGCGAGGAGCCTGTGTCAAGATCGCGGATCACCTGTACTGTGTCTACTTTGAAGCCGTGCAATTCAATCCAGGCTTGAAGTTCGTTTTCGGCAGTCTCATGAGGAAGGTTTCCGATATACAGCCTTGCCATGGTTTTCGTTACACCTCTCGCCTGTTTCCTTCGCAATTGCGTGTCCTAATTTGAGGGGCAGGTACAAGAAAAGCCGCGGATTACGCGAATTACGCGGATGGGGCGCATCAAGTGTTTTGTTTTGCGCCCCATCCGGTAATTCGCGTAATCCGCGGCTTTTCCTGCCTCTGTCCCGAATCAGAATCGGGACTGACCTTCGCCGTCTTTCGGCGACAATTCGAAAACGCCGCCGGCGGGAACCAGAGCGGTAAAGCTGCTCTTTGATTCACCGTTCAGGCGGACGGTCATCGGCGTTCCATCCTGCTTGAAGAGATCGATGCGCGCGTTGACCTGGCTGCTTCCGGTATTGACGAGAACCAGTTCAGTGGCCCATCCCCCACCCGCAGCGAATTCGGGAATGACAATGCCTCTTCCAGACGAGGGGGATAAATTTGTAACGGGAATCGTACTGAAGTTATCACCCCTGAAGCGTAGGCCGATCATGGACACCGGAACGTCGGAAGTGATGCTCAACGTACCCGTCACATCTTTGGGAACGGCGCCGTCCGCGAACAGGGAAGTAACGAATTGCGAAGTCTGCTGGCCCTTTCCGACCGTGAATTGCTTGGTTCCGATCGCCGGGCCGCCATCCTGATCGTGAAGTGTCATCAGGATGTGGGCATCAGCCGTGGTACTCGGATTCGCGATGCCGATACCGATGTTGCGTGAAAGTTTCCTGTTGGTGCTCACGAACATCAGAGAACTCACGCTGAGATCCGAAGGCAGGACGCCGGCCTGTGCCGTTTCGTCTCCGCGCTTCAGTCCGAAGGTCGCAAACGCGACCAGATTATTGAGACTGACGCTGCCGCCGGTTGTCGCGTTGAGAGTGATGATGGCCCAGCCAACCTGAATTGCAGCCTTGTCATCGTAATCGTCGGGGCGCTTCGGAGTCTCGCCCGCTTTGCCGTTGTTATTGCCCTTATCGCCCTTATTTTCGTTTTTTTCGTTCTCGTGCCCCGGCGCGTTTGCCGAATTGCCCTGAGCAAGGGCCCAGTTCGAGAGAAGGAGCAGAATAATGATCGCTGTAATGAACCGTCGCATCGTACACACACCTCCTGCGTGCGGAGTGGTCCTCCGCAATTTGCTTTCCTCCCGATAAGTGGCGTGTTTTCAGTGCGGAATGCGATCGGGGTCTACCAACTTCGTTGAAATTTCTACGTATTTTACTGCGTGCCTTTGCGAATGTAGATGTTCCCGTTCAACGTGCGGAGATCGAAATCGGGTCCGCCTCCGTTCACCGCTCCAAGTATGTTCTTGTCGAGCTCGACGCGAAATGGTCCGCCGCGGGAACGATTGTCGGTGGTGGTCGGGCCGTTTGAAGGGCGGATCTGGATGTCGAAGTCGCTGTAGATCTCGCCGTTATCGGTGCGCATTTTCATATTCGCTTTGAGACTCGGTGGGAGCGTCACGTCGATGTTTCCGTTCATCGATGTAAAGGCCATCGGTTTATTCGCAGTGGCTTGTCTGAGAGACGCGACCACCTTGCCATTCATCGAATGAGCAACGACGGAGCCGGAAATATTATTCAATGTAACCCCGCCGTTCATATTGGTTACTTCTATTTCGCCGTCGACGCCTTCGATAACAATGTTTCCGCCATTCATGGTCTTGAGATTGAGACTCGTCTTCGAGGGCACCTGGATATCCAGGTCCACAAAACGCGAGAACGACTGCGTGGCGACAGATATGACATTGTTCGATTCTTCGACAACAAGTCCGCTGGCAGACCCGTCGATTCGTCGCAAGCCGCCGGCATCGGGCGGAGCCGGCCGACGGTTGTTTCCGCCGCGGGAGCGGCCCTCAACAATGACGTTGTTGCCGCTGTGCGTCTTGACGGTGATGCCGCCCTGGATCAGGTTGACCTTCAGAAGGCCCGGCCGGGATGGATCGCTCCACGATACTGTGATGCGGTCTCCATGCGCGTCTTGTGGCCAGACTAATGCGCCGCTCCACGCCGACACGGCAATGGCGATGAAGATACTAATGTGAATTCTTTTCATAAGTGTTCCTCTTCAAACTATCGGGCTCGCAGGATGCGAACATTCCCGTTGAACCCATCAAACTGGATCTCCGGCCCGCCGTTTCCTACGCGAGCGCTGGAGAATCCATTGCTCTTGTACACGAACTTCCCATTTCGCCTTTCCGCTGCAGCGGCCGGAGTCGGCAGCGCCGCCGTCGGAAAGTCGGTATAGACTCCTCCGTTGAAAGTCTTGAAACGCAGGTCTGCGGACAGGTTCGGCTGAAATGTGACTTCGACATCGCCGTTCAGCGATCCGAAGTACGATGCACGCGCCGGATTGCCTGCGAAACCGGCTTTCATCTGGCCATTCACCGTGTGAGCCCTGCCCGATCCCGACATCTCGAGCATTTCGACGTTGCCGTTGACGTTTTCCACATCGAAGTCTCCGGCCACATTCTGGACCCGGATATCGCCGTCGTTCACGGTCCGCAGGCGTACCTTGGTGTTGCGAGGGACTCGGATCTCGAATTCGAAGGCCACGTCGTAACCTCGATCGTTCCAGTGCGAGCGACTTCTCCAACTATCCGAGCGGTCGCGGCGCCCGTTGCCGGGCTGGTCCACATAGATTTCGATTGTGCTGGATTTGTCCGTGATGTCGCGCCGCCCTTCCTTCTTCGCTGCCTGAACCCGCTCATTCGATTCCGCCCGGATCCTTTTCTCCGCGACCACTTCCCCGTTCGAGCCGTTGTAGCCTATTACTCGAGCCGAACGCTGGCTATTATACGGCTCCCGCGTCTTTGTCCCTCGATCGCTCGAGAATTCCAATGTTCGTCGTATGGTTTCCGATTCGCGAGGTGCGAATCGGGATTGGCTCCATCCGGTCGCTGCAAGAACCAGAAGCAGAAGACTCGTTGTTGCGGTAGCCAGCCGTTTCATCACTCCAACTCCTGGAGGCCCTTTTGCGCGCGTGTGCGGACGGCCTCATTCAGCTTTTCGTCTTGAGTCAGCTTGCGCAGAGTGTCGACGGATTCTTTTTCCTTCAAGTCCACGACGAGATCGATCAGCGCGACCTGAACCATGGGCGAGTCCTGGCGTCCGAGCGCCTCCACGACGCCGGTCCTGACAACCGGCTGGCCGCCGAACTGCCGAAGGGCATCAACTGCAGCGAGACGCACGTTGACGTTCGGATCGTGCATCAGCGTATCGAGAAGCGCAGTCAGTACTTCACGGTCAGGCTGCTGGAGCTGATAACTCCAGTTCACACCCTTCAGCCGTTCGCTTGCAGACTGCTGCTGCATTAACGACAGTGCAACCATCTGGCGCATCTGGCGAAGCTCGCCGCGCAACTCGGTGATTTCGCCATTGGGCTGAACCACCGGCTCAGGCCGTAGCCGCCATCCGGCGGCCACTCCAACAACCAGCAGCACGAGAGCGAGGCCGAACTGCAGCACCGGCTGTGCGGGCCACCAGCGCGCGAGCCATTCGTTCATGCTCTGCCGGAAGCTGCGGGAGGGCGCCTGATCGAGGCCATGCCGATATGCTTCGAGCATTACCTGAAACCGTGCTCGCAGCTCCGGACCCGGCTCAGCAGCAGGGATGGTGCCGAGTTTCGTCCAGAGCGTTTTGAGTCCTTCGGCTTCGGAGCGGCACGACTCGCAGGCGGCCAGATGATTCCGGACCTCCAATCGGGCAGGTTCCTGAAGGTTATCGATCAAATAATCCGCAAACTGGTCTCGGACTTCTTCGCATTCCATGACGCTTTCTCACCTGAAAGTTTGAAAAACACTTCTCGCAGTTCTCTTATCGCCCGGTGGACCCGGACTTTCACCGTGCCGACTTCGCAGCCGAGGAGCTCGGCGATCTGCTCGTATTTCATCTCCTGATAACGGCTGAGCACCAGCACCTCACGCTTTTCCTCGGACAGCTTGAACAACGCGCGCTGGAGGAGCGCTGTCTCCTGTTGCTGTTCCAGTTCCTGGTTCGGGAACGGGGAGCGGCTCGGTACTTCCATGCCTTCTTCCGGAAACATCACCTCACCGCGGCGCTTCTTGTGGTGATCGATCCGGGCGTTCCGCGCGATATGAAACATCCATGCCGTAAATCGGCTGTCATCGCGATACGTCTTCCTGTACTTCAGCATCCGGAAGAAGACGTCCTGGACGAGATCCTCGGCTGCAGCGCGATCACCGGTCATGCGCGCGAAGTAGTCGAAAAGAACGCGGTGATGCCGATCGAAAAGCAGCCCCAGCTTCGCCACGTCGCCGTCCCTGACGGCCAGCATTAGCAGTTCGTCCCTCTCGCCCATTCCATTCATAAAAACTTCATTGATTCCGAAAAGTTACAAGGTTTAAGGATAGTGCGAACTGTAGCGGCGGTCTATGACCGCCGACGATCCCGCAAGTTGCTGCACCGCCAGCGGTCATAGACCGCCGCTACAGTATTTTTTGTCGTAACATAGCCTCTTTATGGACCAGGTCTACGTCAGCACCCTGAACAGGGAAGTGCAACTCGCCCAACCCGGTGAATTCGCGGCCCTAAGGATCGGCCAAATGACCATCTGGCCCCCTGTCGTGCTGGCCCCGATGGCGGGGGTGACGAACTATCCTTTCCGGTCTGTTTGCAAGGAGTTCGGGGCCGGACTTTATGTCAGCGAGATGATCAATGCGCGGCCTCTGGTGGACGGACGCGACAAGACATTGAAGCTGGCGGACTTCGGGCCGGATGAGTCGCCCCGCAGCCTGCAGTTGTATGGAAGTGATCCCTATTACATATCCGAAGCTGTGAAGCGTCTGGTCGATGAAGGACGCATCGACCATCTTGATATGAATTTCGGGTGTCCCGTCCCAAAAGTCACTCGAAAAGGTGGCGGCGCCGCGATCCCTCTGAAGCCGAACCTGCTGCGGAACATCGTTGGGGCCGCTGTGAAAAATGCCCGGAATGTGCCGGTAACGATCAAGTTTCGCCTCGGCATCAATGCGGACTACCTGACGTTTCTTACCGCCGGCCGCATCGCCGAGGATGAAGGATGCGCGGCAGTTGGTCTGCATGCCCGAACTGCGGCGCAGCTTTATCACGGCCATGCGGACTGGAATGCAATTGCGGAGTTAAAGCAGGCGGTAAGGATTCCGGTTCTGGGTAACGGCGACATCTGGGAGGCTCAGGACGCTCTCCGAATGATGCGCCAGACGGGTTGCGATGGAGTGATCGTCGGCCGCGGCTGTCTGGGCCGGCCATGGCTGTTTCGGGACCTGGCGGACGTTTTCGCCGGCCGCGAGCCTGTCGACCCGCCGAATTTCGCCGACGTTCTGGAGATCATGTTCGCCCACGCCCGCAAGCTCTGCGACTGGTTCGGTGAGCGGGTGGCGATGCGCTCGTTCCGCCGCCATGCATCGTGGTACACGAAAGGGTTCCGGATGTCTTCGGAACTGCGCGCAGGTTTGATGCGGGTTGAGACGGTGGCACAACTGGAGGACTTGTTCCGGGATGTCGATCGATTCCAGGCCTTTCCGCCCTCTGCCATGCGCGTAGTCCGGGGCAAAGCCACCGGCGTGCAAAAGGTGGCATTACCGAACGGGTTCCTCAACAATCTCGAGGACGCCACGCCAAGTCCGGGCGCCGACGACGACACCGGGGATGGCGGATAAGACTTCGGATGAACCTAAGGAGAAGACGCGATCGCCCCGCCTGCCTGGCGGATCACCTTCCATGTACCAGCACCTTCGGGCCGTCCTCGAAGAGCACCTCGATTTTGGTCTCTTGGACGACCCTGGCGACGCCGACGCCAAACGTGGGATGTTGCACGACGTCACCGGGAGTGTACTTGTCCTTGGGAGAGTAATGCTTCGCGTGCGCGATGTTCTTGTCCTTCAATAAGTCCTGGTAGCTGCCCGTGCGAGGCTTCCTGGCCTGCGGGCTCTTGGGAGCCCCCGCTTCTCCTGCTCGCGGTCGTCGAGAAGTTTCGCCTGGTTTATTGGGTTTATATGTATGTTGCGCCTTGCACGTATTGCAGTGAACGCGCGCGGGCTTGTCCTTGACCATCGCTTCGATGGTATGGGCAAGGATCATGTTGCACTTACCGCACCAGCAGTCGACGTTTCCACCCAGCTTAAGCATGATTCACTATAACATCTTGCCCAGAAAGGCGAGCGAGGGCTTCGGCGAGAACGAGGGTCCCATAGCCAATGGCTTCGGGTGAGGCGTATTCGTCGGGACGGTGACTGAAGCCGGAGCGGCAGGGAATGAAGAGCATCGCGGTCGGCACAATGCGGGAGAGAAACAGGGAGTCGTGGTAGGCGCGGCTGATCATATACATAAAGCCGAAGCCATGCGTTTCGCAGGCCTCGCTCAGGACGTTCACGACGGCCGGCGCGCAATGCGCGGGTGGATCGGCATTCAACGGTTGAATCCGCAGCGTTACACGACGGCGCCTGGCAACTTCATCGCATGTCTCGGCGATCTTTCGAAGAACCCCGTCGCGGCGCGACTGATCGATGTCCCGGACATCGAGCTCGATCCGGACCCGGCTGGGGATGCTGTTGACGGCGCCCGGAAAGACATCGCAGACTCCAACCGTCGCCACCGTGTCCTCCGCTCCGGTCGAGCGAGCGGCAGATTCGACTGCGAGCGCGATCTCTGCAGCCGCAAGGAACGCGTCGCGCCGATCGGGCATCAGGACAGCTCCCGCGTGGCCTCCCTCTCCTTCAATCGAGATTCGCAGGCTGGCGGGCGCCGCGATCGCCGTGACGACCCCGATCGGAAACTGCCGCGCTTCGAGGATCGGACCTTGCTCGATATGCAATTCCACGAAGGCGGAGTAGTAGTCTTTGGGCAGGCGAACGTCAGAAAGCGGGCCGGTGAAGCCCGCGTGCGTGCGGGCATCATCGAGGGACGTGCCGTTCTTGTCCTTCAGTTGCTCGCCAACTGAGGCATCGAGCAGCCCGCCCAGCAGCCGGCTTCCCAGGCACCCGATGCCGAAACGAGTCGGCTCTTCGGAGGTGAACGTCAACAGCTCGATCGAGCGTCGCGGGCGAAAACCACTACGCTGGAGCGCCCGGATTGCCTCCAGGCCGCCCAGAACGCCAACGGTTCCGTCGTAGCGACCGGCATTTGGAATCGCATCGATGTGCGAACCGGTCCCGACTGCTGGAAGATCCGGTTCCGTACCCACCCAACGCGCAAAGGCGTTTCCGACCGCATCCTCACGCACAACGAGGCCTGCCTCGCGACAGAGCTGCTTCACAAATGCGCGGCCCCTGAGGTCTGCCTCGGTGAAGACGACGCGCGTCGTTACAGGAGACGGCGCTTCGGAGATGCCGCCTAGCGTTTCCAGTTCCTGAGCCAGCCGGGATTGATCGACTTCCAGCTTCATCGCCGTTCACCAAGCGGATGCCGATTCCAGTCTTTATATATAAGATATCTTGCTGCGGTTTTACCGAGCGCGCCAAACCACTGTAGGCAGTAGGGCGCCATCCAGATAAAATCCCCGGCTTTCACCGGATACCATTGTTCGCCCAGCCGGTAGATGCCGCCGCCGGAAAGCATTAACAGACCGTGCTCCATCACATGACTCTCAACCATTGGCAGTGCCGCTCCCGGCTGATAGGTCATGGTGTTCACCGCGAAGTCGAAAGCCGGAGTGTCCGGAACGAGATGCCGCACTTCGAGAGAAGTATCCCCTTCCAGCGGCTCGGCACTAATCCGGCTTTCGCTGCCCGCGAAAAACGCCGGCGCCGGTATACCTTCGAGTTGCTGGTAATGTTTTTCGATGACAGCCGCACGGGCCGCATGTCTTGCGGTAACGGTCAGGTTGCCGTCTGCAGGAACGTACGCAAAGTCGCCCGCTGCGAGAGATCGACCGTCCATCTGAAGTTCACCCTCGATTACGTAAAGGAAGCGTTGGTCGGCGGCGGGCGCCATCAGGCCTCCTTCCTCGAATTCGGCAGTGAACTGAGTGAACCAGGCTCCAACGGCCGGTGCAACGTGAATGATCGCGTTCGCCTTTCGCATGCCGGGAAGAGGCGCCCGGACGAAGGTGTCGGGTGTGAGCAACAGATGATCGTGGCGATAAACGCTACGCGTGTGGCCAAGATCGAACATACTCTTTTTCCACTAGTAAAGCGGAACCACAAAGACACAAAGGCACAAAGAAATTCGGCAACCAGGGGTCTGACCCCTGGTTGCCGAATTTCTTTGTGCCTTTGTGTCTTTGTGGTTCCTCATACGTTACCGGACTGGGCGCACCAGTTTACCGCCGCCCTTTGCCGTGATCTTACCTTCCGCAAAGATAGTTTCGCCGCGGCGGATCGTTCGCTTCACGGCTCCGCGGAAGGAAGCTCCCAGATACGGACTCAATGCATGACGCTGCAACAGGTCCTGAGGCTTCAACGTAAATGTCGCGGAAAGATCCACCAGCACAAGATCCGCGCAGGCGCCGGCTACGATGCGGCCTCGATCCGCAATACGGAATCGCCGGGCAGGCTCGGCGGCGACCAGCGAGGCGATCCGCTCCAGCGGCAAGCCGCGGCGATGATATCCCTGATCGAGCAATACGGCGAGGGTCGATTGAACACCCGCGATGCCGCCCCAGGCTCGCCAGAACTCGCCCGCCTTACGATCCGGAGACGAGGGCGAATGATCGGACGCGATCACATCCACGTTGCCGCCCAGCAGTTCCGCCCACAGGTTGTCCTGCTCTTTTCTGTCACGCACCGGAGGCGCACACTTGGCGACCGCTCCCA
>Ga0066710_100006944_pt1 | contig 10709 bp, 9 predicted proteins | sample GraSoiAngelo_159_FD_79666 | JGI IMG/M metagenome (GOLD analysis project Ga0066710, IMG submission 79666) | Grasslands soil microbial communities from the Angelo Coastal Reserve, California, USA - 14_1009_16_40cm | ecosystem: Environmental > Terrestrial > Soil > Grasslands | place: USA...
CAGGCGATCCGTGGCACAGTTACACTGCCGCACGGAACAGGTAAGACAAAAAAAGTACTGGTGCTTTGCACCCCGGACAAGGAGGCTGACGCTAAATCGGCAGGTGCAGAATTCGTTGGCCTGGATGAATTCATTCAAAAAATAGAGGGGGGCTGGGTCGATGTTGATGTCATCATCGCTACTCCATCCGTGATGCCAAAAATCGGCAAATTGGGTAAAATACTTGGTCCCCGGAACCTGATGCCAAACCCAAAGACAGGTACTGTTACCAACGATGTCGCTGCGGCAGTGAACGAGGTAAAAGGAGGCAAAATCGCATTTAAAGTTGACAAGGCAGGAATTATACATGCATCAATTGGCCGGGTGAGTTTCACTCCGGACAAAATTGCAGAGAACAGCCAGGAATTGCTCAATGCAATCATTAAGGCTCGTCCTTCATCTGCCAAGGGAGCTTATCTGAGGGGGATCAGCATGGCCAGCAGCATGAGCCCCGGTATCTCGATCGACACTAAAGCGTTTGTTCATTAATCCTTCCACAAGCTCAGGATAACACCTGAACCGAAGGATAACAAATACAAAGATTATGACCAAGGATCAAAAAAATGAAGTGATTGAATTACTGAAAGACAAATTCTCTCAGTATAATAACTTCTACGTTACCGATACAGAATCACTGACTGTGGAGCAGGTTGGAAAGTTGCGACGTGCGTGCTTTAACAAGAGGGTTGAAATGAAGGTGGCGAAAAATACCCTGATAAGAAAGGCTTTGGAGTCATTGGACTCGCAGCGATATACCGGTGTGTATGATGCGCTGCACAACGTAACTGCTTTGATGTTTTGCGAGAATCCAAAGGAGCCGGCACTCATCATCACTTCTTTTCGCAAGGAGACAAATATTGACAAGCCTGTGTTGAAGGCAGCATTTATTGATGGTGACGTATTTTCCGGTGATAACCAACTAAAAGCTCTTGCAACTCTGCGAAGCAAGCAAGATCTTATCGGTGAAATTATCGGATTGTTGCAATCACCTGCTAAAAATGTGATCTCGTCACTAAATGCAGGCGGTAAATTGGCAAGCCTCATAAAGGCATTGGAAGAAAGAGCTCAAGCTTGATTTCAGAGTTCGGATTTCAGATTATAGATTTTAGTGAATCGAAAAATCTTTCGGGATTCGAACGTGGGAATAAATCCGAAATCGTAAATCTTAAATCGTAAATCCTAAGTTCCCGGGTAGAAGTGGGAACACAACATAAACCTCCGCCGGAGTAAAAAACTAAGAAGGCGGTTATTAAAAATGTAAAACAATGGCAGATCTAAAATCATTTGCTGAACAGCTGGTAAGCCTGTCAGTGAAAGAAGTAAACGAATTAGCGAAAATCTTAAAAGAAGAATATGGTATTGAGCCGGCGGCTGCTGCTATAGCCGTGGCCGGTCCTGCTGCCGGAGGTGGTGCTGGCGCCCCTGCTGCTGAGGAAAAAACTTCTTTTAATGTATTATTGAAAGCAGCTGGCGCAAATAAACTAAACGTGGTTAAAGTGGTAAAAGATTTAACCGGTTTAGGCTTAAAAGAAGCAAAAGAACTGGTTGATGGTGCTCCGAAGAACGTAAAAGAAGGAGTGGCCAAAGGTGAGGCAGACGAAGTTGCCAACAAGCTCAAAGAAGCTGGCGCTGACGTTGAAGTTCAGTAATAAAACTTGATCGTTGAAAGAGGCCCTGGTAGGGCCTTTTTTTATTATGTCACCTTCTCGTTGTAATTTGGTTAATAACCGATTAATCTTGAATAGTGTTAAAGACCTTAGTATATTTGATCACTAATTTAAAACTATGATACAAGCTAATTTATTAGGTGTGCTGGGTACGCAGGAGATTATCATTATTCTCGTAATTGTTTTATTGTTATTTGGTGGTCGCAAAATTCCCGAGCTAATGAGAGGTTTAGGACGTGGAGTTCGTGAATTCAACGATGCGAAAAATAATGTGAGAAAAGAAATTGAAGATAATGTGAACAGCGTGAATGAAACAAAGACTCCTTCCTGATCCAACAATAGCAACTCCTCTCTTATTTTTTATTCATCAATAAAAGCGCCTGCTTTTGTTTGAGTTTTTTTCCATTGGGCAATTTCATGCGCAATTGCGTGACGGCATTGTGACTTGCCGGCAAGCAGTTGAACACTTTCTTAGACAAATTGATTCCACAAAACATCTGAATGCCTTTGTTGAAGTGTATGCTGATGAAGCTTTAAGGAAGGCTGACCAGCTTGATATGAAACGGAATGCCGGCAAGCCGATGGGTTCATTGCACGGTGTGGTAATCGCTCTAAAAGATATTATTGCTTACAAGGAGCATCGTCTCACTGCTTCTTCTAAAATTCTAAATGGATTTACTTCCATCTATTCCGCCACCGCTACAGAAAAATTGTTACGAGAGGAAGCTATCATAATTGGAAGCTGTAATTGCGATGAATTTGCCATGGGGTCAACCAACGAAAATTCCGCTTATGGAAAAGTCTTGAATGCACTGGATGAAACACGGATTCCCGGTGGTTCCTCGGGTGGTTCTGCTGTGGCAGTGCAGGCAGGTCTTTGCATGGTTTCTTTGGGCAGTGACACGGGCGGATCCGTGCGTCAGCCTGCAGATTTCTGTGGCATAATTGGATTAAAGCCGACCTATGGCCGCGTATCACGCCACGGCCTGATAGCATACGCTTCCTCATTTGACCAGATCGGAATTTTTGCAAATCGCATTGATGATGTGGCTAAAGTACTTCAAGTGATTTCGGGTCCGGATGCTTATGACGCAACAGTTTCACAAAGTGAAGCCGCCAATTACGCCGGGAAGCTATCCGAAAACCAAAATAAGAAATATCATTTTGCCTATTTTAATGAAGCTCTCGACCACCCGAGTCTTGACAAAGAAATTGCCAGGTCAATCAAGAATACCATAGAGAAACTGAAAGAAAATGATCACGCCGTCGAGGCGGTGCAATTTGACTACCTGGATTACATCGTGCCTGCTTACTATGTGCTAACTACAGCCGAAGCATCGTCAAATCTTTCGAGGTATGATGGAGTGAGATACGGGTACAGAACCAAGCAAACCGTCTCTGATCTCACTGAATTTTATAAATTCAACCGTTCGGAAGGCTTTGGCAAAGAGGTCAAGAGGCGCATCATGCTAGGCACATTTGTTTTGAGTACCGGTTATTATGATGCTTATTTTACAAAAGCTCAGCAGGTAAGACAATTACTTGTAAAGAAGACAAAAGAGATCTTTAAAAATTATGATTTTATTTTAATGCCGACTTCGCCCAGCCCTGCTTTCAAGATCGGCGAAAAGATGAATGATCCTATCGCCATGTATCTCGCCGACATTTTCACAGTTATGGCAAACCTTGTAGGCTGTCCTGCAATTTCTCTTCCCCTCTTCAAACACAGTGCTGGCATGCCTTTTGGCCTCCAGGCACTGACCAGCGATTTTAATGAAGTATCTTTGTTGCAGGTTTCGAAGCAATTAATGGAGCTCTCAGTCCACCAAAAAACCTAATTCATTGGAGCTGGAGTCGCAGCGGCTTCGCCCAGGGCCTAGGTAGAAAGATCAATCGGACAGATAAAGTCTCCTGATAAAATGAATCGTAATGAGGTTAGTCAAAAATTTCTTGTTCCTTATAGTTTCCGGTTTGCTTGCGTGTTTGTATCCAGAGGTAGCCGGTTCACAACAAACAGCTCCTCTCCCAACGACTCAACGTGACACAGGTGTTCACAACGAAGCCATCAAGAAGACCCTCAATGACCCGAGAAGAGCATTCAGAGACCTATTTGTGACGACTCCGACCGACGTCGAAAATTATTCCATCCAATTGAATCCAAGAGCAATCAGCTTCGTCCAGGATTATATGCTACGGCACTCAAGGCAGTTAGAACAAATGAAAGGCTGGGGCAGGCCTTATTTTGACATGATGCAGGAAATTCTCAATGCTCACGGGCTTCCCGGTGAGTTAAAATATCTTGCGGTAATTGAATCCGACCTAAGGTCATTTGCCCTGTCGTGGGCCGGCGCTGTGGGTCCGTGGCAGTTTATGCCGGGTACCGCCCGGCGAATGGGGCTTAAAGTGAGTCCTTATCTCGATGAAAGGACAGATTATTATAAAAGCACTCATGCCGCGGCAAGATACCTTAAAGAACTTTTTTCAACTTACGGCGACTGGCTCCTGGTCATTGCTGCTTACAACGGCGGAGTTGGAAATGTAGATCATGCCATCAGAAAAAGTGGTAGCCGCAATTTTTGGGATCTTCAAAATTATCTGCCTGAAGAGAGCCGCAATCATGTAAAAAAATTCATAGCTACCCATTATATCATGGAAGGCAATGGTGGCATTACAACAGTTACTAAGGAAGAAGCAAAAGACATTCCCGAAAAAGAAAAAAATATTCTAAGTGACGCGGAGCTTCAAAATTCAAAACTTCAAACCATTTCGGGTAAATACAATTCAGTTATTCTCGCTAAAAATATCATGATGGATATTGCCAGCTTCAACCGCTACAATCCGAACTTCGATAAGCAGATCGCAGTGAAAGGAACGTTTGACCTGCGGTTGCCTGCCGATAAAATGGACACGTTCAATACCAAAAAATATCAAATTTTGGAAGAATCTCTAAGGTTGTTACTGGCTCCAGTAAGCGATTAAACTTGATTACGCACGAGCACTTCCCTAATGGCCTCTGCCTTCAGCAAACATTCCTCCCACTCTTTGTCAGCCTCGCTGTAAAAAGTGATACCTGATCCTGTTTCAAAAGAAAGATAGCTGTTATTCGCATTGTACATGATGCTTCTTATCACAACGTTGAAATCAAAATCACCTTCAGGGGTTATATAACCAATAGCGCCGGAGAAAATTCCCCGTTTCGTTTTTTCATATTGCTCGATCAGTTCCAACACCCTTTTCTTTGGCGCGCCCGTCATTGAGCCCATTGGAAAAGTTGCTTTTATTATTTCTCTAAACGAAATATCCGGTTTTAATTCTCCACTTATTGTTGAGATCATTTGATGCACCTGCGGGAAGGAATAAACTCCATAGAGTTCATCTACTTTTACCGTGCCTTCCAGGCAAATCTTTGAAAGGTCATTTCGGATAAGATCTACCACCATTACATTCTCCGAACGATCTTTTGCGCTTTGCCGCAATTCCTCTTTAAACTCATCGTCTTCAACTTTATCACGATCTCTTTTGGAAGTTCCTTTTATTGGCTGAGATATGAGCTTATTCCCTTTCTTCTTTAAAAATCTTTCAGGACTTGCGCACAGCAAATACTTGTTAGCGAGTTTGTAAAACCCCGAAAATGGATTCGGCGATACAGCGGACAATTTCTTATAAACATCTACTGGATCGATAATAACATCCTCGGCGAAAAATTCCTGACAAAAATTTATTTCGTAACAATCACCTCGAAGAATATTCCGTTTTAATTTCTGAATAATAGAAATATACTCTTGCTTCCCGATGCGGCTCTGAATGTTTATTGGGCCCGGTATAACGGGGCCTGGATCTCCAGCCCTCAAAATTTCATCATATATTTCCCCAGCATCCCTGTTTGAACTTTTAATGAACATTTGCTTGCCATCAAACTTTATCAAGATCTCCGGCTGAAAGAAATAAAGATCAGGGAATTGAACCTTGTCTAAGTTCGAAGAATGAACATTTTCAATCTCATTCTTCAGATCATACCCCAGGTGGCCAAATAGCCATCTCCGATCGGCAGAAATAAATTCCTGCAATTTCTCAAGGGCATTTCCTGTATCTGCCATTAGAAAATTTGCGGCACCTGCGGCAAGTACGCATTCAACCGTATGCAGCCTGGACTTGTATTGATGATTGTCCAAAAAACAAAAAGTGTTGAACCGATCTGCCCAGTTCAACACCTTTTCTTTTACTTGTGTAAAATTAATAACAGGAAAAATGCAGTTGGTGCTGGTTGCGTGATTCAACTTTTATAGAAAAATTAGAAGTCGTCTTCATCATCATCATCAAAACCGCGCTCATTGAAAAGATCCATGTCCTTAAACTCCTCATCGAGTTTAAAATCATCATCATCGTCGGCGCCTTTCTTACCTCCGCTTTTTTTTGCCTTCGATTTTGGAATATCAAATTCTTCAAAATCCGGATCCCAATTTTCCTCCTCTTCTACCTTATCCCATTCATCCACTTCTTCCTCCACATCACCATCGTCATCGTCCTCTTCCGCAGAAGTCTTTTTTGGAGAGGCTACGACTTTGCCTTTTTTTGATGCGGGGCTATCCATCTCATCATCGTCATCAAGATCATCGTCGTCTTCTTCTAATTGTTTTTTTGGTTTTGAAGAAGCCCTTTTTTCCGGTTCCTTGGATTCGGTTTTTGTTTTTCCTAAGGATTTTTTCGCCTTGTCGGATTTACTCGCCATAATCTATAGGATTAGTAAAGTGTAAATTTCAACGAAGTTTTTAAATCGCCAAATTTTTTAAAAATTATTTTTTTGCCTTCTCTTTGCGCAATTGTACCTAGCGTTTGCCTAAACTAACATATATAAGTTAGGCTATACTTATCGTAACGAAATTATCTGTTCCCTGCCCGGGCCATTTGAGATGTATTGAATATGAATGCCAACAGTCTCGTTAATAAATTCAACGTACTGCTTCATGGCTACAGGCAATTCTTCCGGCAGTTTCGCTGCACTTGTGGAAACATTCCACCCCATGAAGTCTTTATAAACTGGTTCAATATTGATCCTGGTCATTTGAAAAGGGATCTCTGTGCTATCCTTACCATTCAGTTTATACGACGTACAAATTTTCAATTCCGTAAAAACATCCAGAACATCAGCTTTTGTCATAACAAGTTTTGTAACACCATTTACCATACAAGCAAATCGAAGAGCGACCAGGTCGATCCAACCGCAGCGACGTGGTCGGCCGGTTGTTGCCCCAAATTCATTACCCACTTGTCGTAATTTTTCGCCCGTTTCATCATTTAGTTCCGTAGGAAACGGGCCGCTGCCCACGCGGGTACAATAGGCTTTAGTAACTCCAATCACTTCGCCGATTTTTTGTGGTGCTACACCCAGGCCACTGCACACGCCGGCCGTTATGGTGCTGGACGACGTGACAAAAGGAAAAGTCCCGAAATCTATATCAAGCATGCTGCCCTGCGCACCTTCCGCCAAAACTTTTTTGCCCTGTTGCAACTTGGAATTAATGAAATATTCACCATTGACAATATTCAAGTGCTTCAAAAATTCTACCGCTTCAAAAAATTCTTCTTCCCACGCAGAAATATCCTCGTTGAATGCATAATTGTCTAGAAGCTTTTGATGCTTTAACCTAAGTTTGATATACGCGGTTGTGAAATTTTTATCCAACAGGTCTCCGACCCTCAGACCATTTCTGCCGGTTTTATCCATATAAGCCGGACTAATGCCCTTCAAAGTTGATCCTATCTTATCATTGCCTTTTGAAAGTTCGGCCGCTTTATCCAGGGCACGATGGGTTGGAAGAATAAGATGTGTACGCTCAGCGATAAATAAATTTTTTCTAAAGTCGATCCCAAAAGATGAAACTGTATCGCATTCTCTTTTTAACGTTACCGGATCAAGTACAACCCCATTTCCCACGAGATTTATGACCCCTTCATGAAAAACACCAGAAGGTATCTGGTGTAGCACTATCTTTTTATCGTTTACGTACAAAGTATGGCCGGCGTTAGGCCCGCCCTGGAACCGGGCTATCAGATCATAATCGTTTGCAAAAAAATCAACAATCTTCCCCTTCCCTTCATCACCCCATTGGAGGCCAAGAATTACATCAACCATTTAGTATTGATTATTTAGAATTGTCAATCGAGTGTTTCTACCTTCCTTTAGCGCTGGCAAAAATAATTATTGGGAAATTGCTTTTTTGAAATATTCTGAAATGTGAATAATAATTCATCGGAAAAATTCGAGTGAGACAGTGAGCGGCGAATATCACAGCGTCTCGGTGTCAAAACGATCAACAGAATGTATGCCCGTCAGTGCTCTCAGCTTGCTCACAAGATCGTCGAGCTCTTCTTTGTCATGCACATACACTTTCATATTCCCCTCAAACAAGCCTTCTTTTGCTTCGATCGTTATGGCAGCTATATTGATCTTCATTTCTCCGGAAATAAGATTGGTAATCTTATTTACTACTCCAACATCATCTAGTCCAATGATTCGCAAACCGGTCAGGAATGAGATCTCTTTGTTCTTCGCCCATTTTGTTTTCACAACCCGATGTCCATAATTGGCTAGTAATTTCGCTGCATTCGGACAGTTCGTGCGATGAATTGTCAATCCTTTACCCGTGGTGACAAAACCAAACACGTCATCTCCCGGTATGGGCTTACAACAATTAGCTAGATTATAAACAATTTTATCACTGCTTTCGCCGAAAATAATTAGCTCGGTTTCTTTTTTTGAAATTGTCGGAACTACTTCTGGTTTTAACTCAGGTAATTGTTTCACCGGTTTGGGTGGTTCAAGCCTGTCTCCATGCACTTTAAATTCCTTCAAGTCCTTTAGGTCAATGTTCTTAATGGCAACCTGGTAAAAAAGGTCCAGGGGTGAGCTCAGCTTGTACCAGCTTACAACCTCATCAATATTATGTTGAGAAAATGCTGCACCAGTTCCTTCCAGTTTCTTTTGCAAAGTGTACTTTCCATCTTCCGCTATTTTTCGCTTCTCTTCTTTTAACGCGTCCTTTATTTTACTTTTTGCCTTTGCAGTAACAACGAAGGTCAACCAATCTTCTGATGGTTTTTGTTTATTACTCGTAATGATCTCAACCTGGTCACCGCTGCGTAATTTTTGGCTGATAGGAACAAGTTTATGGTTCAGTTTTGCACCAATGCATTTCACGCCAATGGCGCTATGAATAGAAAATGCAAAGTCCAATGCTGTTGAACCAACCGGCAGCATCTTAACATCACCTTTCGGAGTGTACACATAAATTTCTTCAGCAAGAAAACTGGTTTTGAAGTCTTGAAGAAAATCAATGCCGTCCGTGCCTTCGGCCGAAATGACCTCGCGTATTTGCTGGAACCATTTGTCAAAGCGACTTTCATCAGGACCGCCCTCTTTATATTTCCAGTGGGCTGCCAAACCTTTCTCCGCAATTTCATTCATCCTTTTTGTCCGTATCTGCACCTCTACCCACCGGCCTTCAGGCCCCATTACCGTGGTGTGCAACGCTTCGTACCCATTACTCTTCGGATTGCTCAACCAGTCTCTCAATCTTTCCGGAGAGGGTGTGTATTCATCCGTTATCAGGGAGTATACTTTCCAGCAATCTTCCTTTTCTCTTTCTGCCGGAGACTTTAAGATAACGCGGATCGCAAAAAGATCATACACCTCTTCAAAAGCCACCCCTTTTTTCTTCATCTTGGTCCAAATAGAATGAATGCTCTTAGGTCGACCATAAATTTCAAAATCAAACCCGGTTCTTTCGAGTTTCTCATCGAGGGGCTTTATGAACTCATTGATATATTTTGTTCGTTCTCTTTTTGTCTCAGCGAGTTTTTGCGCAATTTCTTTGTAAGTCTCGGGCTCCAGAAATTTCATGGCGAGGTCTTCCATTTCCGTCTTGATGTTATATAAGCCCATGCGGTGAGCTAATGGTGCATATACATATACTGTTTCTGAAGCGATCTTCAATTGCTTCTCTCTTTTCATGCTCTCGAGAGTACGCATGTTGTGGAGACGGTCAGCCAATTTAATCAGGATAACACGCGGGTCATCAGTAAGAGTGAGTAATATCTTTTTAAAATTTTCTGCCTGCTTGGATGCATTGACGTCTATAACATTAGAAATTTTTGTAAGTCCATCGACGATCCTGGCGATCTCATTTCCGAAATCTCTTTCAACTTCTTCGAGCGATATGTCCGTATCCTCGACCGTATCATGCAATAGCGAGCAAATCGTTGAGCGAATACCGAGACCAATTTCTTCTACGCAAATTCTTGCGACGGCTAACGGGTGAAGTATGTAGGGTTCGCCACTTTTTCGGCGCATGGTTTTGTGTGCATCGGCGGCCATTTCGAAAGCAAGGCGGATCGTCTTTCGGTCACCGGGCTTGAGCTTTGATTTCAAACTGCGCAGCAACGCACGATATTCACGAAGTATCAGCTTTTTTTCCTGTTCCTCGCTTAGGTTATATTTAGGTATTTGTGCAACGGTTTCCACAGTTGACAAATTTACGCAAAAGCTTCCTCTTTCTTTATCGGAATTGGCCTACATTTGCAGCCCATTTTGAAAGTTTAAGAGCTTCAGAGTTCAAGAGTTTCAGAAGCTAGCTCAATTGCCTTTGAATTATGGAGGTATTAAATTCTGAAACTTTTCAAAGTTTTGATCGTTAAGAATTCCAAAGGTCCCGAAGTGTCAGAAATGTAGCGCAATCACCCTGGAACTTTTGGAGCTCTGAAACCTTTAAACTTTGGAACTTTCTAGCGGGTGTGGTGAAATTGGTAGACATATCCCGCCGCAGGGGGGCGCCGCAACGATATTAAAATATTTGTTTGATCGAACATAAAGAGCGGGTGTGGTGAAATTGGTAGACATATCCCGCCGCAGGGCGGGACGCCGCAACGGTATTAAAATATTTGTTTGATCGAACATAAAGAGCGGGTGTGGTGAAATTGGTAGACATACCTCGCCGCAGGGCGGGA
>Ga0066710_100006945_pt1 | contig 10709 bp, 5 predicted proteins | sample GraSoiAngelo_159_FD_79666 | JGI IMG/M metagenome (GOLD analysis project Ga0066710, IMG submission 79666) | Grasslands soil microbial communities from the Angelo Coastal Reserve, California, USA - 14_1009_16_40cm | ecosystem: Environmental > Terrestrial > Soil > Grasslands | place: USA...
CCAGACTTTGATACCAGCCCTGATCAGGAATTGGAGCACGCATTCGCAGAGCTTGGCGCCAATTCGTAGATCACCTAGTCTTTGGTGGGCCGGGAGAGATTCGGACCGCCAGCGGTGAAAGACATAGGCCCCGCAAACACTGAGACTGTCACCCCCTCTTTTTTCTGAAACAGTTGGATGACCCGTTCGACGCCCTCGCAACCAGGGCTTTCTTCTACTGTTAATGCCGGATCGTTGTTGGGCCGCGAACCTATCGTGCTTTGGTGGGCCCGCCCGGATTCGATAGGCGAGCCATGAATTGAGGCGACCCGGGAAAAACGGGGCTGCTATCCCCTCTTTCTTGTTCCAAGCCGACTGATGAGAATGTCCCCGTTGGTGGTCTTGACCTGAAGCGTCTGATCCTTCTCAATATGGAGGGCCTTGCAGATCGTCTTGGGGAATGGCGATCCTCAGACTATTTCCCACTAGAATGACCTTGACCTGTTCCTCTATCGTTACCACAGTGCTGGATAGCCGTGAGGCTACACTTATGCGTTGCTCGTTGCCGTGAGGGCACGGGCCCGCTCGAAGATTTCCAAGAAAGTGGAGAGACCCGAAGGTCGTGGGTTCAAATCCCACCGGTGCCCGCTTGGTTACCAGGCCTTTGTACCGTTTCGTCGATGTCTTTGCGGACGAGGTCTCTGAAGGTGTTTCTCAAGACTCCGAGCTGGTAGTCTTGGAAGTCTTCGCCTGTTGTGTGGATTGTAGCTCCCTCAGGGAACCACACCCTGTTCACGTTGAAGGAATGCGATCAGGTGGATCGCCTGACACTCAACAACTCTCAGATTTTTCATTCAGCATGTTAGAAGCAGTTGAATGATTTCAGATGCAGTGGCCGCACCACGTGTAAGCTACCATTAGTGTCGTGCTAGTTGAGAATACCACACCAGATCCGATTATGGTCCAAGTGTAGGTACCGCTAGTAGTTCCGAAGACGCCCGCCGTGATCGTGACGTTGACGGAGCCCCCGAGCGGTATATACGCGTATGATAGGCCACTCAAAGTAGTGCAACAGTTGGGGTTTGGTTGAACGTATGTGAGGTTTACTGTTCCTGAGAAGCCGTTGAGGCTGGTCAGGGTGATGGTTGAGGTTACGTGAGAGGCAGGGTCACAACTGCCCGTGCCGCATGTTATGCTGACTCTGGACGGGTTGGTCGCCATAGAGAAGGATTGTGTAGCGAAGGTTGCTGCCTGAGCAATTTCGGTGTCTATGTTCCCGATGTAATCGAAAATTGTTGCGCATGCACCGTCGAGAAGGCTGGTATTGACGCATCCCGTCTGGAAGGTGATCGTAGTTCCCGGGGTGCTGCCTGTGATGTTGTAGACGGCTATGAAGAGGAGGCCGGTCACTCCGGGTGCGTTCGGCCCAGCATCGCCCGTTACATGGAGCGTGTCTGCATTATCCTGCGTACTGCAAGTGCTTCCGGTTCCACCTAAGCAGCTAACATGCCCTCCGGAAAGGATACTGCCAGTGAAGTCGGCTCCAGCCGGTTTCAGTACATTATGATCGGCTTTCAGTATGATGTCATATCCTCCTAGGGCGTCAGAGTTGTTGAGGTACACTCCGACTCTCAACTGTCTGGGTGGTGAGGTTAACGGTCCATTCAGCACGGGGCCGGGGCTAGGGGGGCACTGGTTGGATGGTGGTTGTGGGACTGTTGCAGGGTTGGCCAAGCAGACCAGTCCTCCGACCCAGACTGGAATCGTGATCGATCTGGTGATACCGCCGCCTGTTCCAGTAATCACCTTCCCGAAGCTTCCCCAATTAGACCCGGTTACAGTTAGGCTCGCGGACCCGGTTCCTCCTGGGGTGAGTGTAATCGTGCTGGTGCTAAGTGACGCCGGCGGGCCGCCTCCGGAGATGGACAGATTGATCGTTCCCGAGAACCCCTTGAGGCTCGTTAGAGTTATCGTCGTACTTCCGGTCTTGTCCTTGACTATTGTCAGACTGGCTGGAGTAGCTAGGATCGAGAAGTCCCCGGTAAGGGTCAACCTAACCACGGTTGAGTGTGATTGAACGCCATTGGTTGCGGTTACCGTGACATTGTAGGTTCCGAGGGGCGTCGTGTTGCTGGATGAGATCGTGAGGAACGCGTAGGCGACTCCTCCCGAAGAGATTTGGACGTTGCCCGGTGAGAAGGAAAATCCAAGCCCAGTGGGAGTTGAGGTGGCCGATAAGCTGACTGTGCCTGCGAAGTTGTTGACGCTTCTTAATGTTAAGGTAGTGTTTGCAGGTGTGCCCACAACGGAAGTAAGCGTATTCGGCTGGGACGAGACGGAGAAGCCTACGAGTCTTACGGTCACTCTGACCGAATGGACTACACTGCCCGATGTTCCAGTGATTATAATGAGGTAGGTTCCTGCAGTCGTAGTGCTCCCGGAGCTAACGGTGAGGGTTACAGATGCGGATCCTTGGGAGCTGAGATTAACGCTTGTTGAGCTCAGTGTCGCCGTCGGCCCCGTTGGAACTGTCGATGCGGTGAGGCTTACTGTGCCTTTCATCTTGTTTAGACTGGACACAGTGATGGTAGAGGTTTGTGATATTCCAACATTGAGTGAAAGGACGCTGGGGCTTGCAGAAATCGTGAAGTCCGGACCCACTCTGACCGATAGGACTGTCGAGTATGTCCTTACGCCGCTCGTCCCTACAAAAGTGACGTTGTATGAGCCGGCTGGAGTATTGTTGGTTGTGAAGACTGTTAGTTGCGAGGTGACCGTCTGGTTGGCTGTTACCGTCACAGTGGCAGGGCTTACTGAGACGGTCGGACCATTCGTGACTATTGGAGAGGTCGTGGCAAAGAGAGAGACGGAGCCGGCAAAGTTCTGCTTACTGGTTAGGCTTATCGTAGATGTTGCTGAGGATCCTGCCGCCATCGTCAAGTATGACGGAGAACTCGCTAGTGTAAACGCTAGGGTCCGGATGCCAGCGATGAACGTGGACCAACAATTCCCTGACGAATCGCATGATCCTGTTGCACTGTTGTGATATTCGCCCGCGATCCATACGAGGCTCGGGTCAGATGGATCGAGACCGGCACCGAAATAGTCGCCATATCTTGTACTCGTATCGGATGCAGAGCCCGCCTTCAATATTCGTATCGGAGCGAGGCTGTTAGCAGGGTCGCCGACTCCTTGTCCTGTTATGGCAATGCTGGGATAGCAACAGGTCGAGTTCGAGTTGGACGATAGCCCGAATACGACATCGAGATTTCCGGCAGCGTCAGTTCTCAAAGCGGGGTAGAAGTAGTCAAGGCCTATCGTTCCGACGTCAAAGTCCTGTATTACGATTGCTGGTGTTGTTGTAGTGTCAATCTGGGTTAGCCGAAAGCAGGCTTGTGCAACGTTGCTTCCAGCGGGTACGCACCCATCATTTAACGCTAGCCAGAGCTTACCCTTGTACCAGGATGCATCAAGTACGCGGAAGTCGTCAGTGTTTACCGTGACGCCTGTTCCTGGTTGTCCACCAGTCGGGATTGGCCCATAGGGGAAGCAGATCCAGTCTATGCCGCAACCGCCGCCCCCACTGCGGGTTGCACCTATTGGCGATACTGTCAGGTTTTGCGGAGGGCTAACCACAGCGTTGGAAGATGCTGAGGGGACTCCTGTGACGGAGAAGAGCTGGACAATGTTGTCTGGAATGTTGGAGCCCGCTCCCCCAGTACTGACCATGTAATCGGTTGCACCAGGGCTCAGAGATTGCGCCGGGTGAACCGATATCAGACCGCCTGCGATTCCAAAAGTGTTGAGATGGACGCTTGCAATACCGGAAACCATCTCGGCCTTGTTGAGGACCCAGTACTGGGCACCGCTAAAAGTGACGGGGTTTGAGAAATCATTGGCACTGACGACGAACTTGTCGTCATTCACACCGATAATCGGCTGATCCGGAATGATAGTTCCGACGCTTATATTATAGATGTTCCAGAAGCTTGTGGGGTCGTCGGTATCTGAGACGGCTACTCGTATGTTGGCCGAGGTCGCCGCTCCAGTTAAAGAGTTGAATCCTTGAATGCTTATTATTGAGGCGAACCATCTTCCGCTCTGATTGTCGAATAGTATCTTGGGGTCGGAAAGGAAGTTAGTCCCTGTGTTGAAGAATTGTGAAAGGTCGAATAACTGTACGGAGGAGCCTTGCTTGGTGAAAATTTCGCCTTCCAAGTTCACCATCTCAAGAATGTAAGCGGGGCCCGCTGCGACGTTTACATCAGGAGGGACACACCTGCAGCTTTGAATCTGGTTTAACCCTTCAAAAGAACTGGCCACACTCACATTGGAGCCACTGGTAGTGAAGAAGTGAGGTATATTGGGCGGTGCTACTCCGCGCGAGGGACTCCTCGCCGGAATACTATGATTCCTCGGGCCATTGGGCCACGGGCTAGACAGTGTTCGACCTATTGGCTCTACCGGCGAGCCTAACGAGTTAACGTGCACAACACCGACGAAAGAAGCAAGGCCTCGGACGGGATTCATACGTGATGCGTCGTGACCTTGCGATAGAACGATAGTTCTCTCGTTCGAATTCTGTTCGGTGCCTTGTAGTGGCCCCGAACTAATAGGGCCGATCATCACAGCAATCAAAATGGTGACTATGAGGATTGAGAGTCTGAGCCCACTCCTCTTATGCAAATCTAGCAATTCACGACCTCCCGTAGCTTCTGCCACCTAGTGGCACGCTGTAAAATAGAAGGGTATTTTTCAGCGAGATTCCTACAAGGTTATTAGAAGAGAACACACCAGTCTTCCAGTCCTACTAGGTCGTCGCGATGCAGGGATCTCATCCTCCTGTGACGCCGATCCTTGAAGAGGCAAGAATTGAGGAGAAGCGTTGTCGCTGGCTCAAAGTAGCCGAAATTTACGCTGACCGGTTGCACACATCTCATGACCTCTCGACTAAGGCCGAGGCTTTGGACCGAATCGGCCACGCATATTTCCGAGCGTCTCTCCAAGCGCGGGGATCCGAGCAGTTTCGGAGAAACGTGCATAGAGCGATCGTGTCATATCGAAAAGCACGGACGCAGCTGATGAGATTGGGAGATGATGGCAGGTCCCGAGCGGTACGTTCCTCCGCGATGATAGTTTATCTAAGATTCTGGCTCGCGAGAGAGCCTTCAGCAAAGAAACGATTCGTTGACGACTCTTGGAGTCTCTCCAAGAGAGCAATGAAAAGTTTCGATAAAAGCCATGACTCTCTTGGATTTGCCGAGACCTTTGCCGTGCTCTCCCCGGCTGTTCCGGCCTTGCTTCACACGAAATGGGATGCGGTCGAGAGGAGGGCGATCTTCGACGAGGCCCTTGGGTACGGGCGGAGAGCCATCGAGTTGCTATCTCCTATTGGGGACAAGCAGGCCCTTGTCAAAGTCTACGTGAGAATGGCTTTGTTCATTGATACGTCGCGGGAAGAACGCGGCGTTGTAGCAGAGCAAGAAGCGCTTGACGAAGAAGGGCGAGAGTATTGGAGGAGGGCCTTGCAAATAGACAAAGAATTAGCCCTGTCAGAGCTTCCGCGTCCCCCAGACGGGTTCTACCACCTGTTCGATAACGAACAATGCCAGAAGATCTGGGAAGAGTGCTTGACGGTCGCACAGAGGCATAGGGACAGTTTTGGTATTGGTTGGCTTTGCGATCAGCTCGCAGGCAGTGCCTTCTGGAAAGCGTTGAGACCAGAAGACACCAGGCAATGTGTAAAGCTTGCAGAGAAGTCATTGAGACTCGCGGAGAGAGCGGGCAAAATATACAGCTGGTTCAACTATACTGCACCGCGTCCTGGTGTGCTGTGGGCGCACTCCCCATACGCGGAACATTTTATGCAACTTTCATGGTTCGGGATCGACCCCGAAAAACGTCGGCTTCTCCTAACAAAGAGTCATCTAGAATCGGTGGAACTCTTGAGGCTTGCTCAACGGACTTTGTTCACGAAGGCTCGCGCATACGCCCACCACATCGCGAGTAAGGCCCGGTCCGAACTTGCTGAGCTTGAGGCCAATCCAGTCCGTAAGAGAAGATTGATGAGAGAGGCACTGCAGAATCGTAAAATCGCCTGCTCGATAATCGATCAGACACAGCCGGCTTCCCTCTGGACACGGGGCGTCTATCTCACCTATTCTGCTCAAGTGAAACGAAACCTCGCAGAAATGGAAGAGAGTCCAGGGGCAAGGAAGATACTTCTCCTTGACGCTGTCCAGACGAAACGACGTGCGCTGGAGCTATGCAAGAAGTACGTGGAATCGATGGCTCGAAGCAAGAACCACCCTCTTTACGGGGCTATCGCAAGACAATACGCGGACTACGGGGAAACCCTCACTTTCACGTATGATACTCTTGGAGGAGAAAAGCATCTCGCGGATGCGGCAAATGCATTCATGGAAGCGATAGCATGGGCTGCCGAGTCTGGGAGTCAGCGTGGCCTCGCTGCGTACTATTGGATGGCAAGCCGTGCACATGACCGCCTCCAGGACTATTCGAAGGCAGCTGTAGAGTTCACTCGAGCCTCGAAGATCTACGAAACGCTGACGCGGAAGGTCGCGTTTGGGCATCTCTATCGCGATCGAATAAAGTATCTGATGGCCTGGGCAAAAATCGAGGAGGCAAGAGGCAGTCACACGCGTTTGGAGTATGAGAAGGCTGCGGAGTCGTACCTGAAAGCGGCTGACATTTTCAAGTCCATCCCGCGATGGGATTTCCTAGAGCTCTACTACAGGGCAATCGGGACCCTTGAAGACGCGGAGGCCCTGAGCAGGCTCGGGGAGATTTCTAAAACCATTAGACTTTTCGAGGAATCGATCGTTATCCTTCGAGACGCCAAGGCTCGCTTGCAGACTAGCACGACCCGCCAGGATCCGCTTGAAGAAAAGAACTTGATTGCACGACTCGCGATGGAGCCGATAGCCGACTACTGTAATGCCAGAGTCTTCATTGAAGAAGCAAGAAGGGCGGAGAACCAGGAAGACCGTCACATTGCATACATGAAATTCCGAGAAGCCTCTGAGAGGTTGAAGAAAGCCTCAAGCGCCTCTCATTCTGTAGAGGAAAGAAGGGAGTTTGCCTATCTCGCCTCGCTCGCGGAAGGATGGGGTCTCATGACTCTTGCAAGGATCGAGAATTCGAAACAACTGTTTGAATCGGCGCGCAGAAAGTTCGAGAAGGCGTGGACGCTCGGTTACAATCAAAACTCACGGCTGCTCGCTAAAGCCTACTCTTCATTCTGTATGGGCACAGAAGCAGCTGATACATTCCTAAGCACATTGTGCTCTGAGGACTTTGAGACTGCCAACCGGCATCTCACGATAGCAGTAGACTGTTTCAAACAGTCCGGTTTCAGAATCGCTCACAAGCAGGCCGATGCCATGCGACGACTTTTAGCCGCCAAGTTTCAAAGCATTCATGTCGGCGTGGCGGGGAGAGTCGGCCGGAGCCCTATTGGTCCCATAACTTTTCCAGCGCCGGGGCGTTGGGGAGGGAGTCCCAGTGGCTTTCCGGACACTGCCATCGAGGCCAGTATCATGGCGGAGGGAAACGACTGTGCTCCCGGGGAGAACATTGGAATCGTCATACAAGTAGGAAACTTGGGAAGCAAATCAGTTCGACTCGTTAGACTCGACGATGCAATTCCGGAAGGTACAGAGATCATAGAAGCTCCACCTTTCACTAAAGTTCATGGCAGCTCCCTACTGATGGACGGCAGAAGGCTGGACCCGTCAAGTGTTCTGAAAATCCCGGTCGTATTGAAAGTCGGCCCTCGAGGGCTCGTACTGATGCGGCCTCGTCTACTTTTCGTCGATGCGTCGAGGCAAGTCGAAATGGCCTTGCAACCAAAGATCTTAGCCGGCTTCCGTACCCTGAAGTTCCTTGCGAATGAGTTCATTCTCGACTCCAAGGTCAAGCAGCTTGCTCCCGCTTATGCGGGATGGCGTACTCTCATGGACTTAGTCAGTGGTCTGAAGGTTCCGAGAAGCTATGTGTACGGCGATCACCGGTATGGCCGTCGGTACGGTAAACACGTTGAAGCCCTTCTGAAGTCGGAGTTGGTGGAGGTTCGATTATTTCCCGGAGAGAGAGGCCGCGGCGGACAGATTACGAAGGTCAGAATCTCATCCGATAATGATCTGGTTCGACAGTACACAGGAACCACGAAGGTCCCGAATTGAAAGGAAAATACCCACTTCTTCTCCAGTTCTAGTACGAGGCTAATCGACAATTCCTTTTTACCCAATCAAATTCGACCGAGTTTTTGAAAGAACTACGATCAGAAAATCTCCTCCGGAATACCTTGGCTTATCTTCTCGGTCAGCGATTCTCCGACCTTGATTTGTCAAACTACACCCCATCATACTATACGTCACCCCACCATACTAAACCGTCGGGAAAACGGTGTTGCTGCAGGCGGTTGTGAACCAGGGGGGTTCAAGATGGTCTTAGAAAGGGGACAGTACAAAGGTCCGGCTGGCCGGTCAAATCCCGCCGGTCCCCGCTACCGCACGGAAGCATTTGTACTGCTCCTTCTTTTCCTAGTTAAGGAACAGTGCTTGTCATTCTCTCTGAAAGGCTCGGCCATAGCCGAGAATAACCACCAAGAACAGCGTTTTCCAAACGGCTGAAAAACCTCCATTTTGGCGTTAAGTTCAACTTGGTCTCGTCAATACGCACTAGAGTCATTATGGGCGACATTGAACACCGAGCGAGGTCCCTTAAAACACGCCGATTCCCAGATTCCAGATTCAATTTAAGGGGTCCTCGGGAAACTGGGGTCATCGGCCAATGGTAACGCTTAACTTTCCAGCCTAGCACTCTGTTTGTGACGAAGAAGGAGTCTGGAGGTGGGAAATGCCGATGGAGACCTTGTATGGTACGCTATCTGAGGTCCTTAGCATGATTTTTGCAAAGGTGCTTAGCCCTAATGCTGTGAATGCCAGGAACATGCTTCTGTTAATCCTTGGCATATCTCCCGGAAAGAAATTCCAGGCCGAGACCTTCGCCAAGTCAGTTCTCAGCAAGAACAAGGAAGTATTCGATAAACTCGCGGACAAGTAGTCCACGAGCATGCCGAATCACCGGTACGCCGAAGTTCTCTACCCTACTCCTCGACAAGTAGAAGCCTTTCACGACGTCATCATCTTACAGCGAGGAGTTTCGGGCTGGATTTCTAGGGGAATGGTCGATGGATGCATAGAGTGGGCAAAGACTGACATCTACGATTTTGTCCCCTTCCCAAGTTTGCTTGAAAGAGGGGCCGCTATGATGTACGCATATGTGACGTTTCACCCATTCTCGGATGGCAACAAGAGAACCGCTCTAATGGTCACATCTTTCTTCTTTTTCTTGAACGGATTCATTTTCACATTGGAGATGATACTCCCGATTTCATGTTAGATGTTGCAAAGAGATGCCTTGACTCAGTCCGACATTCTCCCACCGCCGAAATTGCGAGGATCGCCGGATGGTTGAGGCAACGGACATCGGCCCCGATTGCCGTGAAGCTTCTCTACCGCATGCTAAGGTTGACAACTCCTAAAGGAGTTTCCTCTGAAGTTGTTCTGAGGAACTTGAGTTGGGAGACGTATTTTGAAGCATGGATGGAACCGACGACGAAACGAATTGGGGCTTTATGGAAAAAGAAGAATTAGAACAGCAGTCTGACAATAACGAGACACTCTCAGGCTTCAACCGAACCTCCTGATGGGAAACATACGGCTCAGATACTTAGGCCGCGTTGAGGAAGCGATGATGATTCTCTCTGTAAGACTCAGTCATAGCCGAGAATAACATTCTGAAAGCGGGCCATTTTCCATACGGGCAAACGTTTCCTTCCGGCACTGCTGTTTCAACATGGGCTTGTCTCGGCTTGGCGTTTCCATGGAATCCGTCAAAGAAGATCTGACGAGAACCTAGAATTGGCAAGTCTTCCGGTGATCCCTCTGGGGAGGCGGGACCGGCGGGATTCGGCACCGGCTGGGAACCGAATCGGTTTGGCGGAACCCCCTCTTTCCAGCAAGCAAGCCCAGGGTTTCTAGAGACTAGTAACCAGTAGATAGTCGGCCGTGAGAGATTTGAACTCTATCGACCAGTTCCCGTGATGGTTCTCGACCCCACGGTTATCACGCGCAAACCTCAGAGGCGAGAGTCTGCATCGTACGATATTTGCAGAAGCTGAGGCAGAATTCGTGCCCAGTGCAGGAAGAGTTCTCTTATGACAGCTCTGTAAATTCCTATGTGGATAATCCCGCTCTTAATTTCTCTGCCCCTGCTCTCGGTCGTGATGGGTTTTTCAAACCTATCTATTCCCAACATTTTCTTCCAATGTCGCCGGTATCTCTCGTAGCCCTCAATCGGGGCATGAATTCTGAGAGTCACGAAACGAGATATTCCAATCTGCCGGAGCAACTCTAGAAAGAGTTTGGCTAGAGACTCGGATGAGTTGGCAATCTCGAGTTCATATGGGTGCGTTCGCGTACCTTCGCATGCCCAGATCGTGACCCCGACAAGAAAGAGATCCCTACTAATCGATCTTCTGATCTTGACGGGTTTAGGCCTTCCTCGCCGACGCTTGTAGTAAATCGTAGCAAATTGCTTCTCCGACTCTACGAATATCGGGTCCCCACGAGAGGTCTCCCGCGGGATTAGATTCTGAAGGTCCATTATGCAGGCATTTACCGTAACCAGGCTATAAGCCGGGG
>Ga0066710_100006947_pt1 | contig 10707 bp, 13 predicted proteins | sample GraSoiAngelo_159_FD_79666 | JGI IMG/M metagenome (GOLD analysis project Ga0066710, IMG submission 79666) | Grasslands soil microbial communities from the Angelo Coastal Reserve, California, USA - 14_1009_16_40cm | ecosystem: Environmental > Terrestrial > Soil > Grasslands | place: USA...
CAGTGCCGCGAGGACACCAATTACCACTACCGCGACGCAGAGTCCGAGGCGAAGGCGCCGCGACGACGCGGAGCGTGCGGATGAGTCCGGCGCCAGCATGCTCCGAGGACTGTACCTAGGCCAATCCAACGAGTGGGCCGGCCAGGATTCGAACCTGGGCGCGACGGATTATGAGTCGCGGAAAAGACCTGCAAATCGAGTGATTAAGCGGAATCTTGTCCGCGGAAATCAGCCTAGATCGAGTTCTGTGCCCCGAGTTCGGAGCCCCTGGGGAGCCCGCGGCATTCAGCGCCGAGCGGCAGCCGACGAACTCCGCGTTTCGTCCCCGGCGACTCCCCGGTCTCGTTTCGGCTAGCTGGAGGGCGGCTCGTGTTCGTCCCTGGAGCGACGCGTCCGCTGACGACCACCGACGATGCCGAGCAAGAAGCCGAAGTCGCTGTAGCGCCCGCCGAAGTCCCGACGCTGGGAGCGCAGCCGCTGCGCTTTCGCCGCCCTCGTCGTCAGGATGAACACGAGCGTGAAGGCAATGAGAACGACACCCACCAAGAGCGCTGCAAGGCCAGCCACGACGCCCACAGTATGAGCGCCCGGTCCCGTGCTCCCGCCAGTGCCGCTTCTCACCCCAAGTGACAGCCACGCCGCCTGGGTCGCGTCGCCATGATGCCCGGATGGAGCTGCGATACAACAGGCGGGCAGGCACTGCATATCTCACGCTAAGCGCCCGGAAGCCGCCCCTCCAGAACGCGACGCTTCGGCCGCCCGGAAGCCGCGCCGCCGACGACTACCTCGTGTTCGACTTTGACTCCGCCGGCCATCTCGTCGGCATCGAGTTCCTTGTTCCTGAGAACCAGCTCGCGCCAGAGGTGTTGGCCGCAGCCGCGGAGCGCGAGTAAGCGTCGGCTCCGTGCTGCCTCGATGCCGATGAACGCTCTAGGCCTGAACGTCTCGGCGGGAACGTTCGAGAGTGCGCCTCGTCGACCAACCGGGAACCGGAAGGCCTACGCACACTTGATCGTTGCGTCGGGCCTGCCTTGGCGCCGTATCTTTCGGTTGTGCGACCGATAACGCGGCTGCGCTGGCAGGACTCGCTCGCCGAACGACTCGCCCAGACGGGGTGGGAGGTGCAAGACCTGGAGTTCGGGCGCATGTCAGTCGTCGGTGACTTCGCGGACTTCACGTCAGCGCAGAAGGCGGCGGCGCGCGACTTGCCGAGCGGGGCGCCTGTGTCACATCGCGGCGGCGGGTTCGTCGTCGGCCATGACGGCGTCGCGCCCCAGCAAGGTGGGCTCGTTCCGGCCTATGTCATCTGGCCGGACGGCGAGGAACGGCGCGTCGAGACTCGAGAGGAACTGGCGCGCGCGCTGCGCGAAAGGTTGGTGTGGCAGTGCGACCGCGCGCGGGAGGTCGGTCTTGACGGCGTGGACGCCGGCCGCGAGGCGGCGGTGCGGGCCATCGATGTGCTGGCCGCTGGTGGGGAGCTGACCACGCAGGCACGCGGTCCCGTGTTTCACGCCGCGTGCTCGGTGTGGGTTGACCCGGTGGCGCATCTGCGGTGGAGCGGCTTCCAGCACGGACTGGAGGGTTGGGAGGGGCCCGCTGCGGAGCAGCGTCGCCATCCGATCCTCTACGAGTTCGACGGCGCGTTCACTGACGTGTGGCGCGAGGGTTCCGGATGGGCGCCGCCGCAGCGCGCGATCACCTCAGCGAGACAGAACGCGCGGTCCTGATGCCGAGGCTCGACCTGCGTGAGCAGTGAGCCCTCGCGCACCGCGCCCGGATCCATCTCCTCGACCGCCGCCAACACGAACCACGCAAGATGGTTCTCGGGCAGCCAGTCACGGAGATCAGGCGGCATCAGAAACGAGTGATCACGGTCACACGGAATGAAGCGAAGGCCCATGACCAGAATGGTCTTAACCGCCCCGGACGGCACCGACTTACGCGACAGCCTCACGCGGATGCAGAAGCGACGCCACCGGTGGGTCGCGCCGCTAAAGCGCGACCCGGGTCCGGGCGCGCGTCAGCCGGTTTTCTCCCGATGTCGTGCGACAGGCTGGGGCGTCCGGACACGCTCTAGACGGCCAGCAGCGCGCGCACGATCGTGCGCGCGGCCGCCTTGCTCGAAAGCCCGCTCTGGTACAGCCTCTGCCAGGTACCGAACTCGAGGGCGAGGTCCAACATGGCGCGCACAGCCTTGCGGTGCGGGAGCACCTGTGCGAGCACAGAGCGCACGGCCGCAAGGCCCGGACCGAATCGCAACGCGTTGATCTCCCGCGTCAGCTCGTCTATGTCCGCGTCGGTGATCACGCGGGAGAGCAGCTCCTCGTTGCGCGCGTAGAAGTCATACAGCTCGGTCAGTCCGCGCAGCAGCCGCGCCTCTGCCGGTAGCGCGACCCACCGATTCGCCTCCGGAAGCGGATTGCGCTGTAGGAAGAGGTCCGAGCATGCCATCTGCAAAGCGCCGGAATCGGGAAAGTGCCGGTACAAGGTGCGCCTCTCCACGCCAGCGCGGCGGGCGACTTCGCTCAGGCTCGTCCGGGCTGGCCCCTTCTCGCGGTGCAGCTCGATCGCCGCCTCGACGATCCGGAGATGCGTCTCGCGCTGGCTCTCAGCGCGCTTCTTCAGCTCGTACTTTCGCATCGCGACACGGGAGTGTATAGCGAAAGCTTGACGTGGCGCGCTCCGAGCGCTATGAATCGAGACACGCACCTGCATACCCAAATGGAGCGAGGCGGTCGATGCAGCGAAATCTGATCCACAGTCAGCTATTCCTGACTTCGAACGTCGAGCGGAGCCGCGGCTTGCTCGAGGGAGTGCTCGGGCTGCGCCTGATCAAGCGCACCGTGTACCGCCACAACCCGCGGCTCCTCCACTACTACTTCGGCTTCGGCCCGGCCGCGGGGGAACCTCAGGATCCCTTTGCCTTCATCAGCCACGTGGAGTGGGATCCGATCTTCTACGACCTCAACGCGGAGACCGGGCTGACCGAGCCGGCGGACACCGCGGATGCGTGGTCAAACCCAAGAGTCGGGGATCCGCGCGGAAGGTGGGGCGTGGGCGGCACCCACCACCTCGCCCTGCAGGTGGCCGACCGCACCGGGCTCCTGAAGTGGAAGCGTCGGCTGACCGACTGCGGAGTGAACGTGTCCGGACCCTACGACCGGAACTACTTCCACTCGATCTACTTCCGCGACTGGGACGGTGCCCTGCTGGAGATCGCCACCACCGGGCCGGGCTTCGCCCACGACGAGGAGGTCCTCGGCTCCGCTCACCGGGCTGCCCCCGATGCCGTCATGGTGGGCGCACGCGGCGAGACGCAAATCGCCGCCGAGACGTGGCCTCGGCCGGTGCGCGAGATCACGCCGGACATGGAGCTCGCCGGGTTCCATCACGTGACGGCGGTGGCCTCGGACAACGAGCGAACCGCCGAGTTCTTCACCGACACGATCGGTCTCCAGCTGATCAAGAAGACCGACTACATGGACGCGCCGAACGCCACGCATTACTACTTCGCCGGGCCCAATCCGGCCCCCGGGTCAGTGCTCACGTTCTTCGGCTTCCCCGGCCACGAGCAGGCACGGCTGGGGATCGGGCAGCCGCACCACTTCGCGTTCGGCGTCGCCGACGACGCCGAACTGACGACCTGGCACCGGCGCCTCGAGGCGGCCGGCGTCGAGAGCACCCCGATCCAGGATTTCACGTACTACCGAACGTTCTTCCTCCGGGATCCCGACGGTCATATCTGCGCCGCGGCGACTCCGCCGCAGTTCACCGTCGACGAGCCCCGGTCGGAGCAGGGCCGGAACCTCTGCCTCCCCGACGATCTGGAGCCTCGCCGCGCCGAGCTCGAGCTCCAGACCGCACTCAAGCCAGCCCCGGCCGCGGCGCAGGCCATCGCCGCGGCGGTCAGGTGAACCCTCGAAAGGAACCTCGGTGCACACAACAACTGAAGTCACGGCGCAGAGCGACTTCTGGGACGTCGTTTACACGTGTCCGTCGCTGCGCAAGTACACGCCCGAGCCGGTGCCGGACGAACTCATCCACAAGATCCTCGACGCCGCGATCAGGGCGCCCAGCCGCCTCAACCGCGAGAACTGGTACTTCGCGGTCGTCAAGAGCCCGGACAAGAAGGCCGCGGTGGCCGAGGTTGTCACCCGGAACTGGTTCGCCGAGATGAGCGCCGCCTACGAGCTGCTGCCGAATCTGCCCATCCCGGACGAGGACCGACAGAAGCTGACCCGCATCGTCGATGCCAGTTGGTATCTGGCCGAGCGGCTGGCGGAGACACCGGCGCTCATCTTCGCCGGGCTGATGGTGCCGCCCGTCGAGGTGTCATATCCCGCCTACGACCCCGCGAAGGCGGACGTGTATCCGCCGTTGCTCGGCGCCGGCATCTATCCGGCCGTGCAGAACCTGATGCTCGCTGCACGGAGTTTGGGGCTCGGGACGTGCCTGATCACGGCGGCCGTCATCGACGACGAGGACCTCAAGGCGCTGCTCAAGCTGCCGCCAGAAGCCAAGAACATGGCGATGATCCCGGTCGGCTGGCCACGCGGGAAGTTCAAGCCTGTCCGTCGCACCCCGGTGGCGCAGGTCGCGTTCGTAGACGAGTTCGGCAACCCGTTCGATGTCGTCGCGAGCTGAGATCAACCCGAGGCTGGCGCGCGGTGGCGCGCTGCTGCACCTCCTCGGTGGGGCGACCGGTGTGGTGGCGCTCCGGGCCGCATTGCACAAGGGCCCGGGAGACGGCCGCACCCTCACGGGAGCCCACATCATCGCTCACAGCGGCGCCAATATGCTCCTCGGGCTCGCCCCGGTCGTTCGCGCCTCGGACGCGGGACCCGCCCTCGGCCGGCTGATCGAGTGGTCGGCCCTCGGCGCCACCTATCTCAACTGGTTTGCCATCCTCTGCCGAGGGCTTTGGGCATTCCCGCCCCCGGGCCAGGTCTTTCAGCTGGATCCCGAGAGCACCACGCCCCCGCACCGGGAGAAGGTCGAACGGGCCATCCCGGTGATGCTGCTCTATGGCGTGATCCCGCTGACGTTCATCTGCTCCATCGCGACGCTCGGGGCGCTGCGCCATCGGCGCTGAGCCGCGGCACCGCCGAACGGTGAGCCGCCCCGGGATGCCGTCGCGGATCTTCCTCGCTCGTCCGGTGTCGAGACGACCGGGGCTCACGCTCGCCGTCAAGGATCTCTTCGACACCGACCGCCTGACGACCACCTACGGTTCGATCATCTTTGCCGAGCACGTCCCGCCTCGCACCGCATCCGCGGTGCGGCGTCTGGAGCGGGCCGGCCTTGCGATCGTCGGCAAGACGAACCTGGACGAGTTTGCCTACGGTGTCACGTCACAGAATCCGCACTTCGGTGCGGCGCCGAACCCCCTTGACCCGACGCGGACAGCGGGCGGCTCGAGCGGCGGCTCGGCGGCCGCCGTGGCGGCGGGACTCGCCGAGCTGGCGCTCGGGACTGACTCGGCCGGATCGATCCGGATCCCGGCCGCCTGCTGTGGCGTGGTCGGCTTTAAGCCCACCCACGGACTCGTGTCGCTGGAGGGCTGCTTCCCGCTTGCGCCAAGCTTCGATCACGCCGGCCCGATTGCGCGAACCTCGGACGCCTGCGCCGCGGCCATGGAGATGCTGGCGCCCACGTTCCGCAGACGGTCTCTTCGCTCCCTCGAAGAGGTGACGGTCGGGGTCGCCTGGACCAGTCGCGCCGAACAGCTAGTGCGACGTCAAGTGGAGAGCGCCGCGGCCCATTTCCCTCGCCGGCGTCTGATCGCCTTCCCCTTGCCCGCCGGAATCGATGCTGGGTTCATGCATGAGGTGGCAGAAGTACATCGCGACCTCTTCGCCACTCACCGGGACGCCTACGGCGAGAACGTGCGCCGCAAGGTGGAGCGATGCATGCACATTACCGACGGGCAATCGCACGCATCCCACCGCGCTCGCGGGGAGTACCGCGACCGAGCGCTGACCGCTTTCGAAGGCTTCGACCTGCTCATCACGCCAACTCTGCCGTTCGTCGCTCCCCCTCTGGGGGTGGACGAAGCACTCGTACGCGACGCGATGATCCGCTTCACCCGGCCCTTCAACGCCCTTGGCTGGCCGGCGCTCGCCCTGCCCTGCGGGAAGGCGGACGGCGGTCTCCCGGCGTCTCTGCAGATCGTTGGGCGACCCGGCAACGATCCGCTCGTGCTCGCCGCGGCAGAGCTGCTGGAGTCCCGGCTGCGAGCGGTGCGGTAATGCTCGGGGCGCGATGTGATCAGCGCCGGCCCGACCGCATGATGAAGGCCGTCGTCCTGTTCCAGAACCAGCTGCGCTGCGAGCCGGCGGCGATCACAGCCGAGCAGGCGCTCGCCATGGCGACGATCCCGGCCGCCCGCGCGCTCGACCTCGACGCGACGATCGGCTCCCTCGAGGTCGGCAAGCGCGCCGACCTCGCGATCTTCTCACTGGACACGCTCGAGGCCGGCAGCTGGCACGACGCGGTCGCCGCGCGGGTGCACTCGCTCGCCGGCGACCCCGCGCGCTGGGTGCTCGTCGACGGCGAGCCGCTCGTGCGGGACGGCGTCGTCACGCGCGCCGATCGCGCCGCGGTGCAGGAGATCATCGCCGAGGCCCACGCCCGATCGCGCGAACTGCTCGAGCGAGCGGACGTTCCGGCGCACCGGGCGGCCCGCCGAGCCGACCTTCCCGCGCTCGTCTGACCAACGACATGAACATGAGAGACCGCAAGGAGCACCACCTGATGACCGCGCGATTCACCGGCAAAGTCGCCCTCGTCACCGGCGGCGGCACCGGCATCGGCCGATCGATCGCCCGGGCGTTCGCCCGCGAGGGCGCCCGCGTCGTTGTCGCCGGACGGCGGGCCGAGCCACTGGACGAGACCGTCGAACTCATCGTCGGGGAGGGCGGCGAGGCGATCGCCGTGGCCGCCGACGTCACGCAATCGGCGGACGTCGCCGAGCTGATCAGCCGCACGGTCGGCCACTTCGGCAGCCTCGACATCGCGGTCAACAACGTGGGCGTCCTGCGGCCCGGGGCCGTCGGCGACCTCGACGAGGACGACTGGCGGGCGAGCATCGAGACCAACATCACCGGCACCTGGCTGTCGATGAAGCACGAGATCGCCTACATGCGCTCCAATGGCGGCGGGTCCATCGTCAACGTCGCGTCGAACCTCGGCTCGCACGCACGGCTGCCCGGACTCGGCGCGTACGTGGCGTCCAAGGCGGCGGTGAGCGCCCTGACGCAGAACGCCGCCCTGGACCACGTCGCCGACGGCATTCGGATCAACGCGGTGAGCCCCGGGCCGGTGGACACGTCGCTGACGCTGATGCCGGGGGAGACCGAAGAGGAGCGCGACGCGCGCTTCGGCGCGCAGGTCCCCCTCGGGCGCATCGGGCGCACGGAGGACGTGGCCTCGGCCGTGCTCTACCTCGCCTCCGACGACGCCGGCTTCATCGTCGGGACTGACCTGCGCATCGACGGCGGAGCGGCCGCCTGAGTTAAGCCGCGTCAGGCGCGGCCGGCCGAGCTCGTCTGCGCGGACGCGTCGACGCCGGTAGTGGAGACGCTGCCGGCGCCGTCGACGCGCGCCGGCTCAGCACCCAAGAGCGGCGCTGGCGAGCTGCGCTCCGGCATCATCGACAGTTCGACGCCGCCGAAGAAGGTTTCTGATCGGGCATCCCGCCGATCGGGCCGACCAGCTCGTTTCCATAACGACTCCCCGCGCAGTCGTCGTGAGCGGTGCCCCAGCGCCGTTCTTCGTCCCGCGCTGGTCATAAGGGCGCCAGTTAGTGCGCGGACGTATGCTCCACATGGCGGACGGCTGCGCGACCGCGTCTCCGCCGCCTGAGATGGGACGGCGAATTGACTAAGCTGCATTGCGGCCGAACGGCCGCCGCTTGTCCTGAACAGTTCCGGTACCAGGACATCGTCGATGAGATCCGGGGCTCCATCGTGGAGGGTCGGCTTGAGGCGGGCGAACAGCTCCCGTCGGACAACGAGCTCGCTGAGCGATTCAGCACGCCGCCCGACAGTTCGGCGCGCTCTTGCGCTTCTGAAGGCGGAAGGCCTCGTCACGACCGAGCAGGGACGCGGTGCATTCGTGCGAGCAAAGCCGCACCGTCTCCGTCCTTCCCGCGAGAACTTCCGGCGCCACCACCGGCAAGGCGTCTCCGGGTTCAACGCTCAAGTCGAATAGCAGGGACAAGTTCCTGAGCAACGACTACTCGAGGCGGCCTCGGTCCAAGCGCCCGAACACGTGGCAGCGCGACTCTGGGCGGGCGAGGAACCTTCCGTGGCTGTGCGTCGACGCCTGTTCGTCGTCAACGACGAGCCCGTGGCGCTCTGCGACAGCTACTACCCGCGCGAGGTCGCTGAGGGCACTGCGCTCGCCCAGCACGAGCGGATCGCCGGCGGCGCGTATGGACTTATCGAAGAACCAGGACGGTCCGATCGCGCGACGGCTGCGGCGCTCGATCGACGACTTGGAGTGCCGGATGCCCACGCGACGCGAGGCAGAGATGCTTCGGCTGCCCCCGGAGTCCCCGCGGTGCGGATCCTGCGCACGGTTTACGACGCGGACGGCCAGGCGGTCGAAGTCCAGGACACCGTCGCGGCCGCCGACAAGCATCAGTTCCGGTACGAGGTCACGATGTGATGACTCGCCTGCGGCTCGGAGCATGTTTGTCGCTCACGGGCCGCTATGGACGCTTTGGCCGCCAGGCGGCGAACGGCCTGAGGGTGTGGCAGGGCTTGGTGGGCGAGCGGGTCGAGCTCCGAATCGAAGACGACGCCAGCGATCCTGAGCAGCTCGCGGCCCGCTTTCCGGGCGTCGCAAGGCGCTCGGATCTGCTGCTCGGGCCCTACTCGACGCAGCTGATGCGTCGAGCTGGGGCGTTGATGGCGGACATCGATGGAGTGCTCTGGAATCAGGGCGGTTCCGGGGATGATGTCCAGGCCGCGTGCCCGGGGCGGATCGTTTCGGTACTCGCACCGACGAGCCGCTACTCGCTGCCGTTCGTGCGACGACTGGCCGAGCACCGGCAGCAAGTGCCCCTATGGGTCGTACGCGCGCGGGGGAAGTTTGGGCGACAAGTCGCAGCCGGCGCCGTCGCTGCGGCGAAGCGCGAGGGCCTCGAGGTCGTCGAGGAGCGCGCCGACGAAGAGGCCTCGTTTACCGATGTGCCCGACAGATGGGACCTGTTCTGCGTCGGCATGTTTGAAGACGACGTCGCGCTCGTGAGATCCGCCAAGTCAGCTGCTCGGCCGCCAAGGATGATCTGCTCCGTGGCGGCTGGGCGCGATCACGGTTTTCTCCCCACTGTTGATCACAGGAATTCCCCAGGTCGGTAGCGCGTAGAGGCGCGCGTGGGGCGATGGAGGCGAGCCCCGGAGGGGCGAGCCGGAGTCGCTCCCACGCGCGCGGCTCCGTCGGAGGCCCTCCTCAGGGTCGCGGGTGCTCATGCCTGCGACCCGAGCCGAGGAGGGCCTTGGGGGATGCTCACAGAGGAGGACGACGTGGAGATTCACGCGCTTGCTGCGCGCGGCTGGTCGGTGTCTGCGATCAGCCGTCACACCGGCCGCGACCGCAAGACGGTGCGCAAGTACTTGGCGGCGCCGCGCGGCGCGCTGCTCGGCCACGAGCGCGCGCCGAGCTGCCTGGAGCCGTTCCGGGCGTACATCGAGGCGCGCTTCGCCGACGACGCACACTTGGAGGCGACGGTGTTGTTTCGCGAGCTCGTCGACTCCGGGTTTGCGCGGTCGTATCCGACGCTGTTGCGCGAGCTGCGGCGCTTGGAGCTGCGGCCGGTGTGCCTGGTCTGCCAGCACCGTCGCGGCGAGGCGGTGACGGTCGAGCTCGAGCATCCGCCGGGCGAGGAGATCCAGTGGGACTGGCTCGAGCTGCCCGAGACGCCGTGGGGCGAGCCGTGCTCCGCGCTGCTTGGTGCGCTGGCGCACTCGGGCCGCTTCCGCGGCGTGTTGTGCGAGCAGATGACCTTCGGGCACCTCGCCGGCGCCGTCCACGACGTGCTCGTGGCGCTGGGCGGCACCGCGCGGGTGTGGCGAACCGACCGGATGGCGACGATCGTGATCGCTGGGACCGATCGGCTGACGGTCGAGGCGGCGCAGCTGGCCAAGCACTACGGCGTCGAGATCGCGGTCTGCCCGCCCCGGCGCGCGCAGCGCAAGGGCGTCGTCGAGGCCGCGGTCAAGTACACGACGCGGTCGTGGTGGCGGACCGCGCAGGTCGCGACGATCGGCGAGGCCCAGCGCGATCTGGACCGCTGGTGCGTGCGCGTCGCCGACGCTCGCCAGCGCCCGGCCGGGACGGTCGCCCAGCTCGGCGCCGCCGAGCCGCTCGGGTCGCTGCCGCCGACGGCCTACCCGGCCCAGATCGCCGTCGAGCGCAAGGCATCGCGCTCGGCGCTGGTTTCGTTCGAGGGCAACCGCTACAGCGTCCCGCCCGCCCACGCCGGGCGCACCGTCACCGTCCTCGCCGGGGTCGGCGATCCCAGGCTGCGGATCGTGTCGGCCGCCGGTGAGATCGTCGCCGAACACCGCCGCGCGCCCACCGGCGGCGGGCAGACGATCCGCACGCCCGAGCACGCCGCGATGCTCGAGCACGCCGTCCTGCGGGCGTTCACGACCGGCCACGCGTGCCGGCGCAAGGCCAACGTGCCGCCCGGCTCCCAGG
>Ga0066710_100006948_pt1 | contig 10706 bp, 7 predicted proteins | sample GraSoiAngelo_159_FD_79666 | JGI IMG/M metagenome (GOLD analysis project Ga0066710, IMG submission 79666) | Grasslands soil microbial communities from the Angelo Coastal Reserve, California, USA - 14_1009_16_40cm | ecosystem: Environmental > Terrestrial > Soil > Grasslands | place: USA...
CCGGCGTTCCTGGGGACTCTGGCTGGCCGCGTTCGTGTTGCTGCTGCTTGCCCTGTGGGTCGCCTACTTTTTTCGTGACCCGGAGCGCATCGGAGAGCGCGGTCCCTCCCTCATCGTCTCACCAGCCGACGGCAAGCTCATAATGATCACCGAAATCGACGAGCCGAGCTTCATGCAGGGACGCGCTGTAAGGCTGTCGATCTTCATGAACGTGTTCGATGTGCACGTGAACAGGTATCCGGTCGAAGGCGTCGTCAAGTACATCCATTACAACCAGGGCAAGTTCTTCAACGCGTCCACAGACAAGTCGAGCCTGGAGAACGAGCAGATGTCGGTGGGCATCGACACCGGCCGCTATCGCGTGCTCGTGAGGCAAATCGCCGGGCTGATTGCTCGTCGCATTGTCACCTACAGCAAATTGGGCGAAACCGTCAGACAGGGCGATCGGATGGGTATCATCAGATTCGGCTCCCGCGTCGATGTCTTCCTTCCATTCGGCTCCGCGCTGCGCGCGAAACTCGGCGATTTTACGACCGCTGGAGTTAGCGTTCTCGCGGAGCTGCCGAAGTGATGGCCACTCCAGACCATACTCGACGTCAGCAGGTCAGGGCCGAGACTGACCGACCAAGAAACCGCAGCGTGATCATCCTGCCGAACGGGTTCACGCTGGCGAGCCTTTTCTTCGGTGTTTTCGCGATCGTCGCGGCGACGCGGAGCGAGTTCGATACTGCCGGGCTCTATGTCGTGTTCGGAGGCGTGTGCGATGCACTCGACGGAAGGGTTGCGCGCGCAACAGGCACCGGGTCGCGTTTCGGGTCGGAGCTCGACTCACTGGTCGACGCAATAACGTTTGGGCTCGCGCCGGCTATGATCATGTACTTCGCCGTGCTCAATCGAAATGGATGGGACTGGATCTTCTCGTTCATCTTCACGGCGTGCGCGGTGATCAGGCTCGCGCGGTTCAACGTCGAGCAGGCGGGGCGGGCGAAAAAATACTTCCATGGACTTCCGAGTCCTGCCGCGGGTATGACGCTGGCTACCTACTACTGGTTTAGTCAGACCTCCTTGTACAACCAGACGGTGGTGGGCGATCTCAATTGGACCACTGGGTTGCGCGGTTTGATGATGCTGCTCGCTTTCCTGATGATCAGCAACGTCTCTTATCCCGCGGTTCCAACGGTCGGGTTCAGAAAGATCAACGAAATACTCGGCACACTGGTTGTTATCGCGACGTTTATCGGTGTGCTTTTCCTGAGAAAAGAGTTCTATTTCCCGGCGCTCGTCTGTTACGTGCTTTACGGGCTGGCAAAAACGGTGATCTTCGGCCTGCTGGATCGGCGTCCGCGGGGCGACGCACCGGTAATCGACGACGATGACGAGCCGCTGCTACTCGCCGCCGCAGGGGTTGTGGACACTGGTAGCGATGCGATTCGTCACCGCTCACATCGGCGTAGACGGAGGCGTCGCCCTCCCGGTTCAGGCGAGCCGCCGCGCGGCGGATCGGGCAATTTTTCGCCACCACCGCCTCCGCCTCCGATCGGGGGTCAGCCCTGATGGCCAGGTTCCGCATCGCGGTCCACATCACTCCGCGTAAAGGCCTTCTCGATCCCCAGGGGAACGCCGTGAAGGACGCGCTGCACACGCTCGGATTCAAGGCGGTGCGCAATGTTCACGTGGGCCGGTACATCGTTCTCGAAACCGAAGCTTACGACGCAATTGCCGCGGAAGAAACAGTGACGGACATGTGTCGCAAGCTCCTGGCGAATCCAGTCACTGAAGACTTCGAGATCGAATCGGCGGTGCCCGCATGAAATTCGGAATCGTCACGTTCCCCGGCTCCAACTGCGACTACGATGCATTCCACGCAATCACTGAAATGCTAGGTGAGGACGCCGTCTATCTCTGGCACAAGGATCATGATCTGCAGGGATCAGATGTAATCATCCTGCCCGGCGGCTTCAGCTATGGCGATTATCTCCGACCCGGTGCCATCGCGCGCTTCAGTCCGATAATGCAGGAAGTAGCTGCCCACGCCAAAGCTGGCGGTCCCGTACTCGGCGTCTGTAACGGTTTTCAGATCGCATGCGAGGCTGGTTTGCTCCCCGGCGCGCTGATGCGAAACGCGAACCTTCAGTTCGTTTCCGCCGAAGTGCGGGTGCGCATCGAGAAAAGTGATACAATGTTCACGAATCTCTACGAGCGCGGCGAAGTTTTACGGATTCCAGTCGCCCACGGTGACGGCCGCTATGTAGCCTCCGCAGAGGTTCTGGACGAGCTCGAGGCCGAAGGGCGAGTTATCTTTAGATATGCGGACGCGAACGGCACACTCAGCGCGGACGCCAACCCAAATGGGTCTGAGCGCAACATCGCCGGAATCATCAGCGACGGGGGAAACGTGCTCGGCCTGATGCCTCATCCCGAGCGAGCCTGCAGTCCGTTGCTCGGCTCGAACGACGGGGTGCGACTGTTCGAATCAATCCTCAGCAGGGTTGCCGCCTAACATGTCGGAAGTGACTCCGCGTCCCGGCGATCCAACAATTACTTCTGCGCTCGTGGCGGAACATGGCCTAACGAAAGAGGAGTACGAGCGGTTGATTGGCATGCTTGGCCGCGCTCCGACTTTCACCGAGCTTGGAATCGTCAGCGCGTTGTGGAGCGAGCACTGCTCGTACAAACATTCGCGGCCCGTTCTCAAAACCTTGCCGACCACCGCTTCATATGTGCTGCAGGGCCCTGGCGAAAATGCGGGAGTCATTTCAATCGGTGACGGGCTGGCGGTCGCATTCAAGATTGAATCTCACAACCATCCGTCTGCCGTGGAGCCGTACCAGGGAGCGGCGACCGGCGTGGGCGGGATTCTGCGCGACGTGTTCACAATGGGCGCTCGCCCCATCGCAATGCTCAACTCACTTCGTTTCGGCAGCCTCGACGATTCACGGGTGCGGTATTTGTTCTCAGGAGTCGTGAAGGGAATCGGCGACTATGGTAATTGCGTCGGAATTCCCACCGTGGCGGGCGAGATCGTGTTCGATTCGGCATATGAGAACAATCCCCTCGTCAATGCCATGTGTGTCGGCTTGATGCACGAGGAAGATCTCATCCGTGCCAAAGCTGAAGGAGTCGGAAACCCGATAATGGCAGTTGGAGCGCGTACGGGGCGCGATGGAATCCATGGTGCGTCCTTCGCGTCCGAGGATCTTTCAGCAGCAAGTGATGCCAAGCGACCGCGCATCCAAGTGGGAGATCCGTTCACTGAAAAGCTTCTACTCGAAGCCAGCCTCGAGCTTATCAAGAGCGGACATATCGTCGCGATACAGGACATGGGCGCAGCCGGTCTGACGTCGTCGTCGGCTGAGATGGCGGAGCGCGGGGATGTCGGTGTGACGATCGATGTCACCAAAGTCCCGACACGTGAAAGCGGCATGACACCCTACGAAGTCCTTCTCAGCGAGTCGCAGGAGAGGATGCTCGTAGTTGCAAGGAAGGGACATGAGGAAGAAGTTCGCGCCATTCTGCGCAAATGGGACCTGACTGCGGCTGTGATCGGAGAGGTTATCGCGGAGCTGGTTTATCGGGTCACGGAAGGCGAAAGGGTCGTCGCTGAATTCCCGGGCTCGAGGTTGGTGACGGATTGTCCGACGTATTCGCCCGATGCGCGCGAGGCACCCGCGATTCGGGATCTCCGCGCTGCAGACGCGAGCGTCGTACCGGAGCGGGCGGAGGAAAAGGATCCCGCCTGGACTCTCGAGCAACTGCTGTCCGCGCCAACGATCGCGAGCAAGGCCTGGGCGTATCGGCAATACGATTCCACTGTGCGAACGAATACAGTCATGGGGCCCGGCGGTGATGCCGCCGTGCTACGCGTCCGTGGAACGAACAAGGCAATTGCCGTGAAGACCGATGGGAACGGACGCTACGTATATCTCGATCCACGGGTGGGCGGACGGATCGCCGTCGCCGAAGCAGCTCGCAACGTTGCATGCACGGGCGCGCGACCAATGGCAATCACCAATTGTCTCAATTTCGGCAATCCAACTCGCCCGGAAGTCTTCTATCAGTTCAGGGAAGCAGTCGCGGGGATGGCGGAGGCTTGTCGTGCGCTCGGTACCCCAGTTACCGGCGGAAACGTGTCTCTTTACAACGAAAGCCCTTCCGGCGCCGTCTATCCCACGCCGGTAATTGGAATGGTAGGTCTGATCGACGATCTCTCCCACATCACGCGCGCCAGTTTCCAGCGCGACGGCGATACAATTCTTCTCCTCGGCGAAATGGGCGGCGAACTTGGCGGAAGCGAGTATCTCGCCACGATTCACGGCGAAGTGATCGGAGCACCGCCGCGCTGCGATGTCGGTCGCGAGAAAGCAGTCATCGACGCGTTGCTGGAAGCGATCCGATCGGGTGTTGTCAGCTCCGCGCACGACTGTAGCGACGGCGGGCTTGCTGTCGCGCTGGCGGAATGCTGCATCGGGGATCGGGATTGCGAAAGCGGTGCCGAGATCGATCTTTCGAATTACTCCTCTTTTTCCGATCGCGCGATTCTGTTTGGAGAATCCCAGGGACGCATCGTGGTATCGAGCTCGGCGCCTAAGCGAGTACTGGAGATTGCGCAAAGGATGGGTGTTCCGTGCGCCCAGATTGGACTGGTGCATCGACACTCCGAATCACTCGAGATCACACTCCCCACGGGATCTATGCGAAGCCCATTGTCATGGCTTAGCCAGGCTTACCATTCGACGATTCCAACGGTTATGGCGCGCACTCCGGAGCACGCCACATTCGACGAGTTGGCTCCCGTGGCGGCCCACTGATATGTGCGGGATCTTCGGCATCTACGGTAACGACCACGCCGCGGCGATGACACACCTCGGCCTTTACTCGCTGCAGCACCGCGGGCAGGAATCCTCGGGCATCGTCGCCGTCGATCGCGAGCTGGGCGCACGAGCGATAAAGCGAATGGGGCTCGTGTCCGAGGGATTTGGTCCGCCGGACGTGCAAAGTCTGCGCGGAGACATCGCGATTGGGCACACTCGCTATAGCACTGCGGGCTCTTCTACGATCGAGAACGCACAGCCCGTGCTGGCGAGATTTCGTGATGGTCACATTGGTCTCGCTCATAACGGAAACCTCACCAACGCGAGCGAGCTACGCCGTGAGCTCGAAGATGCTGGCTCAATCTTCACCTCGACGATGGATTCCGAAGTTCTGGTGCATCGGATGGCTCGTTCGTCGGCGGAGAAGCCCGAGCACCGGCTTGCCGATGCACTCAGGGGAGTGCAGGGTGCCTATTGTCTCGTGGTGATTGTGGGGAACACGCTTCTCGCAGCGCGCGACCCGCGCGGTTGGCGGCCGCTCGTAATAGGAAAGCTCGGCGACGCCACTATCTTTGCCTCCGAGAGCTGTGCGCTCGATCTCCTCGGTGCGACTCTCGAGCGCGAGGTCGAGCGCGGCGAAATAATCGCTGTCGATGAAAGCGGAACGCGCTCCATCTTCACACTCGAAAAACAGGAAGCGAGAAAGTGCGTCTTTGAATACGTCTATTTCTCGCGTCCCGACAGCCAGGTATTTGGCGGATCGGTGGACCGGGCTCGTCGAGAGCTTGGTCGGAGACTGGCGCGTGACTTCCCTGCCCCGACGGCGGATCTCGTTTTCAGCGTGCCGGATTCCTCGAATTCCGCGGCACTCGGGTTTGCCGAAGAATCGGGACTGCCTCTCGAGCTCGCGCTGATCCGCAATCACTATGTCGGCCGAACATTCCTCCAGCCAACGCAAGCTGGTCGCGACGCCAAAGTCAAAGTGAAATACAATGCCGTCCGCGAAGTCCTTCGTGACAAGAGTGTCGTGATGGTCGATGATTCGATCGTTCGCGGGACGACCACGCGCGGCCTGGTCAACATGGTTCGCGCCGCGGGCGCCAGAGAGGTGCACCTGCGGGTCAGCTCATCGCCGGTTACTGGCCCGTGCTACTATGGCATCGATACGCCGACCCGTGAAGAGCTGATCGCGGCGAACATGTCCATCGACGAGATCACGCACGAAGTCGGCGCTGATTCGCTCGGCTACCTCACGCTCGACGGCATGCTCGAATCAGTCCCAGGCGGCCCGACGGGGTTTTGTCACGCCTGTTTCTCCGGCGACTATCCCACGCCACCACCTGCCGACCCGGAGAAGCTCCGCTTCGGCTGCGGCTGCTAGCCTCGGTGGCACAGTCGGTCTTTTTCTTCGGCAACGGGTCCGCCGAGGGCACGCGCGACCTGACGAGCGTCCTCGGCGGAAAAGGGGCGAACCTCGCCGAGATGACAAATCTCGGAGTGCCGGTGCCGGCCGGATTTACTATCGCCTGCAGCGAGTGCATCGAATACCTCAGTAGCGGCAAATACTCCGACAAGCTCCGCACCGAGGTCGAGGGAAACATCGCCCGCTTGGAGAAAGAGACTGGGAAGAAGCTCGGTGATCCGAAGAATCCGCTTCTCGTCTCTGTAAGATCCGGCGCGCCGGTTTCGATGCCCGGGATGATGGAGACGATTCTCAACCTTGGCCTGAACGACCGCGCTGTAGTCGCGCTCGCCGAGCAGAGTCAGAACGCGCGATTCGCGTACGATTCATTCCGTCGTTTCATCCAGATGTACTCCAACGTCGTGCTCGGCGTGCCCAACAGCGACTTCGACCACCTGCTGAAGGCGAAGCGCATGACGGCTGGCGCTGCAACCGACGCAGATCTCAAAGAAAACGATTTGAGAAACCTGGTCGAAGAATACAAGGCGCTGGTCAAGAATCGCAGCGGTGCAGATTTCCCACGCGATCCCATCGTGCAACTCTGGGGCGCGATAGAGTCTGTCTGGAAATCGTGGATGCAGAAAAAGGCAAAAGACTACCGGCGCGTCAACAACATTCCCGAAGACCTAGGGACCGCGGTCAGCGTCGTGGCGATGGTTTTTGGCAATCTCAGCGACGATTCCGGAACGGGTGTGGCGTTCACGCGCGATCCATCGACAGGCGAGAAGCGCTTCTACGGCGAGTTTCTCGTCAACGCGCAAGGTGAGGACGTCGTCGCCGGTATCCGTACTCCGCTTGACATCGAAGAGATGGCGGAGCGACTGCCCACCGCCTACAAGGAGCTAATCGATACTCAGGAGCGGCTCGAGCAGCATTACCGCGACATGCAGGACCTCGAATTCACGGTCGAGCGTGGCAAGCTGTTCCTGCTGCAGACGCGCACTGGTAAACGCACTGCCGCCGCGGCGGTGCGCATTGCGCGCGACATGGTGAGTGAAGGACTCATCGACAAAATCGAAGCGGTGCGGCGAGTGCCAGCCGGGCAACTCGATCAGCTGCTGCATCCGATAATCGACCCATCGATTCGGGCGACGCCTCTTTGTCTCGGCCTTCCGGCGAGTCCGGGTGCCGCGAGCGGACGCGCAGTGTTCGACCCGGATACAGCCGAGCAACGGGCGCATGCGGGAGAGAGCGTGATTCTCGTTCGCGACGAAACTACTCCGGAAGATTTCCACGGAATAGTCGCGGCACGCGCCGTTCTCACCGCGCGTGGCGGCATGACGAGTCACGCTGCCGTGGTTGCGCGGGGGATGGGAAAATGTGCTGTCGTCGGCTGCAAGGACCTCGAGGTCGATTTGGAGCACCGCAGCTTCAACGTCAACGGGACTGTGATTGCGGAAGGCGACTGGCTGACCCTCGACGGCGCCACCGGTCGCGTGTTTGCCGGCGATTTATCGACGATTCCGAGCGAAGTCGTGCGTGTCACGAATGGCACGATGTCACCCTCACAGGCGCCGCTTTACCAATCCTATTCCGAGCTGCTCGGCTGGGCAGACGAGGTGCGCAGGCTTCGGGTTCGCGCGAACGCCGATACTCCGCGTGACGCGCGCATCGCGCGAAGCTTTGGCGCAGAAGGGATTGGGTTGTGCAGAACGGAGCACATGTTCTTCGAGGGCGACCGCATCACGGCGATGCGCGAGATGATCGTGGCGCGCGAGGAGGGCGGACGGAGACGGGCGCTCAATAAGCTGCTGCCGATGCAACGGGCCGACTTCGAGGGAATCTTCGAGGCAATGGACGGGTTGCCCGTTACGATACGTCTGCTCGATCCACCTTTGCATGAATTCCTTCCCCACGGCGGAGAAGAAACGAAGCTGCTTGCCCGCACTCTCGACATCCCGCGTGCCGATCTCAATCGGATCATCGAGTCTCTCCGCGAGACAAATCCGATGCTGGGGCACCGCGGCTGTCGGCTGGGGATTTCTTACCCGGAGATTACAGAGATGCAGGGGCGCGCAATTCTCGAGGCAGCGGTACGTGCAATGCGACGCGGCATCGTAGTGAAGCCGGAGATCATGATTCCTCTCGTCTCTACCGTCAAAGAATTCGACAATCAGCGCGCGGTTATCGAGGACGTTGCCAACCGGGTCCTCGGCGGCATGGGCGAAAAGATCTCGTACCTGATCGGTACAATGATCGAGCTTCCGCGCGCCGCGCTCACCGCGGCACAGATTGCGCAGTCAGCAGAATTCTTTTCGTTCGGAACAAATGATCTGACACAGACTACCCTTGGCCTGAGCCGCGACGATGCGGGGCGGTTCCTTCCTTCTTACATTGAACGAGGTATTTTAGCGGACGATCCGTTCCAGGTACTTGACACCGAAGGAGTGGGGAGACTCGTAGGGATTGCTGTTGAGGACGGACGACGAATTCGTCCTAAGATAAAGCTGGGCATCTGCGGGGAGCACGGCGGAGAGCCGCGCTCCATTTCTTTCTGTCATTCGCTGGGTTTGGATTATGTGTCGTGCTCACCTTTCAGAGTTCCAATCGCGCGCTTAGCCGCCGCTCATGCCGCTCTTAACGCGTAAGCTCGCGCACTCGCGCCGCATCGAGCTGATGCCAGCGGGATCACTCCCGATGGCGCACATTCAGCATTCGCGGCCGCTGCGGATCGCCCTCGTTACGGAATACTACTATCCGCACCTGGGCGGGATCTGCGAGCACGTACACTTCTTCGCGCGTGAAGCGCGACGTTACGGCCACCAGGTCGATATCATCACCTCGAAGATTCCCGGCGCGCGGCCTGAGATGCATGTCATCCGCATCGGGAAGAGCCAGCCGGTGTACGCGAACGGATCTCAGGCGCGATTTACGTGGGGGCTCGAGCTCAGAAAGGACCTGAAGCGCGTTTTCAGCCTGGGGCAGTACGACATCATTCACGTTCACTCTCCCCTCAGTCCCGTTCTGCCCGTCATGGCGATCGAAGAAGCGAACTGCCCCGTCGTCGGGACGTTCCACACCTATTTCGACCGCTCGTTCTTTTACACCATCGGCAACCGATACTTTCAGAAGCGACTCGATCAGCTCGACGCGGCAATTGCTGTTTCGCACTCGACCACCATCGCGCTCAATCGATACTTCGAGGGGAACTGGACGATCGTCCCCAACGGAATCGACACCGACGTATTCAATCCCCACGTTCCCCGCCCCGCCGCTCTGCGCAGTGACGTTCCTGTCATTCTCTTCCTCGGCAGATTCGATCCGCGCAACGGACTCACCACGCTCATAGAATCGTTTCAGAAAATCCGCGGCAGGAATCGCGAGGCTCAGCTGGTGGTCGTCGGCGACGGGCCTCTTCGCAAGCATTACTACCGCGCGGCGGGGGGCGACCCCGACATCACTTTCGTTGGCTCAGTGCTCGGCGAAAGACCTGGGTACTATGCGCATAGCGCGATGTACGCTTGCCCTACCACCAAGGCCTCGTTCGGAATCACTCTGCTCGAGTCGATGGCATGCGAGACGCCCGTTGTCTGCTCTGACATCTATGGATTCCGCGACGTCGTGAGGCACGAGCGGGAGGCACTAATGGTGCATTGTGGGGATAGAGATGATCTCGCCGACGCTCTGGTTCGACTTCTGGACGACGAGACGTTGAGGGCCAGACTCGGAAAGCGCGGCCGACAGGAGGCAGAGCAGTATTCCTGGACCAGGGTCACCGAGGCGGTGCTGGACATTTACACAGCGGTGCTCGGGCGAGCAACACACGAATGATCGGATTTGCGGCATTGGGAGTGTCAGTCATCGGCGGAGCGGTACACGGTGCATTCCACCGCAACAGCCCGCTCTTTGGTCCGGCACTGGGAAGAATTCCAAGCGATCGAAAAGTCGTGGCGTTGACTTTCGATGACGGACCGAATCCTGACGCGACGCCGCTCATACTCGATACGCTCGCCGAGAAAGGGGTGCGAGCGACTTTTTTCGTGCTGGGAAGTCACGCCGAGCGCTGGCCAGAGCTCGTAAGGCGAATCTCGCACGAGGGGCATCAGCTCGGGAATCACGGCTACTTCCATCGAAAGCTGCAGTTCAAGAGTCCTTTCTACGTGAGTCGTGACATCCGTCTCGGGATAAGAGCGATCAAGCGCGCTGGCGCTCCCGCACCCCGTTACTTCCGCGCTCCGCATGGTTTTCGCAGCCCGTGGACTACTCCCATCGCCAGCTCGTACGGCGAGCGCACCGTCGGGTGGTCGCTCGGCGTCTGGGACAGTGATCGGCCGGGAGTTGCCGAGATAGTGCGACGAACGCTGGAAGGCGTCTCTCCTGGCTCGATCGTGCTGTTGCACGATGGTGACGGTTACAATCCTGATGGCGACCGGATGCAAACCGCGGCCGCACTTCCCCATATCATCGACGGCCTGAAAACACAGGGCTACGAG
>Ga0066710_100006949_pt1 | contig 10706 bp, 13 predicted proteins | sample GraSoiAngelo_159_FD_79666 | JGI IMG/M metagenome (GOLD analysis project Ga0066710, IMG submission 79666) | Grasslands soil microbial communities from the Angelo Coastal Reserve, California, USA - 14_1009_16_40cm | ecosystem: Environmental > Terrestrial > Soil > Grasslands | place: USA...
GAACTCCTTGGAAAGGCATTAGCCGATGTACCGCGCGTAGTAGAAGAGCGCCGGCGTGTTGAAGAGCAGGCTGTCGAGGCGATCGAGCAGGCCGCCGTGTCCGGGGATCAGCCCGCCCGCGTCCTTGGTGTGCGCGCTGCGCTTGAGCGCGGACTCCGCGAGATCGCCGCACTGGCCGACGAAGCCGAGGAGCAGGCCACCGGCCAGTCCGACCAGGACCGACCGCTCGGGAAACAGCGCCCGGAAGCAGAGCCCGGCCGCCACCACCGAGACCACGAGCTGGGCCACCGCCCCCTCGACCGTCTTCGCCGGGCTGATCGTCGGCGCCAGCGCATGCCGGCCGACCCGCGAGCCGACCAGGTACGCCGCGGTCTCACCGAGCCACGTCACGGCGAGCAGGAAGACGATCCACTCGACGCCGCCCGGCAGGCCGCGGAGCCAGATCGCGTAGCCGAGCAGCCAGTTGACGTAGAAGACGCCGAGCAGCGTGAGCGCGCTCGGGCCCCAGGCCGGCGGGCGCCGGCCGACGAGCGGCGCGCTCAGCACGACGATCACGACCGCGGTGAACACGAGCGGGATCCCGCCGGCGCGGAGGAAGCTCGCCGTCACGCCGAGCCCCGCGAGCAACCCGAGCCGCGGGTACACGCCCTGGCCGTCGCGCTCAAACATCCGCGTGAATTCCCGCTGCGCGCCCGCGCTCAACAGGAGCACGAACAGGGAGATAAACTCCGCCGGGGCGCCGTAGAGCAGCCAGAGGAAGGTCGGAATGAAGATGACGGCGCTGAGGACACGCCTGGCCAGCGCCGCCGTCGGCACGCCGAACCACTTCACACCCCACCGAAGCGGCGCTCGCGGCGCTGGTACTCCACGATTGCACGATAGAGGTCGTGGGTCCCGAAGTCCGGCCACAGCACCGGCGTCACCCACAGCTCCGTGTACGCGATCTGCCACAGCAGGAAATTCGAGATACGCATCTCGCCGCTCGTCCGGATCAGGAGATCCGGGTCCGGGGCCCCGCCGGTATAGAGGGCCCGCGCGATGCGGCCGTCGTCGATGTCGTCCGGACGCAGCTCGCCGGCCTGGACCTGCCGCGCGAGCGCCCGACACGCGTCGACCAGCTCGTCGCGCCCGCCGTAATTGAACGCCATGAAGAGGGTCATCCCCGTGTTGCCGGCCGTCTCGTCCATGACGTTGTCGATCCCCCGCTTGACCTCGTGCGGGACACCCTCGGCGCGACCGATCACCCGCAGCCGGACGTTTCGCGCCATGAGCTCCGGAAGCTCCCGGTGGATCGAGCGTTCGAGCAGGCTCATCAACATGGAGACCTCGTCACTCGGACGGCTCCAGTTCTCCGACGAGAAGGCGTAGAGGGTCAGGTAGCGGATCCCGAGCGCGTCCGCCGCGCGCACGATCGTCCGCGCCGCCTTCACGCCTTCGGAGTGCCCCGCGACCCGCGGCAACCCACGCCGGGTGGCCCACCGGCCGTTGCCGTCCATGATGACCGCCACGTGCTGCGGTGCCGGCTGCGTGCGGACCAGCTCGAGCAGCTCGGTCTCGTCGGGCGCGACGTTGCCGGACTTCAGCGCCATGGTGCCTTCATTGTATTAGAACGACAGAGTATTAGAATGACAGAATCTCCTGCTCCTTCTTCTTCAACAGCTCGTCGACCTTGGCGATGAACCGGTCGGTCGCCTTCTGGATCTGATCGTGCCCTCGCCGCTCGTCGTCCTCCGACACGTGCTTGTCCTTGGCCAGGGCCTTGAGCCTCTCGTTCGCCTCGCGGCGGATGTTCCGGATGGCCACGCGCGCGTCCTCGGCGATCTTGCCGACGCTCTTGGCGAGCTGCTTCCGGCGCTCTTCCGTCAGGGCCGGAATCGTCAGCCGGATTGCGTTGCCGTCGTTGGATGGCGTCAGCCCGAGATCGGAGGTGATCAGCGCCTTCTCGATCGCCTTCAGCTGCGTCGCGTCCCAGGGTTGCACCATCAGGGTCCGCGCGTCGGGCACCGTGACGGATGCCATCTGCGGGATCGTGGTCGGCGTGCCGTAGTAGTCGACGCGTATCCCCTCGAGCAGCGCCGCGCTCGCGCGTCCGGTCCGGACAGAAGCCAGCTCACGTGAAAGCGTCTCGATCGCTTGACTCATCCGCGTCTCGAGGTCCTTCAAGATGTGTTGCATCGCCTTACCCCCGCGACCCGACCTCCGCCGACACGAGCGACCCCACCGGCTCGCCGAGCACGATGCGGCGGATGTTGCCGATGACGGTCAGGTCGAACACGACGATCGGCAGCTGGTTCTCCATGCAGAGGGAGATCGCCGTGGTGTCCATCACCTGGAGTCCCCGGTTCAGCACCTCGCCATAGCTGACCTTCGCGAGCCGCTCGGCCGCGGCATGCTTCTTGGGATCGGCCGAGTAGATGCCATCGACCTTGGTCGCCTTCATGATGACATCCGCCCCGATCTCGACCGCCCGCAGCGCGCCCGCTGTGTCGGTGGTGAAAAACGGGTTGCCCGTGCCAGCCGCGAAGATCACGACCCGTCCCTTCTCGAGATGGCGGATCGCCCGGCGGCGAATGTACGGCTCGGCCACCGCCCGCATCTCGATCGCCGACAGGACCCGCGTTTGGAGCCCGGCCTTCTCGAGCGCGTCCTGCAGCGCGAGGGCGTTGATGACGGTCGCGAGCATCCCCATGTAGTCGGCCGTCGCGCGGTCCATCCCGCCCGCGCTCGCCGCGATCCCGCGGAAGATGTTCCCGCCGCCGATGACGACGGCGGTCTGCACGTGGAGGTCCGCGACGCCGCGAATCTCCTCGGCGATCCGCACCAGGACGTCCGGATCGATGCCGTACCCCAGCGCGCCGGCCAGCGCCTCGCCCGAGAGCTTCAGGACGATACGGCGGTACGCCGGGCGCGCCGGGCCCGCGGCCGCCGCCATGGTTACGCGCTCTCGCCGACCTGGAAGCGCGCGAACCGCTTGACGACGACGCGCTCGCCTGTCTTCGCCGTGACGGCGGCGACGAGATCCTTCACCTTCGTCTTCCCGGTCGCGTCCTTGATGAACGGCTGCTCGAGCAGGCACTGCTCGGCATAGAACTTCTCGAGCTTGCCCTCGATGATCTTCTCGATCACCTGCGGTGGCTTCTTCTGATCCGCCATCTGGCTCCGGTAGATCTCCCGCTCCTTCTCGGTGACGGGGCCCGGCACGTCCTCGCGCGCGACGAACGAGGGGTTCGCCGCGGCGACCTGCATCGCGATGTCCTTCACGAGGTGCTGGAAGGCCTCCGTCCGCCCGACGAAGTCCGTCTCGCAATCGACCTCGACGAGCACGCCGATCTTCGCGCCCGGATGGATGTACGACGCGACGACGCCCTCGCGGGCCTGTCGGTACTGTTTCTTCGCCGCGTCCGCGAGCCCCTTCTTCCGGAGGAATTCGATCGCCCGCTGCTGGTCTCCCTGCGAGGCCTCCAGCGCCGCCTTGCAGTCCATGACCCCGGCGCCGGTTCGCTCCCGCAGCTCCTTCACCAGCTCGGCCTGGGAAGGCACCGCTACACCCCCGTCTCGGCGGCGGCGGGCAGTTCCGCCTCGAGCGGGGCCGGCTCGGCGCCCTGCGCCGCCGTCTCGACTTCTTCCTTGTCGAGCGCGCCGCGGCCCTCGAGGATCGCGTCGGCGACGCGGGCGGTGATGAGCCGCACGGCGCGGATGGCGTCGTCGTTGCCGGGGATCGCGTAATCGATCTCGGTCGGGTCGCAGTTGGTGTCCACCACCGCGACCGTGTGGATGCCGAGCCGCCGCGCCTCGGCCACCGCGATCCGCTCCTTGCGCGGATCGATGATGAAGACGGCCGAGGGCAGGTGGTCCATGCTCTTGATTCCGACGAGCGCCTTCTCGAGCTTCTGGCGCTCGCGCTCCAGCTCCAGCACTTCCTTCTTCGGGAGCCGCTCGTACTCGCCGGTCTCGTGCATCTCTTCGAGCTTCTTCAAGCGGGCGATGGATTTCCGGATCGTCGCGAAGTTCGTCAGCGTGCCGCCGAGCCACCGCTGGTTGACGTAGTACATGCCGCAGCGGGTGGCCTCCTCGAATACGGTGTCCTGCGCCTGCTTCTTCGTCCCGACGAACAGCACCGAGCCGCCCGCCGCCGCGAGGTCGCGGACGAACGCGTACGCCTCGCGGAACTTCTTCAGGGTCTTCTGCAGGTCGATGATGTAGATCCCGTTGCGCTCGCCGAAGATGTACTTCTGCATCTTCGGGTTCCAGCGCTTGGTCTGATGGCCGAAGTGTACGCCGGCCTCCAGCAGTTCCTTCATGGTCAGGGCTGCCATTCGGTTCCTCCTCCACCCTCCGCTGCGGGCCCCCGAAGGAGCCCCACACGCCCGGCACCACCAAAACCGCTCGCCGCTTCCGCGCCGTCGGCGGGTTCAGAGCGCCGCGGGCACCGAATCCTAGAGGGTGTGCGTGATGATGTTCCCGTCCAGTTTACGTCGTGTACTTGCCGTTGATCCGAACATATTCTTCCGACAGGTCGCATGTCCACACGCGGTCCTGGCCAGGGCCGAGCCCGAGGTCGATCGCGATCACGTACTCGGGCGTGGCCAGGATCGAGCGGACCCGGTCGAGCCGCGCGCCCGGGCGGAGCATGCCGTGTTCGACAACCACCTCGTCGTCGAACGCGATGCTGACCCGGTCCTGGACGACGCGCGCGGCCGACTTGCCGAGCGCCATCATGATGCGGCCCCAGTTCGGGTCCTGCCCGTTGATCGCCGTCTTGACCAGGGGCGAGTTGGCGACGCTGCGGGCCGCGGCGAGCGCGTCCCGGCGGTTGGCCGCGCCCCGCACGACCACCTCCACCAGGTGCGTTGCGCCCTCTCCGTCCTTGACGAGCAGGCGCGCTAGGCGCTCGGCCACGGCCTCGACCCCGGCCGCGAACTGGCGCAACGGCCGCCCCGCTCGGTCGAGCTCCGCGTTCTCCGCGAGCCCGTTGGCGAGGATCGCCACGGTGTCGCTCGTCGACCGATCGCCGTCGACGGTGACCCGGTTGAACGAGCGGTCCGCGGCGCGCTTGAGGACCGCGTCGAGCGCGACGCGCGAGATCACCGCGTCCGTCGCGAGGAAGCCGAACATCGTCGCCAGGTGGGGCTCGAGCATCCCGACCCCCTTGGCGATGCCGCCAATCGTCACGGGACGGCCGTTGACCTCGACGCGCACAGCCGCCTCCTTGGGCCGGGTGTCGGTCGTCAGGATCGCCTCGGCGGCGTGACGGCCTCCCTGTGGGGAGAGCGACTTGACGAGCTTCGGGAGCCCCGCGCGCACCTTGTCCATCGGCAGCGGGACCCCGATCACGCCCGTCGAGGCGACCAGCACCTGCTTCGGCGGGATGCCCAGCAGGTCGCCGACGATCTTCGTCATCTCACGGGCGGCCCTGAGACCCTCGTCGCCCGTGCAGACGTTCGAGCAGCCGCTCGATGCGACGATCGCCTGGGCCGCCCCCCCGCCGATGTGCTCCATCGACACCAGCACCGGCGCGCCCTTCACCTGATTGGTCGTGAACATCGCCGCCACGCGGGCGGGCGAGGAGGAGTAGATCAGTGCGAGGTCCTTCTTGCCGTTCGGCTTGATGCCGGCCGCGATCCCGGACGCGAGGATGCCGGGCACGGCTGTGATGCCGCCGTCAAGCCACTCGATCTCCGCCATGTTACGGGTACACCGGCGGCGCTTCGAGACCGGTGCGCTCGTCCCAGCCGGACATCACGTTGAGGTTCTGGATCCCGTTCGCCGATCCGCCCTTTCCCAGATTGTCGATCGCCGAGACGCAGACGGCGCGGTTCGTGCGCGGATCCGCGACGACGGCCACGTCGCAGAAGTTCGACCCGACGACGCGACGGGTGGTGGGCAAGCCATCCCCCTCGCGCGCGACCCGCACGAACGACTCGCCCGCGTAGAACTCGGCGTAGAGCGCACGCAGCTCGCCCGTGGAGGCCGCCTTCGCGAGCGGCACCGACGACGTGGTCAACAGGCCTCGGTTGACGGGAATCAGATGCGGCGTGAAGGCCACCCGGACCGCCTGTCCCGCCAGGGCGGACAGCTCCTGCTCGATCTCGGGCGTGTGGCGGTGGCTCGCGAGGCCGTAGGCCTGGATGTTCTCGTTCGCCTCCGTGTAGAGGTACATCGGATCGGCCCTCCGGCCCTGGGCGCCGGCCCCCGTCACGCCCGACTTGCCGTCAATCACGATGCCCTCCGCCCGGCCGAGACCGCTCTCGAGCAGGGGCGCCGTCGCGAGCACCGCGCCCACGGCATAGCAGCCGGGTGCCGCGACGAGCGACGCGGTCGCGATCGCCTTGCGGTGCAGCTCGGGCAAGCCGTAGACCGCTTCGGCAAGGCCGGCGGTGTCGATGTGGGCGCTCTTGTACCAGGTCGTGTAGTCTGCGGCGTCGCGCAGCCGGTAGTCGGCCGACAGATCGATCACCCTGGCTCCGCGCCTGCGCAGCACCGGCACCGTCTTCTGCGACTCCATGTGAGGCAGCGCGAGGATGACGAGGTCGGCCTCGGCGGCCAGCCACTCGGGCTCGAGCTCGTGCAACGTGAGCTCGGTGAGCCCGCGCAGGTGGGGATAGACCCTGTCGAGCCGCTCACCGGACAGCCGCTCGGAAGTGACCGCTGTCACCGACACGCGCGGGTGGACAAGGAGCAACCGCAGGAGCTCGGCGCCCATGTAGCCGCTGGCGCCCGCGACGGCGACGCGAAGCATCGACCGACCGTCCGTCGCGCTACCGCTTCGAGTACTGGAACTTCTGCCGGGCGCCCGGCTGGCCGTACTTCTTGCGCTCCCGCATGCGCGGATCGCGCGTGAGCAGGCCTGCCTTTTTCAGCGTCGCGCGCAGCTTGTCGTCGAAGCGCACGAGCGCGCGGGCGATGCCGTGCCGGACGGCTCCCGCCTGTCCCGTCGGGCCCCCGCCGCCAACGTTGACGAGGACATCGACCTGGCCGAGCGTGCTGGTGAGCTGGAGCGGCTGGGCGATGATCATTCGCAGCGTCTCGCGCGGGAAGTAGTCTTCGAACGGACGCCGGTTCACTACGATCCTGCCGGGGCCGGGTCGGATCCACACCCGTGCCACCGACGTCTTGCGGCGCCCGGTCCCATAGAATCTCTCAAGCACGGCCATTTACGAGATCTCCAAGGCGGTCGGTCGCTGGGCCGCATGCGGATGGTCACTGCCGCGGTACACCCGGAGCTTCTTCACCATCGCGCGTCCGAGGCGGTTCTTGGGAAGCATGCCCTCCACCGCCCACTCGATCACCCGCTCGGGGTGGCTCTTGAGCATCCGGCCCGCGCTGACCTCCCTGAGCCCGCCGAGATGCCCCGTATGCCAGCGGTAAGTCTTGTCGGTCAGCTTGCGTCCGGTCAGGTGGACCTTCTCGGCGTTGATCACGACGACGTGGTCGCCGACGTCCATATGGGGCGCGAAGGTCGGCTTGTGTTTTCCGCGAAGGATCGACGCAACCCTCGTGGCGAGCCGGCCCAGCACCCGGCCGTCGGCGTCGACCACGAACCACTTGCGTTCGATCTCAGACTCCTTCGGCATCGCCGTCGGCATGATCGCTCCTCTAGCTCCCGGGGCTTGATTTAAATGCGCCTGGCTACTGACGAAATAACAACGCGATAGCATACGAGGGCGCGCCACAAAAGTCAACTGCGCGGCTTGGTTTTGCCGGGCCAGGGGCATAGCGCCCGCACCGCGCAGTGAGGACAGGCCGGGCTCCGGGCCCGACAGGTGCGGCGGCCGTGCGTCGTGACGAGGTGGGTTGTCTGGGTCCACTTCGGCCGGGACAGCACCGCACAGAGCTGGTCGTGAATCTCGTCCGGATCGTCCGATTTGGCCAGTCCAAGCCGCTGGGAGACCCGGAACACATGCGTATCGACCGCGATCGCCTGGCCGCCGAAGGCGTTGCCCAGGATCACGTTCGCCGTCTTCAGACCGACACCGGGCAACGCGACCAGCTCCTCGCGCGTGCGCGGCACCTGGCCCCCGTGCCGCTCGACGAGCGCCCGCGCCATCCCGATCACCGAGCGGGTCTTGGCGCGGTAGAAGCCCGTCGACCGGACCTCCTGCTCGAAGTCCGCGGGATCCGCTGCGGCGTAATCCTGCGCCGACCGGTACTTCTGAAACAGCGTCTTCGTGACGATGTTGACGCGCTCGTCCGTGCACTGGGCGGCGAGGATCGTCGCGACGAGCAGCTCCAGTGGCGTCGTGAAGTCGAGCGCGATCCTGGCATCGGGGTACGCACGTTCGAGGGTGCGAATGATTTTCGCGGCCCGCGCGCGCTTGGCTGCCGTCGACTCCCGCGCACCGGGACTCACCGGATCACCCCGGCGAGCCGGCCGAAGGCCCGGCTCCGGGCGCGGCAAGGAAGCGGCCGAGCCGCGCGAGCCCCTCCCGGATGCGCTCGACGGACGAGGCATACGAGAAGCGAAGATACCCCTCCCCGTTCCGGCCGAAGTCGATGCCCGGTGTCACGGCCACGTGGGCACGTTCGAGAATCTCGAACGCGAACGCGAGCGAATCGGTCGTGTGCCGGCGCGCATCGGCGAAGACGTAGAAGGCGCCGGTCGGCTCGACGTCGACGCCGAAGCCGATCGCCCGCAGGCCGTCGATCATGACCCGGCGGCGCTCGTCGAAGATCGCGCGGAACCGACGCACCTCGTCACCCGCCTCGCGAAGCGCCGCGACGCCCGCCCACTGCACGAACTCGTTCGTCGAGATGAAGAAGTTCTGGTACGCCTTCTGGAGCGGCCGAATGTACTCGCGCGGCGCGATGACCCAGCCGAGCCGCCACCCGGTCATCGCGAACGCCTTGGAAAAGCCGTTCAGCACGAATGCGCGGTCGGTGAACTCGAGGATCGACCGGTCCCGGCCCTCGTACGTGAGGCCGTGATAGATCTCGTCGGAGACGACCAGAGGCCCGAGCCCCGCCACTGCCGCCATGCGCGCAGGATCCAGGTGCGTGCCCGTCGGGTTCGCGGGCGAGTTGACGAGGATCGCGCGGGTCCGCGTGGTCAGCCGCGCGTGGATCTCCTCGGGCCGGTACTGAAAGCCGTCGTCCGCCTCCACCGGCACGGAGACCGGCTGGCCCTCCGCGAAGCGCACGAAGTTCGGGTAGCACGCGTAGTGCGGGTCGGAGAGGATCACCTCGTCGCCCGGATCGAGCACGGTGTTGAACAACAGCAGCATGGCCGGCGACGTCCCCGCGGTGACGAGGATCTGGTCGGGCGACACGGCGACGCCGTACGTGCGCGCGTAGTGCTCGGCGATCGCCTCCCGGAGCGGGAGGATGCCGAGGCTCGCCGTGTACTTCGTCCGCCCGTCCTTGATGGCCTTCTGCGCGGCTTCCTGAATGATGGCGGGCGTCTCGAAGTCGGGCTCGCCGAACTCGAGGTGCACGACGTCGATCCCCCGGCGCTCGAGCGCTTGCGCGCGCTCGAACATCTCGACCGCGAGGAACGGCTCGATCTCCTGCGCCCGGCGCGCGAGCCTCATCCGCGCGGCACCAGACGCCGGGCACGCAGCACTTCCCGGAGCATGCCCGGACCGTGGGTGAGCACGCCGACCTTGCCGCCGGCCTGGTCGGCCCAGTTGACGGCGACCTCGGCGATCCGGTAGCCCCGCCGCCGCGCGCGCATGAGCAGCTCGACGTCGAAGCCGAAGCCGCTGGTCTCGAGAGCCCCGAAAAGGTCCAGCGCCGCCTGCGCCCGAAAACACTTGAAGCCGCACTGCGAGTCGCTCACCCCGGCCAGACCCGCCCACGCGACGATCGCGTTGAAGACGCGGCCGGCGAGCTTCCTGTGGAGCAGCGCGCGCACGGACACGCCGGGATCGAGGAGCACGCGCGAACCGATGACGATGTCGGCGCCGGCGGCGAAGGCCGACTCGAGCCGCTTCAGCTCGACGATCGGCGTGGCTCCGTCGGCGTCGGTGAACAGGCGAAACTCCCCGCGCGCGTCGAGCATGCCGGCGCGCACCGCCGCGCCCTTGCCCCTATTCACCGGCAGCCGGAGCAGGCGGACGGCGCGACGCTCGCGCGAGGCGGCCCGGACCGCTGCCGCGGTCCCGTCCGCGCTGCCGTCGTCCACGACGATCACCTCGTACGGGTCGCCCCGGCCCTCGAGGAACGCGACCACCTCGTCGAGGTAGCGCGGAAGCCGCGCCTCTTCGTTGAACGCCGGAATCACGACCGACCAGAGCGGCGGTGCCCGCACTAGAACGCGGCCAGGTCGAGGCGGCGGCGCCGGCGCGCCACGCCGGTGCGGTGAGCGGCGCCCGCGACCGCGCGCGCGACCTCCGCGGCCACGTGCTTGTTGAACACGCTCGGAATGATGTACTCGGGCCCGAGCTCGCTCCGGCTGACGCACCCCGCGATCGCGCGGGCTGCCGCAATCTTCATCTCGTCGTTGAGCGTGCGCGCCCGCGAATCCAGGAGGCCGCGGAAAAAGCCGGGGAAGCAGAGCACGTTGTTGATCTGGTTCGGGTAATCGGAGCGGCCCGTCGCCATGACCCGCACGTGGCGCTCGGCCAGCTCGGGCTGGATCTCCGGCACGGGGTTCGCCAGCGCGAACACGATGCGATCGCGCCCCATCCGCCTCAGGTTCTTCACGGTGAGGACGCCGGGCACCGAGAGCCCGACGAACACGTCGGCGCCGGCGAGCGCGTCGCCGAGAC
>Ga0066710_100006951_pt1 | contig 10705 bp, 8 predicted proteins | sample GraSoiAngelo_159_FD_79666 | JGI IMG/M metagenome (GOLD analysis project Ga0066710, IMG submission 79666) | Grasslands soil microbial communities from the Angelo Coastal Reserve, California, USA - 14_1009_16_40cm | ecosystem: Environmental > Terrestrial > Soil > Grasslands | place: USA...
CGCCGTCGTCGACCGGGCGTGGGAGCTCGGGCTGCGGCTGTTCGACACCGCACCGCTGTACGGATACGGCAGCGCGGAGCGGCGGCTCGGCGCGGCGCTGCGCCACCGGCCGCGGCACGAGTTCGTCCTCTCGACGAAGGTCGGCCGGCTGCTGCGACCGGGCGCGCTGGACGAGACGCAGTTCGAGGGAGTCCCGCCGCTCCATCCGGAGTTCGACTTCAGCCGGGACGGCGCGCTCCGCTCGCTCGAGGAGAGCCTCGAGCGGCTCGGGCTCGACCGCGTCGACATCGCGCTGATCCACGACCCCGACGACCACTTCGACGAGGCGATGGACGGCGCATATCGCGCGCTCGACCGCCTGCGCCGCGAGGGGGTCGTCAAATCGGTCGGCGTCGGCATGAACCAGTCCGAGCTGCTGGCCCGCTTCGCCCGCGAAGGCGACTTCGATTGCTTCCTGCTCGCCGGCCGCTACACCCTGCTCGACCGTAGCGGGGCCGACGAGCTGCTGCCCCTCTGCGAGGAACTCGGGATCGACGTGATCGCCGGCGGCGTCTTCAACAGCGGCATCCTCGCCGGCGGCGACACCTTCGACTACCGGCGCGCCCCGGCCGAGATCGTCGCGCGCGCGGAATGGCGGCGCGAGATCTGCGCCCGCTGGGACGTGCCCGTCGAGGCGGCCGCGATCCAGTTCCCGCTCCGCCATCCCGCCGTCGCCTGCGCCGTCGTCGGCTGCCGCTCGCCGGAGGAGGTCGAGGAGGACGTCCGGCTGCGCGACTTCGAGATCCCCGACGGGCTGTGGGACGAGCTCGCGTGATCGTCGACGCGCACCACCACTTCTGGGACCCGGCAGTCGCGAGCTACCCGTGGATGACGGACGAGGTCGCGCCGATCCGCCGCCGCTTCGGGCCGGACGATCTCGTCCCGCACCTCGAAGCCTGCGGCGTGGACGCGACCATCGTCGTGCAGGCGCGGATGGAGCTCGCCGAGACCTGGGAGCTGCTCGAGATCGCGGAGGCGACGAGCTTCGTGCGCGGCGTCGTCGGCTGGGTCGACTTGACCGCCGAAGATCCGCTGCGCGGCCTCGCCCACCCGAAGCTCGTCGGGATCCGCCACCAGGCCCACGACGAGCCGGATCCGCGCTGGCTCGCGCGGCCCGCGGTGCTTCGCGGCATCCGCGCCGTCGGCGAGGCCGGCCTTCCCTACGACCTGCTCGTCCGCACCGGCGAGCTCCCCGCGGCGCTCGAGGCCGCACGCGCCCTGCCCGAGGTGCGGTTCGTCGTCGATCACCTCGCGAAGCCGCCGATCCGCACCGCCAATACGACCGCGTGGGCCGAGGCGCTCGCACCGCTCAGCGAGCTCCCAAACGTCTTCTGCAAGCTCTCGGGCCTCGTCACCGAGGCGAACCCGGGCGACGACCTCGCGCCGTTCATCCGTCGCGGGATCGAGTGGTTCGGCGCGGAGCGTTGTCTCTTCGGCTCCGACTGGCCCGTCTGCCTGCTCGCCGCCTCGTACGAAGACGTCTTCGCGACGATCCGCGACGCAACGCGGGAGGACGAGCGGGACGCGGTGTTCGGCGAGACCGCGGCGCGCGTCTACGCGCTGACCTGATCGCGCTCGCGGTCGGCGGCCGTCAACGCCTGGCCGGTCGCCGGATCAAAGAAGTGGAACCGCCCGTGGTCGACGGCGAACTCGACGTCGGAGCCGACGCCGACGGCCCGGCGCGCGTCGACGACCGCAGTGAAGATCGCCCGCTGGTCGTCGGCGAACAGCTTTCCCTCGTCGTCCGACGCTGCATCGGCCGCTGCCAGGACGGCGTCGGCGCTCACGCGCGGCGCGTCGATCGGGAAGACGACGTGACTCTCGGCGCCGAGGTCCTCGACGACGTCGGCGCGCACACGTATCCGCGGCAGCTCCGGATCGGCGACGGCGCTGTGGTCGAAGTCGGTCGGACGGATGCCGAGCGTGACCCTGCGCTCCTGTCCGTAGACGGGCGACCCCGGAGGCAGCTTCAACCGAAAGTCGGCGAACGACACGGAGTCGCCGTCGATCTTCGCGTCGACGAGGTTCATCGACGGGGAGCCGATGAACGCGGCGACGAACAGGTTCTGCGGATGGTGGAAGAGGTTCTGCGGCGTGTCGAGCTGCTGGAGCAGGCCGTCGCGCAGGACGGCGACGCGCTGGCCGAGCGTCATGGCCTCGACCTGGTCGTGCGTGACGTACACCGTCGTCACGCCGAGCCGCTCGTGCAGCCGCGCGAGCTCGGCTCGCATCGACACGCGCAGCTTCGCGTCGAGGTTCGAGAGTGGCTCGTCCATCAGGAACGCCTTCGGCTCGCGCACGATCGCGCGGCCCATCGCGACGCGCTGCCGCTGGCCGCCGGAAAGCGCTCTCGGCTTGCGGTCGAGCAGCTCGTCGAGGCCGAGCGTCTTCGCGACCTCGTCGACGCGTCGCTTCCACTCCGCCTTCGGCATCTTCTTCAGCTTCAGGCCGTAGGCGAGGTTCTCGCGCACCGTCATGTGCGGATAGAGCGCATAGTCCTGAAAGACCATTGCGATGTCCCGCTTCTGCGGCGGCACCTCGGTGACGTCGCGGTCGCCGATGCGGATCGAGCCTTCGGTGACCTCCTCCAGGCCGGCCATCATCCGCAAGAGGGTCGACTTGCCGCAGCCCGACGGGCCCACCAGTACCACGAACTCGCCGTCCGCGATGTCGAGCGCGACGCCGTTGACTGCCTTGACACCGTTCGGATACACCTTGCTGACCGAGTCGAGCTCGATCCTGCTCACGTCCGAATCAGCTCCTTCCGGAGGCTCGCGGGAAGCGCGTCGCCGTGCGCGGCCGTCAGCTCGTCGCACAGCGCGTCGATCTCGTCGAGAGTGAGCGTCGCCGCGGCGTTCGGGTCGAGCATTGCCGCGTGCCGCACGAAGTCCGGCCGTTCCTCGAGCACGGCGCGGACCGTCAGCTCGACCGGATTGAGGAACGTGCGGTTCAGCGCGGCGAGGTGCGGCGGATAGTCGAGCACCGGAGTAGGGCGGAGCCCGGTCCGGTCGACGACGCACGGCACCTCGACGCAGGCGCCGTCGGGCAGGTTCGGGATCAGGCCGTCGTTGCGGACGTTCCCGTAGATCACCCGCGGCTCGCCGGTCACCATCGCGTGCACGATCAGCGACGCGTATTCGTTCGAGCGCGGCAGCGGTACCGCCTCGCCCCGGGCGAGCGCGGCTTTCACGTCCTCGTACCGGCCGACGTTCCGCTCGCTGCGGCGGATGTACTCGCCGACGGGGATCCGGTAGAGCTCGAGCTCCTCGTCGTGGTGCATGAACCAGGGAACGTACTCCGCGGCGTGCTCGCTCGACTCGGTCGGGAAGTAGCCGAGCCGCTCGTAGAGCGCGAAGCGGACGCGGCGCTGCAGCTCCGGGTCGGCGGCGAGTCGCGCGTCGAGCCGCGGATAGAGGCTCTCGCCGCCGTGCTCGAAGCGGAGGAAGAACGCCTGGTGGTTGACACCCGCGGAGAGGACTGTGACCTCGTCCTCGGGGACGCCGAGGATCTCGCAGAGGTCCTCCGTGGTGTTCTGAACCGAGTGGCAGAGCCCGACGACGTTCTGCGTCGGCGTGCCGGCGTAGACGAGCCAGCAGAGCATCGCCATCGGGTTCGTGTAGTTGAGCAGCCACGCATTCGGAGGGCACAGCTCGGCCATCTCGTTGCCGAGCGCGAGCATGATGGGAGCGGTGCGCAGCGTCCTGAAGATTCCGCCGATCCCGAGCGTGTCGGCGATCGTCTGACGGAGGCCGTAGCGCGCAGGAATCTCGAAGTCGAGCAGCGTCGCCTCGTGGCCGCCGATCTGGACCATGTTCAGCACGAAGTCCGAGCCGTCGATCGCCTCGCGCCGGTCGAGGTGCGAGGCGATCCGCGGCGAGGCGCCGCGCTCCGAGGCGACGTAGCGGGCCATCGCCTCGGCGGTCGCGAGCCGGTCGGCGTCGATGTCGTGGAGCGCGATCTCGACGTCGTGCAGCTCGGGGAAGTCGAGGAAGTCTCCGAGCAGGTTGCGCGTGAACTCGACGCTGCCGGCGCCTATGAAGGCAATGCGCGTCATCCCTTCTGCGCTCCCAGCGTAAGGCCGCTGATGAACTGCCGCTGGAGCGCCGCGAACACGATCAGCGTCGGAAGCGCGACGAGCACGGACGCGGCCGCGATCAGATTGTTGTCCGTGAAGAATACGCCCTGCAGGTTCGTCAGCGACGACGTGATCGGGCGCTTGTCACCCGAGCTCATCAGCACGACCGCCCACAGGAAGTCGTTGTAGATCCAGGTGAACTCGAGCGTCGCGAGCGCTGCGAGCGCGGGCCGGCAGAGCGGCAGGATGATTCCCCAGAACTGCCGGAAGACGCTCGCCCCGTCGACGCGCGCCGCCTCGCCGAGCGAGCTTGGGATCGTCTTCATGTAGTTCGAGAGCACGAACGTGCAGAAACCGGTCTGGAACGCGACGTTGATCGCGATCAGCCCGATGAACGAGTCGTAAGCGAGTCCGGTATCGCTGAGCCAGTTCGGCAGCGGGATCCGCAGGTACATCTCGTAGAGCGGCGTGATGATCACCTGCTGCGGGAGGAGGTTCGCCGCCATGAAGAAGATCAGCAGCGGCACGTTGAACCAGAAGCTGAACCGCGCGACGACAAACGCCACGGACGCGGCGAAGAGCAGGATCAGCGCGATCGCCGGCAGCGTGATGATCATCGAGTTCAGGAAGTGCTTCGGGATCTCGCCCTGCGTCCACGCGTTGCGGTAGTTGACGAGGCTGAGCGTGTGCGGGACCGACACATAGCCGTACTTCGCCGTGTCCGCGTACGGACGGAACGAGGTGAAGACGGCCCACGCGACCGGCGCGAGCCAGACGATCGCGGTCGCGACGAGGAACGCGTGTAGGCCGACGCGCGGGAGGCGCAGGGCGCGCCGCGCCGTCCGCGCCGCGCCGGCGGTGACCGTCGCGCTGGTCAAGCCTGCTTCTCCGAGAAGTTGCTCCAGACGAAGACGACGATCGGGATGATCGAGATCACGATCAGGATCACCGCGATCGCTGAGCCGTAGCCGATCCGGCTCGCCTCGCCGATGATGTTGTTCGTGACGAGCACCGACAGAAGCTCGAGGCCGTTCCGGCCGCGGTTGATGATGTAGACGATGTCGAACGCCCGCAGCGCCTCGATCACGGTGACGACGATGATCACGATGTTGATCGGCCGCAAGGCGGGGAAGACGACGGTGCGGAAGGCGTGCCACTCGCCGGCGCCGTCGATCGCCGCCGCCTCTCGCAGCGATGGGTCGAGCGCCTTCAGGCCGGCGAGGTAGAGGATCATGATGTACCCGGCGTGGCGCCAGCAGACGGCGACGAGGACGGCCCAGAGGTTCAGCTTCGGGTTTCCGAGCCAGTCGGTCACCGGGCCGTGGCTCGGGTCCGAGAAGAGGTTGTTGATCAGGCCCTGGGTCGGCGAGTAGATCAGCTGCCAGATGAAGCCGATGATCGCGAACGACAGCACCACAGGCATGAAGAAGATGCTCTGGTAGACCCGCGAGCCGCGGATCCGCTTGTCGAGCTGGTAGGCGAGCAGGAGCCCGAACGGCGTCGCGACGAACGCGAGGAAGCCGAGCCAGATGAGGTTGTGCTTGACCGCGGGCCAGAACGGCGGGTAAATGGTCGCGATCTGCCGGTAGTTCTCCGTCCCGACCCAGTGGGCGGTTGTGACCCCGCCAATGCCGTCCCAGTTGGTGAACGACAGCACGACCGACGCGATCGTGGGGAACCAGATCAGGCCGCCGACGACCAGCAGGGGGACCCCGGCCATGACCCCGATCGTGACGCGGTCGCGGCCGGAGAGACGGACGGCGCGCTTGCCTCGCCGCGCGCCGCCCGTTCCCACTCTCGTTGCGATGTCGATCGCCATCGCTTCGAGCTTACGTCAGCCGCTCACGTTCCGAAGATGGCCTTTTTCTGCTTCTGGATGCTGCTCACGAGGCCGTTGACGTCGTCCGGCTTGTTCAGGAACTGCTGCAGGGCCGGGATCATCACCGTCGACGCGAAGTCGGGCCGCGTGTCGCGGTCCATGTACTGCGCGATGTGCTTCGCGCCGGCGATCAGCTTCGCCGCCTTCTTCTGCAACGCGTTGTAGTGCGCCGAGCTCGCCCTGTTGCTCGCGCCGACGTCGTTCGGATCGGTCTTCAGATAGATGTTCTCGGCGGCTGCGCTGCCGAGGAACTTCAGCAACGCCTTCGCCTGCGGGACGTTCTTTGCGTGCTTCGACATCAGGTACCCGTCGATCGGCGCGTCGAGCGAGTCCTGGCCCCACTTGGGGTTGATCGACGGATAGGGGAAGAAGTCGAGGTCCGCGTGGTCGGCCGGATCCGTCGCCTGCTGCGCGACGAACGAGCCGAGCAGGTACATGCCGGCCTCCTTCTTGACGAGCTGCTGCGCGCCTTCCTCCCAGGTGAGGCCGAGCGCTCCGCTCGAGTAGTGCGGTAGGAGCTCGCGCCACTGGTTGAAGACGGCCTTCACCTTCGCGCTGTCCCACGCTTCCTTGCCGGCCATCAGCCGGACGTGGAAGGCGTATCCGTTGATGCGCATGTTGAGGATGTCGAACGTGCCCATCGCGGGCCAGCCGTCCTTGTCCGTGAAGGCGATCGGCGTCAGGCCGTCCGACTTCATCTTCTTGGCCAGCGCGATGAACTGATCCCACGTCGTGGGCGGGGTGTAGCCGTTCTTCGCGAAAACGCTCTTCCGGTAGAAGACCGCCCACGGGTAGTTGTAGATCGGGACGAAGTAGTAATGCCCGTCGAGCCCCCTCGAGGCGGCCCGCATCGCCGGCGAGAAGTTCGGCGCGAGCGACTTCCACACGTCGTCGATCGGGGTCAGCAGGCCCTTCTGGGCGAAGAACTGCATGCGGTAGCCGGCGAACCACGTGAAGACGTCCTGCGGGCGGCCCTGCAGATAGGTGTTGATCTGCTCCTGGAAGGTGTTGTGGTCGACCGAGTTGATCTGGACCTTCGTGCCCGTCTTCTTCGCGAACGCAGCGAGCACGGCCGCGGTCGCCTTCTTCGGGACCGGGTCGGACGCGTTCGAGCCGAAGGTAACCGTGCCTGCAGCCTCGGCCACGAGCGAGGTCGGCACGGCCCCGCTGGCGCCGCTCGCCCGGAGGCCGTAAAGCCCCGCCGCTCCGGCGGCGCCCGACACGAGGAGCGTGCGGCGGGACAGCACGGAGGCGTGGGAGCGAGGCGTGGGATCCGACATTGAACCCTCCTCTGGTCGGGAGAACGACCGAAATCCGACAGAAACGAACCCGATCGCCCAGGGGAAACCCGGCCTACCCTGGCACGATTGCTCGGCAAATGTCAAGACCCGGTGACGGGAGCGTTGCGATCCGGGCCCTAGGATTGTTCGTTCGTGTTCAGTATTGTGCGTCGGCGATGCTGGCCGGACAACGCCAACAGCTGATCGTCGAGGAGATCCGGCGGCGCGGCGCCGTCCGGGTCAGCGAGCTGACCGAGCTGCTCGCGGTCTCGGACATGACGATCCGGCGCGACCTCGACCTGCTCGCCTCGTCCGGGCTCGTCGACAAGGTGCACGGCGGCGCGACCGCGCGGGGCCGGCCGAGCACCGACGAGCCGGGCTTCGAGGCGAAGTCGCACCGACAGCTCGAGGAGAAGGAGGCGATCGCGCGCGCGGCCGCGAAGCTCGTGAAGCCGCGGCAGGCCGTCGCCCTCACCGCCGGCACGACGACGTGGCGGCTCGCCCACCACCTGCACTCGATCCCCGACCTGACCGTCGTGACGAACTCGATCCAGGTGGCGAACGTGCTCCACCGCGAGCAGCGTCCCGACCTGACCGTCGTCCTCACGGGAGGCGTGCGGACGCCGTCCGATGCGCTCGTCGGACCGGTCGCCGTGACGACGCTCCGCTCGCTGCACGTCGACCTCCTCTTCATCGGCGTGCACGGGCTCGCCGACGACGCGGGCCTGACGACGCCGAACCTGCTCGAGGCGGAGGCGAACCAGGCGCTGATCAGCGCCGCCGACCGCGTCGTCGTCGTCGCCGACCACACGAAGTGGGGCGTCCGGGGGTTGAGCAGGATCGCACGTCTGGACGAGGTGGACACGCTCGTCACCGACAGCCGCCTTCCGGCGGAGGCCCGTGCCGTGATCTCGGAGCACGTCGCCGAGCTGATCGTCGCGCCGGTGCGAAACGGCGCGCGATGACGACGTCGGTCGACGGCCGTCCGGATCTTCGGGCCGACGTGCACACCGGCGCGCGGACGTACGTCGTCGGCTCGCGCCAGGTGCGGCCGAACCTGCCCGACGCCGGGTGTCCATTCTGCCCGGGCGGGCTCGAGGCGCCCGAGCCGTACGAGGTTCGCTGGTTCCCGAACCGGTGGCCGTCGATGCCCGACGGCCGCTGCGAGATGATCCTCTACACCCCGACGCACGGCGCGACGTTCTGGTCGCTCGGCGTCGCGGGCGCGCGAAAGATCGTCGACCTGTGGGCGGACCGGACCGCGGAGCTCGGCGCCCGGCCCGACATCGACTACGTGCTCGTCTTCGAGAACCGTGGCGCCGAGGTCGGCGCGACGATCGAGCATCCGCACGGCCAGATCTACGCCTTCGACTTCGTCCCCGCGCGCCCGCTGGCCGAGCTCGAGCGCGGCGACGTGCTCGGCGAGCCGGGCGAGCGCCTCGTCGCCACGGCTCCGGGCTGGCGGGCGTGGGTCCCGGAGGCACCGACGTTCCCGTACGCGCTGGTGCTCGCACCCGACGCGCAGGTGCCGGACCTGCCGTCCCTCGAGCCGGCCTGGCGCGACGGACTCGCGCAGCTGCTGGTCGACGTGCTCGAGCGGCTCGACCGGCTGTTCGATGCGCAGACGCCGTACATGCTCTGGATCCACCAGCGGCCGTTCGACGGCGGCGACTGGCCGAATGCCCGGCTGCACGTCGAGATCGTCTCACCGTGGCGCGCGGCCGGGGTGACGCGCTACGTCGCCGCCGGGGAGCTCGGCTCCGGTGTCTTCTTCAACCCGGTTCCGCCGGAGATCGCCGCCCAGTCGCTGCGCGAAACCCGGTGAAGTCGGCCGTCGAGTCGCTCCTCTTTCCCGGCGGGCGGAGGAGCTGGGAGAACCCGGAGCTGACGAGCCTCAACCGGCTGCCGCCGCACGCGACGCTCGCGCGGCCGCGGACGCTCGCGCTCGACGGCGAGTGGGAGTTCCGGATCGTGAGCCGGCCGGAGGAGGCGCCGCACGCGGCAGGCCTCGCCCGGGGCTGGACGACGGTGGCGGTGCCGGGGCTCTGGACGATGCAGGGCTTCGGACGGCCGCAGTACACGAATGTCCAGATGCCGTTCCCGCAGCCGCCGCCGACCGTGCCGGACGAGAACCCGACGGGGATCTACCGGCAGCGGTTCACGCTCCCGCGGGGGTGGCGAAGCCGGCGCGTCGTGCTCCACTTCGGCGGCGCTGAAGGCGCGTTGCATGTGGTGCTGAACGGCCGGCCCGTCGGGATCGCGAAGGACGCGCGGACGCCGGCCGAGTTCGACGTCACCGACCTCGTGCAGCCCGGCGAGAACGAGCTCGTCGCCGTCGTCGTCCAGTGGTCGGACGCGAGCTTCGTCGAGGACCAGGACCAGTGGTGGCACGCGGGGCTGCCGCGCCGCGTCTTCCTCTACGCGACGGCCGAGCCGTACGTCGCGGACCTCTTCGCGCGCGGCGACGCCGACGGCATCCTCCACGTCCGCGCGACCTGCGACGGCGCGGCCGAGCTCTTCGACGAACGGGACAGGAAGGTGCTGACGGGCACGCTGCGCGCGGGCAAGCTCGAGGAGCAGGTGCGCGCCCCGCGGCTCTGGTCGGCGGAGGAGCCCGCGCTCTATCGGCTCGTCGTCACGCCCGAGGGCGGGGAGCGTGTCGAGGTTCGCGTCGGCTTCCGCACCGTCGAGGTGCGCGACGGCCGTCTGCTCGTCAACGGCAGCGCGGTGCAGATCCACGGCGTCAACCGCCACGACGACCACGACGTCCTCGGCCGCGCGGTGCCGCGCGAGACGATGGAGGCGGATGCGCTGCTGATGAAGCGGTTCAACGTCAACGCCGTGCGGACGTCGCACTATCCGAACGACCCGTACTGGCTCGACCTCTGCGATCGCTACGGGCTCTACGTCGTCGACGAGGCGAACGTCGAGTCGCACGCGTACTACGACGAGATCTGCCGCGATCCGCGCTACGCCGCCGCGTTCCTCGAGCGCGTGCGCAACATGGTCGAGCGCGACAAGAACCACCCGTCGGTGATCCTCTGGTCGCTCGGGAACGAGAGCGGCTACGGCCCGAACCACGACGCCGCCGCCGGCTGGGTGCGCAGCGCCGACCGGTCGCGCCCGCTCCACTACGAGGGGGCGATCAAGTTTGACTGGTCGGGCGGCCACGCCGCGACGGACGTCGTCTGTCCGATGTACGCGTCCGTCGAGGAGATCGAGGCGTGGGCGGAGCGGACGAAGGACTCGCGGCCGCTGATCCTCTGCGAGTACTCGCACGCGATGGGCAACTCGAACGGCGGCCTGTCGGACTACTACGCCGCGTTCGACCGCCACACCGCGCTGCAGGGCGGCTTCGTCTGGGAATGGATCGACCACGGGATCCGGCAGACGGACGAGCGCGGGCGGACGTACTGGGCGTACGGCGGCGAC
>Ga0066710_100006952_pt1 | contig 10705 bp, 8 predicted proteins | sample GraSoiAngelo_159_FD_79666 | JGI IMG/M metagenome (GOLD analysis project Ga0066710, IMG submission 79666) | Grasslands soil microbial communities from the Angelo Coastal Reserve, California, USA - 14_1009_16_40cm | ecosystem: Environmental > Terrestrial > Soil > Grasslands | place: USA...
CTGGAGGACGTCCTGCAGCCCCACCGGATCGACGCGGCCGAGGAAGCGGTACCGGATCACGCCGGACGCGTCGATCACGAAGGTCGTGGGGAGCCCGAGCGCACCATAGCTCGCCGCGACGGAGCCGTCGGGGTCGAACGCGACCGGATACGTGAGCCCGAACTCGCGCACGAAGGCGCTCGCCGCGGCCTTCGAGTCCTGCTGGTCGACGCCCAGGAACTGGACGCCCAGCGAACGGTAGGACTCCCAAACGGATTGGAGCTGGGGGGACTCGTCGCGGCAGGGCCCGCACCACGACGCCCACAGGTTCAGCACGACGATCTTCCCCGGGTACCGAGCGAGTGAGGTCGGCCCGGTGCCGTCGAGGAGCGGCAACGTGAACCCGGGCGCGGTTCGGTGCTCCGGGACCGGGCTCGCAACGAACGTGACCGTGCTGAGATCCGGCCTTGTCGTCTGTCCGGCGCCCCGGCGCGACACGATGACTCCGACAATCGCGACGACCAGCAGCACCGGCAGGACGATCGCGACCGCGCGTGCCACGAGGTATCGACGGGAGGCCCCGCCCTCCTGGGTCATCGACCTGGATGGTAGACGCCGTTGCCACGCGCGGTTTCCCGGGTTTGACTATGCGGCGTGGAGACGCACGAGGCGAGTGGCTGGCGGGCCCTGATCGGCCGGCTCGCCCGCATCGGGGTGCTGCCGACGGACTCCCGCGACGAGGCCCTCCGCAAAGAGACTTTGGTGCTCGCCACGACCGTGGTCACGACGCTCGCCATCGCCTGGGTGGTGACCTACTCGATCCTCGGGCTGTACTGGGCGGCCGCAATCCCCTTCGTCTACCAGGTGGTGTCGATCGTCAACCTCTCCGTCTTCGCTCGAACGAGGCGGTACCGGTTCTTCCGAGCTTCCGCGCTCGCGCTGAGCCTCGCCCTCCCGTTCGCCCTGCAACTCACCCTCGGCGGCTTCGTGCGCTCGAGCGGGGTGATCCTCTGGTCGTTCACGGCACCCCTCGGCGCGCTGCTGTTCGCGGGCCGTCGCGAGGCGACACGGTGGTTCGTGGCGTTCCTGATCGCCATCGTGCTCGCGGCGGCGCTCGACCCGCTGCTGCCCGCCGCGGCGAAGGAGATTCCCCCGGGGCTCCGCCTCGCCTTCTTCGCCCTCAACGTGCTCGGCGTCACCGGGACGTGCTACTTCCTGCTCCAGTACTTCGTACGCGAGCGCGACCACGCGGCCGGGCTGATCGCTGCCGAGCGGGAGCGCTCGGAGCTCCTACTCCTCAACGTCCTGCCCGGAGCGATCGCGGAGCGCCTGAAGTCCGGCGAGTCGATCATCGCCGACGGCGTGTCCGACGTCGGGGTCCTCTTCGCCGACATCGCGAGCTTCACTCCCCTGTCCGAGGCGATGCACCCGGACGAGGTCGTACGCCTGCTCAACGACGTATTCACGATCTTCGACGGCTTCGCCGAGGATCGCGGGCTGGAGAAGATCAAGACCATCGGGGATGCCTATATGGTCGCCTCAGGCCTCCTCGGAGGGGGCGCCGACCACGCCGAGAACCTGGCCCGGATGGCGCTCGACATGCGCGATGCGGCGGGAGTGAAAGGCCTCGAAGTTCGCATCGGCATCGACATCGGCCCGGTCGTCGCGGGCGTCATCGGACGGCGGAAGTTCAGCTACGACCTCTGGGGCGACACGGTGAACACTGCGGCGCGGATGGAGTCGCACGGGATCCCGGGCTCGATCCAGGTGACCGAGCGCGCCTACCTCCGCCTGTCGAAAGCCTTCGCGTTCGAGGAGCGCGGCGTGATCGACGTGAAGGGCAAGGGTTCGATGCGAACGTTCATCCTGACCGGAGCGCTCGCGCCGATCGTACGATGAACGGGTGATCGCGCTGCACGAACACGCCCCGCACCGGCGGCAGCCGCAGCACGGCCGCGTGCTACTCCTCGCGCTCATCGCGAACGCGATCCTTCTCGTCGCCGAGATCGTCGCGGGCCTCGCGTTTCGCTCGCTCGCCCTCCTCGCCGACGCGGTGCATCTCCTGACCGACGTCACGGGGCTGGGGCTCGCCTCCCTCGCCGTCGTGCTGATGGCAAGGCCGGCGACCAGCCGGCACACCTACGGGATGCTGCGGGTCGAGGTGCTCGCCGCGCAGGCGAACGCGCTGATCCTGCTGGGCGTCGCGGCCTGGGTCCTGGTCGAAGCCATCAGGCGCCTCGCCCACCCGGCGAACGTCTCCGGCAGCGGCCTACTCGTGGTCGCCACCCTGGGGCTCGTCGTGAACCTCGGGAGCGCGTGGCTCCTGCATCGCGTGGGCACGAAGAGCCTGAACGTTCGCGGGGCGTTCCTGCACCTCGCCGCGGACGCGCTCGGCTCGTTGGGCGCGATGGTCGCGGGCGCGGTGATCCTGATCTGGGACAACCATCGGGCGGACCCCATCGTCTCGATCCTGATCAGCGGGCTCGTGGTGTGGGCCGGCCTCCGGCTGCTGTTCGACACGCTGAACATCCTCATGGAGGGCGCACCATCCGACATGGATGCGGCGGACGTCGAACGAGCGCTGGTCGCGCAGCCGAACGTCCGCGACGTCCATCACCTGCACGTGTGGGACCTCGCGTCGGACACGCCAGCGCTCTCCGCGCACGTCGTCCTCGCCGGCGAACCCTCGATGCACGACGCGCAGCTCGAAGGCGAGCGGATCAAGGCGATGCTCCTCAGCCGATTCGGGATCGAACACGCGACCCTCGAGCTCGAATGTCACGGGCCTGCGGGTTCGCACGACGGCGATGAGGGCAATGGTGGTGGGCGAGGGGGGACTTGAACCCCCATGAGGTTGCCCTCACAGGATCCTGAATCCTGCGCGTCTGCCAATTCCGCCACTCGCCCCGGGCGAGACGCGATGGTAGCAGGCCATCTCCACAGCCCCGGACGTTCGCGAGAGGGGTCGCTGATATCATCGAGTCCTGCCCTTCCATCCCTCTGACCTGCGGATATGAGACCTTGGGCATCCTGAACGAATTCGAGCGGCGCCTCGAGGGCGTGATCGAGGGGGTCTTCGGGAAAGCCTTCCGAACGAGCCTGCAACCGGTCGAGATGGCCAAGCGGATCCTCAAGGAGATGGAGGCGAACAAGACGGTCGGCGTCAGGCAGGTGTGGGTACCGAACGGCTTCCTGTTCGGCATCTCGCCGCCCGATCGCGAGCGGTTCCAGCAGACCGAGCGCGCGCTCCGTACCGAGCTGGAGCAGGTGGTGCGCGACGGCGCGAAGGAGCGAGGGTGGGGGCTGGTGGGTCCGCCCGAGGTGCAGTTCGACACCAACGAGTCCTTGCGCGAAGGCCAGTTCACGTGTCAGGCCGTCTTGATCGAGGGCGAGATCCCCGAGGAGCCAGAGGAGGCAGCGTCGCCGCAGGTGCCCGCCCCGCCGACATCGGCCGAGCTCGTGCTGATCGAGGACGGCGTCGACGCGAAGGCGTTCCCGCTCGAACGCGACGTGGTCATCATCGGCCGGCTCGGCGACTCGGACGTGGTGCTCCCGGACCCCGAGATCAGTCGCCGGCACGCGGAGGTGCGCCGCGAGAACGGCGAGTTCGTGCTGCAGGACCTCGGCTCGACGAACGGGACGCTCGTGAACGACGAGGCCGTGCAGGAGCGGACCCTTCTCGAGGGGGACCGCATCGGGATCGGAGGGAGCGTCCTCGAGTTCCGGAGGCGGTGAGGTGGCCCCGGCAGCGCTGATCCTCCTGAAGGCGGTGTTCCTCGCCCTGCTGTACCTGTTCGTATTCTGGGCGCTGCGGTCCGCGCGCTCGGAGCTCGGGACGGAGCCGCGCGCCGTGGTTGCGCCGGTATCCACGCCGTCGAGCTCCGACGGGAGGCCCGTGCCGCGATCGCTCGCCCTCACCGACGAGCACGGCGCCACGATCGGCGCGGTCCCGCTCTCGGGCGCGGTCCAGGTGGGGCGGAGCCCGAGCTGCCAGATCCCGCTGACCGACACGTTCGCGTCCTCGATCCACGCGCGGCTGTTCGCGCGGGACGGGTCCTGGTTCGTCGAGGATCTCGGTTCGACGAACGGCACCTACGTGAACGAGCGTCGCGTCACCGCGCCGGCCGAGATCAAGGTGGGTGACCGCGTCCGCGTGGGGCGGACCCTGCTGGAGGTGCGCCCGTGACCGTGCGGTCGGGGGTTCGCACCGACATCGGTCGCGCGCGCGCGCGCAACGAAGATGCCTATCTCGTTCGCGATCCCCTCTTCGCGGTGGCCGACGGGATGGGAGGACACCGAGGGGGGAACGTCGCGTCGAAGGTCGCGCTCGAGACGATCCGGGCGTTCGACGCCGGCGGGACGGACGGGGACAGCGCCTCGGAGCTGGTCAAGGACATCCGGACCGCCAATCAGACGGTGCTCGCGCGGGGCGAGGCCGACCGCGACCTCCGCGGCATGGGCACGACGATCACCGCGCTGCTGCTGCAGGGTGAGCACGCGACCATCGCCCACGTCGGCGACTCGCGCGCCTACCGGCTGCGAGACGGCGGGCTCGAACAGCTCACGCAGGACCACACGCTCGTCCACCAACTGGTCGAAGAGGGGCGGATCACCGCCGACCAGGCCGGAAGGCACCCGCAGCGGAGCATCCTCACGCGCGCGGTCGGCGTGGAGCCGTCGGTGGACGTGGACGCCTCGACCATCGAGCTTCGGCTCGGCGACCGACTGCTGCTCTGCACGGACGGCCTGACTGGGATGCTCTCCGACGACGCGATCCGCGAGGTGCTCGCGAGCGAGGAGGACCCGCAGCGCGCGAGCGATCGCCTGGTCGAGGCGGCGAACGCCGCGGGCGGCGACGACAACATCACGGTCGTCGTGATCGACGTGCTCGAGGCGAGCCCCGCTCCCGAGACGGCGAAGCCGGCCGGCACGGGAACGATGGCCCCGCCGGCGGTCTCGACGCCGGCTGAGGTCCGCCAGCCCCGCCGGTGGCGTCGGGCCGCGATCCTGACCGCGGCGATCGTCGTCGCGCTGCTCGTGGCGGGGTGGGTCGGGGTGCATGCCTACGCGAACGGGCAGTGGTACGTCGCGACGTCGAACGGCCGGGTCGCGATCTATCACGGGATCCCGGCGCGCGTGCTGGGCGTGCACCTCTCCCACGTGGCGGCCACCACCGATCTCTCCGCGGCCGCCGCGGAACAACTCGAGCCGTGGGCGGGAATCCACGACGGGATCACCGCAACGAGCTTCGGACGGGCACAGGCGATCGTCGATCAGATCCGAGCGGACCTCGCCGCCGCGAGCGTGGCGGGCGGATGAACGCACTCCTTCGCTGGCGCACACAGCTCGGCCTCACGCTCGGGGCGATCGTGCTCTCCGTGGGCGCGTACGTCCTGGTGACGCTCGGGCTCACCGGCGAGACGCCGCACGGCGTGGCGGGCTTCGTCGCCCTGATCGCCATCGCGTATCTGGCGGCGGACGTCGCGATCGTCAACCTGGTGCCGGGCGCCGACCCGATCCTGTTCCCCACCGCGGCGCTGCTCGCGGGCCTCGGGTACGCGCTGATCTACCGGCTGAACGCGGGCCTCGCCGCGGAACAGCTCGGCTGGCTGATCCTCGGCCTCGCGCTCTTCGTGCTCACGCTCGTCCTGGTCCGCGACCACCGGTCGCTCGACGGCTACACCTACACGATCGGGCTGATCGGCCTGGGGTTCCTGCTGCTCCCGATCGTGCCCAAGATCGGCGAGACGATCAACGGCGCGCGCCTGTGGGTTCGCCTGGGTCCCATCAGCTTCCAGCCCTCCGAGGCGGGGAAGGTCCTCCTGGTCGTGTTCATGGCGTCCTACCTGGCGAGCCACCGCGAGCTGCTCGCCGTGGCGACGCGGCGGATCGGACCGATCCGGATCCCCGAGCCCAAGTACCTGGGGCCGCTCCTGATCGCATGGGGGGTCTCGCTCGCGGTCCTGTTCATCGAGAAGGACCTGGGCTCGTCGCTGCTCTTCTTCGCGATCTTCGTCGCGATGCTCTGGGCGGGTACGGGCCGCGCCTCGTACCTGGTGCTCGGGATCGTGCTGTTCGCGATCGCCGCGCTGCTCGGCTACCTCGCGTTCCCGCACGTCCAGGATCGCGTGGCGATCTGGTTCCACGCGCTCGACCCCTCCTACATCAAGGATCGGGGGTATCAGCTGGCGCAGGGGCAGTTCGCGCTCGCGACCGGCGGGATCGGCGGCACGGGGCTTGGCCAGGGCCACCCCGGATTGATCCCCTTCGTCGCGACGGACTTCATCTTCGCCGCGATCGGCGAGGAGCTCGGGCTCCTCGGCACCGTGGCGGTGCTCCTGCTCTACGTCGTGATCGTCGCGCGGGGCCTGCGCCTCGCTCTCACCCAGCAGGACCCGTTCACGAAGCTCCTCGCGATCGGGCTCAGCAGCACGATCGCCCTGCAGACCTTCATCATTGTGGGCGGGGTGACGCGGCTCATCCCGCTCACCGGCATCACGCTGCCGTTCGTCTCCTATGGTGGCTCCAGCCTGGTCGCGAACTTCGTGCTGCTCGGCTTGCTCGTTCGCGCGTCAGGGACGCGCACCGGGGAGGCGTCACACCCGTGAACCGGCAGATCCGGCGCCTCGGGCTCGCCTTCCTGGTCCTGTTCCTGCTCCTCTTCGGCCAGGTGAACTACCTCCAGGTGTTCGCCGCCAAGAGCCTCGCCGACAACCCGGCAAACCAGCGCCACCTGATCCAGGTGTACGCGGTGCGGCGCGGATCGATCCTCGCCCGGGACGAACGAACGGTGCTCGCCACGAGCCGACTCACGGACGGCACCCTCCGCTACCTGCGGGTGTACCCGGCAGGCCAGCTCTACGCGTCGGTGACCGGGTTCGCCTCGGTCCTATTCGGCAACGCGGGGCTCGAGGCCGCCCAGAACGACGCGCTGCAGGGGGAGGGCTCGGGCCTGGTCCCGGAGAGCTTCCTCGACGAGCTGCTCGGCCGTCCGGTGCAGGGCGCGACGGTCGTCACGACGATCGATCCGAAGCTGCAACGAGCCGCCGCGCGAGCGCTCGGGAACCTCCCCGGCGCGGTCGTCGCGCTCGACCCTAGGACCGGTGACGTGCTCGCGATGTACGCGAACCCGACCTACGACCCCAATCCTCTCGCGTCGCACGACCCCAAGGTGTCGGGCGCGGCGCAGGCGAAGCTCGTGAAGGACCCGCAGAAGCCGCTCCTCTCTCGTGCTTCGCAGGAGCTCTTCCCGCCCGGTTCCACCTTCAAGATGGTGACCGCCGCCGCGGCGCTTGAGAACGGCATCACGCCGGACACTCTCTTCGCGAACCCGCCGAAGCTCGACCTGCCGCAGACGAACCACGCCTTGCAGAACTTCGGCGGCGAGCACTGCGCCGGCGGGACGCCACAGATCACGCTCGCGCTCGCGTTCGAGATCTCTCGCAACGTCGTGTTCGGCGAGGTGGGCCTCAAGATCGGCGCCGACGCGATCGTGACCCAGGCCGAGAAGTTCGGCTTCAACGACACCGTTCCCTTCGCGCTCCCGTGGGCGGAGGGCCGCATCCCGCCTGCCGAGAGCTTCGCGCAGGCGCTGCCGGCAGTCGCCTTCTCCGCGATCGGGCAGGAGGACGTCCTGGCGAACCCGCTGCAGATGGCGCTCGTCGCCGAGGCGATCGCCGATCACGGGACCGAGATGGCGCCCAGGCTCGTCTCGGAGCTTCGCGACCCCTCGGGACGCGTGATCGCGACCGTTGACCCCACCGTCTACGGGACCCCCATCTCCGTCGCGACGGCGTCGGCGCTCACCCAGATGATGGTGAGTGTCGTCCAATCCGGGACCGGGACCGCGGCCCAGATCCCCGGCGTCGTCGTGGCCGGCAAGACCGGAACCGCGCAGACCGCGAGCGGGAACCCGCATGCCTGGTTCGTCTCGTTCGCGCCGGCCGAGAATCCCCAGATCGTGGTCGCCGTGGTGGTGCTGAACGGCGGCAGTCTGGGTAGTGAAGCTACGGGTGGCCACGTGGCCGCCCCGATCGCCCGCGCCGTCCTCCAGGCGGCCCTCCGAGGCTGAGCAGATGACCCGGATCGAGACCAGCGCCCTGCTCGCGGACCGGTATCGACTGGTCCGCCTGATCGCCGCGGGCGGCATGGGGACCGTGTGGGAGGCGCACGACGTTCTCCTCGACCGTCCCGTCGCGCTCAAGTCGATGGCCGAGGGCCTGGCCGCGGACCCCGAGTTCGTCGAGCGGTTCCGCCGTGAGGCTCGCGCCGCCGGGCGGCTCACGCACCCGAACCTCGCCCGCGTCTACGACTTCGGCGACGACGGCGGGACGCCGTTCCTGGTGATGGAGCTCATCGACGGTGAGACACTGCACGACCGGATCGGTCGCGAGGGCCCCCTGCCGGTCGCTGACGCCGCGCTGATCGCCCGCGCGATCGCGGCGGGGCTGGAGGCAGCACATGGCGCCGGGATCGTCCACCGGGACGTGAAGCCCGCCAACGTGATGCTCGACCGCGCGGGTGGCGTCAAGATCACGGACTTCGGCATCGCGGCCGCGGCATCGAACACGAGACTCACCCAGGGGTCGGGGCTTGGGACCGCCACCTACGCGTCACCGGAGCAGACGCGGGGCGAGCGGGTCACCGCGGCATCCGACGTGTATTCGCTCGGCGTCGTGACCTACGAGATGCTGACCGGCTTGCCCCCCTTCGACGGCCCCTCGCCCGTCGCCATCGCGCTCGCGCATGCCGAACAGGAGCCACAACCCATCCGCGCGGCCCGGCCGGAGGTGCCGGCCGGGGTCGCCGCCGTCGTCGAGCGGGCGCTCGCCAAGGATCCGCGTGACCGTCCCGAGTCGGCGGAAGCGTTCGCCGGTGAGCTCAGCCAGGCCATGGGCGCAACCTCGCCCCGGACGGAGCGCCTCGCCCCGGCGACGGTCCCCCTGCCTCCGGCGGGCCCGGCCCCACCTCCCACCATGAGGGAGACGCGGCCCCCGCGGAGCCCGTCGAGGTGGCCGTGGGTGGCCGTGCTCGCGACACTCGCCCTTCTCGTCGGGGCGATCCTGGTCGCACGCGCAGAGCTCGGCGGGGGTTCGTCCCCGCCGGGGAGCTCGCCGTCGCCGTCCTCGTCCCCGAGCGTGGCGCTCCTCACGATCCCCCCGGTGGCCGGTATGCACCAGGACCAAGCGGTCCAGGAGCTCGCCGCCGCAGGGTTCCCAGCGTCGATCGTCATGGTCCAGGTGGAGCACGCAGAGCCGAACGTCGTCATCCGCACCGACCCGCCCGCAGGCACCGCCGTCCTGCCCGGGACGGTCGTGACGGTGTACGTTGAGTCGCCACGACACGGGAAGGACAAGGGCGGGGGGAATGGCTGAGGACTCGGATGCAGGCCGGCTGGCGAAGGGGACCGTCCTCGCGTCGCGCTACGCGCTCGACGGCCTCCTCGGCCACGGCGGCATGGCCGACGTCTACCATGGAACCGACCAGGTCCTGGGCCGGCAGGTGGCGGTCAAGGTGCTCGGCCCGCAGTTCGCACGCGACCAGTCCTTCGTGGCGCGGTTCCGGCGCGAGGCGCAGGCAGCCGCCGCCCTGAACCATCCCAACCTCGTGAGCGTGTTCGACACCGGCTCCGACGACGGGACGCACTACATCGTCATGGAGTACGTGGCGGGGACGACGCTCGCCAAGGTGATCCGCGACGAGGGCCCGCTCCCTGCGGATCGCGCGGCAACCATCGCGCTCGCCGTCACGCGAGCGCTCGCGTTCGCGCATCGCGCCGGCCTCGTCCACCGCGACGTGAAGCCCGCGAACATCATGCTGAGCAGCGACGGCGCCGTGAAGGTCATGGATTTCGGGATCGCCCGCACGACGAACGGCGAGAGCCTCACGCAGACGGCGGCCGTGCTCGGCACGGCCACGTACTTCTCTCCCGAACAGGCGCAGGGCGAGGCCGTGGATGCCCGCTCGGATATCTACGCATTGGGCTGCGTCCTGTTCGAGATGCTGACCGGTCACCCGCCGTTCTCCGGCGAGAACCCCGTCGCGGTCGCGTACAAGCACGTCCAGGAGGACCCGCCACACCCGAGCGACGAGGCACGGGGCGTCCCGCCCGAGCTCGAGGCGATCGTGATGCGATGCCTGGCGAAGGATCCCGAGGACCGGTATCAGACGGCGGAGGACCTGGCCGACGACCTGCAGCGATTTCGCTCGGGCAGCCCCGTCGACGCCACTGTGCTTCTCGCGGATCGCCCGACGCAGGCCCTCCCCACGACCAAGGCCCGGCCGCTTCCCCCGATGCGGAAGCGGCAGGACGACCAGCGCCGGCGGCGGATCGGGGTCGCCGCCATCGTGACGGCCCTCATCCTGATCGTCGGGCTCGGCCTGTTCCTACTCGCGCGCAGCCTCGGCAGCTCGCCACCACAGGCCATCGCCGTTGATTCGAGCGTGATCGGCAAGACGGTCGAGGTCGCCAAAGAGATCCTCGCTTCCCAGGGATTCACCAACGTCACCACGACCGAGCGCCCGAACCAGCAGCCGGAGGGCATCGTGCTCGACTACAACCCCAAGACCGCCGTGCCGGGGGACACAATCACTCTTACCGTGTCGAGCGGGCCGGCCCAGGTGAGCGTGCCGAACGTCGCGTGCGAGACCCGTCGCGACGCCATCGACGCGCTCAAGGCAGTGCGCCTCACAGCCGGGTTCGGCCAGCCGCCGATGAACAACGCCA
>Ga0066710_100006953_pt1 | contig 10705 bp, 10 predicted proteins | sample GraSoiAngelo_159_FD_79666 | JGI IMG/M metagenome (GOLD analysis project Ga0066710, IMG submission 79666) | Grasslands soil microbial communities from the Angelo Coastal Reserve, California, USA - 14_1009_16_40cm | ecosystem: Environmental > Terrestrial > Soil > Grasslands | place: USA...
AATCCCTAATCCCTAATCCCTAATCCCTAATCCCTAATCCCTAATCCCTAATCCCTAATCCCTAATCCCTAATCCCGAGACTCACTTCCTCTTCCTCGCAGTCTTCGTCGCCGTGGCATTCTTCGCCGCCGGCTCCTTTGCGGCGCCGGGCGCGTCGAGCGACTTGACCGGATGCGGCTTCGGCACGCCGCCGTTCGCGTGGGTGAACTGCAGCATGCTGCTTGCCATCTTCGAATTCACGGGCGTGCGGATCTCGAGCGTGGTGACCTCGTTCGGCTGCAGCAGCCCGTTGACGACTGCTTCGCCGCCCGGAATCATGTTGCCGTCCTTGTCGTACCAGGTTTCCACGACCTTCAGGCGCGGAATTGGTGCCGGCGACGTGTTCTTGACCTGAATTTTCGTGACGAGCGTGGTGCCTTCACGCTTGGTCGGCGTCTTGACGAAGTCGACATTCGCATCGCCTCTGACCGGCGGCATGAACTTCTTGCCGGCGAGGATCGATTTCATCTGCGGCGCGGCCGGCTGGCCCGAGGGCTGAGCCTGCGGCGTCTGCTGGGCGAGCACGGTGGCGCCGGCGAAGCTGGCGCCGAGAATTGTCGCGGCGACTGCGATACGCGCGCGAATCATGAAAGACCTCCAGGGTAAGGACGGATGGTAAATGACTGCTGCATTATATCAGCCGGCCGTCAGAGGCGGACTACCGACTCTCGACTACCGACTCTCGACTACCGACTCTCGACTACCGACTACTACATTTCCCCGTTCCAGTCCTCCGGCTCGGGGCCGACGCTGCGGAAGATCTCCATGTGCCACTTGCCGCCGCCCCACGGCTCGATGACCTCCGCGGCCACGACGTCGACCATGATTTCCGAGAACAGACGTCCTTCCGGGTCGCCTTCGAGGTGGTACGCCGGCTCTTCCCACACAAAATTCGGGTAGAGGACCAGCGTCAGAAACAGATCGTATCCGTCGTCGACGACGATGAGCTGACCGCAGGGGCGTTTGAGCGTGGAGTGATAGATCAGATATTTCTCCGCGCTGTGCGCGCGGATGTATCGCTTCAGCGCGAACTCGCGCGCAACGATTTCTTCGACGGCGATCTTCTTGTCCCAGCAATCGCGGCAGTACTTTTCTTCGCCGCGCGGCTCGGACACCTCCTTTGCGCCGCACAGCGCGCACCGCGACTTGACGACCGACTTGCGTGGCATATGATGAAGTCTAGCACCATGGAACGGCCCACGCACGCAGGGCTCCGGCACCTCGCGCTCAATGTCCGCGATCTGCCGGCGATGAAACGTTTCTATGTCGACGTGCTCGGATTCTCGGTGGAGTGGGAACCCGACGCCGACAACGTGTACTTGTCGTCCGGGATGGACAATCTCGCGCTGCATCGCGCGGCCGGACACGTCGGTCCGCCCCTACACTCGGGCGGCGACATCGGTTCGTCCTCACATGTAGGGGCCGACCGGCGTGTCGGCCCCGAAGCGCTCGATCATCTGGGATTGATCGTCAGAGCGGCCGACGACGTGGATCGCTGGGCGGCGTTTCTCGAACAGCGTGGCGTCACGCTCGACGCGAAGCCGCGCACGCACCGCGACGGCGCACGATCCTGCTACTTCACGGATCCGGACGGAAACAAAGTCCAGATAATTCATCATCCGCCAATCAGCGACAAAACATGACGGCTGGATCAACCACATAGGACACCACGGACACAAAGCAAATCATGTAACGGCCTCTTACCGTTGTGACCTTTGTGTCCCGTGTGGGGATTCAACCGCCGTCAGCGTGGCACGGCGCGTTTTTCGAGCGCTGGCGCGTACATCCGCTCGACGTATTCCTTCACCATCCGCCGCGCCGAGAAGCGCGGCGCGACCGTGCGGACCGCTTCCTTTACAATAGCAATCCAGCGGTGGGGCACTTCGTCGTCGCCGCGATCGTAGAACGCCGGCACCACGTGATCCTCGAGCAATCGGTACAGGGCGTCAGCGTCGGCCGCGTCGACGGCTTCCGCCGTATCGGCGTGGCCCCCGTCGATGACCCAGCCATTCGTGCCGGTGAAACCTTCGGCCCACCATCCGTCGCCGATGCTCAAATGCGGAGCGCCGTTGAGCGCGGCCTTCATGCCGCTCGTGCCGCTCGCTTCGAGCGGCTTGCGCGGCGTATTCAGCCACACGTCGCAGCCCTGCACCAGGAAATGCGCGACGTGCAGATCGTAATCGTCGACGAAGGCCACGCGTCCCGCGAAGATCGGTTCGAGTGCGTGCTTGTACACGCGCTGCAGATGGTGCTTGCCGATGTCGTCGGCTGGATGGGATTTGCCGGCGAAGACGATCTGCACCGGTCGGCCGGTCGCGTTCAGAATCCGCGCGAGCCGCTCGATGTCGTGGAACACGAGCTCCGGCCGCTTGTAGCCGGTGAACCGGCGCGCGAAGCCGATCGTCAGCGCCTCCGGCTCGAGCAGCGTGCCGGCCGCGACAACGCGCGGGATGCCGACGTGTTCCTCGGTCCATCGCTGTCGCGCGCGCTCGCGCACGAACGTAAACAGGTACCGGCGCAACGCCTGCCGTACCGCCCACAGTTCCGCGTCGGGAATCGCGAGGATGCCGTCCCAGACCGCCGCATCGTCGTGCCGGTCGAGCCAGTCCGATCCCAGATACCGGGAGAACAGCGCGCCAAGCTCGGCGGCAATCCAGGTCGGCGTGTGCACGCCGTTCGTCACCGACGCGACCGGCCGCTCGGCCTCGGCCACGTCGGGCCACATCGAGGCGAACATCCGCCGGGTGACCTCACCATGCAGCCGGCTCACGCCGTTGGTGGCGCCGGCCGATCGAATGGCGAGCGCCGTCATGTTGAAGTGCGGACCGCCGCCGCTGTCGTACGCGCCGAGCGCCAGGAAGCGATCGCGGTTCGGTATCGTGCCCCAGCAGCCAGCCAGATGTTTCTCGACGAGAAAGAAGGGGAATGCATCGTGCCCGGCAGGCACCGGCGTGTGCGTCGTGAAAATCGTCGTCCGGCGGATTTCGTCCAGGGCATCGTCGAACGACGCGCCCCGCTCGGTGAGCTCGCGGATCCGCTGCAGAATGACGAACCCGGCGTGGCCTTCGTTGAGATGGAACACCGGCGGGTCGTACCCAAGTGCCCTGAGCGCCCGCACGCCGCCGATGCCGAGGATGATTTCCTGCTGGATACGCGTCTCGCGGTCGCCGCCGTACAGCCGCGCCGACAGCTCACGATCCCATGGCGCGTTCTCTTCGAGATCCGTGTCGAGCAGGTATAGCTTGACGCTGCCCATCCGCACCAGCCAGACCGCGGCAAGCACCGATCGGTCGCCGAGCGGCACAGCCGTGATGCACGGTTTGCCGTCCGGTGTCAGCGCCATCTCGATCGGCACGTCGGCCCAGTTCAGGTGCTCGTAGCTTTCTTCCTGCCACCCTTCCGGCGAGAGGTGCTGGTGGAAGTAGCCCTGGGGATACATGAAGCCGACGCCGATGAGCGGCACGCCGAGGTCGCTGGCCTCCTTGCAATGGTCCCCGGCCAGCACGCCGAGACCGCCGGCGTAAATCGGCAGCGATTGATGCAGCGCGAATTCCGCGGAGAAGTAGGCGAGCGACTGACCGGCCAGTTGTGGGAAGGTATGCGACCACCAGGTATTGCGGGCCGTTCGGGCGTCGTCGAGGCCGGCAATCGCGCGGTCGTAGAGCGCGAGGAACTGCGGGTCGTTCGCCACCGCTTCCAGCCGCGCGCGCGGAATGACCCACAGCATGCGGACGGGATTGTGCGCCGTCGCGCGCCACAGCGCGTAATCGAGCCGGCGGAAAACGGATCGCGCGTCCTGGTGCCAGCTCCACCAGAGATCGACCGCCAGCTCTTCGAGTCGAGCGATGCGATCGGGAAGAGGCGGCAGACCGGTGTATCGGGTCATAGGGAATTGCAGGATTGCAGGATTGCAGGATTGCAGGATTGCAAAGCGAACGCCGTGAGGAAATCCTGCAACACATCCTGCAATTCTGCCATCCTGCCATCCTGCAATGTCATGGCTCGCATGCACCGACGAGCGACGCGAACTTCGCCAGATCGATGTTGCCGCCGGAGACGACGGCGACGACCTTGCCGCCGCCGGCCCGTCCGCTGAGCGCGGCCGCGATCGCGCAGCCGGCAGCGCCTTCGGCGATGACGTGCGCACGCTCGGCCGTTAGTTTCATCGCCCGGGCGACGTCATCGAGCGGCACCACGATCGATCCCGAGAGCGCCGCGAGCAGAGGCCACATCGTCGGCAGCACAGACTTGCCGCCCGCGCCGTCGACGAACGACGCCGTCCACTTGTCGAAATACATCGGCCGGCCGGCCGCGAGCGAGGCGGAGAGCGGCGCCGCGGTTTCGGGTTCGGCGGCGAAGATCCGCGTCGTCGGCTTCAGTTCGCGGGCGGCGGCGGCGATGCCGGCAAGGAGCCCGCCGCCTCCAAGTGGCGCGACGATGGCGTCGACGTCGGGCAGGTCCTCGAGGATCTCCAGCCCCGCCGTCGCATTTCCGGCGATGAACCGGTCGTCGTCGAACGGGTGGACAAAATGACCGGTCATGCGATCGGATCCGTGCGATTCGACTGTGCGCCAGCACTCGTCGTAGCTCGCGCGCACGATGGTCGCGCCGAGCCGCTCGATGGCGCGGATCTTCGTCTCCGGCGCGGTATCCATGACCATCACCGAGCAGCGCGCGCCCGCTTTCCGCGCCGCAAATGCGACGCCTTGCGCCGCGTTGCCGGCGCTGACGGTCCAGACCCCGTTCTGCAATTCCTCGCGCGTGAGCTGCCGGATCAGGTTGTATGCCCCCCGGATTTTGAACGATCCGATCGGCTGGAGCACTTCGAGTTTGAGGTAGAGATCGATGTCCTGTCGCGGCATCGACGCGCGATCCAGCTCGACGCGGACGAGCGGCGTTCTGATCGCCGCGCCGTACACGGCGGCCGCTGCGTCCCGAATCGCTGCAAGGCGGATGCGTCGCTCGGGTACCGTAATCGGCAAGGCCCGAGGATCGTAATCGGCCCCGCGCGCGGACGTCAATGGTCAGCCGTCTCTCGGACGCGTGAATGAGAACGTGCTGCCGACGCCCACACCGTGACGAGCACTTCGCGCTCGCGCGGTTCCGCTCGAAACCGGACGAGGCCCGTCAACGCACGCAACCTCGACCGAATCGTTATGGCTCCGGCTTCGTTTTCAGCTCGGCGTCGTGTGCCTGGATGAACGTGCGGATCTCATCGGCCATGGCGAGCAGCTTCGTCCACTGCTCCTTGTAGAGCGTCACCGGAAACCGGCCGAGGCCATATACCGATACGCCGCCCTTCTCGCTGACTTTGAGGCTGATACCGCGACCGCGTTGGCTCTTGAGGCGCTCGTTTTCCGCCTTGAGGCGTTCGAGTTCAGCTTTCAGATCGTCTTCGGGCATTGGCTTCCTCGATTCGACTGTATTCGCATGCCAGCTACGCGACGGCCGACACGTGACATGGCGGCACACGTTTGTTCCAAGGCATCGCTTCTTCGAGCGCCGCTGCAAGCTGCAGGACGACGTGCTCGCTGGCGGGCCGGGCGCCGAGTTGGATGCCGATCGGCAGCGCGCTCGAATGCATCGCCAACGGCAGCGAGATCGCGGGGATGCCCAGAATGTTGTGGGGCAATGTGAACTGACAGAGTCCGCAGAAAATCTTTTCAGCGAGATCGGCCATCGTCACGTCGCCACGTCCGAGGTTGTATTTACCCCACGGCTCTGCCACGCGCGATGTGCTCGGGCAGACCCAGATGTCGTATCGACTGAAATAGCGACCGAGCTGCCGGCGCGCGACGTTGAGGGCAGCCATTGCGTTCACGAACTGCGCGGCAGTCATGCGCCTCGCATATTCGTAGATGACGAAGGTTACCGCTTCGAGCGTCTCCGGCCCAATCGCGTGGCCGCTTCGCTTTGCGTAGCCTTCGAGCCGCAGATCGAACCCGAAAAACCACACGTCGGTCATGCTGCGCATGGTGGCGATGCCGTCGAACGCAGGGCTTTCCTCCGACACCTCATGCCCCATGTCCGCCAGAAGCGTGGCCGTGCGCTCGACAGCCGCGGCGACCTCGCGGTCGACCTCCACTCCCATCAGCGCGTCGGTCGACCAGCCGATTCGCAGGCGCGGCGCCCGTCGGCGGACCAGCGAAGCGTACGGCTCCGATGGCTTTGGGATCAGGAAGGGATCGCCGACTTGCGGCACCGCAACGCAGTCGAGCATCGCCGCAGCGTCGCGAACGCTCCTGGCCTGCACGAAGTTCTGGCCGAGACCGTACCCGTTTTCGTCCTGCAGCGGTCCCAGCGAGACCCGTCCGCGCGACGGCTTGAGGCCGACGCCGCCACAGAGGCTCGCCGGAACGCGAATGGAACCCGCAATATCCGAACCGTGGGCCAGCGGCACCATGCCGGCAGCAACCGCGGCCATCCCGCCGCCCGTTGAACCGCCCGCAGAGTACCCGTGTTTCCACGGTGTGGACGTGTTCCCATGGAGAGCGCTCTCTGTTGTGCCAGACATCGAGTATTCCGGCGCAGCGGAGCGTCCAATGATGTTGACACCGGCAGCCTTGAAGAGCTCGCACAGATAGGTGTCTTGCTGCGCGACCATGCCGCGGCACAGACGGCTCCCGAACTCCACAATCCGGCCGGCTTCGTGCCCGAAGAAATCCTTCATCAGGAACGGCACGCCCCGGAACGGACCAGACCCGAGCGCGTTCTCGTCGAGATCCTCGATCCGATCGGGATACGTCTCGACGACAGCGTTCACCAGCGGATTTGCGACCGCGATTGCGCGCGACGCCGTCTCCGCAAGCTCCTTTGGCGACACCTGTTTGCCCGCCACCAATTCGGCGAGACCGAGGGCGTCGTAGCTGGCGTATTCGGCAGGATTCATCGTTTCAAGAGGTCGCGCACGCGATCGATCGGAATGGCGTCCGCGGCTCCGATCGCCGATCGCACCGTCGTCGCCTGAAACAGCGAGTTGTACACCGCTTCTTCAGTCGCCTCGAGCGCGGCTTCGAACAGCGGAGAGGTGGCGTCGACCGGGAGCACCTGCCGCGCGCGCGGCGCGGTCTCGTTGAACCGGCTGCGCATTTCCGGCGACGTCGAGAACGCGACCGCGAAGTCGCCGCTGCCGTTGCTGTACGCGGACCCGGTTCTCCCGAGGCCGAACACGGCGCGTGCCGCCAGGCGCCGCAAATCGCGCGCGTCGAGCGGCGCATCCGTAGCGACGACAAGCATGCAGGAACCGTCGGCAGGATCGACAGGTGCGCCCGATCCGCGCCGCGGCGGTTGCAGCGTCCGATAAATCGGCACGCCGGCGATTGTCAGGTTGCCGCCGAAGTTGGTCTGCGCCAGGACGCCGATCGTGTAGCCGCCGGTCGTCTTGCGCGACGCAGTGCCGATGCCGCCCTTCCACCCGTAGCAGACGGTACCTGTGCCGGCGCCGACCGTTCCTTCGGCGACCGTGCCGCCCTTCGCGTTGCGAATGGCGTCGAGCACGTGCTCGCGCGTGACGTGGAGGCCGCGGATGTCGTTGAGGCCGCCGTCGTTCGTTTCGCCGACGACGGGATTGACCGACCGCACGCCCTCGTTGCCGGGCTGCGCGAGTGTGTAACGCACGAGGGCGTCCATCGCCACGCCCACGCTCAAGGTGTTGGTCAGAACAATCGGCGTTTCGATCGTGCCGAGCTCGGTCACCTGCGTGGATCCCGCCAGCTTGCCGAACGCGTTGCCGACGAACACGGCGCCGGCGACCTTGTCCTGAAATACGTTGCCGCCGTGGGGAACGACAGCGGTGACGCCCGTGCGTATGTTGTCGCCTTCGACGAGCGTTGTGTGTCCGACACGGACGCCGTCCACGTCGGTGATCGCGTTGAGCGGCCCCGGCGCCAGCACGCCCGGCGCAATCCCGAGATCACGCGCGCGGGGCTTCTGCTGCGCTGAAACTGAGACCGCAAAGGATGCAAAGACCGCAAAGGATGCAAAGACCGCAAAGAAGGCAAAGACCGCCAAGGATGCCAACGCGACGAAAGCGGGATCCGCGCGGATGGCGGTGTGTCGGTCCGCGTCGAGCCACCGTAATAGCGACCGCCGAGGCGCTGGCTTTCTTTGCGGTCTTTGCAATCTTTGCTGCCTTTGCGGCCTTTGCGTAATCATGCATGCAGCGCCGCCACTTGCGCTGAGATCTGTTCGAGCCGTTTCATGATTTCCTCGTGCCGGGCCGTCTCGGGCGTCGGTTTCTTCGCAAAAAATGCGATGCTCCCGCCCGGGTCGAGCACCGCGCGATCGATTTCGCTCAAACTGCTGAATCCCTGTTTGTGGGCCGCGGCCTCGAGCTCGATGAGCGTGATCAACTCAGCGCGGCAGCGATCGATCTGGACGATACCGTTCTCGATGAGCACGTCCGGATCGCCTTCTACGAGGCGATCCAGGCGCGCGTGCCCGTACAGAAACCGAACGACGAAATGGTTGACGACGAGCAGCGTGGCGGCGCCAAGCATGCCGCCGGTGACGCTGTTGTCCTCGCCGATGATAGCGTTCTGGACCGTGTTCGAGATGGTCAACAGCACGACCAGGTCGAACGGGTTCAGCTGCGCCAGCTCGCGTTTGCCGGCAAGCCGCAGCCCCACGATCAGAAACGCGTACACGATGATCGGTCGCAAGATCTTTTCGGCGAGCGGCACGCCGAGGGCGAACATGTCATGAAAGACCGGCATCTGCATGCCGTAGTATTTTGTCACCTGCGCAAATGACCAGATGCTGTTTTCTGCTCTCGATCGTATTCGCGGCATCGGCCACCTACGCGCAGGAGCCGCCGCCGAAGATCGGACCGTTCGTCATCGATTTCCACGGCACGGTGCCGCGATTTCCGGACGATCCGAACCTCGGCGACAGCCGGGGCCTCACGGTCGCGGAGCTGCCGGGACACGGGCTCGGCATCCAACTGGCCGCTCACGGCTACCCGCTGCGCTGGCGCGGCGTCACCTTCGGCCTTGGCGGCGAGCTCGCGACGAGCCGCGCGCGAAAAGAGCCGCCCACCGGGCAGACCACGACAGTGCGCGCGACGGAAGAAACGTTTACGTCGCGAGATATCCAGCTGTCGTTCAACTTCGGCACCGGCCACGGGTGGAGTTACGTGAGCGGCGGCATTGGATCGTCGACCTGGTCGCTCGCCCCGGATGGCCGGCAGCCGCTGCCGACCGACTCGGAGACTCACAAGACGCTCAATTATGGCGGCGGCGCGCGGTGGTTCTCGAAGACGCACGTCGCGTTCAGCTTCGACGTGCGCTTCTATGCGATCAACCCGGGCACCGCGTTCCTGACGTTCCCCGCCAGCCCGCGCACGACGCTGCTGGTCATCGGGGCTGGTGTTTCACTGAAGTAGAACAGGGGTTAGGGATTAGCGGTTAGGGATTAGCCGGACGCGTGAAACTGGCAGCCGCGCGTTTCGGGGCCCATCCACAGCACCGCGATGACCAGGACGCCGGCGAGGGCGATGCACAGCGCCATCGCCGAGCCGAGCGCCATCCCGCGGTCCTGAAAGAGCCCGATCACAGTCGGCGTGAACGAGCCGGCGGCGGCGCCGACGTGGTACGCGAAGCCGGCACCCACGGCACGCGTGGCGGTCGGAAATCGCTCGTTCAGATAACTCGGCACCATGCCCCAGGCGCCTGCGGCGAAGAAGCCGACGGCGGACGCGCCAACCCACATCAACATCACATTGGTCGTCAGGACGTAGAACGGGACCGCGGCGATGCCGATGAGCATCATGAGCGTGGCCGCGCCACGCCGGCCGAGTGCCGTTTCCGCAAGGCGGCCCGTCACCACTGCGCCGATCACCGCGCCAACGTTCAGCAGCAGCATGTACGACAGCGGCGGCAGATGCCGCGCGACGAGAAGGGTGGGATACCAGAAGGTCACCGAGTAGTACGAAAAGATGAACATCATCATCAGCAGCGACGTCTGAAGCGTCACCGGCAGCAGATCGCGGCGGAACAGCTGCGTGAACGACACCGGATCTCGCTCGGCGCGATCGCGAAGGTGCCGTTGACGCTCCAGCCAGACCGGGCTCTCTTCGACGCCATTCATGATGAACAGCACGAGCAGCGCGGGAAGGATGCCGATCCACAGCATCGCCCGCCATCCGAAGTCGGCGCGCCGGCTGACGATCGGATAGACCAACTGAAAGACGAGGGACGACAGGATGAAGCCGGTCGAGTAGCCCGCCTGCAACATCCCTGACGCGATCCCGCGCAGGCGTGCCGGCCAATGTTCCAGCGTCAGCGGCATGCCGGCTGCCCACACGCCGCCCATGCCGATGCCGAACAGCGCCCGCAACGTGAACAGCATTCCGTACGAGGTCGAGAAGCCGCTCAGGAAGGCGAAGAGCGAGTACCACAGGATGGATGCCATCAAGGGCCACTTCCGACCCCACCGATCGGCGGCTGATCCGGCAATCGATCCGCCCACGACGCGAAAGAACAGCGTGATGGTGCCCAGCCCGCCCGCCAGCGCCTTGCTGACGGTGAAGCTCTGTTGGATGTCGGCGAGCAGGAAAGACAGAATCGTGAAATCGAAGCCGTCGAGCGTCCACCCGAGGAACGTCGCGAGAAACGCCCTCCACTGCGCGGCGTTGACCTGCCGATACCATGGGACGCCGCGCTGAACG
>Ga0066710_100006954_pt1 | contig 10704 bp, 10 predicted proteins | sample GraSoiAngelo_159_FD_79666 | JGI IMG/M metagenome (GOLD analysis project Ga0066710, IMG submission 79666) | Grasslands soil microbial communities from the Angelo Coastal Reserve, California, USA - 14_1009_16_40cm | ecosystem: Environmental > Terrestrial > Soil > Grasslands | place: USA...
CGCGGGTAGAACGAGAGGAACGTCTCGAACTCCTTGATGGCCTTCTCGAACTCCGCCTCGCGGTAGTACGCCTCGCCGATGAGGAAGCGCGCGCGCGGCGCCCACGCGGAGTTGGGATGGCGCTCGGTGATCTTGCGGAAGGGCTCGCGCGCCTCGTAGTACTTCCTGCGCCCGAGCTCCTGCTCGCCCTGCGTGTACAGCTCGTCGGGCGGCAGGATCGGCGTGGGCTGCGGCTTGAGATACGCGCAGCCACCGGCCGCCAGCAGGAGGCCTACGAGGAGAGCGCGCGTCGGCGTGACGAAGAGCATCCGCATGAAAATTGGCCCATACATATAGCATAATCAGCCCCATGCTGCCGAAGATGCTCCGCGTCCGCCAGACGTTCGCGCGCCCCCGGGTGGCCGACATTCCCCGCACCGTGGCCGAGACCCTGGCCGGCGCCCGCGTGCCCATCAAGCGCGGCGACACGGTCGCCGTGGGCGCGGGCAGCCGGGGGATCGCCAACATCGACACGATCGTCGGCGCCACCGTCCGCCACCTCAAGGACCTGGGCGCCCGGCCGTTCGTCTTCCCCGCCATGGGCAGCCACGGGGGCGGGACCCCCGAGGGGCAGCTCTCGGTCCTGGAGCACTATGGCATCACCGAGGCGACCATGGGCTGCCCGGTGCGCGCCACCATGGACGTCATGCAGGTGGGCGAGGCGCTGGGCCTGCCCGTGTGGCTCGACCGCTACGCGGCCGAGGCCGACTGGATCGGCCTGGTCAACCGCGTGAAGCCGCACACCGACTTCAAGGGCTCGATCGAGTCCGGCCTCTTCAAGATGATGACGATCGGGCTCGGCAAGTACAAAGGCGCGATCCAGTACCACCGGGCCAACATCCAGCACAGCTACGAGACGGTCATCACCACCGTCGGTCGCGAGATGCTGGCCAGGGCGCGCATCGGCTTCGGCCTCGGCATCGTCGAGAACGGCTACGACGAGACCGCCCTCATCGAGGCCTTCAACGCCACGGACCTCGAGGCGGGCGAGCGGAGGCTGCTCAAGAGCGCGCGCGAGTGGATGGCGCGGCTGCCGTTCTCGCCCATCGACGTGCTGATCGTCGAGCAGATGGGCAAGAACATCTCGGGCTCCGGCATGGACACCAACATCATCGGACGCCCGACGAATCCGCACGAGCCGTTTCCCTCGGATCCCAAGATCCTCTGGATCGTCGCGCTCGACATCACCGACGAGAGCTACGGCAACGCGATCGGCATCGGCAACGCCGACTTCACCACGCGCCGGCTGGTCGACAAGATCGACATGAAGCCGACGCTCATCAATTCCATCACCGCGTGCTCGCCCGGCATGGCCAAGGTGCCGGCGACGTACGAGACGGACCGCGAGGCGATCGAGACGGCGCTGTCCTGCATCGGGCTCACGCCGCCCGAGCGGGCGCGGGTCATTCGCATCACCAGCACGCTCGTGCTCGGCCAGATCGAAGTCTCCGAGGCTTACGCCGCCGAGGTAGACAAGCGTCGCGACCTGACAGTCCTGGGCGAGGCGCCGCTGGGGTTCGACGCGAGCGGTCGGCTGCGCCCTCTCTGACCACGACGATTCCCGACGTGATAGCGTAGGCGCCGTGAAGGCGCTCCGCTACCCGGCCTGGGACGTTCTGGAAATCGCCAACGTCGACGAGCCCGTTCCGGCGCCGGGCGAGGCCGTGCTGCAGGTGGCCGCCGTCGGCATCTGCGGCTCCGAGGTGGAAGCGGTCGCGCATCGCAGCCCGCGTCGCACGCCGCCGCTCGTGATGGGCCACGAGTTCTGCGGCGAGGTCGTCGCCGTGGCGCCCGACGTGACCGACGTGAAGCCGGGCGATCGCGTCGTCTCGAGCTCGCTCATCCCGTGTGGCCGCTGCGCCGCCTGCCGCAGCGGCGCCATCCACCTGTGCCCCGAGCGCGCCATCTTCGGCATGAACCGTCCCGGCGCGTTCGCCGAGCGGGTCGCCGCGCCCGCGCGCGTGCTGCTGCCGCTGCCCGAGCGCGTGTCGCCGCTGCAGGGCGCGCTCGTGGAGCCGCTCGCCAACGGCGTGCACGTGTGGTCGCGCGTGGCCGCGAAATTTCCGGAGACCGTCGTGGTGATCGGCTGCGGCGCCATCGGCCTGCTCGCGCTGCAGGTGGCCCGCGCGGGCGGCGCGCTTCGCCTGGTCGCCGTGGACACGAGCGATGCGCGCCTCGAGATGGCGCACGCCGTCGGCGCCGAGCCGCTGTTCAATCCCGCGCGCGACGCGGTCGTCAACGAGATCCGCGCATTCACGCGCGGGCGCGGCGCCGACGTGGTCATCGACGCCGTCGGGGCGCCCGCCACGCGGCGGACGGCGGTGGAGGCCGTGCGGCCGGGCGGCGAGGTGGTGTGGATCGGCACGCACGGCGACGTCACGGAGCTGTCCGGCCGCGACGTCGTCCTCGGCGAGCGCCGCATCTCTGGCTCGTACGCGGTCACCTACGACGACCTCACGACGGCGGTGGCGCTCTTCGCGCACGGCAAGATCGACATCGAGCCGTGGGTGCGGCCGTTCCCGCTCGAGGAGGGCGCGCGCGTCTTCCGCCAGCTCCTCACGGCGCCGCCGGCCGACTACGCCAAGGCGATCCTGCTGCCATGATGAAGAACCGCCGCGCCGTCATCGGGCTGGCCGGGCTCGTGGCCATCGGCATCCTCGGCTGGGGCGGCTGGGCCTGGTACCGGTCCTCGCTGGAGGTCGCCACCGACGACGCCTACATCGACGGGACCATCTCGCCGGTCAGCGCGAAGGTGACCGGCCACATCGTGGAGCTGCGCGTGAACGACAACCAGGCCGTGCGCGCGGGCGAGATCCTGCTGCGCGTGGACCCGCGCGACTACGAGGCCAAGCGCGATCAGGCCCGCGCCGCGGTGGCGGTGGCCGAGGCCAACGTACGAGCGGCGCGCGCCGAGCTGCCGCTGGCCCGCGAGACGACGCGCTCGCAGGTGGACGAGACGCGCGCGGCGCTCGAAGGCACGCGGGTCGGCGTCAAGTCCAGCGAGTCGGCGGTGGACGAGGTGCGCGCGCGACTCGAGTCCAAGCGGGCGGCGGCGGCGGCCAGCCGCGCCGACGTGTCGGCCGCGGAAAGCAATCACCGCAAGGCCAAGCGCGACCTCGACCGCATGCAGCAGCTCATGAAGAACGACTACGTCTCCCGCCGCGAGCACGACGACGCGGTGGCCGCGCTGGAAGGCGCCGAGGCGCAGCTCGAGGCGGCGCGCCGGCGGCTGGCCGCCATCGAGAAAGAGGTCCAGCAGACCGAGGCCGAGGTGGCCTCGCGCATGCTGGGCACCGAGCAGGCGCGCCAGCGCGTGGCCGAGGTGAGCGGCACGCTGTCCCGGGCCGAGAGCCAGCAGCAGACGGTGTCGGTGAAGGCGGCGGAGCTGGCGCGCGCCGAAGCGCTGCTGAAGTCCGCGCAGGCCGACGTGGCCGTGGCCGAGCTCAACCTGGACCACACGGTGGTGCGGGCGCCGATCGACGGCGTCGTCGCCAAGCGCAGCGTGGAGGTGGGCCAGATCGTGCAGAACGGCCAGCCGCTGCTGGCGCTGGTGCCGCTCCACGACGTCTGGGTCGTCGCCAACTTCAAGGAGACCCAGCTCACGAAGATCCGCCCCGGGCAGAAGGCGGCCGTGCGGGTGGACACGTTCCCCGGCGTCGTCTTCGAGGGCAGGGTGGACTCGATCAGCGCCGGCACCGGCTCCCGCTTCTCGCTGCTGCCGCCCGAGAACGCCACCGGCAACTGGGTGAAGGTGGTGCAGCGAGTGCCGGTGAAGATCCTGCTCGACGGCAAGAGCGTCGGCAATCCCCAGCCGCTGCGGGCCGGCATGTCCGCCTACGTCACCGTAAAGACGAAGTGAGCGAGAGCTCGGCAGCGTCCACCACGGCGGCGGCCGAGGCGGCCGGCGACAGCGACCTCACTCCGACCCGGAAGTGGCTGCTGACGGTCTCCGTCATGGTGGTGGCGGTGATGCAGGTGCTCGACACCAGCGTCACCAACGTCGCGCTGCCGCACATGCAGGGCTCGCTCTCGGCCAGCGTCGAGGAAGTGGCGTGGGTCATCACCTCCTACCTGGCGGCGAACGCCATCGTCATCCCGGCCACCGGCTGGCTCACCGCCTACTTCGGCCGTCGCAAGTTCTTCCTCGTGTGCACGGTGCTGTTCACGGCCTCGTCGTTCCTCTCCGGCATCGCCCCCAGCCTCGAGATCCTCGTGCTCATGCGCGTCTTCCAGGGGCTGGGCGGCGGCCCGGTGATCCCGATGTCGCAGGCGATCCTCTGGGAGATCTTTCCGCTCCACCAGCGCGGGCTGGCCATGGCCATGTGGGGCGTGGGCATCATGATGGGCCCGATCTTCGGACCCACGGTGGGCGGCTGGATCGCCGACAACTGGTCATGGCGCTGGATCTTCTACATCAACCTGCCGATCGGCGTGCTGGGCTTCCTGCTCGTCAGCGCCTTCCTCACCGATGCCAAGCATCTCAAGAAGCCCGGCCGCATCGACGTGCCGGGACTCGTGCTCATGATCGTCGGCTTCGGCGCGCTGCAGCTCACGCTCGACTGGGGCGAGCGCGAGGACTGGTTCGACTCGCAGCTCATCGTCTTCCTGGCGATGCTGGCGGTGTTCGCGCTCGTCGCGTTCGTCTGGCGCGAGCTGACCACGCCCGATCCGATCATGGACTTCACGGTGTTCACCAACCGCAACTTCGCCATCGGAACCACCTTCATCGCCGCCTCGGTGTTCAGCTTCTACGCGAGCATGCTGCTGCTGGCCCTCTACACGCAGAAGCTTCTCGGCTACGACGCGTGGGGCTCGGGCGCCGTGCTGGCCCCCGGAGGCGTCGGCAACCTCATCTCGCTCGTCATCGCCGGCCGCCTGGTGGCGCGCGTCGACCAGCGGCTGCTGCTGGCCTTCGGCTGCCTGGTGAACGGCATCGCGCTCTACTGGATGTCGCACCTCACGCTGAGCGTGGACTACTGGAGCCTGGTGTGGCCGCGCTTCGTGCAGGGCTTCGGGATGGGCTTCCTGTTCCTGCCGCTCACGACGCTGTCGATCTCCACGATTCCCAAGACCCGGCTGCCCAACGCGACGGCCGCGTTCAACCTCATCCGCAACATGGGCGGCTCGATCGGCGTGGCCATGGCCACCACGCTGCTGGTGCGGCGCAGCCAGTACCACCAGGCCACGCTGGTCGGGCACGTGGACGTGTGGGACCCGGAGACCACGGCCAAGCTGGCGCGGTGGGCCGAGATTTTCGTGGGCCAGGGCAACGACGCGTTCACGGCCAGATCGCGGGCCACCGCCATGCTCTACCGCGACACGGTCGCCCAGGCCCAGGTGCTGGCCTACGTGGACGAGTTCTGCCTGCTCTCGGTGATCTTCTTCGTCCTGCTCCTGTTCATTCCGTTCATGCGCCGCGTCCACGGGACCTCCGCCGCGCCCGACGAGAAGCGCGAGCGGGTGGAGGGCTTGCGTGAGCCCGGTGGCGAAGCGCCGCACGGTCTCGCCGCCGTCGAGTAGGCCCGGCACCGGCCGGCAGGACCTTTGCCCGGCGGCGTCCCCGGCGCCGAGCGCCGGGTTCGGGCGCAGCGCCCGGCCGCCATCCCCGGGACTCTCGAGAAATCCCGCGAAAATCGCGCGATCCGTGGTCTGGCCCGCCATCTGCTATGCGACCCAACATCGGCAGCGAATCGGGCGAAGGAGGCGGGCGATGGAGACCAAGGTGAGCACGCTGAAGTACCTGTTCGCGGCGGCCGTGGCGTCGGCGGCCGGCGACCGGCGCTAGGGGGCCCAGCCATGCGATACCTCCTGCACCCCGGCCGGTTCCTGGCGCGACTGGGCGCCTTCATCCTGGTCCGCGCGGCCCAGTGCGCGCTGAGCCGCGGCGAGTACCCGCGAGCCGAGCGCCTCTTCGGACTCGCGCTGCGGCTCGCCGAGCGCGTGCTCGGGCCGACGGACGTCGTCGTCGGCGCCGTCCTGAACGATCTGGGCATCGTGCACAAGTACCAGGGCCGCTTCGACGAGGCCGAGCGCGTGTACCGGCGCGCGCACGCGATCTTCCTCGCGGCGCGCGGCGAGGTGTCGCTGGAGCTGGCGGCGCTCTACCACAACCGGGGTGGCCTCGAGCACGCGCGTGGGCGCGACGGCCGCGGCGAGCCCTTCGCCCGGCGTGGGCTGGAGATCCGTGAGCAGGCGCTCGGCCCCGCCCACCCCACCGTCGCCGCCGATGCGGCCGCCCTCGCCGCCATCCTCGACGGCCAGGGCAAGCGCGACGAGGCCGAGGAGCTCTTCCGCCGGGCGCTGACGGTGTTCGAGCGCATCTACGGCGGGGAGCACTACGAGGTGGCCGTCACGCTGAACAACCTCGGCGCCCTCTGCCAGGCAAAGGGCGAGACCGAGGAGGCCGAGCGGCTGTACCGGCGCGCCCTCGCGATCAAGGAAAAGCGCCTCGGCGGCAGCCACCCCGAGGTCGCCACCACGCTCAACAACCTGGCCGTCCTGTGCCGCTCCCAGGCCCGGCACGCCGAGGCGCAGCGGCTCTATCACCGCGCCATGGTGATCTTCCACGGCGCGCTCGGACCGAGCCACCCGAGCACGCAGGCCTGCGGCGAGAACTACGAGGCGCTGACCGGCCGCGCTCAGTAGCCCTTCTGCTTGTCGATCAGCGCCAGCAGCGGGCGCCCGTCGCGCATGCGCTGCAGGTTCTCGATGAAGGTGGCGATGACGCGGCCGGCGCGTCGAGGCGAGCCGCCGGCCGTGTGCGGAGTGACGACCGCGCGCGGATGGGTCCACAGCCGGTGGCCGGCCGGCAGTGGCTCGGGGTCGGTGACGTCGAGCCCGGCGCCCCCGATCAGCCCCTCGTCGAGCGCGGCCAGCAGGTCCTCGCCGAAGATGATGTGGCCCCGCGTGACGTTGATGATCAGAGCGTGGCGGCGCATGCGGCGGAAGAGATCGCGCGTGAACAGGTGTCGCGTCGCCTTGGTCAGCGGCAGGCAGATCACCACCACGTCCGACTGACCGAGCAGGTCATTCATCCGCTCGCTCTTCCACAGCGTCACGCCCGCCATGCCGGGCACGCTCTCGATGTCCACCGCCAGCACCTTCATGCCGAAGCCGAGCGCGCGCTCGGCCACGGCGCGGCCGGTGCCGCCGAAGCCGACGACGCCCAGCGTCTGCCCGTGCAGCTCCCACTGCTCCTTGCGGATGGGCTCGCGCAGCTTGAAGTCCGGCGTGCGGATCGCCGTGTGCAGCCCGCGCGTGAGGGCCAGCAGCAGCGCGAAGGCGTGCTCGGCCAGGTGGATGCCGACCTCGCCCTTCTCGCTGGCCAGGATCACGTCGCTGGCCACCAGCTCGGGCGTGAGGATGGCGTCCACGCCGGCGCCGATCGAGTGGTAGTAGCGCAGGCGCTTGGCCTCCACGAACACCTCGTTGGGCACGCGGCCGAACAGCGCCTCGGTGTCGTGGATCTCCTTGCGCTGCGCGGCGGCGTCGCGCGCCTCGACGATGATGGAGCCGGGACCGGCGTTCTCGAGGATCTTCGCGCGGTCGGCGGCGGGGATCTCCGGGCAGATCATGTTCGGCGTGTAGAGAATTTTCACAGGAGCCTCTCCATGATGATGGTGTCGACCCAGCGGCCGTCCAGTAACCCCTGCTCCTTGTAGATGCCGACGGTGCGGAAGCCGAGCCGTTCGTAGAGCGCGACGCCCGCCGTGTTGAGAGGAAACGCCGAGAGCACGAGCTTGTGATAGCCCAGCTCGCGCCCCAGCTCGACCAGGCGCGCCAGCAGCACGCGGCCCACGCCCTTGCCCCGCCACTCGCGATCGACGTAGACGGAGAAGTCGGCCACGTGCCGGTACGCCGGCCGCGCGTTGAACACGTTCAGCGAGCCCCATCCCGTGACGCGCCCGTCGTGCTCGGCGACGATCACCGGATGGCGGACGCTCCGGGCGGCCAGCCAGTGGCGGCGCTCGTCGGGCGTGCGCAGCTCGGTCTCCAGCGTGGCCAAGCGGTCCTCGATGCCCTGGTTGTAGATGCGGCAGACGTCGGCGGCGTCCGCCTCCGTCGCCGGCCGCACGCGCTGATCGGCCATGGCGCCTAGCCGAGCTCGCGCGTGTCGAGCCGTCCGTCCTTGTGCAGGCGGGCGAACTCGTCGAGCGTGCGCCGCACGCCGTCCACCAGCGCGGTGGGCGTGGCCGGGCCGAGGTCGCGCTGGTAGCGCGTGTCGTCGAGGCCGGCCGGGAAGGGCAGCGCCTGTTCGACGTGGGTGATCAGTCCCTTGGCCTGGGGCCACGCCGTCTCGATCATCTTCACCACGTCGGCGATCGACACCGAGGAGCCGTGCAGGTTGTAGACACGGGCGCGGTCGAGCGTGGCCCGCGAGGCCTTGATCAGCGCGCGCGCCACGTCCTCCGTGTAGATCAGGTCGGTCGAGCCGCCCCAGCGGATCTGGTAGGGCTTGCCGATGACCGCGGCCTTCATCGCCAGCGTGGGATCGGCGGTGACGCCGAAGTCGCGCCCCGGCCCGTACACCGACAGCGGCCGGAAGCCCGACGAGCGGATCTTGTGCTCCTCCCAGTAGATGCGCGCGGTCTCCTCGTTGGCCACCTTGTAGACGCCGTAATGCGTCGCCGGGTGCGGCGGCGCGTCGTCGCGCAGGGGCCCGGCGGGTAGAGGCTCGGCGGCCCGAACACCGCCGCCGAGGAGACGTAGACCACGCGCTCGACCTGGCCCGGCAGGGCGCGCGCGGCCTCGAACACGTTGGCGGTGCCGACCACGTTGACCAGCGCGCCCTTGGCCGGATCCTGGCGGCAGAGCGGCACCTGCCACGCGGCCAGGTGGATGATCGTGCGAATGCCGTGCTCGCGCACCACGCCGATCAGCGCGTCGCGATCGGCGATGTCGCCGCGCACCAGCGTCACGCGCGAGGCAACGTCGTCGCCCGCGATCATCCGCATGCGCCAGGGATCGTCGCCGAGGTCGTAGACCACCGGGCGCTCGCCGTCGGCGAGCAGCCCGCGCACCACCCACGAGCCGATGCAGCCGAACGCGCCCGTCACCAGGGTCGCCATGGCCCCGAACGATATCACCCGCCGCAACCCCGGTTCTATAATGGCCGCCGTCCCTGATAAGGAGGGGAAGAGGGGAACCCTGCGAGGGTTCCCCTTCCCAAGGGAGGGGAAGAGGGGAACCCTGCGAGGGTTCCCCTTCCCAAAGGAGATCTTCCCGATGAGTCCCGAGCGTCCCCTCGTCGTCCTCGCCGGTCCGATCCATGCCGACGGCCACGCCAACCTCGAGCGCGAAGCGCGCGTCGTCGTCTGCACGGACGAGACGGAAGCCGGGCTGGTGAAGATGGCCGCCGACGCCCAGGGCATCCTCTTCCGCGCCAAGCCTCGCTGCACCGAGAGTCTGATGGCGGCCTGCAAGCAGCTCAAGGTCGTGGGCCGTCATGGCGTGGGGCTCGACACCGTCGACATTCCGGCCGCCACCCGGCTCGGCGTCGCCGTCGTGCACGCGCCCGGCTCCAACTCGCAGGCCGTGGCCGAGCACGCCTTGATGCTGATGCTCGTGTGCGTGAAGAAGACGCTGTACCAGGACAAGCTCACGCGGGCGGGAGACTGGGGCGCCAAGAAGGGCTCGGCCACCACCGCGCACACCGAGCTCGCGGGCAAGACGCTCGGCATCGTCGGCATCGGCAACATCGGCCGCCGCATCGCCCGGTTCTGCGGCGCCATCGGCATGAAGGTGCTGGCCTACGACAAGTACGTGCCCGCCGACGAGATCCGCACGCGCGGCGCCGAGCCCGTCGAGAGCCTGGAGGCGCTCATGCCGCAGGTGGACGTGCTCACGTGCCACACGCCGCTGACGCCGGAGACGAAGCACATGATCAACGCCAAGACGCTCGGCCTCATGAAGCGCGGCGCCGTCTACGTCAACACCTCGCGCGGCGGCGTGCAGGAGGAGCACGCGCTCTTCGAGGCGCTCACGCGCGGCCAGCTGGGCGCCGCCGGCATCGACGTGTTCGAGGAGGAGCCGTGCCCGGTGGACAACCCGCTGCTCAACCTCGACAACGTCGTCCTCTCGACGCACATGGCGGGGGTCACGAAGGAGGCCACCGCGCGCGCCTCCGTGCAGGTCACGAGCGAGATGCTGCGCGTGCTGCGCGGCGAAAAGCCCGACGTGCTCGTGAACCCCGAGGTGGGGCCCCGCCTCGGACTCAGGTAGAATCCCTGCATGGCCATCGACACCCGTCATCCGCGGGAGATTCGGGCCGACATCCGCAGCGGCAAGATCACCGGCGTGACGGCGGGCCTCGGCGAGGGCCACGTGCAGGCCAACCTCGCCGTCCTGCCGCGCGACTATGCGTACGACTTCCTGCTCTTCTGCCAGCGCAACCCGCGCCCGTGCCCGCTGATCGAGGTGACGGACGTCGGGTCGCCGGAACCGGTCGGAGTCGCCCCAGGGGCAGATCTCCGAACGGATATCCCGCGCTATCGGATCTACAAGGACGGCGTGCTCGCCGACGAGGTCACCGACGCGTCGCCTTACTGGCGCGACGACCTCGTGGCGTTCCTGCTCGGCTGCTCGTTCACGTTCGAGTGGGCGTTGCTGGAGGCTGGCATCAAGCTCTGGCACATCGAGCAGAACAAGAACGTCGCCATGTGGAAG
>Ga0066710_100006955_pt1 | contig 10701 bp, 10 predicted proteins | sample GraSoiAngelo_159_FD_79666 | JGI IMG/M metagenome (GOLD analysis project Ga0066710, IMG submission 79666) | Grasslands soil microbial communities from the Angelo Coastal Reserve, California, USA - 14_1009_16_40cm | ecosystem: Environmental > Terrestrial > Soil > Grasslands | place: USA...
GGGCGCTGTCGCTGTCGCGCGGGCGCTGTGGCGGCGGGCTCGAGGACGGCTAGCTTTTAGGTACCTGCTCCGCCGACTCCTTCGACCGCGCCGCGCAAAAACGTCAGCCAGCTCAGTACGATATCGGCCTCCCCAGGAGGGGACTTGGCACGCAGAGGGGGCTGGCACGGATGAAGAGGCTTTGTGGATTCGGGATTGCTGTAGTTGCCCTCGCGGCGCTTTTCGGGTTGGGAGGGGGCCAGGCGTCAGCGGCTCAGGTGAGCTGCGGTGAAGTAATCACCCAGGACACCAAGGTCGATAACGACGTGATCGACTGCCCTGGCGACGGGCTGGTGGTTGGTGCAGACGACATCACGCTCGACCTGAACGGGCACACGATCGACGGCGTGGGGAAGGGGAGAGGCATCGCCGTGGGTGAGCCACCGGCTCAATCTGGCCCTCAGCGCGTCACGATCCAGAACGGCACCGTTCGGCAGTTCCGAACCGGCGTTTGGTTGTGGTACGGCGACGGAGCTCACCTTCAGAAGCTCGAGGTTTCGGGTTCCGTTTCCATCTCACGCTCCTACAACGTCACTGTCGAAAAAAACAGACTGAGCGACGGCGGGATAGACATCTACGAAGGCCAGGGCGCAGTCGAGGACAACCGGATCACACACGGCGGCATAGCGTTTGGCCACGGAAGTAGTGTCCGAGTCGAAGGCAATCTAATCCTGGCACCAAGCGCCGGGAGCGGCATATTCGTGGCGGATGCGTCCGCCGGCAAGCTCGTACACAACAGGGTTTTGGGAGGCGCTGTTGGGATAGCGATCGGCGGTCACTCCGGCAACGGCGAAATCAAGAACAACGTCGTTGCCAACAACAGCGACGCGGGAATCTCTCTTTCCACCGATGAGGTTCCGAGCCGGATCGAGCAGAACACGGTCTACGGCAACGGCGAGGGAATACGCTTGTTCCACGAGCCGTTCGGCGACTTGGTGACCGGAAACCGTGTCTTTCGCAATCGCGGGAACGGCATCAGCGCCGAGTCCGTTGGCTTGATGGTCGGAAACCGGGTCTACCAGAATGGCGGGGACGGCATCGCCGGCGGAGAGACCATGGTGGCGAATCGGGTCTTCTCGAACGGCGGCAACGGGATCAGGGCGGAAGGCGGACGGCTGGTGCAGGACAACGTCGCCGCGCGCAACGGATTGGATGGGATCTTCATCGGTCCCGGGTTTCGGGGTTCAGTGACTGGAAACACGGTCCGCGCCAACGGAGACGATGGGATAGACGTCGAGGAGTCGGCTGGAGACCCGATCTTCACACTTGCCTGGGCGCCGGGGCGGAGGATCGCGTACACGGAGCTCGGCGACGTCTACACCCTGAACCCCGATGGCAGTGCGCGCGTCCGCATCTCGAACGGCGGGGGGGAAGTGATCGCTCCGCCAGTCTGGTCGCCGGACGGAAACCACATCCTGTTCTGGGGAAGCGGTGGTCACGGGGGTCTCTACGCGGCTAATGGAGATGATACCGGGCTCACGCAACTCTCGCCCGCGACCACGGGTCAGGCCTGGTCACCGGACGGAACGAAGATTGCTTTCACCCAGCCCAACGCGCTCTTCACGATTGATCCCAACGGGGCGAACGAGAGGCGGATCACTGGATCGCCCTACAGCATCGCTACACCGGCCTGGTCGCCCGACGGCAGACGGATCGCCTTCTCTGGTCTGTTCGGGGGCGACTCCAAGATCTTCGTAGTAAACGCCGACGGCAGCGGGTTTCGGAGTCTCACCGTTCCTCCTTCGTGGAGTAACTCGCCCACGTTTTCAACGGCGCTTACCTGGACTGCGGACGGCGCCGAGGTACTCGCCTTGCATGACGGCGAGGCGTTCGCGATCAAAGCCGACGGCAGCGGGTTCAGGACCATCGCATCGGACGTGTTGAGGAACGTTCTCTCGGGCGCCTTTTCGGTGTCGCCCGACGGAACCAGGATCGCCTTCTCCCGGTATGCCGACGACAGCTTCGCTATCTACACGATGAACCGAGACGGCACGGACCAGCGCAGGCTCGCAGACGGGATAGCGCCCCATTGGTCTCCCAACGGAACGCGAATCGCATTCCTCGCTCCGGTGGAGCAGGGCGGCAATGAGGTAGCCGTGATCAACCCGGATGGGACCGGGCTCACGAGGTTGCACGAAGCGCACGTCACCATCACTCGGAACCGCGCCTATCGAAACGGCGACCTCGGAATCGAGTCCGTCCCGATCGTCGTGGACGGGGGCGACAACGTCGCCTTCTTCAACGGCAACCCGCTTCAGTGCCTGAACATCCAGTGCAAGTGAGGGCAGCACTCTTTGTCGCTGTCCTAGCGGCTCTCTTAAGCGTAATCTCGGCTCAGGCGTTCGCGGCCCAGGTGAGCTGCGGCCAGGTGATCACCCAGGACACCAAGGTCGAAAACGACCTGATCGACTGTCCCGATACGGCGCTCGTCATCGGCGCCGACAACATCACGCTCGATCTGGGCGGCCATACCACCAGCGGCACCACGCGGTTCTCGGACGGCTCTCCACCCACGGCCGGTGTCTCGAACGAAGGCCACGGCATCGAAGCCGGCCCGAACTTCGCCGATGGCGGCGGCAACAAGGCGAGGGGCAACGGCAACCCGCTGCAGTGCGTGGGCGTCGTCTGTAAGTAAGGCCGCGGGCTTTACAGCCACCCGAGCAGTTCGAGCGGCGCCGGCCTCACCTCCGCCCGCTCGAGCGCGGCGCGATCACGGCGTCGCTGGCGAGAGCGGGAGCGACGCGGACGGCGGGGTGCCGCTGTGCCGGGAGATCACCGGCTCGCCCATCCGTTACGGTCGTAGCCCGTGAGAAAGTCCGTTCCACTGGTGGCCGTTATTGGGGCGTTGCTACTTGGTTGCGGCGGTGGAGGAAGAAGCGACGAAGAGTAGATTCGGTCAGTCGCAGCGGCGTACAACACCGCTCTGCTTCCGATCTTCGAGGGCCGAGCCGACGCCAACGACTTCCGTAAGGTCTGTTCTTTCTACCCACCCGAAGTCAACGCGGCGTTAAAGAAATCGCTCAGAAGCCAGTTCCACAAGTCGGGCAGTTGCTCTGAGTGGTGGAAGGCTTTCCAGGCGATTCTGCAAAAGGGTGCTAAGCGAAACCGAGATATCGGAACCAGGCGGAAGGTGATCGTGGCGAGAACGAAGCACTACAAGATCAAGTCGATTCGGATCAGAGGCAACCGAGCGGTCGTGACTTCGAACACGTCTTACATCGATGGCGAAGGTGGACCGACCGAGCTTCGGAAGAGCGGCGGAAAGTGGCGAATCTATGACACCAAGTAGAGCCAGCAGATAACTACCTCCAAAGCGCCGAACGCCAACCCACCCGAGCACCCGCACCAGCTCGGAACGTTCGGCTCCAAGCCGATGAAGCAAAGGAGCACGGTTGCGATCATCATCGGGTTTTCGCTCGTCGTCGTAGGATGCGGAGGCGGGTCCGATACACCTTCCCGAGTTGATCGTTCCGGTGGAGCTGGGGCGGTATGGCAGAAGCTGTCGGCAAGCGACAGCCGCAAGACGAAGGCGATCGTTTCGCGCGACCCGCTCGTGAGGCGCGTGCTCGGCGACCACAACCATGCGATCAAGAGCATCGGGTCCTGGGAGCGACGGCTATGGCTCAAGATCCACAAGCGACTCCCTTTCCTCGTGCCGGTCGAGCTGGCCCTCGAGCCGCCGGTCCGCAAGCTCAGCGCGCGCTGGGCCTTCTTCGGGTCGCGTGACTACCGATTCTGCAAGCGCATGTGGTTGCCGTTCAGGGTCTATGACCTGAAATCGGTCGCGGTCTACGTGGACCTTCCTCGACAGTCGGTAGCCGCCATAATCCCCGGCCAATCTGGTCGGCAGACCGACTGGAAAGTTTCGGATCTGCCGCCTGAGTGTCGTTCATAGGCACCCGAGCACCTCGACCGGCGCCGGCTTCGCCTCGGCCCGCTCGGGCGCGAGGGCGAGTGCGGTCAGCGCATCTGATCGGGGCGTGCTCTGGCATCTTGGACCGCGGCGGTGCCTGTCGCGATCACCCGCTCGGCGAGTCCGTCGCCGAGCGCCAGCGCTGCCTTGGCCGCCGGCTCGCCTCGTCCGCCCACCGCGCACGCGAGCCAGTCGCCGAAAGCGGTGAGATATCCCCTCACCGGGCGACCTTAGCTCAACGACCGCGTAGTAGCTTCCAGCGCGTGGGACTCGACGCTGCGCCGCTGCGCTGGGAGAACGGGACGCTCTTTGTGCTCGATCAGCGTCGGCTGCCAGCCGAGGAAATCTGGCTGCGCTGTGAGGGCGCCCAACAGGTGGCGGATTGCATCCGCTCCATGGCGGTTCGGGGCGCGCCGGCCATCGGCCTGGCGGCGGCGTACGGCGTGGCACTTGCGGCGAAGGCCGGCGACGACCTACCCGATGCAGCGGCGCTTCTCCAAAAAACTCGCCCGACGGCTGTAAATCTCGAATGGGCCGTCACACGCGCGGTCGAGGCAGCGAAGGCCGGCCCGGGGGCGGCCGAGGCACTCGCTCTGGAGCTCCATCGCGATCAGGAAGCGGCCGATCGACGTCTCGCAAGGCTCGGGGCGGAGCGTTTCGAGAAAGGCGATCGGGCTCTCACCCACTGCAACACGGGTCCGCTTGCCACCGGCGGCTTCGGCACCGCCGGCGGGGTGCTGCGCGCGGCGTGGGAGATGGGACGGCTGGAGCAGGTCTGGGTGGACGAGACCCGTCCACTCCTACAAGGGGCCCGTCTCACCTCGTGGGAGCTCCGCCGGGCCGGTATCCCGTTCCGGGTGGTCGCTGACTCGGCGGCCGGCGGATTGATGGCCCGAGGTCTCGTCGACCGTGTCGTCGTCGGGGCAGACCGGATCGCCGCAAACGGGGACTTCGCAAACAAGGTCGGCACCTACGCACTCGCGGTGCTAGCGGCACGGCATGGCGTCCCGTTCTACGTCGCGGCCCCGGTGTCGACGATCGATCCGAGGACACCGGCGGGAGATGCGATACCGATAGAGGAACGTGATCCGGCCGAGGTGACCGCCGACGTGGAGGCGTTCAACCCGGCGTTCGACGTGACTCCGGCCGAGCTCGTCCGCGCGATCTTCACCGAAGCGGGCATCGTGGAGCCTCCCTTCCGCGAGTCGATCGCCCGTGTCTCGGGACTCTAGCTAAGCCGCGAGAGCCTTACGGACGGCGTCGAGCAGGTCCTGCCGCGCGTAAGGCTTGCGCAAGATCGAGCGGCACCCGAGCTGCTCGACCCGCTCGAGCACTTCCGAGACGTCCGCGTGCACTGAGAACACGATGACCGGTAGGTCATCGAAGACTTTCCGTGAGTGCAGCTCCTCGAGGACCCCGAGGCCGTCGACGCCGGGCATCTCGAGGTCGAGGAGGACCGCGTCGGGGCGAGATCCTTCGAGCATCGACAACGCGTGCTCACCGTCCTCTGCCTCTGTCACCGCGTAGCCCGCCTGCTTGAGTTGAAGGCAGGTGATGAGCCGGATGCTGGGCTCGTCGTCTACTACGAGAACTCTGTTCATCGAATGTGGGTAACGCTCAACCAGAGTAAGGCCAGCGCTGTCAATAACCCGTCAAGATCTTGGGGTTTGGTGCCAAGATTCTGTGAAGGAGCGCGATCGGCCGCGAAGCAGAGCAGTCTCCTAGTCAAAAAGGGCCGGGAGCGTTGCTCCCGGCCCTTTCGATGCTCCTAGCTTGCCTCCGGCTAGGGTTCGAAGATGCCCTGCACCGCGAACGTCCCGTCGTCGGCGTTGCCAACGATGCCGTCAACGCCCGCGTCGTTGAGCTGGCTCTGCCCGAGCTCGATCACCTCGGCGAACCCGCTCTTGACAGCGCCGGGGAAGAGGGCGTTGAAGCTGGTGTTGACGCCGCAGTTGCTTCCGCCTGACCCCGCCGGCTGACAATCGATCGGGACCGGGATGGAGCCCTCTCCCGTGCCGTTGCCGGGGAGCGTGTTGTTGTGGCCCGTGATCCTGATGTTCGTGCCGGCCGCCTCTCCCGGGATGGTGCCCGTGAGCGTCATGTCCTGTCCCGCCGAGCAGTTGGGATTCACGGAGCCCGGAGGATTAGGTGCGAGCGGGAAGCAGGGAGGCGTCGGTGCCGTGGAACCCGTGCCCGCGCTCGTGTAGGGCGGGCCGCTCCCGGCGTGAGGGTCGTACGGCGACGTTCCCGGCGTGGGGCAGTTCGGACCGCCGAGGCACCGCACGTCGGTGATGTTGCCCGTCACTCTGACATCCGGCTGTGCCCACACCCCGCCCGGCGGGTTCGGCGGGTTGGCCGGATTGCAGAACGCGACAGGTGACCCGGAGGGGCAGACGACGATGCGCAGGAAGCCGATCGAGGACGGCCCGAACTTCGCCACCGAGGATCGAGGCGTCGGCGGGCTCGCCGACGCGGGACTGCAAGACGGGAAGCCGAGCGGCGGGTTGTGCGCCTGGTCCGGAGTAGTGCACTGCGCATAAGCGGGCACGAACGACCCGCGGGCCGGCGATGCCCCGACTGGCGACTGGTGCGTCGCGCCTGCCGCCTGAGCGAATGTGAACGCCCCCAACAGGCCGACCGCAAGCGCGAGCAGCGCTCGCTTCCAAGAAGCGCGGTTACGAAGGTGAGTCAATTGAGAACCTCCAACTAGACGACGGTTGCCCGCCCCGTCGCCGAACGCAGCATCCTCCCAAATTTGGACACTAGCACGATGTGACGCTCGCCTGGGCCCCCATCTCGCCCGCGGAGCTTTTCCAACGAGAGGGGCCGTGAGCGTTGCTCCCGGCCCCTTCTTCAGCGCTTTCGCGCTTTGCTGCTTGGTTCTGGCTACGGGGTGAAGATGCCCTGCACCGCGAACGGGTTGCCGAGCTTGTCGAGGATCATCGCTTGACCGACTTCGATGTCTGCGGCAACACCGGGGATGGTGGCACCGCCCACGAGCGCGTTGGCACTCGTGTTGACGCCGCAGTTCGACCCCGCGCCCGCGATAGGCGTGCAGTCAACCGGCACCGGGAACGGAGAGTCCGACACGGTGGCCGGGTTGACCGGGTTGTTGTGGTCGGTGATGCGGATCGCCGTGCCGACCGAGTTGCCCGGGATGGTTGCCGTGAGTGTTGCGTCAGCCGTACCGACACCACAAGTGGGGTTCGTGGTGCCCGGCGGGTTCGGAGCGACGGGGAAGCACGGCGGTGTTGGCGCCGTGGAGCCGTTGCCGAAGGCCGTGTAGTGGCTGGCCGCGCCATTGGGGTTGTACGGAGAGGTGCCCGGCGTAGCGCAAGGTGGAGCAGCCGCGGTGCACCTCAGGTCCGTAACGTTCCCGGTGATGCGGATGTCCGGCTGTGCCTAGACACGGTTCGGTGCCGGCGGATTCGGCGGGTTGCAGAAGCCGCTGGCAGCGCCGACGTTGCAGACGACCAGTCGGGCGAAGCCGATCGAGCTCGGACCCCAGATCACTTGCGTGGACCGCGGTGTCGGCGGCGTCGTCGACGCGGGGCTACAAGAGGGGAACCCGAGCGGCGCGTTGTGCGCCTGGTCCGGCACCGTACACGCAGCGTATGCCGGCACGAGCGATATGCGTGTCGGCGATGCGCCGATTGGTATCTGGTGCGTTGCACTTGCCGCTTGGGCAAATGCGAGGGCTCCGAACGAGCCCAGTGCAAACGCGAGGAGCGCTTTCTTCCAAGACGCGCTCTGGCGTAAGTGACTCATATAAAACCTCCAGCTAGACAACGGTTGTCCGCCCCTGCCTCAAGGAGCGGCCGGACGCTGCTATCCCTCGCGAGGAACCTTAGCATTTAGCCTATGAAATTGGAGTCATGTAATGTTCTTCATATGGCGTCTGAAAACGATGGCTGAGTGGAGTTTTCTCACCAACCACGCGTGCGTGTTCGTATGCGTTGCTCAGGACCCGTCGATGCGCATGCGAGACATCGCTGACGCTGTCGGCATCACCGAACGCGCCGCCCACCGCATCGTCGCGGAGCTCGTCGAGGAGGGCTACGTGAGACGCCGGCGCGACGGGCGGCGAAACTGTTACGAGGTGCGAGCCGAGCTGCCGTTTCGCCAGCCGCTACGCAAGGACTTGCGCATGAGAGACCTGCTCGCGGTGATGCTCGACGAAGCAAGACCGGCATCAGCCTCAGCTCGGAACGTTCGCTCCGCGTAGCGTCGATCTGACGCATAATGCTGGCCTTCTCGGGTAAGCTCGCTGGAAGTACGCCTTTCAAGGAAAGAGACGACGTCCCAGACACTGGAGGAGAGACGCCGTGCGCAAATGGTTCATTCTTAGCTTGATAACGGTTGGTGCGCTGGTGGGGGCAGCGGTCGCGCTTGCGGCGCCGACGACCACGCTAGTGGTGAAGGCAATCCCCGCCAAGGCCAGCACGAAGAAGAAGCTCCAGCCGATTCAGCTCCAAATCAACACGACCTTCTCGGATCCGGCGGCCGCCGACCAGGTGCCACCGCCGATCAGGAAGGTGGTGATCCGCTTCAACGAGGGCGGCACCTTCAACGGGAAGTACTTCCCGACCTGCAAGCGCTCAGTGCTCGAGACCAAAGGTCCGACCGCCTGCAAGAAGGCGAAGGTCGGCACAGGAACGGCCACCGCCTCGGCGCAGCCGTTCCTGGCGCTCGTGCACGCCAATGTCACGATCTTCAACGGCCCGGGGAACACCGTGATTCTTTACAGCCTCGCCCAAGAGGTCAACGTCTCGGTGATCGTCGAGGGCACGGTCAAGAAGGGTCCCTCCACGTCGTGTGCGAACGGCGGCGGTAAGTGCGACTACGTCTTGACCTTCAACATCCCGCAGATCCCCACGTTGGGCACGGCGCCGGACGCCGCGGTCCTGACCGTGAACACCAAGACGTCGAAGCTCTTCGTCAGGAAGAAGAAGCACGGCAAGAAGGTGAAGATCCCATACATCGGCGCTCCCAAGAAGTGCAACGGCAAGTGGGTGGCCGACGAGCAGGTCACTTTCAAGGACGGCACGACAGCAACTTCGTCGACGTCCGCCCCCTGTCACAAGTAGCGCCCGCTTCGAAGCCAGGCGCCCGCGATAGCCGCCGCCAGAGCGGCTATTGTGGGCTGCCTTATGTCGTGTAGACAGCGCTGGACAGCTGTTGTCCGGGTCGAGCGTCTCGCGCAGAGGTTTGGCCGATGGTAAAGCCCGAGTTAGCGCTTCCGTCGAGCCTTGCGGAGCTCGTGGGGCGAACACCGATGGTGCGCTTCAAGAAGCTCGAAGGCGATCTCGACATAGAGATCGTCGGCAAGCTCGAGGCCTACAACCCGGCAGGGTCGGTCAAGGACCGCATCGGAGTCGCGATGATCCAGGCTGCCGAGGCGGACGGAAGGATCGAGCCCGGAGTGACGACGGTCATCGAGCCGACCTCAGGCAACACCGGCATCGCGCTGGCATTCGTCTGTGCCGCGAAGGGGTACAAGCTCGTGCTCACGTTGCCACAAGGCATGAGCCGCGAGCGCACCTCGCTGCTTCGTCTGTACGGCGCCGAGGTGATCGTGACCGAGTCGATGGGGGGTATGCACGAGGCGGTCGATGCTGCCGAGAAGCTCGCAAAGGAGACCCCTGACTCGTTCGTGCCGCAGCAGTTCGAGAACCCTGCCAATCCGGAGATGCACCGGCGAACGACGGCCGAAGAGATCTGGACCGACCTCGACGGAGGAGTCGATGTCTTCGTTGCGGGCGTTGGGACGGGCGGGACGATCACGGGGGTTGGCGAGGTCCTCAAGGACCGGAGCCCCGACATTCGCGTGGTCGCCGTCGAGCCCGCCGGCTCCCCGGTCCTCTCCGGAGGCCAGCCCGGGCCGCACCGCATCCAAGGGATTGGAGCGGGCTTCGTGCCGGCGATCCTCAACCGTGACGTGATCGACGAGGTGATCACCGTCGCCGACGAGGACGCGATCGAGACGGCTCGCACCCTGGCAAGCGTTGAGGGAGTGCTCGCAGGGATCTCGGGGGGCGCCGCCGTCTGGGCGGCCCTCGACATCGCCCGCCGGCCGGAGTCGGCCGGAAAGCGCATAGCGGTGGTGGTCCCCGATTCCGGCGAGCGCTACATCTCGGCGCCGTTCTTCGCCCCTCAGTAGTTTCTGTCGAATGGCTCACCGGTGAGGCCGGTGGCGCGTCGCGTACCCTTGTAGACGGTCAGCTTATGCGTGGAGCGAGCGTGCTCAGACGGGTAGCCGGTGAGATCCGCGAGGACATCTCCGCGGTTCGCGAGCGCGATCCGGCTGCTCGCGGAATAGGGACGCTCGAGATCCTCACGAGCTACGCGGGCGTCCATGCGATTCTGTCGCACCGTGCCGCACACGCGTTCCAGGAGGCCGGCGTGCCCTTGGTCCCGCGCCTGCTTTCCAATCTCGCGCGCATCGCGACCGGGATCGAGATACATCCGGCGGCCAACATCGGCCGTGAGTTCTTCATCGACCATGGCACCGGTGTCGTGATCGGGGAGACGGCCGAGATCGGCGACCGGGTGACGCTCTACCAGGGAGTGACGCTGGGAGGCACCGGCTTCGCCAGCGGCAAGCGCCATCCGACCCTTGAGGACAACGTGACGATCGGCTCAGGGGCGAAGCTCTTGGGACCGATCACCGTCGGGCATGGCGCGAAGATCGGGGCGAACTCGGTCGTGATCCACGACGTGCCGCCCAACTCGACGGTGGTCGGCAACCC
>Ga0066710_100006956_pt1 | contig 10700 bp, 4 predicted proteins | sample GraSoiAngelo_159_FD_79666 | JGI IMG/M metagenome (GOLD analysis project Ga0066710, IMG submission 79666) | Grasslands soil microbial communities from the Angelo Coastal Reserve, California, USA - 14_1009_16_40cm | ecosystem: Environmental > Terrestrial > Soil > Grasslands | place: USA...
ATGGAGGCCGGCCTTGAGGCGGACGGATTGCGAGGCCTTGGTGTGGAGGCCGCTGCCGCTGATGTCGTTGATCAGCGTGTAGCCGTCGACGACGAGGCTCGTGCCTCCGTCGGCGACCGTCGAGAGGACGTAGTCGCCGGTCTGGGCGACGTTGAGGTAGCCGGTCCAGCGGACGGAGAAGTTGTCGCTCTGTCCGCCGAGGGGTGCGGGGCCGCCGGAGCCCCAGTTGAAGTCGATGGTCGGGTCCAGGCGCTGCGCCGCGCCGAGCCCGGCGCGATTCGGGTTCTTGAAGTACGTCGCGGCCAGGCCGCCGACCGCTGGGCCCGCCGTGCCGGCCGTCCCGATCGAGGCTTCGTCGTACCGGAAGCGGCTGGTAACCGAGCCGGACCCGCCGCTCGGATCCGGGGTCACCGTCGAGACGAGCAGATTCGTCACCGGGTCGTACGTGTTGTCGATCGGATGACCCTCCGCGTCCTCGCTCCACGCGACCTCGCCCTTCGCTGTGTAACCGCTCAGGCTGACGCGGCCGAGCGGGTCCTTGATCTCGATTGCGTGGTTGAACTCGTCGAAGTAGGTGGTCGTGCCGGCCGGCGAAGGTGCTCCGTACTGGTTCGGCCCGTAGATCGTGGTGGTCGAGATCGCCGTCCTGGCCGTCCCGGCCGCGATGCCCACATGGGCCGTGCGGGTCGGATCCGTCAGCGTGTTCGCAATGCTGTACGCGAACGTCCAGATCGAGTGGCTCGGCACCTGGCCGGTGATCGGCCCGGTGTCGACGCTCGACACCCGACCGCTGCCGTCGTAACCGACCTGCACCGAATGCGTCGGGTCGTATCCCGGCGAGGCGGCTGCGGGGTTGAGGTCGTTCGCGTTCTGCAGCTTGACGATCCGGCCGCTGCCGTCGTAACCGATCAGCAGGACGTCGCGAACGCCGTCGTTCACGCGCTCGAGCGCGGCGCCGGTGCCTCCGCCGTTGTGGCCGATGTACTTCCACGTGCGGCCGTCGGGGCCGGTGACGCACAGGATCGCCGCGGGGCAGCCGCTCGCGTTCAGGCTGTTCCAGGTGAAGGTGAGTGCGCGGCCCGAAGCGTCGGCGAGCTTGGTCGGCTTGCCGCTCGTGTAGCTGTAGGAGAGGACCGCCTGCCCCGCGATCGCGGCCGTGCTCTGGTAGCCGGTCACGGTCAAGTCGCTCGCGTACGTGTAGACGTCGCCGGACCCCGTCCTGAGCGTCCACGTCCCGTCGTCGTTCTTGAAGAGATGCGTGCTGTCGCCCGGAGGAGAGCGATAGTCGCCGGACCCGCCGACGTGGCCGTAGATCGTCGTGTGCCCGTCGGGCCAGTCGACCTGGACGGCGTCCTGGGGCTGGTCGCCGACGTTGAGGTCGGTGAGCGACGGGGCTAGCGACTCGTCCGCACCCGACGCAAGAGTCCAGCCCTTACCCAGACCGGTGTCCTTCGTGCCGAGCGAGTTGTATGTCAGCGTCGACGAAAGGGACGAGCTCGCGATCGGGTACGAGGGATTCGGAGCCGTTACGAGCAGGTTCCCGTTCAGCTTGTTGACGGCGAGACTGCCGAAGCTCGCCATCGACCACGAGTCGTCCACACCGAGCACGTTCACCTGGACGTGGAAGCTCCAGGGCGGGAGCCAGGGCGAGACGACGCCGGAGGACGACTTCGTGCGGGCGTGCCAGTACCAAACCTGGCCGTCCTTGAGCTTCCACGTCGTGGGGACGGTGTACGTGTAGTTGCCCGCCGCGAGCCAGGCGGAGTTCTGGCGGGAGTTCGTGAACAGTGGGTCGAGCGCGGCCTAGAACTCGTACTGCGTCGTCGCGTTCGCAGTCACCGGCACCATCGCGAGGGTCGGCGTGACGGTGCGGACGGTGGCGCCGTCGTGCGGCGAGTCGAGCGCGAGGCCGCCCTGCTGGACTACCGGGTCGGTTCCGTTCGACGACGCGGTGGTGGTTCCGCCGGTTCCGTTTGCCGTCACCTTCACTCGGATCGACTGACCGACGTCCGCCGAGCTGACCGTGTAGCTCGTTCCCGTCGCGCCGCTGATGTCGACGCACGGGGTACGGCCAGCGTTGTAATGCGCCTGGATGCGCGTGAGTGAAAGCGCGGTGGGATAGATCGCGAGCTCGTCGACGTCCGCGCCGATCTTCGCCATGCTGAGGGCGTTGTTCGGCATGTTCGAGATGGGCTGTGTGTTGTCGCTCACGGCGTCGACTTTCACGCCGTCGACGTAGACGTGGCCGGTGCTGCCGCCGCTGTCCAAGCCGACGACGTAATGCCAAGCGCCGTCGTGTGGGACCGCTCCGGGGTTGGAGTAGACGATGGTATTGCCGAGCGACTGCCCGACTGAGAGGGTGCCGTCGGGCGAGATTTTGACGACGAGACCCTTTGGATCGTCTGGGCCGATATTGACTTGGCCCTTGTCAAAGAGGACGCCGCTCGCATCGGCGGAGGCTAGCCTGACCCACGCTTCGGCCGTGAAAACGGAGGCGAGATTGAGAGACGCCGACGCGGGGGCAGTGACGTTGTCAGAGCGGTCTGACATGCGGACTCCGGTGTCGGCGCCGTCGGCCAGTGCGCCCGGAACGCCGAAGAGCGGGGCGCCGCCATAGGTGGCGTCGTTGTTGTTCCCCGTGACGTCAGCGGCCTTCGGTCCAGCCGGCTCGTTCAGCGGCCAGTAGCCGGCCGGTTGATCGGCGAGCACGGCCGCCGCGTAGCTGCAGCGCTGCCACTGGCGCGTGATCGTGAGCCCGCTGGACGGGACCCACGTTCCGTCGTTCTCGGAGAGGACGTCCCCGATCTGGACGGTGTTGTCATTCGGGTTCGTGACCTGCCGCGCGTTCTCTGCCGGGTCGCTCACCGACGGCCGAACCGTGTTGAGCGGCGCCGTCGAGCCGCTGATGAGCGTCGTGGTCGAGCTCGCGCTCGAGGAGCCCTGTGCGTTCTGGGCGGTGACGATCGCCGAAACCCACTTGCCGGCATCCGCCGAGACGAGCGTGTACGTCTGGCTCACGGCGCCGGTGATGTCGGTGCACGGAGCAGCGTTCAGGTGCGCCGTGACCTGCGCGGCGCTGAGCCCGACGGTGTAGAAGGCAGCCTCGTCGACCGGACCCGCAGTTCCGTCGAAGATCAGCGGCCCGCCGTTGTCGGTCCTGACGCTGCCCGAAATCGAGCTGCCGGTACCACGCAGGACGCCGTCCACGTACACCTGCGACTGAGTCCCGGTGAACACCGCGACCAGGTGGTACCAGTGCGTCGCGTCGGTGATCGGCACGCTGCTCAGGGCGACGGAGTGGGCGAACGAAGCGTTCTGGACGTCGAGCTTCGGCTTGTTGCTCTCGAGCCGGAACTGCCAGTCCGCGCCCTCCATCGCGATCACCTTGATCGGCAGCGAGTCGGTCGCCGGCTTCAGCCATTCCTCGACTGTGAAGGCGCCGCGCGGCGTGAGGCCGCCGGTCGAAGGGATCGACGCGCTGCCGCCGACGAAGCCGGCGTCACCGTCGCCGCGAAGCGCGCCGGTGACCGCGCTCGCGCCGCCCCAGGACCCGACGTTGTTGTTGCCGGACGTGTCGAGGATGGTCTTCTGCGCGACGTCCCCGAGGCGCCAGTAGCCGAGCGGGTGGTCGGCGAGGATCGCGTCGCGGTAGCCACACCGTTCCCACTGGTAGCTGTACGTGATCGGGCCGGCGCCGTCCCAGCCGCCATTCGTGACGCTCAGGGTCTGGCCGACGCTCGGCGTTCCGCCAATCGCCGGCTGGTCGATGTTCGAGGGTCCGGGCGTTCGGATGATCTTCTCCGGCGACGACGCCGTCGCGCTGCCCGACGCGTTCTGAGCTGTCACCTGCAAGGTGAGCTTCGACTGCTCGTCGGCCTGTTGGACCTGATAGCTGCTCGAGGTCGCCCCCGCGATCTGCGTACAGCCGTCGGGCGGGCTCTCCTGGATCCCGGCGTTGTAGAGCCCCTGCACCTGGGCAGCCGTCAGCGCGGCCGGGAACGCGGAGACGTCGTCGACGGTCACGCTCGTCGCGTTGCCGGCGGAGTCGCCGGCGACGTCGAACTCCCCTCCCGCCTTCGTCGACTGCGCGGTGCCGGTCATCGGGTCGGGCTGACCGTTCACGTACAGCTTGAGCGCGCCGCCGCCGCCGGGGTCGACCGCGACCACGTGGTACCAGATGTTCGCGCCCAGAACGGTCGGGCTGACCGACGAGTTGACCTGGAGCTTTCCGAGCGGGGCGAGCTTCACGAACAGCCCCGGATAGCCCGCCAGGTCGGTCGTCGGCGAGCTCGACGAGGGCATCCGCGGCGAGATGAACCAGAACGAGACCGACGACGCGGCGGACCCGGTGGGATACGAGTTCGAGCTGTCGCTGACGTAGTTGTCGCTGCCGTTGAAGCTGACGGCCGTGTTCGGGTCGCCGTTCATCGCGCCGGGGACGCCGAGAGTCGGATAGTGGTGGTAGACGCCGTTGTGGCCGTGACCGGACGCGTCCGCGGCCGTCGTCGTTCCTGGCAGGTCTCCGAGCCGCCAGTAGCTCGTCGGGTTCAGCCCGACGACCTCGTGGTAGTAGCCGCAGCGGAACCACGCGTACGAGAGCGTGATCGGGAGCGCGCCGCTCCATTGCCCATCGGAGCCCGTCAGCGTCTGCCCGACCGCGAACGTCCCGGACACCGTCGGTGCGACGTCGTTCGTCGGCGCGGCGAAGATCGTCGGAGTGCGAGAGCTCGCGGCCTGAGCGGTACCCGCCCCGTTCGTCGCCGTCGCGACGACGCGGATTCGCTTGCCGCGGTCACCGGTGCCGATCGTGTAGTCGGCTGACGTCGCGCCGCTGATGTTCTGACAGTCGCCGGTGCCTGCGAGGTAGTGCGCCTGGACGCGCGCTGCGCTCAGCGCCGTGCGGTAGAAGGCACCTTCGTCCAGCCGGCCGCCAAAGTTGGCCGACGCGACGCCCGTGTAGTTGCCGATGGCGATCCCGGTCGTCGAGCCGACCGGCGTACCGACCGGCGTCGCGACCGTCGGTGCCGAGTTGTCGACGTAGATCCGCAGCTGCGACCCGTCCCACGTGCCGACGACGTGGTGCGGCCGCCCGTCGGTGACGACTGCCGGCGCCGTGACCGTCTGCGTTGTCGACCCGTTCGAGAACTGCAGCCTCACGTTCGAGGCGTTCGCCGCGATCTCGAGGCCGCCAACCGAGTTCCCGATGATCGCCTGCCTCGTCGTCTTCGTTCCGCTCGTCTGGATCCACGACTCGAAGGTGAACTGGGCGAGCTGCGCGGTCGTGCTCGTCACCGACGTCGTCACGCTCTGGTTCGAGCCGTTGAAGTCGACCGCGAGACTCTCGTCGTCGGTCAGGAGTCCGGGCTGCCCGAACGTGGGCGCATTGAGGTACGTGCCGTTCGAGTGGTTCGCGCTCTCGTCGAACGCGGTCGTGGACGGAGCCCCTTCGCCCAGACGCCAGTACCCGAGCGGCGAGTCCGCGAGCACCGCGTCGCGATATGCCGTCGCCGTGCAGTCCTGCCATTGGTAGCTGAAGGTCGGCGCCGGAAAGCCCGTCCAGCTTCCGGGATTCGCGTGGAGCGCCTGGCCGACGTCGGCCGTGCCGTCGATCGTCGGGAGGGCGGTGCTCGAGGGCGGGGTCATAGCCGCCTGATAATGCGTCTGAATCTGGGCCGGGTTCAGGGAGGTGTTGTAGATCGCTACCTCGTCGATCCGGCCTTTGAAGTGGTTGTTGCTGCCGTCGTAATTGGCCCCGATGCTCGTTCCACCGGAAGCGGGCACGTTCGGGCTCAGGTTCCCGGTATGCGACTGGGCGACCCCGTTGACGTAGATCGTCCACGTCCCGGAGCCGCTCCTCGTCGCCACGACGTACGTCCATTGTCCGATCGGAAGCCCCGCATCCGAGTACGCGGCCCGGCAGTTGACGTTCCCGAGTAGCACGACCACCACTTGTCCGCCGCCGTTGCAGGCGCCGACACCGACGTCGATCATCAATCCGTAGCCGTTCTGACCCGAATGGCCGTTGTAGACGATCATCGGCGCCTCACCTGATGACCCAGCCGTACCGTCCCAGTTCACCCACGCCTCGAGCGTCACGTTTGACACCTGCGTCGTCACGACCGAGCCGTTCACCCGATCATCGACTCCGTCGAAGCGAGCCGCCGTGTTCGAGTCTCCACCGATCGCGCCACTGGCCCCCAGCGACACGCCGTTGTAGTACGTGCTGTTGAATCCGTGGCCGCTCGCGTCGGTCGCGGTCGTACCCGACGACTCCCCGAGACGCCAGTAAGCCGCTGGCCCGTCTGCCAGCACGATCGACGCGTAGCTCGCAGACAGCGGCCTCAGCTGCGCAGACGGCGAGCTACGGCCACCAGCACGCTCGGAGCGTCCCCAGCCGTGAGAGGCGATCGCCGAACCCGATAGGAAGAGAGCAGCGCCGCTCGTCACGATGCTGGCGAGAACCAGCCTCTCGATACGACGAGACCGGAATTGCCTCCTACCCAGACGGCACGCAGCAAGCGAAGGGCGCATCGAGTCACCTCCAGCGGCTTGGCCGCATGGCTAGAACACGGAGACACAAAGAGGCGGTCGCCCGAACCTACGCTCGGCAAGCGTCCGCTGCAATTGGCTCTTTAAGCCGTGGCCTTTAGTGCCACGGCATCAAAAGCGCCGCGCCCCTCGGGCGCTGGAAGTCCTACGTCGACGACAGAAAGGGATCTCGACCCGTTTGCCGGCGGTACTCCAGGGGGATCCGCCGCCGCGGGACAAGGCCTAACTTCATACGAAGCGCATCCGAGTGGGCGCGAACCGTCCGGACAGAGATTCCGAGCTCCGCGGCGATCTCGCGGTTCGAACGGCCGGCGGCGATCAACGAGATGACTTCAAGCTGCCGACCTGTGAAGTTGTCATTGCGAGCCTCGGGATCTCGAGGCGACTCCGCGACCGCCATGCGGTCCGATCGAGCCACGGTGGACTCCTTTCCTCTCTGTTGGCCCGGACGTGTGTGGCAGTCCGGTCGTCAACGGTCGCGCAGGCCAAGCGGCCCGAACGTCGCGCAGCCGGGCAGCGAGGAGGCACGCGTGCCCTACCCCGAGGGCCTTTCGGGTTCCTTCCCAGCGCCGAATACCTCGTCTGCTGTCGGTCCGCAACGAAAGTCGCCGAACACTTCGCCTGCCCAATCAACGCGGGGCAATCGTCGCGCCCTTCGTCGGCACCGTCAAGCGCGCCGAATTGCCGGTCGGCAATTTGTCCTGCGTTTCCGCCGTTTCCGCACTTGGCGACAATCGTGTTGCGTGGCGGAGGCGAAGTGTGGCGACCGTAGCTCGGCGAGCGACTCCTCCGTTGTCAGAGGCGAAAGAGGCCAGGCCAGCTTTCGCCGGCCTGGGTTTGGATGAGGATGGTGCCCCCAGCGGGATTCGAACCCGCGCTACGGCCTTGAAAGGGCCGCGACCTGGACCGCTAGTCGATGGGGGCCAGGCCGGCCAAGGATAGCCGCGGGCTCGGCACTCCTCGCCAGCCGCCTCCGTTCAAGCCGGGACGCCGCAGAGCCGATTCCCGGAACCATGCGCTCCGTGGCCGGTCTCTGCGTCGTCATGGGCAGCGTGCTCGGAGGGTTCGCCCCATCGCTCTGGGGCGGCTCCGGTCTCTCGCTCGCCGCCGTGCTCACGACAGCACTCGGTGGCGCCGCCGGCCTGTGGGTCGGTCTGAGAATCCAGGCCTAGGCGCGCCGTCTGCGCCGTATCCTTGGTGGTACCGGGCCGTTAGCTCAGCTGGTAGAGCAGGGGACTTTTAATCCCAAGGTCGCTGGTTCGAATCCAGCACGGCCCACAACAGGAACCCGCTGGAAACGGCGGGTTTCTTGTCTCTGAGCCTCGGCTGGAGCGCTTCCCTGCAGGGGCTATTGGAAAGCCGATTTGGAAAGCGGGGGGCGCCCCCTCAAGTGGTCTGGACGCTTACCCAGACCGCCCCTTCGACAAAGACGACATCCCGTGCCTGGTTGACGCCGAGCGGGATCGAGGTCACGTCGTTCGTACTCGCGTCGATCCGAATGAGCTTGCCGTCCGCGGCGTCGACCACCCAGGCGGCTCCTGCGCCGACGGTGAGACCGAGCGAGTTGGCGATGTGTCCGAGCGGGATCGTCGCGATTACACCGCGTTGCGTGGGATCGATCTTCGTGACCGCGTCAGTGTTGCCGTTCACGACCCAGACGGAGCTCTTTCCCACCGCGACCATGTACGGGTAGGGCGAGAGGGCGCCCGGCCTGCTGGCGAGCGGGATCACGTCGGTGACGCGGTTCGTCCGAGGGTCTAAACGGAGCACTTCGGCTGCCGGCCCGCTCACGGCCCAGACGGCTCCGCCCCCGGCGGCGACGCCGTCGATACCCGCGTCGGTTGAGATCGTCGAGTAGCTCCCGTCCCGCGGATCGATCCGGACGAGCCCTCCGGGCCCGTTGGCGATCCAAACCGCGTTGCGGCCGACCGAGATCGAGGTCGGCTCGCCGTAGGCGGAATCTTCGCCCCGGTCGGCGCCGCGCCGCGGAATGCCGAAGCGTCTGGTCACCGAGCCGTAGTCGGGGTCGACTTGCGCGACCGTTCCTGACGAGTCGTCGAAGACCCAGATCGCGTCGCCGCCCGCGGCCACGTCCGTCGGATGGATGCCAGGTTCGACGATCTGGACGATCTTTGCCGTTCGGGGGTTGATGCCCATCAACAACCCACCGGTCGTCGCCCACAACTTGCCCGATCCGCTTGCGAGGCGATCGGGCCCACCCGCGACCGAGACCGCGCTGGTGATGCGGCTCGTGGAGGGGTCCACCGCGCCGACAGAGTTGCCAGGGATCGCGCCGAGGTCGTGCTTGGCCGGTCGGCTGCTGCCACTCGACAGCTCGACAACACCGGCGGCGGCACCGGCCAGCACGACCAGCGCCGCCCCGAGTGCAAAGAGCCGCCGACGGCTCAGACGGCGCTCTTCTGGAGGAACGCTCGGGTCCGAGGGCGACCGGCCGGCGGGTTCCTCGACCGCGAGAAGGGTCGGATCGTGGTCGAGGATCGGCGGCGGCGCAGCGGCGCTCGGCGGGACTCCGTTCACCGCTGCGGTGCCCGCCGGCGTCTCGAGGGACGGATCGTGACGGAGGATTGCTTGCTGGAGCCGCTGCAGCGCCTCGCTCGGCTCGATGCCCAGGTCGTCGACGAGCGTCTGCCGCGCCTTGGCGTAGGCGTCGAGCGCATCGGCTTGCCGGTCGGCGCGGTAGAGGGCGAGCATCTGCTGCGCGCGGAGCCGTTCCCGCAACGGGTACTCGCGCACCAGCAGGCTCAGCTCACCGAGGACGTGCTCGTGGCGGCCGAGTTCGAGGTCGCAGTCGATCCGGTCCATCAGCACCGCTAGCCGCAGCTCGTCGAGCTGGGCCACCTCGTCCCGGCCGAGCGACTCGAGCGGGAGGCCGGCGAGCGAAGGGCCGCGCCAAACCGAAAGCGCCTCCCGGAAACGCTCCGCCGCGGGGGCGGGCTCTCCCTTCGAGGCGTGCTCGCGGGCGCTCGCGACGAGGACTTGCATCCGGCTGGCATCGAGCGCGTCCGACTCGACCTGCAGCCGATAGCCACCCGATTCGGTCGTGATTGGATCCTCGCCAGCGCGGCTGAGCGCCTTGCGCAGCTGCGAGAGGTAGACGTTGACGGCTTGACGCGCGGTCGGCGGCGGCGCCTCACCCCACAGGTCGTCGATCAGCCGCTCGCGGGAGACGAACTCGTTCGCGTGCAGGAGCAAGACGGCCAGGACCACCCGCTCCTTCAGCCGAGGTAGCGGGAGTTGCTCGCCCTCCTCCAGCACCTCGAGCGGGCCGAGAATCCGGAACTCCACCACCCCGTTTTATCGCTTCGGAGGCGGTTTTCAAAGGCGATGCAAGCGTTTGCGAGGGGCATCGCTTTATCCAGCTGTTGCCGCCCTATTACGCCGCTGAGCCACTCTCGCCGGCGATGGCCCCACGCGCATCCGCATCCGCAGAAGTCGCCGCCTGTCACGGCGAGGTCTGGACGGACAGCCGTGGTCTGGCCACCGTCCACCTGCCGGCTGGCACTGATCGGCTCCTACCGCCGCACGAGTACGAGCTGCGCGACCTCGAGCCGCCGAGCAGCGCCCGCGTCACGGCGGAGCTCAGGAACGGGCGCTTCACGATCGCGACGGACCAACCGCACGTGAAGGTCTCGTGGCGACTGACGGGCCATCGGGCGCATCGACAACAGGAGGAGGGATGACATGAAGAAGGCTCTCGCCATGACGGCGGCGGCCGCCGCGTGCGCGCTTGCCGCGCTGGCTGCGTTCAGCGGCTCCGCTCGCGCCACCTACGGCGGCGCAACGAACGGACGGATCGCGTTCGGGATGAACGTCGGCGGCAACGTCGACGTCTACACCGCTCTCCCGAACGGCCAGGACTTGCGCCGCCTGACGGACGACCCGCACTTCGACGCCTGCGCCGCGTACTCCGCCGACGGGCAGCGGATCGCCTACTGCAGCGGCGCCGCCGGCGGGCCGGTGCAGGTCTGGACGATGAAGCAGAACGGCACCGACAAGCAGCAGGTCACGCGCATGAGCGGGCCGGCGATCTTCCCCGACTACTCACCCGACGGGAGCGAAATCGTCTTCGCCGCCCAGCCCGCCGGCGCCACCGCCCGCAACATCTACGTCGTCCCTAGCGACGGCGGCAC
>Ga0066710_100006957_pt1 | contig 10700 bp, 12 predicted proteins | sample GraSoiAngelo_159_FD_79666 | JGI IMG/M metagenome (GOLD analysis project Ga0066710, IMG submission 79666) | Grasslands soil microbial communities from the Angelo Coastal Reserve, California, USA - 14_1009_16_40cm | ecosystem: Environmental > Terrestrial > Soil > Grasslands | place: USA...
AAAAAAGAATTCTTCCAAGAATGGACAATCCGGAGGTTGTCAAAAGAATTTCCGAAACGGTTCAGAAGGCTGCAATTAAATCCAGGGTAGGAAGAATAAAGTATCATAAATAACGAAGAGTGAAAGATTTCTTAATCTTTCCGAACAAATAATTAATTGTGGCATTACTTTCGAGGGGTCTGAGAAAATGGGTGGCAGGAGAAAATCTTGATAACGCCATTGAAAGAGTCAAAAAATTAAACTTCGATGGAGCCAGGGGAATGGTCAACTTCTTGGGAGAAAATTATGAAAACAAAACCAAAGTTGAAGAAACTGTGGAGGAATATTTGAAGCTGATTGAAAAAATTGCCTCTGAAAGATTGAACAGCAGCATAAGCATCAAGGTTTCACAAATTGGGGCAGAGATCGATGAGGAATACTGTCGAGAAAACCTGAACAAAATAGTGGAATTTGCGCACAAAAATGGTATTTTTGTTTGGCTTGACATGGAGAACTCCCCTTTCACTCAACTAACACTTGATCTGTATTTGCAAATCTTCAATAAGTTTCAGAACATTGGAATTTGCCTTCAGGCCTACATGAGAAGAAGCATCACTGATCTTAAAAAATTAATCAATACTCAGGCAAAAATAAGGCTGGTCAAAGGGGCGTACCATGAACCATCTGACATTGTTTTCAGGTCAAAAAGGGACATAAACGACAATTATATCAGACTCATGCAAATTCTTTTTCAAAAAGGGGACAATTTTGCAATTGCAACTCACGACACCTATATCATCAACCAAGCCCTGAAACTCAAGAAGATATATGCGAAGAAAAAATTTGAATTCCAAATGCTCCTTGGAGTAAGGGAGGAACTGAAAGACAAACTCACCAAATCAGGGTTTTTAATTTCAGAATATGTGCCTTACGGAAGTGACTTGTGGCAGTACTGCTGGAGGAGAATCAGGGAACATCCAAGCAACTTCGGACTTGTCCTCAAATCCTTAATAGCCTGATCAAAATAAATCAACTAAACACAGTTAATAATTTCTTTTAGGTTGCTGAAAGTTACATCTTTTTCCGTGTAATTGACCTTGACTATATGATAGGGCTGGGTAAATATGTTAGAAATGCACCCCATTCCTGGAGCTTCTTCCTGCACAAAAACCTCATAATAATAATTGGATTCGACAATTTTTGTTATTTCGATGGCATATCCCGATGATGTATGCTGTCCTTCATAGACGGCAATTATCATGCTTTTATTAAAATCCACGAAGGGGGGCTGAGCTATTCCTATAACATTGAAATTCATTTTGTTCCACAAATTCACCCAGTCATTGTAATTTTTGATCGCAACATATTTTTTATCAAGAATATTGCTAAAATTTCCCATGGAAACATTTTCAAATTTTAAATTTATCTCATATCTCGGAATTGTGGAAAACAGGATCCAGAGCGCCGCAAAAAATGACACCGTAATAATTATCAGGGCGTTCCTTGAGAATTCTCTTGGCTCGAACTTTTTCGATCCCATAATAGTAATTAAAATCTAAAAATTATATTAAAACTAAATATCATATTCGTGTCCAAGACAAGAAAATTCATCTTATCCTTGGATGAAAAAGTTTACAAGAGTGTAGAAAAAATAGCTCTTGACAGAGGAGTTTCAGTCCAATCGTTAATAAGGGCAATAATAATTCCGGAATGGTTGAATGATTACAAAAGCAGATACTATGAAAAAAGCTCGAGGCAATACCAAGGGAAATGGTAAATTAAAGAATTATAGTGTTTTGTTAAGCTTTGCTATAAAGTTTTAAATATCTTTCTATTCATAATAAACAAATCAGTGATAAAAATGATAGAAAAATTCACCCAAAGTTTGGATGATGAAATTTACAACACTTTAAAAGTAAAAGCAAAAGAAAGAGACATTACGGTACAACAACTCCTAAGAGCAGTGATAATTCCGTGGTATATACGAGAAAATGGGTTAAATTATAAACCTTTGACTTCGGCCAGTATTTATGAAAAAATGAATCAATCAAAAGACATTTCGATCAATGAACCAGTCACAAACCCAAACATTCAACAATATGAAACGAATGATGGAGTTTTGAAAAACCCTTCAAATGTTAATTCAAAAAACGTCCATGAAGAAACTCTACTAGTTAATTTGTATAAATTGTTTAGCGAGAAGGAACCAAAAGGCCACAGAAAACATTACCAAAAAACTCAAGAACTAGAAGCAATCTCTCCGGCATCATATTCAGCAAGAATAAAAGAAAACAATTCAATTGCCAGAAAGGATCCAGTCTTCCAAGAATTTAGCAAAAAAGTCACTGGGAATTATGAAGTTCCAGAAGACAATCAAAAGTAATCATACAGTTTATTTCTAGAAAACAGAATTCTAATTATGACCGAATTCAGAATAGAGAAAGATACTCTTGGCGAAGTCAAGGTTCCTGAAAAAGCGTACTATGGACCGGAGACGGCAAGAGCACTTGAAAACTTTAAGATAAGCGGACTAAGCTTGCAGAAAAGATTGATCAAATCCCTCGCACTCATAAAAAAGGCCTCGGCCTTCGCCAACATGAAACTAAATCACCTGAATGAAAAGATAGCGAGGTCTATCATCAAGGCTACTGACGAAGTTTTGGGAGGGAAGTTTGACGACCAGTTTTTCGTTGATGTCTTCCAGGCTGGCGCCGGAACTTCAACGAACATGAACATGAATGAGGTTCTTGCAAACAGGGCTTTAGAAATTATTGGCGAAAAGAAGGGAAACTATAGCGTTATCGATCCACACGATCATGTCAACAAATCCCAGTCAACCAACGATACCTTCCATTCTGCAATTCATGTCGCCGGCTATGAAGCAACACTGAAAGAACTTGTTCCTAGCTTGGAGATATTGGAAGCTGAACTTTTGACTAAATCTAAAGAATTTTCAGACATAATAAAAGTGGGGAGGACACATCTGCAGGATGCTGTTCCCATAAGACTTGGGCAGGAATTTTCAGCCTACGTTTCCATGATAGGTCACCAGAAGCGTGAAATCCTGAAAGTCTCGGACCTTCTCAGGGAACTTAATTTGGGGGGGACGGCGATTGGTACCGGAATAAACGCAGGCAAGGAATTCCAAACACTAGTTATGGAGGAAATCAACGAACTTACAGAGTTGAAATTCAAGACCGCAGAAAATCTTTTTGAAGCAACTCAAAACACGGATGCAATTCTTGAAGTAAGCGGTGCCCTGAAAACTCTGGCAATAATTTTGATAAAAATCACCAACGACCTCAGACTTATGACTTCGGGGCCCAGGGCAGGATTTGGGGAAATTACTCTTCCAGCCATTCTGCCAGGATCTTCAATAATGCCGTTCAAGAAAAATCCCTCGATTGCAGAGATGGTCGACATGGTTGGATTCCAGGTAATTGGCAATGATGCAACAATCACCCTTGCATGCCAGGCCGGACAGCTTGAGTTGAACGTGATGATGCCCATAATTGCTTACAATTTTTTGAACTCCATAGAGATACTGACAAATGCGATAAAAACCTTCGCAGAGAAATGTATAAGGGGCATACAAGTAAATATCAAAAAAATTGAAAATGATTTGGAGAGGGACCTAGAAGTCGTCACTGCTTTGACCCCCTACACCGGATATGAGAAGGCTGCAATAATTGCAAAGAAGGCATTTGAACAGAATAAGACAATCAGGCAGATATTGCTTGAAATGAAACTATTTCCTGAAAAGAAGATTGATCAAATTCTGAATTTGAAGAAATTGACTTAATCTGAAAATACCCCAAGCAGAGTTGCAAAGATTTATTAGATTCAATCTGCTTATAGATTTTGGTTATCATGGCTGGCAAAATGAAAAGTAAAATGAGAAATCTACTGACCTGGGAAGAAGTGATTAAGATGATGGAAGTCAGAGGCTGGAACTTAGTCAGAAATGAGCCAAGAAAGAAGGAATGGGCCAGAGGAAATGAAAAAGTGAGAACATTCAGGACATTTGAAAAACAGTGGAAAACCGAATATTTCATGGGAAGAAGACTTCAAGACTCCACCGGAGAAAGTGATGAATTTTTTGCAAAGGTAATAACCCTTGAACTGGCCGCTTTCAAATAGATTACAAATTAATCCTATGTTTATCGCAAGAGGAAACAACTTATTCTACAATTTTGAAATTTATTATAATGAATACTTCAAATACCTACAATCTTTACATCAACGGGAAATGGATTCTATCCGAATCAGGACAGACTTTTGAGAGAGTCAACCCTGCCAACTATCATCAGGTGTTGGGGAAATTCCAGCAGGGAAACGAAAAGGACGTTGATAAGGCAGTAGATGCTGCAGAGAAGACATTTGAAAAATGGTCTTCTACTCCCGCACCCAAAAGGGGAAAAATTCTTTTCAAAGCCGCCCAGCTTCTGGAAGTCCAAAAAGAAAATCTGGCAAAGATAATGACAACTGAAATGGGAAAGGTTCTTTCAGAATCAATGGGAGACGTGCAAGAAGCGATTGACATGGCTTATTTTATTGCCGGAGAGGGAAGAAGACTGTATGGATATACGACTCCTAGCGAATTGAGAGAAAAATTTGCAATGGCAATCAGAAGGCCGATTGGAATTGTTGGACTGATAACACCTTGGAATTTTCCTGTTGCAATCCCTTCGTGGAAATTGTTTCCTGCACTGATTTGCGGCAACACAGTTGTCTTTAAACCATCCAGCGACACACCCATGTGCGCAATAGAGCTCGTCAAAATTCTAGAAAAGGCGGGGATTCCACCTGGAGTTGTGAATCTGGTCACTGGCCCTGGAGAGAAGGTCGGAATCTCAATTGTAAGAAACAAAAAAGTAAGGGCAATATCCTTCACCGGCAACAGGGAGACTGGTTTGCAAATCACTAAAGAAGCTGGTACAAAAAGAGTTGGGCTTGAAATGGGAGGAAAGAATCCGATTATAATTATGGATGATGCTGATTTAGAACTGGCGTTGAAAGGAGTGATATGGGGGGCATTTGGAACAACCGGCCAAAGGTGCACAGCAGCTTCGAGAGTAATTCTGCACAAGCAGATCAAGAGGAAATTTGAAACCCTCTTGATTGACAGGGCAAGAAAGCTGAAACTCGGCCCAGGAATTCTTCCGAGCACTGAAGTTGGACCCCTGGTGAATAAAGCGGCTCAGGAAAAATCTCAAAAATACGTAGAAATCGGTTTGAAGGAGGGGGCGAAGTTAAAACTCGGAGGGAAGTCTCCGGAGCTTCCCGGGTTTTTCTTTCAGCCGACTGTTTTTTGTGATGCCACTCCAAACATGAAAATCGCCCAGGAGGAAATTTTCGGTCCAGTTGTTAGTCTTCTCACCGCTGAAAATATTGAAGAGGCAATCGAAATTGCAAACTCAATCGAATATGGACTGAGTTCGTCAATCTATACAAAGGACATAAATTCAGCTTTTAAGGCCATAGAAAAACTTGACTCGGGAATTACCTACATCAACGCCAGCACTATCGGTGCGGAGATACACTTACCATTCGGAGGAGTGAAGGGAACAGGAAACGGGACAAGGGAGGGGGGAATGCAGGCGATTGAAGAGTTTTCGGAATGGAAGGCAGTTTATTTTGACTACTCTGGAAAGCTCCAGCGAGCGCAAATTGACATGGATTGATTTTCGTCGAGAAAGCAAAAAGTCTTTGATTTGTTTATTCAATTTCTATACATGGAGCAAGCCGTTGTTGCATTAGGGGGAAATTCCCTTCAACCTTCAGGGGAAAAGTGGACTTATCAGGAGCTTTTAAATAATGTAAAAAAAACCGTCCAGCGTCTTGACACAATTTTCTCCAACTACACAGCTGTTCTCACTCATGGAAATGGACCCATGGTCGGCAATCTTTTATTGCAGCAGGAAAACTCCAGTCAGACACCAAAAATGCCACTGGACATTCTTGATTCAATGACTCAGGGACAATTGGGATATCTGTTGCAGAACGAAATTCAGAATCAATTTGGGAAGCAAGTCTCAACTGTCATTACGAGGATTTTAGTAGATCAAAATGATCCCGCCTTTAAAAACCCGACCAAACCCATTGGGCCTTTTTACAAAAAAAAGATTTTGAAAAACATGATAAAACAAATGGCTGGCTGGAGACTAGTTGTTCCATCCCCCCGACCTCAGAAAATTTTGGAAATTTCCCAAATAAAAGAACTAATAGAAAAAGGATTCGTAACCATTGCCTGTGGTGGAGGAGGAATTCCTGTCATCAGAAAAGGAAATGAAATTTCTGGCGTCCAAGGAGTAATCGATAAAGACTATGCAAGCTCTCTTCTGGCAGAGCAGCTTGACGCAAAAATCTTGATATTTTTGACAGACGTTGATTTTGTATATTTGGATTACGGAAAAAAATCTCAAAAACCACTCAAAAAGATATCACCTGAAGAAATAAAAAAATTAATGCCTCACTTTGGAGAAGGTTCCATGAAACCAAAAATTCTGGCAAGCGTCGGTTTTTTAGAAAAGGGTGGTAGAAAAGTCATCATCACATCCTTTAAAAATTTAAACCAAGCATTAAATGGCAGGGCTGGTACCATAATTTCGTAAGTAAACTTGATTTTAAAGCAAACACAAAAATTGGTATATGAGAAATTTGATTTCTACAAGGGATTTAACCCAAAATCAAGTCATTGAAATATTCAAACTGACGGACAAAATGAAAGGGAAGAAAATTCCCTACCTAAAAAACAAAGTTCTGGCAATGATTTTCGAAAAGCCCTCCTTAAGGACCAGAGTGAGCTTCGAGACTGCAATGGAGAACCTGGGAGGGCATGCCATCTATTTAACGAAAAATGAGACACACTTAGGGAGGGGAGAGACGATTGCTGACACTGCAAGAGTGCTTTCCAGATACGTGGATGCAATAATGGCGAGGGTCTTTGATCATAATGAAATCACTGAATTGGAAAAGAACTCATCTGTCCCAGTCATCAACGGGCTCAGTGACCTTGAACATCCCTGTCAATCATTGGCAGATTTATACACCATCAGGCAAAAAAAGAAAAAACTCGCGGGGTTGAAGATAGTTTTTCTTGGAGACGGAGCGAATAACACCTTCCATTCGCTGATCTATTTGTGTGAAAAGTTTGGAATGAACATCGTTGTTTCCTGCCCTCGAGAATATATACCGAAAATAAGGGCCGACTACAAGATTGTCGAAAATCCAAGAGAGGCAATCAAAAATGCGGATGTCATTTACATAGATGTCTTCACTTCCATGGGAGAGGAGTCGGAAAAGGAACAGAGGGAAAAAGCTCTTTCAAAATACCAGTTGAATTCTTCTCTGCTGAGTCTGGCGAAAAAAGATTGCATTGTGATGCATCCCCTACCTGCTCACAGAAACCTGGAGATAACCGATGATGTGATTGATGGGATGAATTCCGTCGTCTTTGATCAGGCAGAAAACAGATTGCATGTTCAGAAGGCAATTCTATACTTGCTCATATCGACATTTTCCTAAACAAGTAGCTTCCCAAAATTATCAAAGCGAAAGCAAAGAACATCAATACGGAAAAATCTAGCCAGATGGGATATATCCTAAAGTTGACCAATGAACCCCTAATTCCATCAACCCCATAAGTCAACGGATCGGCGCTTGAAATGGCTTGCATCCAAAGCGGAGTATTAGAAAGAGGGAAAAGGGCTCCGGACAAAAAGTATGCAGGCATTATCAAGAAGGACATTATCAGTTGAAATCCTTCCATGCTTCTCATTGTAGACGCAATTATGAGTCCGATCGAAACAAAACACAACGAAGTCAACACCATAAAAATTATAGACATTAAAATTCCCAAGGAAAGTCCAATAATGCCAATGGCCAAACTCAACGCCAGCATTATGAGGGCGGTCATTGTCCCCACAGTTGCTCCACCCAACATCTTCCCCACAACAATGCTAGTCCTTGAAACGGGAGCTACCAATATTTCTTTTAAAAATCCAAATTGTCTATCCCAGATCACCGATACTCCGGAAGAAGTTGAATTGAATAAAATAATCATCCCTATTACACCAGGCGCGAGAAATGGAAGATAATCCAAATTAGGAAGCCTGAAGGAAGATCCGAAGCCCACTCCAATTAGAACTAACCAAAAAATTGGCATAGCCAGACTGCTTATGATCCTGGATCGAGCCCTAAATGTTCTTATCATTTCCCTCAGCCAAATTGTGTAAACATCTGCGAAAAAATTCATCTTCTCCCTCTAGCCCTCATGATCATTCTCATTCTTTCCTGAGGACTCGCGTCTTCCTCCCTGATCTCCCTTCCTGTATAATGAATGAAAACATCCTCGAGGTTCGGTTTTTTTAAATTCACTGAATCGATTTTTATACTATGTTTGTCTGCAATCTCCAAAATCTTGGGGATTAATTTTTCGGCATTCTTCACAGATACCATTAATTTTCCATCAAAAATTTTTGCTTCTCCAATCCCTTTAACTTTCAAAAGGGCTTTCAATTTTTCCGATTGGGACAATTCAAAAGTCAGGATCTCGCCACCCATTATGTTTTTTAAATTTTCGGGCGTATCCAAAGCTATGATCTTGCCATGATCAATTATCGCAACCCTATCGCACAAATAGTCGGCTTCGTCCATGTAGTGGGTCGTCAAGATTATAGTTATCTTCTCTTCCTTGCTCAGCTTTTCGATGTGCTGCCAAATATTTCTTCTTGTTTGCGGGTCAAGCCCTAAGGTCGGCTCATCAAGGAAAAGGATTTTGGGATGATGCATCAGGCCTCGAGCTATTTCCAGCCTTCTCTTCATCCCACCAGAATAAGTTTTTACCTTGTGGTTTGCACGATCTCCTAGATCTACAATTTTCAGAACTTCATTGATTCTCTTTTTCCTAAGCTCGCCGGGAATATGATAAATCCTTCCGTGAAAATCCAGATTTTCCATTCCAGTAAGTTCGTCATCTAGACTGGGATCCTGAAAAATTATTCCGACAATCTTTCTGATTTCATCTGGCTTATCAAGAGCTAATCCATTCAAAAAAGCGCTCCCCGACGTGGGAGGTAAAATTGTTGCCAGCATGCTTATGGTTGTTGTTTTACCAGCACCATTCGGACCTAGAAGGCCAAAAAGCTCTCCCCCCTTGACCTCCAAGCTTATGGAATCCACAGCTGTAATTTCATTGAACTTTTTTGTCAGGTTTTTAATTTCAATCGCAAACATAATAACAATTAATCATGGGCTAATAAACATCTATTGATTCCCCCGTCTTCTTGGGTTTTTTTATCAGGCTGGCCACTTCTTTGGCAACCTTTTCAGGCTTGAGCAGCCTTCTGAAGAATTCTTCGTCTGCTTCCGGATGTCGTTTTCTGTAACCTTCGGTGTCAACCCCGCCTGGGCAGATGGAAAAGACCTTGATGCCATCTTGATAAACCTCTCTTGCCAGGCTCTGAGTAAAGCCAATAATTCCAAACTTGCTTGCAGAGTAGACAGACAGACCTGGGAAACCGTATTTTCCTGCTCCGGAAGAAATATTAATTATAATGCCGCTTTTTTGTTTTTTCATAATAGGCACAACAAACTTTGAAAAAAGAAAGGCACCCTTGAGGTTGGTGTCGATCATTTCATTGTATTCGGCTTCAGAGGTATCCTCTATTTTTTTATGGTACCAAAGGCCTGCATTGTTCACTAAAACGTCAATCCTTCCGTATTTTTTTGCAACAGTCGTAACCACTTTTTTGACTTGACTGACAAACCTGACATCACACACAAAGTAGTCAGCGCGGATGAGGAATTTTTTCAATTTTTCCAAATCGGATCTGGTTCTTGAAATCAAGATGATAAAATAGCCCTGTTTCCAGAGTTCGATTGAAGTGGCCTTCCCGATTCCCTTTCCCGCCCCGGTAATGATTGCAACTTTGTTCTGAGGTTCAACTTTCATCTAATGATTAATAACAATCTCTATAAATTTAATTTTTCTTAGCTTATTACTGATTTCAAATTTCCCGCACAACTTGTTCCAGGATTTCCAATCCCTCGTCAATTTGTTGCTTCTCAATTATCAGGGGGGGAGTAATTCGAATAGAGTTGTGGCCGCAGCCCATCAAAATCAGTCCCTTTTGAAAAGCTTTTTCTTCAAATGCTTTTTTTGTAGCTTCGCTTTCGACGTCAAAAGCAATTATCAATCCTAGACCCCTAGCATTCTTTATTTTGTCAGGATATTTGGCGTGAAGCTCTTTCAGCCTTTTCAGAAGATATTCACCTTGAATTGTTGCATTTCTCATCAAATTTCTCCCCTCAATTATCTCAAGCATTTTGAGACCGACAGCCAAATCAATCCTCTGCCCACCACCCCAGGTCGAAGATACGGCACCTTGCTCCTTAGGGTTATATTTGTCGACAGTCAGCGTCGCCCCTACCTGCAGGGATTTTGCCGAGCAAAAGATATCAGGCTCTATATTATAATGTTCAAAAGCCCACCACTTCCCAGTCCTGCCCACCCCGGTTTGAACCTCATCGACTATAAGTGGAATCCCGTAAATTTGGGTGGTTTTTCTCAACTTCCTGATAAAATTTTTACTGGCGATGTTGTAACCACCCTCTCCCTGAATGATTTCAGTCATGACAAATGCAACGTTGTGATCGGGTTTCAGAAGATGTTCAATCTGGTCGATGTCTTTGTCCAAATCACCGGTGCAAAATTTTAT
>Ga0066710_100006958_pt1 | contig 10699 bp, 13 predicted proteins | sample GraSoiAngelo_159_FD_79666 | JGI IMG/M metagenome (GOLD analysis project Ga0066710, IMG submission 79666) | Grasslands soil microbial communities from the Angelo Coastal Reserve, California, USA - 14_1009_16_40cm | ecosystem: Environmental > Terrestrial > Soil > Grasslands | place: USA...
GATCGGTCGCCGCAGCCAAACTGCGCCTAGCAGCGAGCCATCTTTTTTGTCATGCGCGACAAATCCAGTGTCTCCCGCGCGGCCCCAGGCTTCAACGTATCGGGCAAATTCCGGACGATGCACGACGTCCCGTGAAGGCCGCTCTTTTTTGCCGTGCGAAGACAGGCCTTGATACAACATTTCCCACAGAATGGGTTCATCTTCAGCCACGAGCGGACGAGTCACGTAGTCCATGGCAATAGTATCGCATCGCAATGGTCGCCGATTAGCGGAGAATTACCAGCGCGAGCTCGAGGTGTAACAATCGCGTGGTAATCTCTCTGCAATCGTCGACCGTCACTTCATGGCAACGGATCGTGATTACGTGCTCGGTACTCACGAAGAAGAACTGGCGAGACTGGGATTGCAGCACCGTGTCTGGCTTCCAGTTGTATTAGATTGCTGGCACCGCGCGGGCCTCACCGTCGGCAAACGCGTCCTGGATGTGGGCGCCGGCCCTGGATATGCGACTGTCGATCTTGCCGAAATTGTCGGGCCGGCGGGGGAAGTTGTCGCGCTCGAGCGCTCCCGGAACTTCATTCGCTCGATGGAAGCAACGTGCCGCGCGCGCTGCCTAACGAATGTAAAAATTCACGAGCTGGATTTGATGACCGACGATCTGCCGACGGGCGATTACAATTTCGCGTGGTGCCGTTGGGTGGTCTCGTTCGTTGATGATCCTCCGTTACTTATTGAAAAACTTGGCCGCGTCATGCCAAAGGGCAGCCTGTCGATCTTCCACGAGTATGGCCATTACGAGACCTGGCGCTTTTTCCCGCGACTGCCGATGCAGGAGCGTTTCCGCGAACACGTAATTGCGACTTGGCGCGAATCCGGTGGCGAACCCGATGGCGCAGCGCGGTTGCCGGAGCTGCTTGCGGACAACGGTTTTGTGATTCGCTCCGCCCGGCCACACGTCTTTTGTCTTCGGCCGAACGATTACATGTGGCAGTGGCCCGCCACGTTCATTGAAATTTATCTTCCCCGGCTTATCGAGATGGGACGGATCGATCAGAAATTTGCCGACGACGTGCGTGCTGACTTGGCAAGTGCTGAAGCGGACCCCAATGGCTTCATGATCACGCCGCTGGTGCTCGAGATAATTGCGGAAAAAATAGACTGAGCGATTCAGCGCGGACGCAAGTACATGGTGCCGCCGACAAAATCGAAGACAGCGCGATTTATCGACAGATACTCGATGCCGATTATTCCAGCTAAGAGAGAATGATACCTCAATACTTCTGGATTGAAGCGAACCACTGAAGCGCTTCCGTTTTGGATTTGGTAATTGCCGATCCGTAGCGAAGGAAACTTCGTGATCCCGACCGAGCTCGAACCGCTGAGGCCTTCGGCAACCAGTCGCGTTGCCGCAACTTTCAACTTTGAACGTGCGACAAAATCGGCATCCAATGTGGTGACGTAGCCGCCAGTATCGACGATGAAATGACATGGAATGCCGTTCAATGCGCCTGCAACGAGGACGTGATTACCTTTAAGCAGAAGCGGCACGCCCGTGTAACCTTGCTCCGAGAGGATTGACTTGATTCCGGAGCCGACGCTGTTGCCGGGCCGCGACGGCCGCAGATAAACCAAATGATTTCGTAGATCGAGGACGGCGCCGAATTTGATCAACTCACGCAGCCCGAGCAGCCCATTTGAATGCGCCCGGGTGAACGCGCTATCGGCACTCCCCGAGGCGACCGTTACGGGCATATTGGTCAACATGCAGTTGCCGGTGGTCAGCGCTTTGATCATTGTTAGGCCGTAAAAATCGTGGCCTCGTCCGAACGCTCCGCTAACAATCTCGGTTGTCCTTGATTCATTTAAATTCAGTCCCTTTAGGCTTGATCGAAAGATCAACGTGCTCGGCGAGCCGGTATCCACAACAAGATTGGCGGGCTTGCCGCTGGACTTAATGGGCAAATGAAAAAAATTTCCAAGCTGAACGAGTTGCGCTCCACCGTATCCATTCTTCGTTAGATAAAGGCCAAGCGCATCGAGTCTCACCGCGCCGTAGCCGATATCGAGGTCTAACAGAAGGATTATCGCCGCGAAAAGGACGCCCGTGCGCGGGGTTAAGCGCATGATGGCCTTACTAGCATCCAGCGCCAGCCAGGCCAAGCCTTAATGCATCTGCCTTTAGGGCAGCGATCACGTTTGCAATTACGTCGTCGAGCGGCATGCCCAGCTCTTCGGCGCCGCGGATGATGTCGTAACGATTCACGGCGCGAGCAAAGGCCTTGTCTTTCATTTTCTTTTTCACCGACCGAACATCGACCTCGTGAATACTTTTTGTCGGACGAACAAGCGCGACGGCGACGACGAAGCTGCTTAGTTCATCGATCGCGTAGAGCGTTTTCTCCAGAGACGCCTCGCGCGAGACATTTGCGTAATCCGCGTGCGACAGGATCGCGCGGCAAATTTCTTCGCTCCATCCGTGCTCGCGCAACCAGGCTACGCCGACAAACGGATGGCCTTCGGTTGAGCTGTGTTCCATGTTCGGGTGACGCTCATAATCCATGTCGTGCAACAAACCGACTGCCTCCCAAAGATCGGCGTCTTCCCCGCGCAATTGCGCGAAATGCTTCATCGAATCCGCCACCGCGTAGCAATGTTTTCGGAGGCTTTCGGATTGGACCCAATCGTGCAGAATATTTTGTGCACGCGCGGCGAGCGTTTCGTTCATCCCCCGAACTTTAATGAATGGAGACGTTGTTGCCTGGTTTTATTTTTGTCGCTAGACGGACGACGTCCCAATTGGCCAGACGAATGCAGCCGTGGCTTGCAGCACGACCGATCGATCCGGGCTCGTTGGTGCCGTGGATGCCGATGCCTTTTTTATTGAGCGCGATCCACATCACGCCTACCGGGTTTCGAGGCCCCGGGGGAAGCAAATGAAAATTGCCGCTCCGCCTCCCGTGTTGAAGCATTTCCTTGTCGTAACGGAATGTGGGCATCTTCGCGATGCCTCTCACTTTCCATTCGCCAATGGGCGAAGTCGTGTGCGCGGAACCGATAGTCACGGGATACGCAGCGATGAGCTTCTCGCCTTGAAGTACTCCAAGCATGTTGATTTTGGTGTCGATCTTAATGACGATTGGCGCTGACGGTGCTTCGTTTTTCTTCGGCTGGTTGTTCTTGTCGGCGTTTTCGCTTTGTGCTTCGGGCTGATACTCGACCTCATTCGCAGGCCGCGCGTCGGTTTCGCTGCCGGGCTTGATCTGCTTCACCGCACCGAGCTCGAATGGTTCGACATTCGGCACCTTGAGTTGATCGCCGGTTTTAATCGTTTTCATTTTGCCTGGATTAATTTGCTCGAGCAAATGAACGTCGCTATGGAACTTCTCGGCGATGGCGTCGGCCGCATCGCGGTAAGGAAGAAATTTTAATTTGGCCTGCGCGGGAACGCCGTTCGGCAACGGACCGACGTTGGCCAGATCAGCATCAGTGACGGTATAGGAAACGAACACTGGACCTACGCTGTCGAGATCAAGCCCGGTGACGTCGGGTGCAACATTCGATTTGCTCCTGCCCTTTACGGGTGGTGGCTGCGGTTGTTCGGCGCGCGATTGCCGATAGAGTTCGAGCACTTTCCAAGTGAACTCGTTATAGGTTCCGTCGAGTTTACCGGGACTGAAGTTGGCTCGATCGAGAAAAATCTGGAGACGAGTTGCTGCTTCAATGTTCGCCTTATTCGGGGTTAGCTCGCGGTGCTTCTTTCGCGCGGCCGCTGGAAGAATGCTACTCGATATCAAGACAGCGATTATCGCAAAACGAAACAGCCCCTTCACATGAGTATGATCGCTGACCGAGAATTGAGCAGTTGTCCCGAACATTTCCCGAAAACAAACGCGCCTTCACTGTCCCGCCGTTTGAGGCAGAACAGTAAGGCGCGATGGAGACAAACTAGACTAGATCTTAATCCTCATCGAGGATCACCCGATCCACCATCATGCTGTCGCCTGTGCCGACGTAATGAACGCGGACGGGAACCCCCACTTTAACCTTTGTTTTCACCGTCGTCTCGTCCAACGGTCTGCCGCTCCGCGTCACATATGTGACGGTTTTGCCGAAGCGATAGCGCACCGGGCCGCTAGTTTCCTTGAGAACGATCGCACTCCCGGGCGTGTACTCCGTGATCGTCCCGCTGGCATCTGTTGTGGTCGTCGTTGTGATAGTTTCCGAAACCTGTCCCCACGCAAACGTCGCCACACATGCCAATGCAATGCTCAAAAGCACTTTCTTCATGATTTCCCCTTTCTTGTTAGTTCCAATGGCAACAAAGCTCCCTCTTCCGGTTAATTTTAGGCCGGACGGAAGAGCTTACCGCCATATTGGATTCGGATTCGGCCTGCACGCCGGACGTTTCGCAGGTCAAATCGTAAGGATGTGGTTGCCAGACAAATCTGAATTCGGCGTTGGACGTTGAGCATTGGGCGTTGGACGTTTTCTCGTGAGTCTCTGGATCGGCACCTCGGGTTTTCAATATGCGGAGTGGAAAGGAAATTTTTATCCCGAAGATTTGCCAGCGGCTAAAATGCTGCCGTTTTACGCCGAACGATTTTCTACCACGGAAATAAATTACACTTTTCACCGGATCCCGGCGCCAAAGACGATTGAGAATTGGAAAACACTTACCCCGGAAAATTTCCGATTCGCCCTCAAAGCACCTCAGAAAATCACGCACTGGTCGAAGCTGCGCGATTGCGCCGACACGCTGGAATACTTTTTGAAAGTTGCGCGCGGCCTCGGCGAGAGACTCGGCCCAGTTTTGTTTCAATTGCCGCCGACTTTCAAGAAAGATGCCGATGTGATGAATTCATTTCTTCGCGAATTGCCGGATATGCGTGCTGCGTTCGAGTTTCGCCATGAATCATGGTTTGACGACGAAATTTTTGGTCTCCTCAAGTCTCGTAATATTGCGCTTTGCATTGCGGATACCGACGCGCTGAGCACGCCGAAGAAAATCACCGCCGATTATGGTTACCTCCGTCTTCGCCGTGAAGATTACACGGACGCGGACGTAAAGCGCTGGTCTGACTTCGTCCGCGAACAAGGCTCAAATTGGAAAGATGCGTTCGTTTATTTCAAGCATGAGGAGAGCGGGATCGGGCCAAAGCTCGCCAAGAAGACGATGGAATTGCTTGCGTGATGCTCGAAGGCTAGCGCCCGATCAGGATAAAAATTCCTGCAACCAGCGCCAGCACGCCGGTAATAATGCCGATGCCAAGTCCGGTGAGTGTGAGGATTCCTATTGCGATAAGATAAATCGCCAGCAGCAGCATTCCGATGTTTTTTGTAATGTTCATGCCGAGATTATCGGCAGTTCCGCGTTGGTTTTACAATCCTGGAAACGCTCGATGAGCCAGTATTCCGGCCGGCGAAATCTTGGATCGCCAACAACGGGCCCCAAAATGAATTGCAGGAGTTGCTATCTGCCGCCCACGCGAACTACAACCGCCGAGATATCCTTCGCATCCACAAACGCATCGAAGAATTCGGCGCCGGCCAGATTCGAAAGATGCACGATGTTGTCGGTAACTTGCGCCACTTTGCCTCCGAGCTTTTCTCCAGATCGAAGGTGCAACTCCACACCTTTGCCGACGCTGCCTTGAAGGAGGCTAAGCACGGTCGCGTTCGCTTGCAGGGCGGCTTTTTCCTGAGCGACCAAGCTTGAGCAGGTCATCGCCGCAATAATGAACCCAAGAAGAGAGTAACGTTTCATAGTGAAGCCGTTCTGCTCGAGTTCCAACCGATTTGCGAGCAAATAATGCTGATTTTGAATTGGCAGACGAAGCGCCTGCCCTACAATTGTGCGTGGGCTCGATCGCGGAAAACCTCGCATGCGTGCGCAAAGAAATTGCGCACGCCGCGGCGAAAGCTGGCCGCGCCGTTGATGAAATCGAACTGGTCGCGATTACGAAGACGCATCCGGCGGAGAAAGTGCGCGAGGCGATTGAGGCTGGGCAGAATTTGTTTGGCGAAAGTCGCGCGCAGGAGGCGCGCGCTAAGATTCCGGAACTGCCGTCAAAGGTGCGTTGGCATTTCGTCGGGCATTTACAAAAGAACAAAATCCGGCACGCGCTTCCGCTGTTCGAACTTTTTCACGGTGTGGATTCTCTTGCATTGGCGCAAGAGATGAACCGGATCGCGGCAGATGAAGGAATGCATCCGCGCGTTTTGCTTGAGGTAAATGTGGCAGGCGAGGGGAGTAAGTTCGGGTTCGCGCCCGATAAGTTGCGCGAACAAATGGAAGAGTTGCTTGTGCTGCAACGATTGTCCATCCTGGGGCTGATGACCATCCCGCCGCTGGTCGACAAGGCAGAAGCGTCCCGAAAATACTTTGTCCAGTTACGCGAGCTGCGCGATCGCCTGCAAACGGAATTTCACGTTGACCTTCCGCAACTTTCGATGGGCATGACGCAAGACTTTCCGGTTGCCGTTGAGGAAGGCGCGACGCTGGTGCGCGTCGGCACCGCGATCTTTGGTGAACGATCAAAGCCACGGAAAGACTAGCCACAGGTGGACACGGATTTTCACAGATTTTGAATTCCTGAATTCTGATCTGTATCTGTGTTTCATCTGTGTAAATCTGTGGCGAAATAATTGTCGAAATGCGCCTGGAGCCAACAAACATCCAGCAAATCGGAGACGAGCTTGCGATTGCCTGGAACGATGGCACCGAATCGTTTTTCAAACTCGAAATGTTGCGTCGCGCGTGTCCGTGCGCGGCGTGCGGCGGCGAACCGGATGTGCTCGGCAATGTCTCGCGGCCACATGTGACTTACACCGATAAAAGTTTTCAGCTCGTGGGCTTCGATCTGGTGGGCGGTTACGCGGTGCAGCCGCGTTGGGCGGATGGACACAGCTCGGGCATTTATAGCTTTGCTTACCTCCGACGGTTGGCACAGGCTGCCGACTAAAAGACTGGCGACAAGCTTGGAATTAATCCATGAGTTTGCTGACGAAGATCGCGGTGGTGTTGTTCTGCCTTTCATTGTGCGGAGCGGCCACTTTCATTGCTTCGAGCCACCACAACGAAGGTGAGGCTCGAAAAACAAACGTGACTCCAGTGAAAAATCGCGAAACGATTCGGCGCGGCTGGATTGTAGCGGCGCATCTATGACCGCCGACAAATTGGACCGGCGCTCGTCCCGAGTAGTCGGGACTACAGACCGGGAATCGTTACGCGCAGCAACTTTGTTTGCGCGGCGCGTGGTTTGAGTTGTCGATCCTGCAACTGAGCTGGTGCCAGGAAAAATTCTCCCGGCGTAAGATCGACATTGGCGCACGTCAATTTCCCACTCAAACAGCAAACGATTGCAAATTGCCCAATTGCCGCCACCTCGCGCACATTATCGAGATTCCATTTTTGGATTTCAAATAATGCGTGCCTCAAGAGTAATTCGCGTTGTGGCTTGAGCATTTTTGGTCGCACATCATCGAAATCAATGCACCGGAGCGCTTGCTCGACATGCAACTGTCGCGACTTGCCCTTGTCATCTACACGGTTCCAATCGAACACGCGATACGTGGTGTCGCTATTCTGTTGGATTTCGATTAAGAGATTGCCCGCGCCCACGGCGTGAAGACGCCCAGCCGGAAGAAATGCCGCGTCGCCTGGATTCACACTAATTTTGTGAACGTAATCGGCAGCAGTTCCCTCGCGCAGAGCTTTTGCGAATTGTCCGCGCGCAATTGGTTCGCGGAAGCCGAGCAAAAGTTCGGCGGCTGGTTCGGCGGCTGCAACGTACCAGAATTCAGTTTTTGGCTCGCCGCCTAGTTCTGCTGCGACTCGTTCGGGCGGATGAACTTGCAACGAAAGCTTCTCACGCGCGTCGAGAAGGTTGATGAGCAGAGGAAATCGGGGAGTGCCCGGAACCTCGCCGAAGATCAATGATCGATCGTCAGCCCACAGCTCATGCAGAGTCTTGCCTTTTAGGGGTCCGGATGCGACGACGCTTTGTGCTTCGGGACGATCCACAATTTCCCAAGACTCGCCAATGCGTTTGGACGTTGGCAGCCTCTTGCCGAACAGTTCCGCCAGCTTTCGCCCGCCCCAGATTCGTTCCATGAAGATTGGATCAAAGGTGAGGGGACCACTGATTTCTGATTTCGGATTTCGGGATTCGGATTTCAGATTTGTAAATTTGTAGGGCGTTTCTGTGAAACGCCATTTATTTTGGCGTCTGACAAAGACGCCCTACAAGACGAATGCGAGTTTTCCTGAAATATTGGCTGCCGTTGCTGATTTGGCTCGGGGTAATTTTTGTCGACTCGACAGATCTGATGTCTGCCGAGCACACGTCGCGATTTATTGTTCCGATCTTGCTTTGGTTGAAACCGGACATGGCGCCGGAGACGATCCGGTCCATCCTCTTCGTCATTCGCAAATGCGCGCATGTGAGCGAATACGCGATTCTGGCTCTTCTCCTGTGGCGGGCACTTCGCAGCGGTTCAACGCTGCGCTTGAAAACGTCGATGTTGTTTGGCGCAGTTCTGCTCGGTTGTGCCGTTATTGCGGCGAGCGACGAATTTCATCAATCATTTGTTACATCGCGTACGTCCTCAGTTCGCGACGTTCTCCTGGATATTGCGGGAGCACTCATCGGGCTCTTGTTTTGCGTGAGTTTCGCGCAGCGCCACTCTAAAAAGAACCGCGGCACTACCCAGAGGCAGTTCTTTGATGCACAATCATGACTTCACAGATGGCCATTTGCTCGACGGTAAAAAACGTGGCGAGTAATTTTTCGTCAGCATGCTGGCCAATCGCGAGACGCCGGTCAGTCGCGCGTGCGGTGATGATAGCAGCCTTTTTAGGAGTGGCGGGTATTGTGCAAGTGGCCGCCCAAACCGCGACCGACACGGAGCCGGGTCAGACGTCAAGTGCTCCGGTCATCACCGCGAATCCCGAGCACGTGGCAGTCACTGGCGGTAGTGGCAGCTCTGAGATTCAGTGGAACACGGGAAACGGATCGATGGGTTTTGTTTTCGTAACGGGACCCGACCAAAAACCGGTTCTCTTTGTTTCGGGTGCAAAGGGAAACCAACTGGTTCCGTGGATTCGGTCGGCCAGATATGTCTTCGAGCTTTATGGCGATGAGAACAGGCAGACCTTATTGGCGACCGTAACCGTTACTGGAAACGTTAAGAGCGGGGCTACCCCGCAAGCCACACTATGGCGAGACAGAGCCCGTTGGCTGCTCATTGTCGTGCTTATAGCTATTGTTTACGTCGCAGTTTACCTCAGCTCGACGGAAAGGTTGCGCACGACGTTTCCGACTGAGCCAACGACTTCGCCTCGCCCACTGCATGTTACACGAAACCTTCTGCTCGGCATAACGGCGTTCGTTTGTCTCGACGGCGTCATTTTTCATAGCGGATTGTACGTGTCGATCCTGGCTCCGGATTCCTATGCTGGACGATTGGAGATTCTCACCCGAGCCGAGAAGCAGCGTCCGGCGTCGGGTCTGAAGGAAGTGCTGGTTCTGGGAGATTCGAGAATGGCGGAGGGATTCTCTACCGCGGTGGCTGATGAGCTTGAGTCGGCCGCCGGGTTCAAGTTCATAAATCTCACTGAACCGGCCTCCACTGTTAACAGTTGGTATTACATGCTTCGGGAGGTCGATCCGACATCACGACGCTACTGGGCGATCGTCGTTCCTTACGCTATTGGCTATGAGCCAAGTACCGTCGATCCTCTAAGAATTTCCATGGCGGCTCCGCTCCTCCGTTATGGAGACTGCTTCAATTTTGCCTCGGCTTTTCAGCGATGGTCTGGCCGATCCAGAGCATTTACAGCATGCATACTGCGCGGTTCAGCATATCAAAGCGATGTTACCGATCTTCTCGAACATCCCATTGCGCGTATAAGAAGCGTTCAACAAGAGGCTCAGAGAATGCAATCGCGTGCTGCCTATAAAGGCAAGGACTACGATCTTGTGGGCACGTCTTATGATCCAACTACCGGACAGGTAACGTTCGCGCCAAAATTAACTGAAGCTCAGAGACAAGCCGTTCGTAAGAGCCTGATACAGCCGTCTCAATCGGACACGGAATACTCCCTCAAACTGCAACGCGAATGGATCCCGCGAATCCTGAATCGTTATTCGAATAGTTCCACCGCAATTGTGCTTACGCCCGTGCCTCGGGGCCCGTTTGCAGAGCTTCCCGGGTTTTCCAAGGCATATCATTCTATTCTGCCAAGCGGCGTAATTCAGAGAACGACTTTTTCCTTGCCGGAACAAACGTTCGATTTTCTTGAGAAACCCGAATATTACTTCGACGCATTCCATCTTAACTCGAAAGGCCGGCAACGATTCACAGAAACGCTGGTGTTGGAGCTAGTTGAGCGGCTTCGATCGGCTGATTCGAAACCGGACTTCAATCCCGGGTCTCAAATAGCGGCGAACCGACTGCCCTGATGTTATTCAATAGCTTTCAGTACTGGATCTTCTTTTTGATCGTGGCTGTGCTGTTCTACAGCATCCCGTTTCGCGCAGGGAAAGTACTGCTGCTGTGTGCAAGCTACGTTTTTTACATGTGGTGGGACCCACGGTTCATCGTGCTCATTTTGACCTCAACGGTAGTTGACTACTTTCTTGGGATTTGGCTGGAGGTCACGAGCGGTCGCCGTAAAAAGCTTTTGCTTGCCGTTAGC
>Ga0066710_100006960_pt1 | contig 10698 bp, 8 predicted proteins | sample GraSoiAngelo_159_FD_79666 | JGI IMG/M metagenome (GOLD analysis project Ga0066710, IMG submission 79666) | Grasslands soil microbial communities from the Angelo Coastal Reserve, California, USA - 14_1009_16_40cm | ecosystem: Environmental > Terrestrial > Soil > Grasslands | place: USA...
CATCAAGGCGGAGCAGCCGAAATACGACCGGTTCGAGATTCGGGGCTCGACAAACCTGAAGGACGTGGTCCACGGTGCGGACGTGATCGTGACGGTGACCCCCGCCCGGGCTCCCCTCGTCATGGACGAATGGGTCGCCGAGGGCGCCCACATCGCGGCGCTCGGCGCGGACAAGCGGGGCGACCAGGAGCTCGACCCGCGGATTCTCGCACGCGCCCGAATCTTCGTCGATGACCTCCGCCAGTGCCGCACGGACGGTGAAATCAACGTCCCCCTGGCCACCGGGCTCCTGACCGAGCGGGACCTCGCGGGGGAAATCGGCGAGGTCATTGTGGGCCGGAAGCGCGGGCGGACGTCGACATCCGAGATCACCGTCTTCGACTCGACGGGCATCGCCCTGCAGGACTCAGCGACCGTGCCGCTTGAGTACGAACGGGCCCGCGCGGCCGGGGTCGGCATCGAAAAGAAGATGATCTCGACGTGATTCGGGGAGCGCGCCCCCGCCGGGCGCGGTCCGTCCCGGCTCGGGTCGGCCAGGGATCGCGGCGGACGAGCCCCCCGCGTCACAGGGGCAGTACGAACTCGCGCCCGGGTCGGGGGCGGGCGACGGAGGATTGCTATGGCCGGTAACCCTGCCGTCGGGCGGGCGGCGGTGTCCGCCGCCGTCAACCCGGATCGCCTCTGGCAGCGTCACCTGGCGATTGCCCGGATCGGGGCCACCGGGCGCGGCGGCGTCAATCGCCAAGCGCTCACGCCCGGCGACGCCGCGGCCCGCCGGCAGGTGCTCGCCTGGGCCGCCGCCCGGGGCTTCGCCGCGAGCGTTGACGCGATCGGGGACCTGTTTGTCCGCCGGCCAGGGACCGATCCGGCCGCCGCCCCCGTCGTCTCCGGATCGCACCTCGATACCCAGCCGACCGGGGGAAACTTCGACGGGATCTTCGGCGTCCTCGCGGCCCTCGAGGTACTCGAGGCCGCCGAAGAGGGGCATATTGCGACCGCCCGCCCGCTCGAGCTCGTCATCTGGACCAACGAAGAGGGCGCCCGCTTTCAGCCGACGACGATGGGATCCGCCGTGTTTGCCGGGGCGCTGCCTCTCGACACCGCGCTCGACACCGCCGACGGGCAAGGCGTGACGGTGAGGGCGGCGCTGGCCGAGACCCTGGCCGCCACGCCGGTGGCGAGCCGCCGGCCGTTCGGGTTTCCCATCGCCGCCTACGTCGAAGCCCACATCGAGCAGGGGCCGATCCTTGAGGCCACCGGCATGACGATCGGCGTCGTCACAGGGATCCAGGGGCTCCGATGGTTCCGCGTCGAGGTGACGGGGGAGGAGGCGCACGCGGGGACGATGCCGCTCGCGCGGCGTCGGGACGCCCTGGTCGCCGCCATCGAGATGGTGCACGGGCTCCGGGAACTGACGGCGGATCCCACCGATACGGTTCGCTTCACCGTCGGTCGCTTCGAGGTCCAGCCCAACTCCCCGAACACGGTGCCCGGCCGGGTCCTCTTCACGGTCGACCTCCGGCACCCGGATCGGCAGGTGCTGGCCCGCCTCGGCGATCGCGTGGAGGCCGTCTGCCGGGCGCAGGCGCGCGGCTGCGCGGTCGAAGTGGTCGAGACATTGTCCTCGCCGCCGACGGCCTTCAGCGGGGTGGTGATGGATCTCATCCGTGCCGCCGCCGACCGCCACGCGATGCCGCATGCTGACATCGTGTCGGGCGCCACGCACGACGCCAAACACCTCGCTGGGCTGTGTCCGACGGGCATGATTTTCGTGCCGTGCGAGCGGGGCGTCAGCCACAACGAGACGGAGCGTGCCGCGCCCGCCGACTTGGCCGCGGGAGCCCGCGTCCTCGCCGACGTCCTGGTCGAGCTCGCCAACCGGTGAGCGAAGCCCCGGCCAGCCGTCAGGCGGCCGTCCGGCCCCGGGAGCAGGGCTCGAGGCCGAAGGCCGGTCGGGCGGCCGGGGCCACCTCGGGGCGGCGGGAGGCGCACGCAGGGTGTGCGGATCGGGCACGGCTCGGGCCCGCGCGTGGAGGCGAGTCCCCGATCCAGATCGGAGGCGCGAAGGCCGTCTCCGGCATCTGATCGCGTATCGGCGATTCGCGTTCCGAATTCTGATCAGGCGGCCGTGCAGGTGACGCCGCGAGGGGGGCGCGTCGGGGCCACGGGCAGAGGTGCTCGAGCTGCTGGCTGACGCCGAGGATCAGCGCCTCCTGACTCTCGGCGGCGACCAGTTGAATCCCCAGGGGTGTTCCGTCCGAGTAGCGCCCGGCCGGCACGCACGCCGCCGGAAACCCGGCAAGGTTCCACGGCGAAGCGAAGGGCGCGTAGTTCGCGTTGGCCCAGAGATTGACGAGCCAGGAGCGGCGGCTCCAGGGCCCGGCTCCGATCGGGAGCGTCGCCAGCGCGGGCGTCACGAGAAGGTCATAGCGCGAGAAGAAATCGCCGACGATCCGGCGCCAATTCTCCCGGTCCCTCGCGTCGACTCGGCCCGGGCGCCGTGCGAGCTGGCCGGTGCGCACGTGTGTTCGCGTCCGCCGCTCCAGCCTCCGGCAATCTAGCCCAGCCGCATCTTCGGCGACGCCCGCGAACCATCGGGCCAGGATCGCGAGCGCGTAACGGGTGGGGTATAGAGGGTCGGCGCGGGATAGGTGATGCCCGGCTCGCTGAAGACTCGCACCGATGTCAGTCACGGCGTTCTTGACAGCTCCGTCAACCTTGACCCCGACGAGGGGTCACGTCGTGGAGAGTGCGACTCGGAGCCGCCGTGGCTCGACCGGCGTCGCCAGATCACGACGACCAGCCAGGACTGAGAGCATGAGGGCGGTGTCGCCGACGGTCGTCGCGAGCGGTCCATTCTCGCTCATCCCGAACCAGCCGTTTGCGCCAACGCCCGACGGAACGACACCGGAGCCGGGTTTGATCCCGATAAGGCCGCAGCACGCTGCGGGAATCCGGATCGAGCCGAGCGCGTCGTTCCCGAGCGCTACGGGAAGCATGGCCGCGGCGACGGCCGCGGCACTGCCGCCCGAGGAGCCGCCTGCCGTCCGGCGAAGGTTCCAGGGATTCCGGGTGATCCCGAAGGCGCTGTCCGTAGTGCCCCACGCGCACAGCTCGGGGACCCGGGTCTTGCCCAGGATGATGGCACCAGCCGCGCGCAGCCGTCGAACCACCTCGTGGTCCGTCTCGCAGGGGCCCGTGGGCGTCGCGCTCGATCCGTTCCGCATCGGCTCGCCCGCGACCGGCACGTTGTCTTTGACGGCGACGGGAACACCCGCGAAGGGGAGCTCCGCGAGGTCCCCGCGCGCGGCAAGCGATTCGGCCTCGGCCAAGGCGCGCGTGGCCTGAACGACTTGAAACGCGCCGACGCGATCATCGAACGCGGCCACACGCTCGAGGTGCGCCTGGACGATGTCGACCGGTGACACCCGCCGGCTACGGACGAGACCGGCCAGCGCGACGGCCGTCTGCCCGATCAGATCCGACTGCGCCATAGTCGGCGCTCCTCCCCGTGGGTCGAGGCTCTGGAATAGAAGCGCGAGGCTCAAACGAATCCCGCCCGGCGCCGTTGCCCGGCGACCCCCAAGCGAGCCCCTCGGTCAGCGGTTCGTGGAGGGGCCCGGTGACCTGGCGGCGTCGACGGCGCGGGCGAGCGCCTCGCTCGTCATCGGGAGGTCTGTCAGGCGTCGACCGATCGCGTCGGCGATCGCGTTGGCGATCGCCGCGGGCGCGGCGACCACGGGTGGCTCGCCGACACCCTTGGCGCCGAACGGCCCGTGCTCGGTCGGCACCTCGAGGATGACCGTCTCAACCTCGGGTGGCGCGTCGGTGATCGAGGGGAGCGCGTAGTCCATGAGCGTCGCCGACCGGAGCTGGCCGTGCGCGTCGTACGCCATGCCCTCGAGGAGCGCCCAGCCGACGCCCTGGGCGACGGCGCCGTGGATCTGAGCGGCGATCCCCGCCGGGTTGATGGCGCGGCCGACGTCCTGCACGACGACCTGGCGTACGACGCGCACGCGGCCGGTGTCGGCGTCTACCTCTACCTCCGCGAGGTGGGCGGCGAATGCGGGCGAGCGCGCCGTCGTGGCGCTTGCGCCGCGGCCGAAGACCGGCTCGTACTTGGCGCCGAACTCCATCGAGCTCTTCGCGATCTGCGCGAGGGTCACGCCGCGGTCGGGCATCCCGCGTACGCGGACGCTTCGGCCGATGATCTCGAGGTCGTCGGCGGCCGCCTCGAGCCGGTCGGCGGCGATCGCCAGGATCTGGCGTCGCGCATCGCGCGCGGCGCGCTCGACGGCCAGCCCCACGGTGTAGGTGATCTTGCTTCCGCCGCTCGAGCCCGCGAAGGGCGCCGACTCCGTGTCGGCGCACACGACCGTCACGTCGTCGAGGGGAAGTCCGGCGGCCTCCGCCGCGATCTGCGCCATGCCGGTTGCGGCGCCGCTCATATCGACCATGCCGAGGACGACCGTGAGCGTGCCGTCGCGGTCGAGACGGCAGACCGCGCTCGCCGGCTCGATCCCGCCCAGCCAGCCCCCGACGGCGACGCCGATCCCACGACGGACGCCATCGCGTGACGAGCCCGGCCGCGGGCCCTTCAGACGCTCGCGCTCGGTCCGTAGGCGCTCGAGACACTGGACGAGGCCGATCTTCGGCCACGGCCGCCCCGTCGGCAGCAGGTCGCCCTCGCGGGAGGCGTTCAACAGGCGCAGGTCAAGCGGGTCGATGCCGAGCGCGAGCGCCAGCTCGTCCATCAGCGACTCGAGCGCGAACGTCGCCTGCACGGCGCCGGGCGCCCGGTACGCACCGACGCCCGGCTTGTGCGTGAGCACCTCGAAGCCGCGGATGCGGAGGTTCGGCACCGTGTAGTAGCCGCCGAGCAAGAGTGCCGCGATGCCGACGGGTGCGCCCGCGTAGGCCCCGGCGTCGAAGACGATTCGCGCGTCGAGCGCGGTGAGCCGGCCGTCGCGCCCGGCGCCCACCCTGAGCTCGAAGACACTCTGGGGTGCGGGTGTCGTCGTCAGGAATTCCTCGGTGCGCGACAGCACGATGGAGACGGGGCGTCGGGTCGCGAGCGCGAGGGCGGCCGCCAACGGCTCGAGCAGAACGAACTTGGCCCCAAAGCCGCCGCCGAGCGGCGTCGCGACGACGCGGACGCGGTGCTCGGGCAGGCCGACCGCTTCGGCGACCTGCGAGCGGGTGTGGAAGAGCGTCTGCGTGCTCGTCCACACCAGGAGGGCGCCAACCGGATCGACGCTCGCCACCGCGGCGCGCGGCTCGAGGTAGCCCTGGTGGAGCATCGAGGTCCGGTACGTCCGCTCGACCACCACCGCGGCCTCGGCCAAGCCGCGCTCGACATCGCCGCGCGTGAACTCGGTCGTGCTCGCCACGTTCGGCGCCGCGGGTCCCGCGACGGCCTGGCCGGCGACGACGGCGCCGTGCGCCGCGAGCGCCTCGTCGCTCGCGCCGCCCGCGCCGGGCTCGCGCACTCTTGGCGCGTCGGGCCTCATCGCGGCGAGCGGGTCGACGGCGGCCGGCAACGCCTCGTACTCGACCGTGACGAGCTGGGCGGCATCCTCGGCCTGCGCTTCCGTCTCGGCGACGACGGCCGCCACGGGATGGCCGACGAAGACGACGCGGCCGATCGCCAGCGGGCAGCGCCCGCGGTCCATCGGGTCGGGCTTCACGAGCGGGAGGTCTTGGCCGGTGAAGACGCCGACGACGCCGGGCTGGGTCGCCGCGGCACGGCCGTCGATCCTGACGATGCGGGCGTGAGCGTGGGGGCTGAGGACCAGGCGCGCGTGGAGCATGCCGGGCAGACGAAGGTCGCCGGCGTAGCGCGTCGCCCCCGTCGCCTTCTCGCGGCCGTCGAGTCGCCGCACAGACTGGCCGATCGCCGACACGCTGGTCACTCGGGTGATTCTACTCTATTGCGCCGGGCTCCAGTCTCGGCGGCCGTCGCCTGCCTCCTCGAGAGGCAGGGGTTCTGATCTCGCCCGTCTCAGGGAGCGTCGCCCCCGACCCGACGGGATGGGGACAGATCGGCCGCCGCGGACGATTCTCCAGATTGCGCTGCGCGTTGCCGCGCACGCACGCGATGGTAAGATCGATGGAGTGTTCACGCCGTACCAGAGAGCCGCACGGAAACGGAGGCTGCTCGATGCGGCAGCTCGTCTGGAGCAGTGGCACGCCGACGCTGAGGTCGGGGTGGCGTACGCCTTGACCGCGACCCTCCAGGCGACCCTCGGGTATCACTTCACGTACTTCTTTCAGCTCGAGAAGAGTCATGAGGACAACAACCGATTCGAGCTGATCGATAACGGCGGTCAGGTCGGCCTGAGGGCCGGTTTTGACCGCCGCACCACTCTTCCGGATGCTGGGCGCCAGGGAACAACTGGGCGCGGGACCGCGAGGGTTCCGAGACGCGCAGCTCCTCGCGGCTCGGTCCACGGCTCCAGAGAAGGTCTGGAGCGGTGGAGCCCCCGGCTGTTCAGCGAGGGGAGGTGCCGCGGAGTGTCCTGGGCCCCTCCCGGCGGTCGGCGGGCTCTTCGGTCCGCTCGTTGGATCACGGGACGGCGGAAGCCGGAGAATCTGGCACCGGCGCCTGCTCTGGCCGTCACGGTGTCGGCGGACGTGCTCCGCCGACGGGGAGCGCGCAAGCGTCGGCCGGGCAACATGAGACCGGCCTGAGCGAGGGGCGGGAACGCAGTGGACCCACCTCGCCCCCCGGATGTCGCCCCGGGTCTCGGCGGTCGTGACGCTGCTACGCCCTGGCGCGACCCGCACCCGCACGAGCCGCCTCGCCCCGGCACTCTGCGGTTGCCTTCCGAGGAGGGTGACGTCGGCTGGCACGGTCTCTCACGCGTCGCCGACCACGTGTACGTGGGCGGGCAACTCGGGGGCGCCCGCGCCGCGGACGACGATTGGGTCGCTCGTGACGCCGCCTTCCTGAAGGGCCTCGGCATCCAGGCGGTCCTGGACATGCGGGAGGAGGGACGGGGCGAGGGCCCGGCGCTCGCCAGAGAGGGCATGACCTATGAGCGCCCGCTGGTGCGGGATCATTACGCACCGACCCTGGCCCAGCTCGACGAGGCGGTGCGATTCATCCGCTCGTTTGCCGACCACGGCCTGGACGTGTACGTGCACTGCCACGTGGGCCAAGGTCGGAGCCCCACGGCCGTGATGGCATATCTCATTGCCCAGGGCCGGTCATTGGGGGAGGCGCTGGCGCAGCTCGAGACCGCGCGCAATATCTATGTGCGCTGGAATCACGCCGACCTCGACGCTCTGAGGCAATATGCCGCCCACGTCGGCCATCCGGAGCTCGGCACGTCCGACGCCGACCTTCCCCCGCATCCGACGATCGCATCCGCATAAAGGCGAAATCCGCGCGGGGGCGGCGCGGAACTGCCCGGAAGCGGTGCGTCCCGGCGGCCCGGATGGCGAAGAGAGGAGGCAGACCGGGTGATCGGTGGGGGGGCTTGCAGGGGCGCTCCAGCCCCGGCGGGCTCCTCCGCTCGCGTGCGCGGCCTGCTGCAGGCGGCGCCGCGGGAACGAGGCGAGGGTGTCCTGCCCTGCCCGAACCACCTTTTCGATTTTGACGGTCGAGGGTGCCGGGGCATAATCAGTCGACTCCGGTCTCGGCGTCGCCCCCGGGACGACGCTTCTCGGGGAAGACGCCCACGACGCTCAGGAGGGCGACCGGCCTCGACCACTGCCTGCCCGTTCGCGCACGGCGAGCCGCCGGGAACGGTCCGTCGCGGGGATCCCCAGTGGAGGATCTCCCCCGACGCCGTAGCCCCGGGGCTCGGCCGGTGTCCCCAGATAGCAACCACATGACGCGACATCCCCGCGTGTGTGTCGCAGGGGCCGGTGCGGTGGGCGGGCTGATCGCGGCCAAGCTGGCGCAAGCCGGGTACCCGGTCGACGTCCTGGCGCGCGGGGAACACCTGCGTGCGATCGAAGCCAACGGGCTCGCGCTGATCGACGGCGAAACGCGCGCGACGGTGCGCGTGCGGACGGCGAGCGACCCGACCGCGCTCGGGCCCCAGGACGTGGTCTTCATCGCGTTCAAAGCGCCGTCGCTGGTCCGCTCGGCGGGCGCGCTGACGCCGCTGCTCGGGCTGGACACGGTGCTCGTCCCCGCGATGAACGGCGTGCCCTGGTGGTTCTTCCACCGCTTCGGCGGCGGGCTCGCGGGCACGCGGCTCTCGTCGGTCGACCCGGGCGGGACGATCTCGAAGTCGCTGTCGGCGGAGCGGGTCATCGGCAGCGTGGTCCATCTGTCGTCGTCGATCGCGGCCCCGGGAGTCATCCGCCGGGGCTCCGGGAACCTCCTGATCGTCGGCGAGCCCTCCGGAGAGCGAAGCGGAAGACTGGCGCGCGTCATCGAGATGCTGGAGCACGGGGGCTTCACCGTGAAACCGACCCCCGAGATTCAGCGTGAGGTATGGCTCAAGCTGTGGGGCAACATGAACATGAATCCGATCAGCGCGCTGACCGGCTCAACTGCCGACGTCGTCCTCGACGATCCGCTGACGGCCCAGCTCGTGCTGAACATGATGGAGGAGGCCGCCGCCATCGGGAGGGCGCTCGGGATCGAGATGAGCATGACTGCCGCGGACCGGATCGCGGTCACTCGAGAGCTCGGGGCCTTCAAGACCTCTATGCTGCAGGACCTGGAGAGCGGGAGGCCGCTCGAGATCGACGCGATTCTCGGCGCGCCCTGCGAAATGGGCGACCGCCTCGGGATCCCGATGCCCTTCAGCAAGGTCGTGCTCGGGCTCGCGCGGCAACGGGCGAGGAGTCTCGGACTCTACGCGTGCGAAGGGGGCGGGCCGACCGGCGGGCCGCCCGCCACCTGATACCGTCGCCGGCGCCAGTCCCGTCGCCGCGCTCGCCCGCAAGACTGTCCGCTGTCGGCGAAAATGAGCGACACGTCCGAGAGTTGCTGCCCACGACGAAATGGATGGTCACCGGGTGCTCCAGAGACGACCGAGCGATGACGGCCTGAGGCCGACGACCTTCGCTCCGGGAGATTACGGCCGGGTGGTCCGGCCCGACGGAAGCGAGATGTGGTGGGTTCGGACGCCGAAACGCGGCTGGGTGCACTTGGACCGGCGCCGCGTCACAAGAAACGACGACGGCACAATCACCGTATCGCCGTTGCCGTGATCGGGCCGGAGGGCGCCGAGGGGTGGCAGTTCTGCCCAGGGTTCCAAGCCCCGCGCGGCGGGCGGGGGAATGTCCCCGACGAGCGAGCGGCTGGCCCTGATCCGTTCCTGAGTCCGAGCCGGATGGCAAGGACAGCAGGCAAGGACAGCGGCATTGACGAGGCAGTGATCAGACGCTAGACTCGCGTCGCCTCGCGTCGTGGGGGTCGGACTGACCTCCGGCACGGGGCACAGCAGCGTCGCCGGTGTAGCGGAGGAAGGTATGGGGGCTGCACGTGGGTTGGGCAGGATGCGCCGGACGCGCGCCGGCGCGACGGTGGGCGCGATCGTCCTCGGTGTCCTGCTGAGCGACTCGTCGCTGCGCGCGAGCGTTGGGCCCGCCGTATGGCCCCCCCCGCCCGTCGATTCGGAACGCGAGTCGCTCGCGTCTGTGGCACGGCCCGTGACCGATCTGACCCGGCCCACGACGAGCCGTCCCCAACCCGCTCGGAAGCCGGCCGAGCGCCGCGGCTCGCCGAAGAACGAGATCATTACGCTGCAGGCCGAGAGCCTCTCGGGGCAGGCGATGCAGGTCACGGTGGATTACGCGTACGCGGGCGACCAGGGGACCGAGGACGTCTTCCTTCACGCGGCTGCCCTTCAGCACTACTCCCAGGTCGAGGGATTGCGAAACCGAGTGCCCGGAACCGGCTTTCCGGGGGAGGCGGTGGAGGTCGGGAGCGGCCGTATCACGCTGACCATCGCCAGAGTCGTTGAAGGCGACGCCTCGACCAGCACGAGCGTTCGCGTCTGCCTCGTCAGCCTCCCGAAGCACTCCGCGTTCCTCTGCCGGAACTTCGCGCACATCAAGGACTGGGACTGAAGGTCCCGGCGCAAGCTTCGGAGGTACCGAGATGGCTGTCCGAGCGCTGTTGCACTACGCTCTAGAGGTCCCGGATCAGACCGTCGGGGAGGGCTTCTACCGGGCGTTTGGCCTGACGGAGACGCCGGTTCGAGACGATGCTGTACACCTGCGCCCGGCCTCGCTGGCGCGCGACTCCGTCCTGCTCTACGCGGGCCCCCGTAAGCGGCTGCACCACATCGCCTTCGGCGCGCCCGCCGACGAGTTCGAGGCGACCTGGGAGGCGATCCAGCGGGCGAGGGTCGAGGAGGTCGATCCGCCGAAGGGCGCGCCGGACGGCGGCCTCTGGATCCGCGACCCCGACGGCAACGCGCTCAACATCCGGCCGGAGGCGCGACCCGTGCCACCGGCCGACCCTCCCCTCAAGCTCAACAGCCCCGGCCACGTCGGTCGGGTCGCCGAGCGCGGTTATCCGGAGGCGGGGGCGTCCGTGCGGCCGCGACGGCTCGGCCACGTGCTCCTGTTCACTCCGGACGTGAATCGGCAGCTGGACTTCTACAGGCGCGTCCTCGGCATGCGGTTTTCTGATCGCGCCCGGTCCGTCATCGCGTTTCTCAGGTGCACGACCGACCACCACAACCTGGCGCTGCTCGCCTCGCCGGGGCCCGGGTTTCACCACGGCTC
>Ga0066710_100006961_pt1 | contig 10698 bp, 14 predicted proteins | sample GraSoiAngelo_159_FD_79666 | JGI IMG/M metagenome (GOLD analysis project Ga0066710, IMG submission 79666) | Grasslands soil microbial communities from the Angelo Coastal Reserve, California, USA - 14_1009_16_40cm | ecosystem: Environmental > Terrestrial > Soil > Grasslands | place: USA...
CACACTGAGAAGCGAAACAACTACGCGAGAGACGACCGAGCGGACATAGTTTTTTGGACACATCGCAAGACACGCCATTATCACAAGAAAGCAGGTACCGCTTCAATGCTCCCACTCCGAACCACAAGAAACCGTGACGGACGGATGGTATATCGAACTCGACTCTCAAGTTTCGTGCGACCGGAAGTTGAGTAGGGGGAAACGAGCCCACGGCTATGTGGTCGCAGGGAAACAGCCAGCCGAAAAGGCCGAATTTGTCGATATCGGCGAATCAGAAACAGGATTCGCTGTGCAGCTGGTCATGGTTTCGAAAAGCACGTACACGCTGCCGGACGGAACCAATAAGCAGACAGATTCAAAGAGTGAAACGCTAGTCACACAGCTTGAGCTAGGGTCGCTCGATCCCGGGATCTTCGAAATTCCTCCGGGATTCAAGCATGTGCAACACATCTAGCGAAACCCAAGAGCGTCGGCATCCTCCAGTCAAACGATAGACTCCTGGGAACGCTTCAAAGCGAAGGTGGCTAGCCTTTTTAACCTTTAATTAGACTTGCCTGAGCAACAGCGGGCAGGGTAGAACATTGAGGTTGCTCCCGGGTGGCTATCGTTGGCCGGTTTTGAAGTGATAACCGTTGGCCGCTTTTGAAGTGATCACTGAGGTCTAAGGGGCCATTGAAGTCAAAAGGCTATTGAGCTGATCAACAAGTAAATCGGCAGGTTCGTCCCCACGGTCCTTGGCTCGAAGAAGTTCAAAGAGATCATTTAGAGTTAATACGAGTAGCACTTTTCCTGATTCCCGAAGGGCCGCCACAACGGCCCTCTTTGCACCGGAATCCGATCCGTTTCTAGCGATCACAATCGCTACCGGTCGAAGTGCGCTAGGGTAGAGGTACTTTTCAGTTAGGTAGATTTGATTTTGGGGGATTTCATCTCCATAATTTTTAAATTCAAAAACCACATATCTGCATCTGAAGTCCTGAGCAAGGCTAGACCAAAAACCATTCGGTTTAGGAATAATTCTTGCAATTAAATCCATATACTGAAATCCTTCCTCGATTCTTCGTTGAACCTGGATCTGTCCGAGATCGTTGCGAAAGAGATATTTCACTGCCTCATAACACAATTCTTCGAAGCGTTTCGCGTCTTCTCTCCCTGCCTTAGTCTTCAAAAATTGCTCTATCAGTTCTTCGCCCGACAATTTCGGGGGTGGTCGCGAGACTAAGAATTCGTGCATTTGGGCGCGAAGACTAGCCTGCAGCTCCACAACCCCACTCGTTAGGCTAGATTGGGCCTCCTGAAGCAACTCCGCCAATTCCGTGGCAAGTTTAGGATCTGAGGCTGCTCGTTTACCGAGATCAAGCACACCCCAAACCTCATCAATACCGATGGTCTTCATCAGCTTGATTTCCGTTTCGCTGAAAACAAGATTCGCTATGAATAGGCTCTTCACTCTGAGTGCGTTCTTGTATTCCAGTAGTCGACGAGCTGCATTTCGGAGAACTTCTGGGTCTACAAGAAGTGATCGATAGAGCTTAACTTCGACGACAACATCCGTCTCCATTCCAGGTTTGGAAATTAAAAAATCCGCTCGCGATCCGGTGCCGGTTTCGTATTGAGAGGAAACCTGGTACCCACCGGTTTTCAGAATTCTTTCGCAAAGTTGCTCAAAGCGCTTCCCAAAACCCTGCGTGTTGTTAAGATTTGTCGTCACGGCAATGAAATGACGTGCTGGAGTTTAATTTCCAACAAATGTGAAAACACCTTATCTGCGTGCGTCAGCGACTCGCTTACCAATCTGCAAATATCTAGATCCAAGATCCAGGCAACTGATCGTACAATAGAAGGCGCACTGTTCTATGAAGAGGGATCGGGTAAATTTGATCTGATTCCAGCGAAGTAGCGTTCGGTACATCAAGTTTTCAGTTATCGACCTGCTTTGAAGCACAAGAGATAAAAGAGACGGTTTCGTCCTTTTCTTGATAAAGGGACTCAGAACCTCTTTGGCCAAGCGTGTGACGCCACACACGATCGGCGCGCTTGGTTATCTCATCCTCGGTGCCCAGAAAAAGTGTCTGATATCGCTATCGACGTGCTCCATAGTGTCGGGGAGTGTAGCGCCCGTGCGCAAGTCCTTTACATGCAAACCGGTTATCGGTCACTACTCATTGGAGCAGCTTCTCTTCTCACTGCACATCGTGGACCGGCTCGCGTTTCTTGACTCAACGCTCACCAAGAGGCGCGCGTTCATGGATCAGCTCGCGGAACGTGTCTTCGAGACTCTGGCTCTACGTCTGGCTGGTACCGTGGATCCCTTCCCAACCCCTCCCGGTCGGGCTTACTGGGTCCGTAGAACTTTTGCGGATCACTCCAGCCCACCAGGAGGCAAGCATTGATTACCCTACAGGGTCAGCTCCGCTACGGATGGCTCGGCAAAGCCAAGCCCGAGCGCGAACCCGCCAGTTTCGTCCTTTTTGTTCCAGGCAAGCGTGGCCTAAAGGTTGTAGCTCAAGATGGAAGTCCAGCCGCCCCAGATGTAGACTTCAGTCGTGCCGGATGCGTCAGCAAGATGTCGCTCGGATGGCGCTGCGATATTCTGCCGGTTCCACAGCGACATTTGCAGTTCAGCCATGCCCTCCCGGTCGGAACACCGGTGAATCAGGCAGCGTAGGCGCGAAAGAGCAGCTACCATGCAAAGTCCTAACGAGTACCCACCAGCGGCAACTCAATAAAACTCTCCTGCCCGGGCGCATGGAATACGCGCTGTGTGGCCTTGCGATAGTTTTCGGGCTTCGCCCAGAAGATCGATGGAACGAAGCTCTGCGGATTGCGATCGTAGAGCGGGAACCAGCTCGACTGCACCTGCACCATGATTCGGTGGCCTGGTAGAAAAACGTGGTTGGCGGTAGGAAGCGCAAAACGATAAAGCAGAGGCTTGTCCGCAGCAATGGCTTTGGGCGTCTCGAAGCTCTCGCGATAGCGCCCCCGGAAAATATCGGCTGAGACCACTAGCTGATAGCCGCCCATCTCTTCGTCTCCCGCGACCTCGTCGGGGTACACATCAATCAGTTTGACCACCCAGTCCGAGTCCGTTCCGCTCGTGGAGGCAATGAGATTTGCAATCGGCTGGCCGCTGATCTTCACGGGCGAACTCAGAACATCCGAAGTGAACGCGAGAACGTCGGTGCGGCCGGAGGCTTCGCGCTGGTCATCGACCAGCCACCTCGGCCAGGTGTAGCGGCCGGTATATCCAACGGGCTGGCTTGGGCGAGACCGGTATGGAACCGGCTTAGCTGGATCAGAGACATACTCGTCATAAACCGCATCGCCCCGCTTCGGAGCGTTGAAGCCCAGCTTGAGGTTGCCGATCAGATAAAGTGAAGTCGGCTTCGGAGAGCAACCGCTCTCGCATCCTGCCGGCCAGGTTTGGAGGCGGCGCCAGGTGTTCGTCCCGGTTTCGAATGCGCTGACAGGAGCGACGTCTGATTTGGGGGCGTCGTCCTTGAGGTAGTGGTCCAGAAACGGGCGCAGGATGTTCTGCCGAAAGTATAGGCCCGTATCGCTGTTGAATTTCAGGGCACCGAGCGTGCTGGCGTCTTCAATCTCTTGCCCATGGTGCCAAGGGCCTAGAACGAGAAAGACCTTGTCATTGTTTACGTCCTTGGGTTTGATCGCCTTGTAAACCGCGGGCGCTCCGTAGATATCTTCCTGGTCCCAGAGGCTGTCCACCAGCATGACCGGGACTTTCAGCGGTTCGTTGGCCAGGATTTTATCCACCGCCTGATCGCGCCAAAATGCGTCGTAGCTTGGATGGTCGAGAATTTTCTTCCAGAAACCCACTTGCTCGAGCCCATGCCACCGGCCCAGTTCTCCCGCCGATCCCGCTTCCATGTACAGGTCGTAATCGTCAAAGTGCGTCGTCCACCACTTCTCGTCGTTCTTCCGCGTACCTTCCTGTTCATAAATGTATGGCAGATTCTGTTGTCGGAAGGCGCCGTAATGGAACCAGTCGTCTCCCATCCAGCCATCGACCATTGGGTTCATGGGAACCGAAACCTTGAGCGCAGGATGCGGATTGATCAGCGCCATCAGAGGCAGAAAACCGTCATACGAAATACCCAGAATTCCGACTTTGCCATTCGTTTCCGGAATGTTCTTGATCAGCCAATCAATCGAATCGTACGTATCCGTGCCCTCATCCACGGGAGTGGGATTCTCCGGGAGTCCATGCGGCGCGCGGTTCATTACATAATCGCCCTCCGAGCCGTACTTGCCACGAATGTCCTGCACCACGCGAATATAACCGCCTTCAACGATCACGTCCGTGGCATTGTCGTAACCGTACAGAATCGGGCCGAGATGAGAACTCGCAGCGTGTCCTGTTAGTCTATTGGCGTCATACGGAGTACGCGTCAGCAGGATCGGGGCATTCTTCGCGCTTTTTGGAACAATGATGACCGTGTGCAGCTTCACGCCATCGCGCATGGGGATCATGGCTTCGCGCCGAACATACTCCCAGCTATCAGTCTTGGCCAGAAAGTGATCGGGAGTTTCGCTGGATAGGTTGGGATACTGCGGTGCCGTCTGCGCGAGACATGACGCCGCAAACAATGCGGCCAGCGCCAGAAGATGTGCTCTCGATCTGCTTAGTCTGTTCATGGGTATCCTTGCCGGGAAGATCGGTGTCACGAGAATTGAGAATTATAGATGAAGAGGGAATATTCGGAGACCACCGCTTAGTGATCTCCCGTCAGTACGGTAGTGTACGTGTTCGCCGGATCGAAGGTGATTGCCGAATACACGCCCTCGGCCCAGACCACCGCTCCACTAAGGAATACGTCTATCTTGGTTCGCAGTTGCTGGCGACGCTCGATGCGAGTGGCAATCCGACTTACCGCCATCCCGATCATCTTTCAGCGCGGCTTTACAGCAACAGCAGCGGCACAGTGATTGGCACGCAGGGGCACCTGCCGGTGTTTACCAGAAAATTCCTATGCAACTCTCTTTTGCCGCGCCTTAGCTGCGATTGAGATAGTCCTCTTTGCTGGCGAATTAGTTTTCGCTCGCCACTTCTCCCAACGTGCTTGCTGTGCCTTGGCGACTCGTCTTCGTGCCGCAGCTGATATGGTTCGGGTCCGGCGCATGCATTCTGTGCGGTGCCAAGCAAACCTTGCAGTGTAGAGATCGCATCTTCCAGCTTTCGAACTTGCAATTGCGCCTGCCCGCGTTCTTCACGAAGCTGGTAAAGAACACCATTTAGATTTGTCATAGTCCCCTCCATGTAACTGCTGCACGCTTCTATAACCTCTAGCTGCTTACGGACTTACTCACTTCCCTACTGCTGTGGAAACAATCTTCTCCCAGCCCATGCCGGCACTAAAAATTACTCCAATTTGCAATAGTAGTGGCTTGTCTCTGTTGAAGCACGCCTTGTCGTACACCACTGGAAAAACAAGTAGCGACGCGATGGCGATGAAAATCAGATATGGCAGATCGATGCGAAAACTGGACGCAACACCAGCTCTAAATAGATCCAGGAAACGACTCGCCATGATCGAAAGCACGAGCACGCCGTAGGTGACAATCTGCCATTTCACAGAGAGCTTTTGGTTGGTGTCCAGAGACCGAGAACGGGTCTCGGAAGACGAAGCTTTGGGTTTCGGATCGCGAAATGTGGCTGGCTGTCTAAGGTCGAAATAACGCTGTATGCTCATGAACCCTCCATCCTGCCATCGGTACTGCGATCCGCAGTAACACTCATGTTTCTTCGCTTTAATGCTTGCATTGGGAGCCGCACTCTCGCCCGAAAGCTGGCCGAAAGCCGGTTCTAATGGCTTCACATTCGCTCATGTACTTCCCTTCCTCCGTCTTTCCGTACCAGCGTGATCCCGGGCAGTGATAGGTTTTGCTCGACGAAATCGCCCAAACCGTAATCTCTTTATCGTCATTACTGGCCATGAATTGACCAGAGGAAGCGATTGGAGCTGAGCAAATAGCAATAATCACGATGACACCGGTCGAATGCACTACCAACCGAATCAGCAATCTTACGCATTGACAAAACATGGTCTCACCGATCCGCTTTAGGGGATGTATACACCATAACCGGATGGCCGTGGAAGGGTGCGCGGGTTTCCGGACCTGTGCGTGAATAGCCAAGATTCTGTATCGGTCGACACCGACCTTGCACAGGTGCATGAGCCTGATCTGAAATGGACCGGCCACCGAGTGGGACGCGGAGTCAAAGGCTCATTCTCGATGGCGAAATTGTGGCTCTCGATGAGATGGGCCAGGCGAATTTTCAGGAGCTACAGAACGCCTGGGTGAATAGAACGATCAGGGCGAGAGTGATGCGGTTCATGACTCCTTCTTTCTTGCTACAGCGTAGGCGCTGGGTGAAGCAGCACCCGTCGAAGACGTAGATAATAAACTGTGGACGTGCTGGCGCGATGAATGCTGAGACAGACATCATGTAATTGCCTATTTGCAGATCAGCAATGCGATGCTGAGCTTCACATTGAGGCGCCCTTTACAGGAGATCTTTTTTCCGATTGTTGATTCGAATTCCAGATCAGGGAATGCCGACAATCTTCAATTCACCAGCAGATTAGTGGATTTCCGTTTGGCGGACGGGCGGCGAGGTGCTCCGTTTTCGCCATTGAGCTTGCGCTGCAATTCTCTTGAGAATTCGACGAGCTTGTCAGGATTGCCCTCCTTAGCAGCTTGCAGTGCGACACGCTGCCAAGCTCTTACCGGGTCGAACTCTCGATCGACTATGACAGGCGATATTCTTGGACAAAGGCTGGAATGATTCATCGGTGAATTCATTTATGTTTTCAACATTTGTTGCGACTTGGCTATGGCACTATCGTGGTCCACGGTTTCGCGTATTTTCCCTCAACGGGAAAAGTTGCATATTACGACCGCGTAGAATTCGGTCTCATTTGATCTGAAGTTGCGGCGGATCAGCTCTCCGGGAGCAAAAATGTGTCCCAATGGTGACCATTCTTCAGCGGCTTCAATGAATTCCTGCTCGGTCCTGCCACGCGTGCTGAACCTCACCGTGCTTGCTGAGTGGCAGCGCCTTTAAGGTTGGACACGGATATATTCTCGGTTTACCTGTTGCGGCTTACGTGACGTGGCAAGGAAGGATGCTGGAAACGATGGAATCGTCCCAGCCATTTCTACAAGCCTTTCGCGCGAATACATTGCGGGACGAGATTGATACACAAATGGAGATGGCGCTTAGTGTCCTCAAGGCAATGTGAAGAGAACACCCTGCACGTTCCGACCTGGGTAGACGTTTCACTGCCGGTCGGATCGAAGACATTGCTCATTGCCCACAAGAGCCGGACCACTGCCACCGAACGCCTACCCCTCAATTGCCACTGGCCCATAGACATATCAGAATTGACTCATACTCAAGACCCGCAGAGAATGCGATAGTGCACCGGAAGAGCGTCGGAGATTCTTCCGGTTGACCTAAACGAAAAATGGCACTCTCAAGTGAACTTCTCGAATTTCTACGGAGATTAGAACGGTTAGCAAATCGCCAACCAAATACACCAATCCAAGAGCACACTCCCTCAGAATACGAACTCGCGATTGACACTCAGACTGAGAAGTTTCTTGAGACCAAACAAAAGCTGGTTTATTTCATTGTCACCGCAAGCATAGCTCCCTTAGCGTTTAGCCTGAGCTTTTCCGCAGACAAGGTTAAAGCTATTACAGAATCATGGTTTCTGATTTTTGCAGGGTTGTTAGGCGCGCTGAGCGGGCTTCTGTCGGCGGGTAGCGCCCTTTTCGCCATTCACTGTGATCTCCATTCTTATCGTAGACACATTGCCACTCGATATGCTCGAAAGAGTTGGAGTGAGCTATCGGAACAAGAGCAAGCAGAGTGGAACAAAGTAAATGCTTTAGGGGCAGACTCCCTTCGTTTGTCCTTATTTATGCTTTTTATTGAGATTGCTCTGCTTGCAGGTTTTTTGGTAGGAGTGCTCTTGATCCAAAATAGAGAACCACAGCCGCTTTTTGAGTTTCACTACCTAAGAACAAGAGTAGGAGGAAGTTCTATGCATCACTACGGCGAGGATTTCACAACTGCACTCGTTGACGAAACAACAAGACAATTCACCATTATTCTTCGAAATCACGTGAGTGGTGCCGAGTTGAAGTTATCAGGCCCGCTTGATGGAGTATTTGAGGACAAGAGCAAAAGTATGGATCAGGTACGGGCGGATGATCTTGGCAGAAATTTGGCCCATTTCTTGCGCGGTGCGCTTTTGTAACTGAACTCATCCCGGCTAGAATCGGCCGTATCGAACCGGAGCTTTTGTCATAGGTTTGTTTTCTCGGTGCCGCAACAGGTCGGATGTTACGCCGGCGCTGGCGGTGGCGAAGGAGGTTCGCATCCGTCGATTGCGGGATGCAAATACCAGCGGTTTTCCGGAAGCTGCTGCGCCGCCTTGGTTCGCGCTCCGGCAGCTTGTTTCAGTTGTTCACACCAGCGATTAATGAAATCGGTGGCGATGCTCCGAAATGCCGGATCGTCCAGATTGCCCTGCACACACGCTTGCGCCGCCGAAGGACGATCAGGATCGCCGACTGCTCCCTCAATCTTCTGCAGATACTTGACAGGATGAATTTCGTGCCAGCCTTCGCAATGTCCCGCATCATAGACTAGGTCGCCAGAAACAACGATACAATCACCGTCCTCCACGCTACCGGAATTCGGATCGACTGCCGAATCGGCGGGGGACCCGTCACCCCCGGCCGCCCATCCTAAACCGAAAGAAATGAGCATGATTAACAATAAAGCCAGAAGTGCACACAGAAGTCCCCAAAGCCCATCCCCGCACGCAAAGTACGCTCCAACAGCGGCGGCAGCGGCTAATGGGGCGAACCCTTCCCCATACGAACATATGTAGTGCAGTCTTGAGCCTTCAAATTCGCAGTGAAGCGACCATTTTCCTCCTGCCCCCTCCTTTATTGCGGTTCCAATGTCGCCGGTAAATCTTGACAGGTAGTCGGATGGAACGTCCACATAGCCCTGGTATGAGAGATCCACGAATCGCTGGCGGAGAAGATGATAGCCTTGAAGACCGTCATTTCGGACGCTGTCCCTGGTGTCTGTTGAGACGTGGGGCGTCAGCAAAAGGTTTAAGGAGTAGTCGTTATCGATTGCATCAAAACCGCTCTTGGCGGATGCCGGTTCTTGAAAAACAATTTTGCCCACTGCGCACTGGTCATGCTCGATGCACAACAGTCGATGGTTATGAAAACGATCGCACAATCCATCGAAAAATCCGTAGGTGAATCCGAAGGCTGCGCCAAATACAACGGCCCCTGGTCCAAAAATGCCAGATAGCAATGCGCCTAGTCCCGAACCGATCAGTGCGCCCACCAATGCATGCCCCAATGCATACCACAGGTCGGGCAAGAGTCCGCACATGCCGTCGTAACTATCAGTGCAGTGGGTATACTGCTGATAAGGCATCTGGCCTACCTTTCAACGTAAAGAGTGACACCCCCGTACAGCGTATTGCCATCAAACGCATTAAGATTGAACACCTGCTGTCCTCGAAATTCTTCTGGCGCAGCGATATTTATGGTTACCACGTGTTCTTGTCTGGGAGACAGCGTCAATTTCTGAGGTGAGATTTCAACCCGCCATGTTGAAGGAATAGCAAAATTTCGACGCGCATTGTGGGCTAGCGCCCCAGTCAACGAAGCTTGTTTCTCCAGTCCTGTCATCTCCGGCGTTTTGGCTGTCGACTCGGATTCACAAGGACGACGAGGTGGAATCCCATATGTGTCAGCTTCCAGGACTAAGTCGCGAGGACGATCGGTCGCGTTTCGTACCGGAAAGCGAAATTGCGCACGAGCGGAATTCAGGGGTCGCACAAGTATGTTCTCCTGCCCCAAGTTATTGTTGGGATTGGCATCATCCGTCCAAATCAATTGGACCAAGAGACAATAGTGCCCCGACGCCGCCGGGGTGTGCCAAATGATACTTGCGAATGCGGGATGGCCAGGCGCTCCTCGCACGGGCAAGTCAACTGTCTTCCGGCCGATAGGTATTCGAGCGGTTCCGATGCCAAAATCCAGGTAAGAAAAATCGACCGGCATTCCTACGGCTGGTGCTTCGGTTGAACCGTTCCAGATCCGCGCAACGATTTCGTAATCGCTATCAGGTTCGATCTCAGACGAGGAAACGGGCACTCCGTTGCGCCGAAGCTCGATATCGGGATTGTCCCAGGTGACTGCGAGCCCAAGTGCCATTAAGTAATACTGAGAATAGATTAGTGGATCAGGCCTCTTGTAGATCTGAGGTGGGATTACTTGGCAACGTACGGTGTGGAAGTGTCTCTCCCGCAGATCGGCGAGATAACGGTATCGGGCGCACAGTTGGCGAATGAGCCGTATCAGTACAAATATCCACGTGAAAACGATTCCAAGAAAGAGTTTGGGAATTCTTTTGAACAGGCCAACCAAGAATTTGAAGAATGTGGCCACAGAACAGAGGATCCTATTGTTAAAATACTCGCACTTACCAGGTTCTTATTGATTCTGGCAGGTCACACCAAGTAACAATCGAATCGCTGGAAAACCTCTCACTGCAACAACCCATAGAGTCTGCGCCCCAAAAACACAGTCGTCAACAAGAAAACCGAGAGAAAACCGAGAGAAAACCGAGAG
>Ga0066710_100006962_pt1 | contig 10698 bp, 9 predicted proteins | sample GraSoiAngelo_159_FD_79666 | JGI IMG/M metagenome (GOLD analysis project Ga0066710, IMG submission 79666) | Grasslands soil microbial communities from the Angelo Coastal Reserve, California, USA - 14_1009_16_40cm | ecosystem: Environmental > Terrestrial > Soil > Grasslands | place: USA...
CGAAAGCGCTCCTGGTCGATAGGTCACATAACCCATGGCGCGAAGCGGACAGGAGAGCGGCGTACGGGAAATCCGTCTGCGCCGTTCGATGAGGCGGGGGCTGGAGACGGGCTCATCCGGGCACCGCGCCAGTCCTCGACCCTACGAGTAGCGCGTGCTGGCCCGTGAGTCCTGTCCACGTCGTCCGCTGAGGTAGTCCAGCGCCTCGGCGCTCATCCAGGCCGGGGCGCTGGTGCGCGTCGTAACGGTCGGCTAGACTCTCCGGCAGCCTTCTCCCACGGAGGTGCCCATGCGGCTGATCGGGCTCGCGATCGTTCTCACCGTCAGTTTCATTCTTGCGCCGCTCGCTGCCGCGCAGCAGCCAACGAAGCTCCCGCGGATCGGGTACATCGTTCTCTCGCCCACGAGCGAGACGCCCTCGCCAGAGCGCGCAGCCTTCCTCACCGGTCTTCGCGAGTTGGGCTGGATCGAGGGCAAGACGATCGCCATCGAATACCGCTCCGCGAAATGGAATGTCGAGCTACTCGAGGACCTCGCCGAGGATCTGGTGCGCATGAAGGTCGACGTCATCGTCACGGCTGGAGGCGGCGCGCCGCTACGGGCGGCGAAGCAGGCGACGAGCACAATCCCCATCGTCATGGCGAGAAGCGTCGATCCTGTCGCCGAGGGGCTCGTCGCCACCCTGGCGCGGCCGGGCGGCAACGTGACGGGAGTGTCGTTCATGATCCCCGAGCTGGGCTCGAAGCGGCTTGAGCTTCTGAAGGAAATCGCTCCTCGAGTCACCCGCCTGGCCGTCCTCTGGAACCCGGCCACTGGCGGTAGCGATCTGGAACTGCGGGCGACGCGGGCCGCGGCCAGTAAGCTGGGCGTTGCGCTTAAGCTCATGGAGGTGCGGAACGCCGACGACCTGGTGCGCGTGTTCGCAGCGCTCGAAAAAGAGCGCCCCGACGCCCTCACGATGTTCTTCGATGAGTTGACCACCGGGTACCGGGAACTCGTCGGAGACTTTGCAAAGAAGCACAGGTTGCCGACCGTCTTCGGGGCCAAGGAGTTCGCGGAGGCCGGTGGTCTCATGTCCTACGCGCCGAACGTCCCCGAGGCCTTCCGCCGCGCCGCCTCCTACGTCGACAAGATCCTTAAAGGCGCGAAGCCAGGCGACCTCCCGATCGAGCAGCCGACGAAGTTCGAGTTCGTGATCAACCTGAAGACCGCGAAGGCGCTCGGTCTCACAATTCCGCAATCATTGCTGGTCCGAGCGGACGAGGTGATTCAGTAGTCTCGCGCGACAGCGCTGGCCTCGGTGATTGCTGGACAGACAAGCGCTTCCCGACAATTGCAGAAGTTGAGGGCGAAATCTGAAACATCCTGTGCCTCCCGCGCGGGTGCGCCTTCGGACCGAGCACCGAAGCTGCTGGATGGTAGCGAAGACCGACCTCAGCCCTGAAGGCGTAGTTACGGTGCCCGGGCGCTCGTGATTGGACCTGCGCCCATTCCGGGTCCCGCTCGTACCGATTCCGGATATAGCAACGCCGGTTACGCGGCAAGCGTCAGCCCCTCGAAGGCGATCTCGAACAGACTAGCCTCACTACCAAATCCCGTTGGGGCCACCATGTTGGTTTCGTTGATGTTTGATGGCTGCATGTTCGAGTCGCGTCGCTTGAGGCAGGCCCTGCCTCGGAGCCCCGGCGCTGTCCGTGGCCCCCCGGCCGCCACGTGCCGCTCTTGACATGGCCTGCCCCGAACGCGCACCATCGGCCCACGCTGGCCGGAGCCGGCTTCATCCGCCAGCTCCCCTGGGGCCGGGAACGGGCTTTATGTCGACTACGCTCGTACACGCGACGGTGGTCTGGGAGGTCTCATCGATCAACACGACGAGTCCGGTCCAGACCGCGACCAAGATCGACAATCAGTCCGCCTCGTCGACGCCGCTCGGTGCGAGCATCACCACGAGCGCGACCGGCGAGTTCGTGGTCGCGACTACCGTCGTCGCCAACAGTGTCACCGGCATTCACGCCGGTAATGCGTTCACCAATGATCGCTTTACCAACGGCAACGGCTTTGCGCACCTGACCAGCAACACCGCGTCAGCAGGAACGTATCAGGCGCAATGGGATCAGAGCTCCTCCGGTGCGTACTGTTCATCGTCGGCGGCGTTCTACGCTGCACCGTGAGCGTGCTCGGCGGCTCGAGAAAGTGATCGGTAGGCGCGACTGCGGTTGCTCCCGCTTGATCGGTCCCAAGCGAGGGCGATATCTGGTGCAAGGGGCGTTCCTCGGCTCATGATCTACATCGGCGACCAAAATGACCCCTCAACAATCATCAAGGATGCGCAGGAGTTTTTTGATCACTGGTTCCCTCAATCAGACGAGGACCACAAGATGGAGATCAAGGGCTTCTTTGATGCCGGAGCGCCCGAATTCTGGAAGTGGGGTGAGCTTGCAGGAAGCCTTGCTCAGGTCCATGACCTCGTAGCTCCGCTCGATGCTGAAAAGGCAGGGCGCTACCTTCAGCGCCTCGGTGTGATCGCCAACGCGCTCCTCGACAATCGCGATGACGTGCGCGGCTCCCCGATCGATCCCTTCCGCGGTCGTGTGATGGTTGCATGGGGCAGCATCACCACTGATCGCGATTGCCAATGGAATACGGATCCGGTCACTGCCGGGCTCTTCGTCTACGCGATGACCGCCTTTGCCCGCCGTGTTGTCGAGCATCCGGCGCGTTACGCCCAGTACTCGGCGGACGCGATCCGCTTCATCACGGCAGCACTCGAGACGTACGAGTCGTTTCGGTCAGAGCTCCACCTGAGCGATGACGACAAAGAAGCCTATTACATCTCGCCACCGAAATATGCGGGCCTCCGGTGCGCCGGCGAATGCTACGACCGTCAGCCCGAGAGCAAGCGAGACGACCTCCGAGATAGCTGCGACGATTACCGCGATGGCGCCGGCAAACCGATCGCGTTCAATGAAAACCTCTCGATGATGAAGGCACTGGCTGATGCGGCCGTAGCCGCCGACAGTGCCATGTACCGCAACTCTGATCACGCGACGCCTGAGCGCCTGCGGGTGGCGACCGAAGAGATCCCGCTCGTGATCGCGAAGAACGTCGCTTTCTTCATCAATCATTTACGCGCCAAGACTCTCTCTGACGACACTCCATATTTCGAGTGGAGTCACCAGGTGACGGGGCACCGCCCACAGGATCTGGATCATGCCGGGTTCGAGCTGGATTGCCTCCCCCCCATCCTGGAGGACCAGGTTCGGCTCGACGCGCTCCTTGCACGGTCGGGTCGGCCCGAGCGCATCCCTCTCAGTCCGGCAGTCTGCAAGGGCCTCGCGAATACATTTCTCCGCAAGGTCTGGCACAGCAACAATACGCTCAGTGACCGGGTAGACGGAGTTGGAACCAATGAAGACGCGGGCGGGGCCGGCTGGATCCCATTGGCGCAGTTCGATCCTTGGGTGTGGACCCGTGCCCGCGACACGACCTTCAAAGACCCCGATCGGCGACTGCGTGCTGCGACTCACGCGGAGCTACTCCGTTATAGGGAGTACAATTTGATGAAACATCTCACAGAATATGGCGGACAAAACTGGCTCATCACACCCGCGAGTCTCGCAGTTGGAGAAACGAAGCCACAGAGCATTCATGACCAGAAATGGCTCCTCTTCCTTTCTGGTGTAGTCATTGCGGATCTCAAGGGTGACGGACAGGAGTGGGATCATCAAACCGTGGCGTTTTCCCCGGACATGGCCGGGCCGGATGATCCGAGCGCAACCTCGGGCCCCTTGAATTGGGCGATCCGTCAGTATTCGATCCCTCGGCCGCCAGGTGCCGCCGGTACACAGTATCTTGTTCGGTTTCAAGTCGAGGGGTGGTCGCCGTGCGTGTCGCTCGGCGCGATCTTCAACAAGGGTCAGTCAAACAATTCCGGGTTCGCGGTCGATACGTGGCGCCCAAGCCACTTCGGAACTGGCAAGAACATCCTGACGGACGCTCAAGTGAACAACTTGTTTTCCGGCATCACGGCCGACGTTGCGGTGCGCGACGTCGACGCGTGGTTGTACCGTTTGAGCTACAACATCAGTCTTCTGGGCAAGATTGTTTTCGTGGCACCCGCCTTCTGAGCGGAGGTAACGTTTCATTGCCAGCGACTTGAGTTGTCAACGCGGGCGGGGCGATCGACATGACCTACATCGGAGATGCAAACGACGTCACGACGATCCGAAACGATGCAATGGAGTTCTTTGGCTTGTACTTCGCTGCGTCCGACGAGGATGAGGGCAAGCGCATCGACGCGGCGTTCGTGGAGTCGTTCGCCGGAAGGCAGGCGCCGCCATGGTGGGACGACGGGCGACGGGCCTCGGCGCTCGTTCATGTGTATGACCTCATCGCCCCGCTGGATGCGGAGCTCGCAGCGGTCTACCTCCGGCGGCTCGGACGGATGGCAAGCAAGTACCTCGAGAACCGGGACGACGTCCACGGTGCCCCGCCCGACGCGTTTCGCGGTCGAGTCATGCCGTCGTGGGGCGCGAAGTCCGACAGCCACGACGACAAGTGGAACACGGACGTCGTCCTGACCGGACTCCTCGCCTACCCGATGGCCGCGTTCGCACGACGCGTCGCAGACCGTCCCGCGCGCTACCCCGCCCTTCACGATCAAGCGATCGGGCTCATCACGGCCACGATCCAGACGTACGAGGCGTATCGGGACGAGTGTCACCTCGTCGAATCAGACCCGCACGCCTATTACCTCTTCCCGCACGCGTACGCCGATCTGAAGTGCACCAACGGGGTTTCCGGGTGCGAGGGGTTTCGCGAGCGCGCTGACAAGCCAATTCCGTACAACACGAACCTCTCGATGATGAAGGCGCTCGCCGAGCTGGCGCTCGCCGCCGACAGCGCCCTCTATCGGAGCTCCGGCGCCGCAACGCCGGACCAGCTGCGCATGGCAACCGAAGAGGCGCCGCTTCTCATTGCGAAGAACGTGGCGTTCTTCGTCGATCACCTGCGCCCGAAGACGCTCTCCGACGGCACTCCTTATGTCGAATGGGACTATCAGGTCGTAAAGGAGGGGATCGAGAACCTGGCGCATGGCGGGCTCGATCTGGGTTGCCTGGCGGTGATCCTCGAGGATCAAATCCGGCTCGATGCGCTGCTCGCGCGGGCCGGGCGGACGGAGCGGATTCGCCTCAGCCCCGCGCTCGGCGCTCGCTTCGCGAACACGTTCCTCCGCAAGGTGTGGAAGAGCAACGAGCTGAGCGAAAACGTCGACGGCAGCGGCGAGAGGAGCACGGACTACAACCAGGGGACCACCGGCTGGGTGTGGCTGGCGCAGTTCGACCCGTGGGTCTGGACGCGCTGCCGCGACACCACCTTCGTCAAGCCGTCGCTGGTCCATGACAATCACGCCGCGCTGCTTCGCTACCGAAAGTTCAACGCCATGAAACACCTGAGCGATTTTGCGGGCCAGAACTGGCTGATCACGCCGGCCCCGACGGCCGTCGGACAGACACCCCCGACCAACATCCTCGACCAGAAGTGGCTGCTGGTCCTGTCGGGCGTCGTCATCGCGGATCTCAAGGGCGACTCGAGAGCCCAGTGGGACCACCAGGTCGTAACGTTCAGCCCGGACATGGCGGGACCCGACGACCCGAGCGCGACGTCGGGGCCGTTGAACTGGGCGATCGGACACTATTCGATCCCAAGGCCAGCCGGTTCGCCTGGAGCGCAGTACCTGGTTCGATTCTCCGTCGAGAGCTGGGCGCCCTTCGTTTCCCTGAGCGCGATCTTCAATCAGGGTCAGTCGATCAACTCGGGCTTCGCGGTGGACGCGTGGCGCCCCGAGCACTTCGCAAGTGGAACAAACGTCGTGACGGGCCAGCCCGTGAATAACCTCTTCAACGGCGTCAACGTCGATCTGGCGGTGCGTGACACCGACGCCTGGCTATACCGGATCGGTTACAACATCACGCTGCTCGGCAAGATTGTCTTCGTGGCGCCGAGCTTCTGAAGTCACGTGGAGAGCAGCAGGAAGGTGTCGGACGTCGGCGCGAAGGAGAATGCGGCGGCTCGGCGCTGATCCGCGCTTCAGTCGAGACAGCGAGGTCGCACAGCGGCGGGCGCGGCGCGTGAGCTGAGGTGTGAGCAGGGCTCGGGAGTGACGACGACCAAGGTGCGGGTGCGAGGCGTGTTCTGGCGGGATAGCCGGAAGGGGACGCAGGTCCACCCGCAGACCAGGGCGCGAGGCGACTGGTACATCCGCTACACCGATCAGCACGGCCGGCTCCACAAGGAGCGGGTGGGACCCCGAGCACTCGCGATCGAGCTCTATCGGAAGCGGAAGACGGAGATCCGCGAGGGACGGTTCTTCCCAAAGCCGATGCCGAAGCGCGTGGTCCTGTTCGACGAGATCGCGGAGGATTTCCTCGCCTACAGCCGGGAGCACAAGCGATCGGCCCAGAACGACGAGGCCCGGATGCGGCGGCTCCTCGCCACGTTCAGGGGACGCTCCATCGCGGATATCAGCGTCCACGACATCGAGCGGCTACGTGGGGAGCTTAGCCGGGATCTATCGGCGGCCAGCGCGAACCGCCACCTGGCGCTCCTCAAAGTGACGTTCAACCGCGCGATGAAGGCCGAGCCCGCCAAGGCCGAGCGCAATCCGCTCCGCGGGGTGAAGCTCCTCAAGGAGAACAACGCGCGGGTCCGGGTCCTTACGGACACAGAGGAGGAACGGCTCCTGGCTGCGCTTCCTCTTTGCTACCGTCCGCTCGTGATCGTCGCACTGCACACGGGCATGCGGCGTGGCGAGCTGGCCAACCTCCGGTGGCAGGACGTGGACTTCCACACGCGCACCCTCGTCGTCCAGCAGAGCAAGTCGGGGGAAGGCCGCCGAGTGCCGATGAACCGGGTCGTGGTCGCGACGCTCCGGGCGCTCCGCAGGGAACGTCAGGCATTCGGCGGGCTGGTGTTCACGTCACCGGAAGGGCGATTCCTCCATAACTTCGGCCGAGCGTGGGGGAAGGCCGTGAGCGCGGCTGAGATCACCGACCTCCGCTTTCACGACCTGCGGCACACCGCGGCGAGTCGCCTGGTCATGGCGGGCGTCGACCTCTACACGGTGAAGGAGATCCTCGGTCACAAGACGCTGGTGATGACACAGCGATACTCGCACCTGAGCCCGGAGCATCAGCGGCAAGCGGTCGAGCGACTCGTGCCTGCGGAGCCCGTGCACGCGAGCGCTACTGACCCCGTTACTGCCCCGGCGGCATCGGCGACTGGCGGCGCGGGCGAGGTAACTACCGAAAAGAAATGGTGGACAGGGGGAGAATTGAACTCCCGACACCAGGATTGCCAGTCCGGGTGCATACAAGCCGGTAGGGCTCTCATTAGGAAGAAATGGTCCGCCTCGGCCGAAGTTTGGGCTGTCGCGGCGTGCCACTCTCGAGTAGCAAAGCTACGTAGCGGGCGAGAGAGAGCCATCCGGGGGTCGATCGCCACCGGACCACTCTCCCGCTCTCCGGTGCCACCGGCGGGGGATGGACGCATCCGTATAAGATAAGTTGATCGCGTCCAAGGATGTTGTCAGGACATTGCCGGTCAGTCACCGCCGCGGATCGAGGACGTCGTTCAGCGGCAGGCTCCAACCGCCATGCCAGTGGTCCGTGCGTGATACGGTGACCACACGAATTGGCGCCAGTAGCTCTCCGCCAACTCCACCCAGGTCCGCAGGCCCGCTTCGGAGTGCAGGAACTGTCGCGCGCTCACGAGGAGCCAGCTCTGGACCGCCTGGCTGTCGCGGCAGCCGTCGCAGAGCCCGGACGTGCAGCAGAACTGGATGGTCCGCAGGTCAGCGCCGTAGACATTGAACAGCGGCAGCGTCGGATTCCCGTTCGTGCGCCGGACCACGTGGTCGGGATGGTCCCAGCTGACGCTCGGGCATACGTCGTAGCCGAATCGCCCGAACTCCGTCTCGCCTGTGACGAGCGCGCGCAAATAGTATGGGTGGGCAATCACGGCATCTGGATAGGCGGCCGCCACGCTGAGTAGCTCATCCAGCAACCGCCGGTCCTGTGAATGCCGGAGCGGCGCGTCCGTGCCGTACTCGCTGTAGAGGTTGAACGTGACCCGATTGCCGTTGTCGCGAATCCGTCGCACTGTATCTTCGACGTGCTCCACTGCGCTGCCGGCGACGGCATAGTTGAAGATCGCCCGGGGATCATCACGGTAGTTTCGAAGGGCGGTCTCGAAGAGACCGCTGAACGCTCGCCCAGCCGGGCTGATTGCGCGCAGTCGATCGTCGAGACTGCCACCCCCGAAGAGCGTGATGCCGATGCTGACCTGCTCGAAGCCTTCGCGCGGTAAGGGTCGGAGCCCGTTCGTCGAGATCGTCACGTAATCCATGCGCTCGACAAACGCCATGACGCGATCGGGGACGAGGGTCGGCTCACCCCCGATCAGCAATGCTGCGTTGATGTGGCGGGCGCGCTCGCGTTCGATGAAGTTCCGGAGCGTTGCCACGTCGGTTTCGTCCGTCTGCGCCAGGTCGATGGCGGCGGGCGCATGAAACTCGATCCACAGACGTACGCGACATGGGAACCGGGAGATCTGCAACCGACGTTGCCGGAGATATCGACTCCCACACTTGTCCTTCGTGGAGGGGATAGCATCGTCACATCAGCCGAAGGAATGACTGCGCTCGCCGACGGACTGCCCAACCGGCAGGTCCGCGAGATCAAGGGCGGCAGCCACATGCTCCTGCTCGAGCATCCAAAGGAGGTTGCGCGAATCATCAGAGATTTCCTTCGAGCTCACCCGCCGTAGCGCTCCGCGATTACTTAGGAGTTGACAAGCTCCTCCTCATTTTTCCGCTCTTTGTCGATCCAAGGACGCCGAGTCACACCTTTGGAAGGGGACCGGCAGGCCGGCAGGTGTTGAGGAGGACGCCCCTTGGCGTGCTCCGCGTTGCAATCAGAGAGAGACCGCGTGGCGGGACGCCATTTTACCGGCTGCGGTACTTGCTCGCGTGGGATCACGGGCTGGCGCGGGCGGTGCTCGCGGTGTCTGTGCGCGTGCTGCTGGGCTTCCAGCGGCACCGTGCGCGCCGCTATGGCATCCGCGCGGCGATCGGGCTCCGTGACGGTCATCCAGCGCTTCGGCGGCGGCCTGAATCTCAACGTCCATTTTCACACGCTGCTCCTCGACGGCGTCTTCTTCGAGGGCCAGGAAGGGGCGCTCGAGTTCCGGCCTCTGCCGCCGCCGACCGATTATGAGGTCGGCGGCGTGCTGGCGCGGGTCGCCGCGCGGGTGCAGCGCCTGCTCCGGCGCCGCGGGCTCGATCCCTGAGAAGCCGATGGGGTTCAGGCGGATCGAATCGCCCGCGCTCGCCGGCATCAGCAGCGCCTCGGTCCAGGGGCGGGTCGCGCTCGGCCCGCGCGCGGGGGCGCGGGTATGGCGGGTGGGGGACGATCCCAACGCGCCGTGGGGTGCTGTCGACGGTGCCGCGGCACGCGCACCTGGCGGGGTTCGACCTGCACGCCAACGTCGCCGTGCCGGCTACGGATCGCGCGCGCCTGGAGCAGCTGTGCCGCTATCTGCTCCGGCCGGCGGTGGCGCAGGACCGGCTCCGGCTCCTCGCCGACGGCCGCGTCGTGCTCACGCTGAAGAGCGCGTGGACGGAAGGCACGCGCCAGCTGCTATTCGAGCCGCTCACGCTGCTGGAGAAGCTGGCGGCGCTGATCCCGTGGCCGCGGATCAATCTGGTGCTCTACCACGGCGTGCTGGCGCCGCACTGCGGCTGGCGAGCGCGGGTGGTGGCCTACGACGCGCCGCCGGCGGTGGCGAGCCCGTGCCCCGAGGTGAGCGACGCGCCGAAGTCAGCGCCGCGCCATTGGGCGTGGGCGGCGCTGATGCGGCGCGCGTTCGACGTCGACGTGCTGGCGTGCCCGCGCTGCGGCGGGCGGCTGCGGCTGATCGCGACGGTCGAGGACCCCGAGGCGATCCGCGCGATCCTGGCCGCGCTCGCCGCGTCGCGCGAGGTGGCGGGACGGGCGCCACCCGCCACCGGGCGCGCCCGCGCAGACTCCCAGTCCCGCGACGGCGCTCGGGGCCTGAGCGGCACCCGGACGCGGCGATCGCCGAGGTCTGTTCGCTGGCGTCTTCGCGCGGGACCCGTGCCTCTGGACCCACGCTCCGTTCTGGTAGAAACTCCCGTGACACTGGTTGTCCGCGCTGTGCCGGGGGGTGGCAGGGCGGCGGGTGGTGCCGAGAAGGGCGGTTCCGTCAACGGGGCCTCTATGCGGCCTATGCTCTCCCGCCTGCCGGATCTCGCGCGCCATCCGCGCAAGCGCGACGCGCGCGGTCTGCTGTGTCTCGACGCGCGCAGCGCCGTGACTGTACGCACGCTGCCCCTCTTCGAGGATCGCCAGCACGGCGGCGAGCACGAGACCGACGACGGCGAGCGCTGCGAGCAAATCGGCGAGCGTCACACGGCGAGCGTCGATCCGCTGGCCACCGCCGTCACTGTCCAACGTCCGAGACATCGCTCGAAAACGGCGCAACGATGCAGCCCGTCGATGTGCAGATCACGGCAGGGAACATTTCTGTCGAGCTGGGCCGACACTTCATCTGCAAACAATGGGTGGTACACTGCAGCCTGGGGCCGAAGGGTAACCTCGGTATAACGCCTTCGGCCGC
>Ga0066710_100006963_pt1 | contig 10697 bp, 11 predicted proteins | sample GraSoiAngelo_159_FD_79666 | JGI IMG/M metagenome (GOLD analysis project Ga0066710, IMG submission 79666) | Grasslands soil microbial communities from the Angelo Coastal Reserve, California, USA - 14_1009_16_40cm | ecosystem: Environmental > Terrestrial > Soil > Grasslands | place: USA...
CTGATCCGCGTGTTCTGCGGACCACTGAAGAAGGAGATAGGAGCAATGCGAGTGCGTCGATGCGCCCCGCTTATGGTTTGCGGTCTCGTGCTCGTGGTTGGCTCGACGCGGGAGCTCCGCGCAGCGCCGCCAGTTTCCCTTGACGACAAAGTGATTACTGCCAATCGTGAACTGGACCGTCGTTTACTTGAAGCGCACGAACGGAAGGACGCGGCGATGGTCGAATCCTTGTTCGCGAACAGCCCCGATGCGTTCTTCATCGGCCCAGGTGGCATGCTACACAAGGGAAGGGACGCAATTAGGGAGTCCTTTGCCCAATTCTTCGCGAGCCTGGACACGATCCGGGGAGAGATCCAGGACATCTCATACTTGCCTGCCGGAGATGGAGTAATCGCCGTTGGCACGGTTGTTTATCACCGGAAGCCGCGGAATGGGCCTCCAGACGAACGGACGGTTGTGTGGACTGATTTTCGGCGGAAGGAAGGAGATAAGTGGGTGTATCTGTTTCGCCACGCGCACTGGCCCATGGCGGCCAATAACCTCGCGTTCGTCCCGAAGTAGCCGGACTTATTCGACGCACTCGCTGCCCTTGGAGTCCTCACATGAGCACGCTCAGCGTCCGTCTTCCCAATTCCCTTCATCGTCATCTGCGAGAGCTCGCCGTGCGAGAAGGCGTGTCGATGAACCAGCTCATCAATCAGCCGTTGGTGAAAAGCTGGCCGCGCTCATGACGGAGGACTATGTCGCTCGCGCGAGGCGCGGTAGTCGGAAAGCATACGAGCATGTCCTTCGTAGGGTTCCGGACGTCGCTCCAGAGGAGAGAGACAAGCTGTCGAACAAGATGCAGGCGAGGTCCGCGACGGCCAGGCGGCGCGGCCGTCGCAGCTGATCCGTTGCGGTTCGACGGACCCATCAGCGTGGACGAAGCACGTGACAACGTGGGTAAGCACACTGGTGGCTTGGCGCTGGGCCTGGGCCCGCCCTCTTGACGCCGAGAGCGCAGAGGGGAACGGAGAGGACACAGAGGCGAATACGAAGGGGACGCCTCCGCCCGAAAAGTGGCGGCCGGCCTTGACCGTGCTTCGGAGCGCGCTCTAACCTGATTTCTGGAGCATTCTCGCTCCGGAAAGGGAGCTGTGATGCCGGCATGGCACGGCCGTGTGCTTGGGATGGCGGTCCTGGCCGCGCTCGGGGCCGGAGGCGGCGCGGGCATCGTGGAGGCCGGAGGATGGTCGACGAGCGGCACCCTCATCCTCGATCCGGCCGGCGGCGAGTTCGACGTGACCGGGGTCAACTGGTACGGGTTCGAGACGCGGGACAAGGTGGCCCACGGCCTCTACACGAAAGACTACAAGTTCATCCTCGACGAGGTGAAGCAGTACGGGTTCAACACCGTCCGCATCCCGTTCTCGAGCGAGATGTGGGAGACGGACCCCGCGCCCCGGGCCAGCTCCATGAGCGCCTGCCCCGACTGCAAGGGCAAGCGGTCGCGCGACGTGCTGGCCTTGATCGTCAACTATGCGGGCTCCATCGGCCTGCACGTGGTCCTGGACAACCACCGCTCGGGGGCGGGAAACTCCGCGGAGGGCAACGGCCTCTGGTATACGTCAGCCTACCCGGAAGCGAGCTGGATCCGCGATTGGATCAGCGCCCAGGAGTGGGCACACGGGGTGCGCCAGACCCTGGGGGCGACCGACACGGTGACCGTCAACTACTACGCATCGGACGGCTGGCCGGTGGTGCTCGGCTACGACCTGCGCAACGAGCCGCACACGCCCGCGCGCACCGCCTACCTGGACGGCGCGACCTGGGGCTCGGGCGACGGCATCGATCCCGCCGCCAACCCCAATCCCAATCCCTTCGCTCCCGCCTGCGTGGCGGCCGGCGCCTGCCACGACTGGCGGCTGGCCGCCGAGCGCGCCGGCGACCGCCTCCTGGGCGAGGCCGCCGCGCACGCCTGGGACCTTCCCCTGATCATCGTCGAGGGCATCGGCCTGTATCCGGCCCCCGGCGGCACTCCCGCGAGCGGGCCGTACGACGGCACGTGGTGGGGCGGCGCCCTGCTCGGGGTGAACGGCAACAGCACCAACCCCGGCGCCCCCGTGGTGCTCAACGCCGGCGGCTCCTCGAGCTTGCTGGGCGCTCCCGTCAACGACCGGCTCGTCTACTCCGCCCACGACTACGGCCCGGACCTGTACCAGCAGCCCTGGTTCAACGCCTCGACGTGCTACGTGACGGGCTGCTCGGCCTCGAGCCTGGCCGACGTATGGAAGAAGTTCTGGGCCCACATCAACCTCGGCCAGGTGAACCCGGTCTGGCCCGGCCACGCCTCCTACCCGTGGGCCAACACAGGCCACGGCGGATACACCGTGGCCCCCCTCTACGTCGGCGAGTTCGGCACCGGCAACGCGGCCGCCGACCTGACCTCCGGCACCCGCGGCTCGCAGGGCCAGTGGTTCACCGACATCATCAACTTCGTCCAGAGCAGCTTCAGCCGGACGGCCGGCAATGACTCGGGCCTGGCCGTGAGCCACCTGCAATTCACCTACTGGTCGCTCAACACCGAAGACGCCTACGCCGTGCTCGGATCCAGCTACGCAGGGCTGGCCAACTCGGCGAAGGAGTACACGTACCTCTGCTCCGTGGAGTGGGGTCCGCTGGCCGTGCCGCCGCCGCAGTGCGGATCGACGGGATCGCTGCCGCCGGCTTTCTGAGGCTACTCGGGCACCAGCACCGCCTTGGTCAGCGCGCCCTCGGTCATGCCGTCGAAGCAGGCGCGCCAGTCCGTGAGCGTCGCGACGCGGCTGACGAGCGGCCGCGGATCGAGCTGGCCCGAGCCGAGCAGGCGCAGGACCCGTTCCCAGACCGGCCAGGTGTGGCTGAAGCTGCCCTGCAGCGTCACCGCCTTCTGGACGAGCGGGTCGAGCGAGGCGCCGAGCGGCTGGGGGCCCCAGCCGACCTTGGTGATCTGCCCTCCGGGACGCACCGCGGCCATCGCCTGCATCAGCGCCGCCGAGGCCCCGGAGGCGTCCACCACCAGGTCGGCCCCCTGGCCGTCGCCGAGGATCCGCACGACCTCGGTGAGGTCCTGCGTCTCGGAGTCGACGACGTGGGTCGCGCCCAGCCGCCGGCCCAGGTCCAGGCGCACGCGGTCACGGGCCAGCCCGGCGACCACCACGTCGCCCGCGCCGCACACGCGCGCCATCTGGGCGCACAGCAGCCCGATCGGTCCCGGCCCGACCACGGCCACCACGTCGCCCGGCCGGACGCGCGAGTTCACCACCACCGCCTGGTAGGCCACGCAGCAAGGCTCGGTCAGCGCGGCCAGCTCGAAGGGCAGGCCGGCGGGCAGGGGATGCAGGCACCGCGCGGCCACCCGCACGAAGCGGGCCATGGCGCCGTCGACGCCGTAACCGAATCCCCGCCGGCGAGGGTCGAGGTTGTACCGGCCCTCGCGCGTCTGCGGCGAGTCGGGATCGATCTCGGCCGCGGTCTCGCTGGCGACCCGGTCCCCCTCGGCGAAGGCCGACACGCCGGGGCCGAGAGAGGCGACCTCGCCGCAGAACTCGTGGCCGAGGATGACCGGGATGTTGACCGGCCACGAGTGCGTGTTGTGGTACTGGTGGAGGTCGCTCCCGCACACGCTCACGCCGCGAACGCGCAGGAGCACCTCGCCCGGGCCGGGCACGGGGACCGGGACCTCGCGCAGCTCCACCGCCCCTTCGCGCAAGGCGTAGTGGACGACCGCCGGCATGAGGCCGGGTCCGCTCACGAGGCCGTCCCCTTCACCGCGGCGACGAAGTCGCGCAGGACGCGGTGGAGCCCGTCGGGGTCGGACGCGGGCCGGAACTCGCGGTCGGCCACCGCCAGCGGCGCGCCGACGACGACCAGCGGCGCGCCGAGCGCGGGCATCTTCGTCGCCTGCTCGATCGACAAGCCTCCCACGGCCTGGAGGGGCAGCCGCACCGCGGAGCGCACCGCGGCCAGGTCGGCGAGCGGCGACCGCGACGCATCATGATGGCGCTCGTCGTAGCCGGTGTGGACGAGGATGACGTCGACCCCCCACCGCTCCAGGCGTCGCGCCATGCCCGGCTTGTCGGGAACCAGCATGAGGTCGGCCATCACCGCTCGGCCGTGCTCGCGGCCGGCCCGCACCGCCTCCCGCACGGTGCGCTCGTGGGCGAGGGCCATCACCACGACGAAGGCCGCCCCGGCACGGAACATCATCTCCGCCTCCAGGTAGCCGGCGTCCATGGTCTTGAGGTCGGCCACGATCGGATGGGACGGGAAGCGCTCGTGCAGCGCACGCACGGCGTGGAGACCCTCGGCCAGGATCAGCGGCGTGCCGGCCTCCAGCCAGTCGATCCCCGCCCGGACGCCGATCTCGGCCGTGGCCAGCGCCTCGTCCAGCGTCGTCAGGTCGAGGGAGAGCTGCACCCGAGGCCCTCCGTCGAGCGCCAAGGTCACGCGCGCCCCTCGGGATGCGGACGGGGGGAGCCGAAGTGCCGGCCCAGCCTGGCCCGCAGGAAGGCCGCGCTGTCGCGCAGGTTGGCCAGGCCCTCGTCGATCGTGCCGCCCTCGCCGTCCTCGATGCTCACCCAGCCGTCCCAGCCCGCCCCGGCCAGGGTGGCGAAGATGCGGTCGTAGTCGTTGAGGCCCCGGCCGATGACGCCGTGCTTGAGGAAGGGCGCGTAGCCGTGGCGCGCGTCGGCCGCCAGCCGCCGCAGGTCGTCGATCGTTCCTCCCTCCAGGTAGCGGTCAGAGGCCTGCACGGTGGCCACGCGCGGCAGCACGCGCTCGAGCAGCGCGTATGGGTCCTCGCCGGCCACGATCGCGTTCGACGGGTCGTACTGGACGCGCAGCCACGGCGAGTCGACGGCGTCCAGGATCGCCAGGTAGCGCGCGTGGCTCTGGGCGAACTCCGGGTAGAGCCACAGGCCGTCCTTGTAATGGTTCTCGATGACGAGGACGATGCCGGCGGCCTCGGCGTCGCGCACCAGCCGCCACAGGCAGTCGATCACCCAGCCGAGCGCTTCCTTCGCGTCGAGGCCCGGCCGGTTCTGGCCCGAGAGCACGCGGCAGTAACGGCCGCCCAGCTCGGCCGTGAGCCCGATCATGCGTCGCGTGGTCTCGGTCTCCCGGGCGCGGTCGGCCTCCTGCGGCTGCGTGAAGTCGGGAGAGTTGCAGAGCATCGGCATCTGCAGCCCGGCATCCGCGAGCGCCCGCCTGACTTCGCCCACGTACGACCGATCGAGCGACGCGAAGAAGCGCGGGTACAGCTCGACGCCGTCGAGGTCGAGCCCCCCGGCCAGCTCCACCCACTGGAAGAGGGACATGCGTCCCTCCACCAGCTCCGTGAAGAAGCCCTTCGGGAACGCGGCCAGCGCAGGCACGGGAGGGCGGGAGTATAACGCGCCGCCAAGCGGGTCGGGCTGCCCACATGCCCTCCTTCACGGGTTGTGACCTTCTTTGCCAATTCGCAACTCGCGGCCAGCGTTATTCCTTATGAAAGGACTGAGGGCCCGCGGCGGGGCACGGGCCTCACGAAGGTGCACCAGACATGACAACCACTGGTGGTCGTTACGCCCATCGGAGCGGCGGGATGGCTCTGGCCGCCGCGCTCGTCTTCATCACTCCGGCGCTCGCCGATGACACCGGTCTCCGGGAGCGCATCGAGGCTCGCCTGGGCAAGGCCGGCCTGGCCGACCGCGGCCAGATCGAGGTCCGGGTCACGAACGGGGAGGCCGTCCTCTCCGGATTCACGACCACGGTGGATGCCCAGCGCCGCGCCGAGAAGGCCGCCCGCAAGGAGACGAGGACGGTCGACAACCGCCTCCTCGTGGTCCCCGCGAAGCCGAAGGAGGACTCCGAGATACGCAAGGCGGTATCGGACGCCGTGCTCGGCTACGTGTACTACGGGGTCTTCGACAGCGTCGGGGTCGGTGTCGACCACGGAGGGGTGACGCTGCAAGGCTCCGTTCTCCAGTCCTGGCACAAGGACGAGATCGAACAGCGCGTGGCGCGCCTGGAAGGAGTGCGCGCGGTCCGGAACGAGATCCGGGTGCAGCCGGTCTCGAGCTTCGACGACCGCCTGCGCCTCCAGCTCTATCGTCGGATCTACGGGGACGGGCTCTTCGAGCGCTATGCCACGTTCGTGAACCCGCCCATCCGCATCGTCGTGGAGAACGGGAACATCACGCTCACCGGCGTGGTGAACAGCCGGGTCGAAAAGGCGGCCCTGGAGTCGATCGCCCGGGGGACCCTCGCCTTCCGGGTGGACAACCAGGTCCAGGTCGAGAGCGACATCGAGAAGGAGCCGACGGACAAGACGTCAGCCGAGAGCTGAGGCGACGAGCCGGCTTCCTGCTGTCCTGCTCTCTGCTCGCCACTCGGGGGACGGACCTCGGTGCCGTCCCTTTGCGTCCCTCCCGATGGAAAGGCTGCCTTGCCGGCGCGAGGTCAGGAGATGGCGCGGGCGAGGACGAAGGCCATCCCCGCCGCCAGGGCGCCGATGAGGACGGTCTGGATGGCGCTCTTGAGCGGCCGGGACCCGGTGAAGCGACCCTTGACGAAGCCGAAGACGGCCAGCGCTACCAGGGTCACCACGATCGAGATCGGAAGGGCCCGCCGCGCGCTCGCCACCAGCAGATAGGGAAGGAGCGGGATGAGGCCTCCGCCCACGTAGGCCCCCGCGATCGTGAGCGCGCTCCGCGCCGCGCGACGGGCGTCGGGCCTCTCGAGCCCCAGCTCGAAGCGCATCATGAAGTCCACCCATGTCTCCGGCTTTCGGGCGAGGGCCTGGACGACCCGGACGCTCTCCTCCGGCGTCAGGCCGTACGAGCGGAAGATCTCCGTCGTCTCCGCCACCTCCTCGGCGGGGATCTCCTTCACCTCCTGTTGCTCGCGGCGGCGCTCGCTCGCGTAGTGCTCGGCGTCGCTCTTGGCCGCGAGGTAACCGCCGAGCCCCATGGCGATGGAGCCGGCCGCCACCTCGGCCAGGCCGGCGGTGACCACGATCGCACTGGCGTCGAGAGCGCCCGACAGCCCGGCCGCCAGGGCGAAGGGCACCGTCAGCCCGTCGGACATCCCGATCACGACGTCCCGGACCGTGTCGCCCGCGGTGAAGTGCCTCTCGACATGGGGGGTGACCGGCATGGGGCATTCTAGCCGTTAGGCCGCCGGACCCGCGGCCCGGAAGAACGCCTCCAGCCGGGCCTCGTCGAGCGCCCCCGACGTGCGCACGCCGCCGCAGACATCGAGGGCGAAGGGACCGACGGCGGCGATGGCTTCGCCGACGTTGTCCGCGGTGAGGCCGCCGGCGAGGAAGACCGGCACGCCCAGCGCCTCGCGGATCCGCCGGCTGAGCGACCAGTCGTGCCGGCGGCCGGTCCCGCCCAGCTCCTTCACCGGCAAGCCGGGGTTGCCCGAGTCGAGAAGGACGGCGTCGACGAGAGGGGCCACCGCGACCGCCTCGTCGACGGCCTCGGGCCCCGTGACGTGCACGACCTGCACCAGCCGCACGCCGGGCAGCGCCGCCCGCAGGTCGGCGTGGGCGCCCCCGGCCAGCCGGTCGCAGAGCTGCAGCGTGCCCACGCCGAGGCGCCGCTGCTGGGCGGCGATCGAGGCCGCGTCCCGCCGGCAAGTCAGCAGGAACGCCGAGACCGGAGGCGGGACGGCGGCGGCGATGACGGCGATCGTGTCTTCGGGGATCACCCCGGGGCCGCTCGGCATGTCGGAGACGAGGCCGACGGCCGAGGCGCCGGCCCGGATCGCGGCCCGGGCTTCGGCGACACTCTGGATGCAGCACACCTTGACCCGGGGAAAGCGGCTCGGCTCCAACCAGTCCTACCGGCCGGGCCGGCCGGCCTCGCGCTCGAGCAGCTCCTGCTGCAGGCGGTCGAACTTCTCGTGGAGCTGCATGATCTCCAGCTCCGCCTTCAGGTTGACCTGGTAGTCGAGCTCGCTGCGGATGCGGTCCTTCGCGTCCTGCCGGTTCTGGCTCATCATGATGACCGGGGCCTGGATGGCGGCCAGCATGGAGAGGAACAGGTTGAGGAGGATGAAGGGGTAGGGGTCGAAGGGGCCGTTGCCCACGTTGCGGAGGAGGATGGCGTTCACCGCGATCCAGGACAGGAGCACCCCGGCGAACGAGAAGATGAAGCTCCACGAGCCGCCGAACTTCGCCACGCTGTCGGCGACGCGCTCGCCGAAGGTCTCCCGTTGCCGGACGACCTTGTTCGGGTTGGGCATCCGCCGCCGGAGGAGCTCGTCCGTCTTGCGGAACCTCCGCGCGAGGGCGGCCATCACGTCGAGGGCCACGTCGGCCCGCCGCCGCAGCAGCCCCAGGAACTCCTCGCGGGCCAGGCTGTAGGTCTGCACATCCTCGAGCGCGACGGCCGAGGTCGAGCGGCCGCCCCCGTCGAGCAGCGACATCTCCCCGAAGAACTCCCCGGGCTCCAGCACGTCCACGACCACCTTCTCGCCGTCCTCTCCGATGACCGACAGCTCCACCTTCCCGCCCCGGATCACGTACAGGACGCCGCCTTCGTCCTTCTCGCGGAAGACCGTGGCGCCTCGCGGGAAGCGTGCCTCCTTCATGAGGGCGGCCACCGCGGCCCGCTCGTCGCCGTCCAGGGTCTGGAAGAAGGGGATGCCCTCGAGCATCTCCGGTCGCGCCGGCATAGAAGCTTCCTCCCTCATTCTGACCGTGCGGGCGAATCGTGCCATCAGCCTCCGGTGGTCGCAAGGCGCTCGGCTAGAATCGACGGATGCTCGACGAGACCGGTCTCGCCGGCCACCATCCGGCCGACGCGCGGGAGGCCGACGACCTTCGACGCATCCTGGAGTTCGCGGCCCGCCACCGGGACCCCTTCGATCGCCGCATCCCCGAGGGCCACCTGACCGGCAGCGCGCTCATCGTCTCCGCCGCGGGCGACCGCGTCCTGCTCCTTCGCCACCGGAAGCTCCAGCGCTGGCTGCAGCCGGGCGGACACGCCGACCCGGGGGAGGCCGCCGGCGAGGCGGTCGCGCTGCGGGAGGCGCTCGAAGAGACGGGCATCCCGGGGCTCGCGCTCCACCCGACGGCCCCCCGGCCGCTCGACGTCGACGTCCACGACATCCCGGCCTGGAAGGACGAGCCGGCCCACCTGCACCTCGACCTGCGCTACCTCGTGCTCGCCCCGCGCGCGGCGGGGCTGGTGCGATCGGCCTCCGAGAGCGAAGACCTGCGCTGGTTCGGCTGGCCGGAGCTGGACCGGCTGGACCTGGACTCCGGCCTGCGCCGCGCCTTCGGCAAGGCGCGGGCCTTCTTCCCCTGACCCGGCCCTGGGGAGCGGAAAGGAGCATCGATGACGATGAGCCCGTGGCTGGCGGCCCTCTGCCTGGCCGGTCCCGCATCGCCGGCGGCGCCGGTGGACCTCGAGGCCGAGCGGGCCGCCGTGCAGCGGGCCGACTCCGCCATGTCGGAGGCCACCGCGCGGCGCGACCTCGCCGGCTTCCTGGCTTTCCTCTCCGAAGACGTGTGGTTCATCCCCAACGGCGCCGAGACGGCCGTGGGCCGCGACGGCGTCGCCCGGCTGTGGGCGGCCCTTTTCCAGGAGCGCGGCCCCACCCTGACCTGGCGGCCGACCGAGGCGGACGTCGCCTCGTCCGGGGACCTCGCCTACACCCGCGGCGAGTTCGAATCGAAGGGGACCGACCGGGACGGCAAGCCGTCCACCCGGACCGGCCGCTATCTCACCGTGTGGCGCAAGCAGGTCGACGGCTCGTGGCGGGTTGCGGTCGACACCAGCGATCCGGGACCACCCCCGGCGGGAAGCTCCGGCTTCCAGGCGACGCGGGAGCGGGGCGAGACCGCGAAGGCCGGCGACCTCGACTACGCGGTGGGGCGCTTCGAAGCCACCGACGCCGACGGGAAGCCGATCCTGCGCCGCGGCCGGTACGTCGAGGTCCGGCGGCGCGGTTCCGACGGCGGCTGGCGCGTGGTCGCCAGCGCCGCGGTTCCTTAGGAAGTTCGGGGGGGTACAGACCTGACGAAAGCACCCCCCCGCGCGCATTCGCGCTTCCCCCCCCGTCGCTCGCTCGGGAGTGAATCCCTCGCTCGCTGCCTCGGCTCCCTGCCCCCTTGGCTCGCTCAATCGCGCGAGAAGCGGCGGGCGAGCTTGTGCAGCGAGCGGACCCTTCGCTTCTCGGCCTGCCTCGCCCACGCGTCCTGGCGCAGCTCGAGGTGACGGATCTCCTTGCGGAGCTTCAGGAAGCTCGCGAACCGCTCGCGAGCCAGCCGCCCCTCGGCCAGCGCCTCCTGCACGGCGCATCCGGGCTCGCGCTCGTGACGGCAGTCGCGGAAGCGGCACCGGGCCGCGGCGGCGTCCACCTCGGCGAAGGCCGCGGGAAGCGCCGCTTCGTCGGCCCAGAGCTGCAGCTCGCGGAGGCCGGGGGTATCGATGAGCCAGCCTCCGCCGGGAACGGGCAGCAGCTCCCGCCGCGTCGTCGTGTGTCGTCCGCGGCTGTCGTGGGCGCGGATCTCGCCGATCGGCTGGCTGTCCCATCCCAGGATGCGGTTGGCGAGGGTCGACTTGCCGACGCCGGAGGAGCCGACCAGGGCAACGGTCAGACCCGGGCCGAGATGCGGCGACAGCTCGGCGAGCCCCTCTCCGGTGAGCGAGCTGACGACGTGCACGGCAACGCCGGGGGCGATC
>Ga0066710_100006964_pt1 | contig 10697 bp, 10 predicted proteins | sample GraSoiAngelo_159_FD_79666 | JGI IMG/M metagenome (GOLD analysis project Ga0066710, IMG submission 79666) | Grasslands soil microbial communities from the Angelo Coastal Reserve, California, USA - 14_1009_16_40cm | ecosystem: Environmental > Terrestrial > Soil > Grasslands | place: USA...
AAGGAGGGAACGACCCAAGCGGGGAGGAAGACGCGCCTAGCGCTTCTTCTTCTTTCCCTTCTTTTTCTGCAAGGGTTTCCTCCGCATTTCCCGTATGTGGTGTCGCGACTTAAATGTTTCTCTAACGGTATCACGCGGAATTCTTGGAATTTTATAATAGTCGTGGAATACGAAAATGGTCTGCAAGGGGGCGACTGCGAAGGATTTTACCGCGCCGCGAGGTTCCGGACGCGTGAAGATTCTCGTCTTCGGCGCGGGGGCGATCGGAAGCTTCGTCGGTGCGCTTCTCTCCATAGAAAACGAGGTCACATTGGTCGCGCGGGCAGCCCACGCCGACGCGATCCGCGCGCGCGGACTGAAGATTTCCGGGCGGACGACGCTCGTTGCGCATCCTAACGTCGCGACGGAGGTTCCGATCGCGGAGTTCGACGCGGTCTTCGTCACGACGAAATCATACGACACCGCCAATGCGGTGCAAGCGCTCCAACCGCTTTGGCGGCGAACTATCTTCGTCACGCTCCAGAACGGACTTGGGAACGCTGAGGCGTTGTCCGATGCGGTCGATCGAGTCTTGGCGGGGACGACGACGCACGGCGTCACGTTCGTCCGGCCCGGCGAAGTCGTTCACGCGGGCGAAGGCGAGACGGTCGTCGGAGTCGTGAAAGGCGCCGTGCGGGCCGACGCGGACCACATGGCGGACGTACTCAACCGGGCCGGCATCGCGACGTCCGTGACGGACGACGTTCGGCGCGAACTGTGGGCGAAGGCGATCGTGAACGCGGCCATCAATCCCCTCACCGCCGTCCTCCGGGCCCCGAACGGCGCCGTCGTTGCGAACGAAGACCTGCGCGGGATCGTCGAACGGCTTGCGCGGGAGGGTGCATCCGCTGCCAACGACGCCGGCGTGACCGTCGAAGGGGACCGCATCGCGGCGAAAGCGGTTGAGGTCGCCCGGGCCACCGCCGACAACCGATCGAGCATGCTCCAGGACCTCGAGCGAGGACGCCAGACGGAGATCGAGGCGATCACGGGCGCACTCCTCCGAAGCGCCGCGAAAGGTCGTCGGCTGCCCTATACCGAAACAGTATACGCGCTCGTCCGGGGGCTCGAGGGGAGCCTCGCCGTCGCCCCCAAGGAGAAAACGGACCCCCGCCGCGGAAACCTATTTAAATAGGGCTTTAAATAGCGGGGAACCCCGGGGGGGAGGGCGGGTCCCCCGGTGGAGACATGAGCATGGCGAAGATAAAAATCGAGAACGTGGTCGCATCGACCTCACTCGGCGGCGAGCTCGACCTCCAGGCGATTGCGCTCGCCCTCGGCGGCGCGGAGTATGAGCCGGAGCAGTTCCCGGGCCTCATCTACCGCTTGAAGGAGCCGAAGACGGCGACCCTCTTGTTCCGGAGCGGCAAGGTCGTCTGCACGGGGGCGAAGTCACTCGAGCACGTGAAGATCGCGATTGACACGGTCGCGAAGCAGATCGAGGCTGCGGGCATCACGATCAAGAAGAACCCGGAAATCGAGGTCCAGAACATCGTCGCCTCCTCGGACTTGGGGACGGAGATCAACCTCAACGCCATCGCAATCTCGCTCGGACTGGAAAAGGTCGAGTACGAGCCGGAGCAGTTCCCCGGGCTCGTGTACCGGATCGACGAGCCGAAGGTCGTCGTGCTGCTGTTCGGGTCTGGGAAGCTCGTCTGCACGGGCGCGCGGAAGCCGTCGGACGTAGAGAGGGCGGTCGAGCGGATCACGCAAGAGCTCAAGGCGGCCGGCCTGCTCCGGTGACGCGTCCGTGAAGGAGCTTCGCACCGAGATCGACATCGATGCGTCGGCCGAGCACGTTTGGGCCGCGCTCACCGACTTCGCTGCCTTCCCCGAATGGAATCCATTCATTCGACGGATCGAAGGGACCCTCGCCGTGGGGTCCCGACTTGAGGTCTCCCTCGGCGCGTCCGGCACGAAGCCGATGACGTTTCGCCCGACCGTATTGCGGGTCGACCCCAACCGGGAGCTGCGGTGGCTGGGTCGCGTCGGGCTCCCGCGCATCTTCGACGGCGAGCACATCTTCGAGATCGAGCCCAGAGGGCCGAATCGCGTTCGTTTCGTGCAGCGCGAACGTTTTCGCGGCCTCTTCGTCCCGCTCCTGGCAAAGAGCCTGGACCGAGACGCCCGCCGGGGCTTCGAGGAGATGAACCGAGCGCTCCTCGCCCGATTGACGGGTCGCCCGACCGCCACCGCCAAAGCCTAAGCGAGGAGGGCGTTCCGCCCTCGTGGCGGTCTTCGACAACCACTTCCACCTCGACCCCCGCGGCCTGTACCTCGACGCCGCCAAGATGTTCAAGAAGGCGGGCGGGACCCACCTCATGCTCACCCACCTCCCGTATGATGATCTCCCGCTCGCGGGGGGCGACGACTACGCGAAAGCCTATGAGCGGACATTGGACACTGCGAGGCTCGTCCGCGCCGAGGTCGGCCTTACCGTCTTCGTCGCGGTGGGCCCGTACCCGGTCGACCTCCTCCGGCTCGACGAGACGCTCGGGCTGGCGAGCGCAACGGAGGCGATGAAGAAGGGGATGGACATCGCCGCACGACTCGTTCGCGACGGCGTTGCGACGGCGATCGGCGAGATCGGCCGGCCCCACTTTCCCGTCGCCTCGGACCTCTGGCGGTCGTCAAACGAGATCCTGCGGTACGGCATGGCGGTCGCAAAGGACGCCGGGTGCGCCGTCGTCCTACACACGGAGGACCCGACCCCATCCATATTTGAGGAGTTCGGGACCATGGCGGATGCGGTCGGACTCCCCCGCCAGAGGGTCGTGAAACACCACTCCCCGCCGTTCGTCCTGGCGGAGGAGACGCATGGGGTCCTCCCGAGCATCCTCGCCCGCGAAGACCATCTCCGAGAGGCGCTTCGGAAAGGCGATCGGTTCCTGATGGAGACCGACTACATCGACGATCCACGGAGGCCGGGGGCGGTCCTCGGTCCCGCCACGGTGCCTCGGAAGACCGCCAAGCTCCGGTCGGCGGGACTCATGAGCGAAGCGGCCGCCGCGAAAATCCACGAAGAGCTTCCGGCCATGACGTACGGGATCGACGTTCGCTAGCGGCGCACCTCGAACGTCGAGAAGTCCGAGGACGGCTCCGACCATGAAACCTCGACGTGGGAGACCCTGGCGTACGGCTGAGACGTTCGATTCCACTCGATTGCGGCCTCGATCGCGTCCCGTTCTCCTTCGAGGACCGCCTCGACCGAGCCGTCCGGCCGATTCCGGACCCACCCCATGAGACCGCGGCCCAGCGCGTCCTGACGGCAGCTCGCCCGGAAGTACACGCCTTGCACCCGTCCATGGAAAACCACGTTCGCCTTGGCGCGCACGGCCGGAAAATCCGGCCCGCAATTAAGGCTTTATAGCGGCCGCCATTTGCTCCGCCACTTCACCGTCTCAATCAGGTTGGCCGTCGATGCCAAGAGTCCGCTTGCGGGATTTGAAGGTTCGGGACTTCATGTCCCGCGACGTTGTGACCGGGACCGTGGACGAGCCCATCTCTGAGCTCTTGGGGCGAATGCGGTCCCGGAACGTCCACGAAATCCCGATCTTGGACAGAAAGAAGCTCGCCGGCGTCGTTTCCATGGCGGCGATCGCCCGCCACAAGAGCCTCCAGCCGACAGAGAAGGCGACCCGGCTCCTGCAAAAAGCTCCGGAGGTCTCGCCGGACCTCGAGCTCACCGCGGCGGCGGAGTTGTTCCTGTCGAGTGGGCACCGGACGTTGCCGGTCGCGGAGAAGGGGAAGCTCGTCGGGGTGTTGTCGCGTACGGACATCGTCCGCGCCCTGTCGGAGTGCCAGGACATTGAGGGCATCAAAGTCGCCGACGTGATGACCCCGCAGCCCCAATGTGTGAGCGAGAAGGACACGGTGGCCCAAGCGCGCACGGTCATGTCGGGCCTCGGGGAGCGGGCCGTCCCCGTGGTGAATGACGAACGACAGCTCGTCGGCGTGGTCGGGCTGAAGGACCTCACGGACGTGTTCGCTCGCCCTAAGGAGAAGGAGGGCCGTCGGGACCGTGCCGGCGAACGGGATCCCGTCAAAGTCCTCGTGGGAAGCATCATGCGAACCCCCGTCACCGTGCCCTCAGACGCTCTCCTCCCGAACGCGCTGAAGGCGATGGTCGAGCACCGGATCTCGACGATCATCGTCGAGGAGAAGAAGGAGCCTATCGGCATCGTCACGGGGGCGGACCTCGTCGAACTCGCGGCGCGTACCAGGGAGCGCGAGGGACTTTTCGTCCAGATCAGTGGCCTCGAGGAACAGCCGGACGTGTACGACCAGATGTACGACATCATCCAAAAGGCGATGCGCCGGATCAACTCGCTTGTGACTCCGCGACTGCTGAGCGTGCACGTCGTCCAGTACAAGGGCGATGGCGACCGGTCGAAATGGTCGCTTCGGGCCCGGTTTTCTACGGAGCACGAAATGTACCATCTCAAGCATTTCGACTGGGATCTCTTCAAAGCCTTGGATGGGCTCCTCGACCAGCTCGAGGCGCTTATCAAGAAGGAGAAAGAAAAACGTCTTTCCGAACGGAAGCGGCACCACTCATAGATCCCAGTACTCTTCGTGCACCTTCGCGACGCGCTTCACCGTTTCGCGTCCCCCGTCGCGGTTTTCCGTGCCCTCGGTGAACTGCAGGTGGACGGACTCCCCCCGGAAGAGTGCGAACGTGGCGGCGACGACCTCCGCGAGCGCCGGGAGGTGATATCCGCCTTCGAGGACGAACGCAATGCGACCTCGCGAAACCGATTTCGCCAACGCCAAGGTCCCTTCCGCGAGCGCGACGTAGCCCGGCGAGGAAAGGCCGAGCCCGGTCAGCGGGTCTCGATAGTGGGCGTCCACGCCAAGGCTCACGAGAATGACCTCGGGTCGGAACTGCCGGACGATTGGCGCAACAATGTCGGAAAACGCGCGCCCGAATGAGGCATCCCCAGCGCGCGCCGGGAACGGGATGTTCACCGTGAACCCCTTTCCCTGACCCTCTCCTGCGTATTCGGCGGGACCCGTGCCGGGATAAATTCCCCACTGGTGCGTGCTCCCGTACAAGACGTCCGGCGATGTCGCGAAGATGTCCGAGGTTCCGTTCCCGTGGTGGGCATCGAAGTCCAGAATCGCCACTCGGGATAGGCTCGTGCGAAGGACTTTTGCAGCGACCGCGACGTTGTTGAAGTAGCAGAACCCGCCGCCGTAGTCCGGTCCCGCGTGATGCCCGGGGGGACGAACGAGGGCGAGCGCCGCCCTCCCCGACTCGACGCAGCCGAGGGCCGCCGCGACCGCGCCGCCCGCCGCGAGGCGGGCGCAGCCGTACGTCGTGGGGTTCACGGCGGTGTCGGTGTCGAGATAGCCGTTTCCGAACGACTCCACGAGGGCAACGTAGGACGGAGTGTGGACCGCCTCGATCTGTGCGCGGGACGCCGCCTCCGGCACCACGTAGTCCTTGAGAAGGCGAAGCGTATCGAGCTTCTGGACGATGGCCTCGATCCGTTGGGGGCTCTCCACGTGCCCGGGCATGTTCACGTGACGGACGCTGTCGGGCGGGTAGACGAGCACGGCGTGAACATCTCGGAGGGGCACATTAAGCGCAGGGCGGGGGACCGGTCAGTCGGTATCGTTATCACTTGGGTCGCACCCGCGCCGACGCAACGCTTAAGCCCCCGGCGCACGCTACGTTCCACGGTCGGGGGGACGATGGGAAGGGTTCTCGCCGTTGTCGCGGCCGTGGCGCTTCTAGTTTCCACGGGTGTCTTGCTCGCTGCGCCTGCCCCGCGGGCCCCGTCGCCCGTTCCGACGGCGGCCGCGATGTCACTCTGGGAGGCGTACAGTCGCGGCCAAGTATCCATCCGCCAGGTCGATCTCACATTCAATAGCGGTGGCCAGCCCGTGACCGCCCCGCTCGGTTACGAAGTGCGGAACACGGGTCCCGTCCCAATCGTCATCGACGAGTACGCGTACCTCCTCAGCCCGAACCCGCGGGAGCTTCGGAACCCGGCCGATACGACGCAGGATGGAATCCTGACGCATTACACGATCCCAGCGGGGGGGACGGTCGATTACGCGTACGGGGATTTCGTCGCGGACGGCCTCCTCGCAGGACCTGCATGGTGGTGCGCGGAAGCCTTCCAGTACGTGAAGGCGGGCGTCTCGATCACGCTGGGTGGAGAAATCGCCCCGTTCGCATTGAACGCGCTCCTCGGGACGATGCAGAGTGGCGCGGGCGGCACGCAAGAGCAGTTGTGGAACCATCTCGCGACGACGCCGACGGTCGTCGTGGGGAAGACGGTCAACAGCGCGTTCTGGTTGCAGATCCCGGAGACGGTAGGACAATCCCTGGCGGTGGATCTGCGCGCGACGAACGATGCGATTAAGAACACCCAGGATGGCGTGCCCGATGCGGACGCGCCGAACGCTCGCGTTTGGGACGTCGTGCCCGCCGGGTTCGCGGTGGACCCCTCGAGCATCCATCCGGCGGGGTACACGATGACCACGCTCGGTGATGGATCGACGCGGATCTCGTGGAACACGAACTTGCCCGCTGCAGACTTGACGGGTCGGAGCCCTGGAAACACGCCTACGCCGTATGTTTCTCGGGACTTCGGGTACCGTATGACGACGCCCCACCTCCCGCCGGGGCGCGTCTCCTTGCCCCGAGCCATGATCAGCGCGACCGCGGACTTCACCGCGGAAGCGAACAGTGAGATGCCCCTCATGGACATCCTTCGCGTCGAGGCGCCCCCGGTGCCCGACGCGGGTGGACCGTACCATGGATATGAAGGGGACCTAATTTCCTTCACCGCGGCCGGCTCGATGGACCCCAACGGGGATTCGCTTCAGTTCCGGTGGGACTTCACGGGAGATGGCATCTGGGACACCCTGTGGTCCTCGGACGCAACCGCCTCGTTCACGTTCCCGGACGACTTCACGGGTCACGTCACCGTTGACGTGAGTGACGGCCAGATGGCCGCCTCCGCGGACGCCCCCGTCGTGATCCAGAATGTGGCCCCGTCGGTGGATGCCGGTCCCGATCAGACCGCCGCGGAAGGGACCAGCCTTTCGTTTTCGTTCGGGGCGACCGATCCCGGATTCGACGCGCCCTCGATGGGAACGGTCGAGGACCTGTTCGCGACCGTCGATTGGGGCTACGGCCCTGTCGAATCCCTGCCCGTGCTGAAGACGCCAGGCGGACCAGGGGTGCCCACGACCGGCGTGATGTCCGCCGCCCACGCCTACGGGGACAACGGCGTGTTCCACGTGACCGTCACGGTCTGCGACGACGACGGCGGGTGCAGGGCCGGAACCCTCACGGCGACCGTGGGCAACGTTCCGCCGGAGATTTCCGGCGTCCGCCTCTTCGCGCAAGGGAGCTTGACCCTCCGCATCGCGGGGGAGAAGTGGCACGACGTGCGACTGGAGATCGCCCAGGGCGCACACTCGGAGAGCCTGTCGATCGTCCGATACCCGGGCAGCCCCAACGACCAAGAGGCGACGCTCCAGGACGCAGAAATCGAGCTGACCGGCTCGGTGACCCTCACGCTCTACTACACCCCGATGGACGATCCCGTCAACGGGAGGCTTCTGGGCGCGAACCCCGTCTGGGTGATCTTCGAGACCCCGGACGGAGGGATCGTTCGGCTCCACCACACGTTCAACGTCCGTCACCCCGGCACGTGGACGTGGCACCTCGACGCGATCCTTCCGATGCTGGTCGGTCGCGCAATCCATGTGGCCGTGGGGGCGTCGGACGTCGGGAGCGACGACCTCACGTTTACGGTGGACTGGGGCAACGGCGGGACCGGCACGACGACCGTCTTCAACAACGGGGCGGGCCCCGATCCCTTCCCGAGCCCCGAAGTCCGACCGATGACCGCGACGGTCACCCTTGCGAACGCGTATACCGCCGCTGGGACGTATACGATCAGCGTCACTGTGACCGACGACGACGGCGGGAGCGCGACTACGACCCTGCAACTCACGCTCGGATAGAACGGAATCCTTATGCCGCCGCCGGGGGGTCCATTCCCCACATGGTGAAGGCGGGGGAGGATTTGGGCCCGGACACGCTGACGGTCAACGAGCGCGTCCTCCTTCACTTGCGCGAAAGCGGGACGGCGCGAGACGCGGTCGATGCCTTTCCCCTCACGCAACCGGGGATCGCGGACACGCTCGGGATCCGCGTGAACCACGTGTCCCGTGCGGTGAAGCACTTGATCGACCACCGCCTCCTCGCGGAGGGGACGACGAGGCTCCGCGGCGAGGTGCGGAAGAGGAAGGTGTACACGGTCACCCCGGAAGGTCACGCCCTCGCCCAACGGCTCGCAGCGGAGGTCGCGCGCCGGCGCGTGGTGGCGGTCGACGCCTCCGGCGAGCGAGCGCTGGCGGCGTCCGAAGCGAAACGGCTCATCGCACCGCCCACCCTCACCCATCTCCTGGCGACGATGGATGCGGAGGGCCGCGTCGACTTGCGGCGGCCCGCCTCGCCGTCGGCGCGGGACGTCGCTCGCTTCGAAGAAGGTCGCCCGGAGCCCCAACAGCTCCTCGGGCGCGAGGCGGACGTCCTCTCGTTTCGGGAGTGGCTGGACGAAGGTCCCACGGTCTTGGCCGTGATCGGTCCGAAGGGCATCGGGAAGAGCGCGTTCGTGTCCGCATGCATCGACGACTCCCGGCCGCGGTTCTGGTGGTCCGTCCGCGACGGGGATTCCCCAGCGGCCCTCCTTGGCGGTCTCGGAACGTTCCTCGCAGACCTCGGCAAGGGCGAGCTGCGGGCCCGGGTCGCCGACGAAGTCCCCGAGTGGCGGCAGGCCGCGAAGATCCTGGCGCGGGATCTGAAGGCCGCGAACGCATTCCTCGTCCTCGACGACCTCGAGGCGGCGAGTCGCGAACTGGTACCTTACCTGAACGCAATCATCGAATCGGTCCCCGCGAACGGATGCCGGATCGCCGTCCTGTCCGAGGAGCCGCTTCCCGCACGTTCCACCCTGCTCGCGGAAGGCCGTCTCCGGGAGCTCCGCCTTCGAGGGCTGGACCGCGCGGCCGCACGAGCGCTGCTGCCCCGCACCATGCTCGACCCGGAGTTCGAGAAGGTGTACCGGCTCACGGAGGGAAACCCGTTGTCGCTCAAGTTGCTTGCGGCGGAAGATACGCCTGGCGGATACTCGCCCGAGGAGCGGGCCCTGCTCAAGGTTCTCCGCATGCGGCAAGACGAGGGTTAGATCACCTGCGTCGCCCGGAACCGCCCGTCCTTCACCTCGAGCGTGAAGATATTCGCGCTGTGGTCCACCCCGCGCATTTTCAGGCACCGGATTCGGCGGTACACGTCGATGTCCCCGACGCGCTCCATGGTGAGGTGGATGACTCCGTCCGCTAAGAAATCCTCGTCGTTCACCGACGACAGATCCGGGACCGTCTCGCTTACGACGAACGACGTCGCGTTCAAGGACTTCAGCCAGCCGAAGAAATGGAACAGCGTGATGCGTCGCTCCCGGAGCCCTGCGATGATCTCGAGGACGGGGAGAGAATCCAGGACGAGGAGGTCGAAGGGCGTGGTCTGCCGGATGTCCTCGATGTGGGCCTTGAGCACATCGAGCCAGGGCTTCTCCGCAGGCGCGCCGAACCGGGCGGTGCCCCGCATCTCCTCCACCCCTCGTCGGATGCGAGAGAGGTCCTGAATTCGCACGCCCTCGCCCGCCTTGGCGGGGTCGAGCCCCATCCGCGTCATCTGGAATTCGAGGCTCGTCTTCCCCTGCTCCAAGGTCACATACACCCCGGAGGCGCCCTCGTCGACCGCGTTCCGCCAAAGGATGTTGTAGGCGACGGACGACTTCATCGTCCCCGGCGGGCCCGACAGGAGGACGATGTGGCCTTCCGGGATGCCCCCGTCGAGCGCCTCGTCGAACCCTTCGATGTACGTTCGGTAGAACCGCATCGTCGGCGGGATGCGGCGTCCCCGCCAAAAAGGTTGCGCGCGTCACGACCACGGCCGGAGGTCGCGAGTCAGGACCGCGAGCCGGTCCGGGTCGAGGGACTTCGGGTCGAGGATGAAGAGCAGGACGGCGCCCCGTTGCGCGGCAACGTCCGCGAGGGCGTTGACGAACTTGACGACCTTGCCGAAGTCGTTCTGCGTGTACAGGTACTCGAGGCCGTCGACGAGGACGCGACAGCCCGGCTTGTCCGCCGTGTACGTGCGCACCAGATCCACGATCGCGCCGAGGTTCGTGGGACTGAGCATCTCCTTCCCGAAGCTGCGGCTCAGCCAGTAGACGGGCACGTCCGCGATCCCGAACCGGTCGCGCGCATCCTCCGGACGGAGGCGGGAGATGCAGAGGCCGTACCGCCCTCCTCGCACGTCTTTCGCGAACTGCCGGAACGCGGCGTCGGGCGTCTCGGCGAGGAGGACGTAGCTGGACCCAGGGACGAGGTCCACCGGCGGCGCGGGCTTTGGCGGCCGGACGGGTTCGACCTCCGGCGCGACCGTTGGCGACGGCGCCGCCTCCACGGTTTCGGTCCGGTCCCGACGGCGCAGGACGAGGACTCCCACCACGATCAACACGGCCGCGAACAAGCCCACGAGAACGACCGCCGCAGAGGGAGAAACTTGCGTTGCGACGAAGGACTCGAGTCGGGAGGAAGCCATGTCGACCGTCCGCGGTGAGCCC
>Ga0066710_100006965_pt1 | contig 10697 bp, 7 predicted proteins | sample GraSoiAngelo_159_FD_79666 | JGI IMG/M metagenome (GOLD analysis project Ga0066710, IMG submission 79666) | Grasslands soil microbial communities from the Angelo Coastal Reserve, California, USA - 14_1009_16_40cm | ecosystem: Environmental > Terrestrial > Soil > Grasslands | place: USA...
AGGGCGGCGGCATCGTCTGGCGCTACCAGGACGCCAACAACTACTATGTCGCCCGCATGAACCCGCTAGAGGACAACTTCCGCGTGTACAAAGTCGTGGCCGGCAAACGCAGCAAGGAGTTCCAAAGCGCAGAGGTCAAGGTGCCGGCGGGCGAATGGCACACACTCAAGATCAAGCACGTCGGCGATCACATCGAGTGCTTCCTCGATGGCAAAAAGCACCTGGACGCCAAGGACAACGCTATCCAGAAGGCCGGCAAGGTCGGCCTGTGGACCAAAGCGGACGCGCAGACACATTTCGATGAGTTTCGCGTAAAGGACTTGAGCTGAGGACCATGCCTGCCGGGCGCGGTGCCTTCGGTCGGCAGGCGGCGTAGGACAAGCTGTCAGCTTGTCCTACAAATCTAAACTCGGAGGTTGCTTACGATGTTCACCCGGATCTTTGTACCGACCCTTGCATGTGCCGTTCTTGCATTTCCGCTGGCTCGATCGGCGGACGAGAAGCAGACACCCGAACAATTGTCAGAAATGAGGGTCCGCCTTCGCCTCAACGCCATCGAGACGTCGAAACTCGAGGAGCACTACGAAACGCTCGTGAAACGGGAACTGAGTTTGCAAGATAACGTCCAAGCCTGCCTGAAGTCAGGCGACCAGAGGTTACCAGAGTATCAACAAGCTCTCCAAGATGCACAGGCCGATCTGGAGAAGACCAAGACGAAGCTGGTCGCACGCGAGTTGGAAAAGGCAAAGCTGTCCGAACGCCTCGGCAAGCGACAGCCCCAGGATGCGTCGCTTGAGGCTATCGAGAAGAGCAACCGGACGCTCGAAAAAATCCTCGAACGTCTAGGCAGCATCGAAAAACGTCTCGAGAAGGTTCAGCGTTAGACGCATGCGGCCTACGGAAATGGCTGAAGTACCGAAGAAAGGGGAATATCGAATGAGCATCAAGATCAGACAACTTTGGCCCGCCGGATTGCTGGTACCGGTTTTCGCCGCGGCCGGGTGGTTCGCCTTCGCCGCTCCCAAAGAACATGAGCTGGATGCCGAGAAAATTGCCGCCGCCGTGGGAACGAAGACGACAACCACCAAAGACGGCGTCGTCCGCATCGCCTGGGCACGGACCGACGTGGCCGTGACCGTGGACGGGATGCCCTTAAAACCATTCGCCGGGCTGGGCTCCTGGGCCGCGTTCATCCCCGCTCCGCACGGCGCCATGGCGATGGGCGACACGGTCGTCTTCCAAGACGAAGTAGACGCCGCCATGGACGCCGCCTTTGAAAGCGGCCTGCACGTGACCGCCCTGCACAATCATTTCTTCTACGACGAGCCCAAGGTCTACTTCATGCACATCGGCGGCCAGGGTGAGCCGGAAAAGCTTGCAACGGCGGTAAAAGGCGTTTGGGACGCCATCAAGAAGGTCCGCGCCGGGCAAGCCGCACCCGCCAAGCTCTTTGGTGGCGAGACGCCGAAGGAGGGAAAGATCGACGCCGAGGCCATTGAGAAGGTTCTGGGCAACAAGAGTGAAACCCAACAAGGCGTCGTCAAAGTGACCATCGGCCGGGAAGGCAGCATGCACAAGGTGAAACTCGGCGGCTCGATGGGCCTGACGACCTGGGCCGCTTTCTCCGGCAGTGATGAGCTCGCTGCCGTGGATGGCGATTTCATCATGACCGCGGAAGAAGTCCAGCCGGTGCTCCATGCGCTGCGCAAGGCCAACATTCACGTCGTGGCGCTCCATAACCACATGATGGGGGAGCAGCCGGCGTTCTACTTCACCCACTTCTGGGGCAAGGGGCCGGTCCAGGATTTGGCCAAGGGCCTGAGCTCCGCGTTAGAAGCCCAGAAGGAGGCGAGGTCCAAGGGGCATTGACACCGGTCAAACTGTCGCAACTTGGGCGAGATGGAAAAGGCAGCTGGTGCGCGACGGCTCAGTGCTGAGGTGTTCTGACGCTGGACGATGTCGCCGGAGCGAACAATTAGCCGATAACGAAAGCAAGACCTGGGCAAACTACCAGGCCATGACGGTCCCAGGCAAAGAGTGAGAAGCCATGTCGCATCGATTCGGGGCGGGCGCGGAGCCGCGATCCAGGAGTATGGCTGATTCTACCAAGCTGTTGGTCGTTGCCGTCGGCTTCGTGTGCAGCCGTGCCGCGCCGCTGAAGGCGGAAGAGATCCCGCCCGCAGTGCTGAATCGCGCCGCTGCGATGGCTTGGGCGCTGGAGCACAATCCGGAGTTGGCCGCCATTCGCGAGCAACACGGGATCGCCGCGGCGCAGATCGTCATCGCCAACACCTATCCGTTCAACCCGGTGTGGGAAGCGAAAGTCCGCGCGGCCGTCGGACCGGAATCGGCCGGTATTACCAACCGCGTCAGCAATGAGCACAAGCTGCTTTTTGAAGTCGAGATCCGGGGCCAAGGATCGCACCGGCGCGCGGCTGCCGCCGCCGCCCTGTCCCGAACGGATTGGGAGATCGCCTTTCAAGAGCTGAACCTGGCCGTCCGCACGGCCCGCGCCTTCAACAGCATGCTGTATCGTCAGGAGAAGCTGCGTCTGATCGAGGAGACGGTGAAGCTTCATGAGCAGGCGGCTTCTCAAGTGGTGAAGTTGGTCGAGCAGAGCAAACTGCGCCCGGTCGATTTAATTGTGATTCGCACCGAGGTCCTGGATGCGCGCGCCCAGACGGGCCCCGGCCGTGCGGCCCTGATTGCGGGCGGGGCCGACTTGCGTCGCGCCATGGGCATCACGGCAGGAGGGTTTGCCGTGCGAGGCACCCTGGAAATGCCAGCTCGACGATGGGATCTCGAAGCGCTGATGCAGACAGGCCTGGGGCGGCGGGCGGATCTCCGTGCCCGCGAGGCGGCGCTCGGCGAAGCAGAGGCCCGCCTTCGGCTGGAGATTGCCAACCGCTACGGCAACCCGAACATCGGTCCCGCCTACGAATACGACCCGAGTCGCATCAATCTGATCGGTGCTCAGCTGAGCGTGCCACTCCCGGTCTTCAATACGCGCCGCGGTGAAATTCTCCAACGCACGGCGGAGCGAGACCGCGCCGCCCTGGAAGTCCAACAAATCGAAGTGCAAATCCGGCAGGACGTGCAGGCCGCCCTGCGCCGGCTGGAGGAGGCCCAGAAGGTCGTGGAGCTGTATCGCGCTGAGCTGCTGCCGAATCTGAAGAAAAGCCTTGAGGGAGTGGAGAAGCTTTTTCTCGAAAATGAGCCGGGCGTCGACATTGTGCGCGTGCTCGATGTCCGCCGCAAGCTGCTGAAGGCACGCGACGGTTATCTCGACGCCCTGTGGGAAGTCAGCCAGGCGCGTGCCGATTTGGCCGCTGCCGTCGGTGACCCGGTCCTGGTCGTTGATGCAGAGGACGCGCCGCGCAAACCTTAGGACACGAGATGACACCATGACGTTTTATTACTGCTGTTCCTCCATCCCCATGACTGGTAAGGATCGCCAGCGCAGGTCGCGCATCTTCCATTTCCCTCGCTTGCGCTTCGGGTTGCTGAGTGTGGTTGTGGTCTGTAGCGCGCTCGGCTGCGGGGGCAAATCACCGCAAGGCGAGGAAACCGCGCCGCCGGCTCCGGTGGAAGCGGCGACGGCGCGCACACTCTTCTTCGGCGAATGGACCGAACTAGTGGGCGCGACGCAGCCCCTTCCCAATCGCGCCGCGCGGGTTACGGCCGCCATTGAGGGCCGCGTCTTCTGGCTCTTGCACGATCCGGCCGCTCCCGCGGGACAATCGCTCGTGGAGGGCCAGCGCGTCGAGCAGGGCCAGGCCATCGGCCGGCTCGACGATCGCATCGTTCGGGCGAACCGCGAGAAGCTCCAAGCGACGCTCGCAGAAATGCGGGAGCAAAAGAATCAAGCCGACTACCTCGTCGAGTCGGCGCGGATTGACGTCACCCGTCTAGTAAGTCTGCGGTCTGCCATGAATGGCGCAGACCTGCCGTTGGCGAATCGCATTGAGCTGGAAAAGGCCCGCCTTGCCCTCAAAGATGCCGAATCCAAGCAGAAGGGAGTCGCAGCGAAGTCAGAAGCCGCCCAAGCTGAGCTGAAAGCGCTTGACCAGCAGCTCGACTTGTACGTCCTGCGGGCGCCGATTGCCGGCCGGCTCGGCACCATCCAGACCGTGCCGGGCCAGACGCTTGCTGTTGGCGCGACCGTCGCCGAAGTAGTCGATTTGGATCAGATCGACGTGCTCTGCTTCGTGCCGCCGCATACCGCCGGGCACATCGCCTTGGACCAGCCGGCGCGCGTGGTCAGCGACCAGAAGGATGCGGAAGCCGCACAGGGGAAGGTGGTGTTTATTGCCGTGCAAGCGCAGCCGGACACGGGCTGCTTTGCCGTCAAAGTGCGCTTCCCCAACCCCGATCTTCGGCTGCGCAGCGGATTGGTCTTGCGGATCGAGACGCTGACGAAACCCGAGCAGGCCCGCATTACGGTGCCGGAGACGGCCCTGCTGGAAGATCAGGACCCGCCCAGCGTCATCATCGTACAGGACCTGAAGACGGTGACGAATGAAGAGACCGGCAAGGAGAGCAAGACCGGCACCGCTCGCAAGCTCCGGGCGAAGCTGGGCGTACGCGACCGGCGCTGGCACGTTGTCGAGATTCTCGCCCTGGACGACCTGAAGAAGAAAGAGCAAATCACTCTCGACGAGGACGTGATGTTCGTCGTCAAGGGCGGGCACGGCCTGGAGAATGGGGACAAGGTGAAGTTGGAGGAAGAGGACGAATGACGAATGCCGAATGACTAATGACGAATGCCCACAGCCGTGCTCGTCATTTCATTCGTCATTCGTCATTCGTCCGAGCATTTTATGTTCAACATCGCAGGTAAAGCTCGTCCCTATTTCGGCGCGGTGGTCCTGACGACTGCTCTGCTGACCGCCGGGGGCATTTACAGCTACACGCAAATGCCCAGCAGCGTGTACCCGGAGGTCACCTTCCCGCGCATCGCGGTCGTGGCCCGAGTGCCCGGGCTCGACGTGCGCACGACGGAGGTCAAAGTCACCCAGCCGCTTGAACAGGCCGTGAGCACGGTCATCGGCGTGGCGTCGGTCCGCGCCAAGACCATTCGTGGCGGCAGCGAACTCTCCATCGACTTTAATCCCGGCACGGACATGCGCCGTGCCGAAACGCTCACTTGGAATCGCATCGGCTCGGTGCGTTCGCAATTGCCGGCCAATGTCGATCTCACCGTCGAGCAGATGACGCCGTCGGTCTTCCCCATCCTCTCGCTGGTGCTGACCGGCGGCGAGAGCCCCGCTCAGCTCAGGGACTACGCTTTCTACCAACTCGGACCGCGAATCAAGAACATCCCCGACGTCCTTTACGCCAACGTAGCCGGGGGCGACCTCCGCGAGATCGAGGTCGAAGCCCGGCCGGACGATTTGTTCGCCGCCGGCCTTTCGGCGGCCGATCTCGCCGACCAAATTGGCAAGGCACACCGGCTCCAGCCCGTCGGCCGCATCGAACAGCCGCCGCTCGCCTTCCAGATTCTTGTCAATACCCAGGGTGAGACGGCTCGGCACATCGAAGAATTGGTGATTGCCACGCGCAACACCCAACCGCTGCGCGTGCGGGATGTCGCGGACGTTAAGGCGCTCCATCAGGATCGCGTCCTGTCGATTGGCTTCGAACAGAAGGACGCCGTAGTCATCACGGTCTTTCGTCGCCTCGGCGGCAATACGGTCAATATCTCGCGCGATCTCCGCGAGCTGTTGGCGCGTCAGAAGCCGCCGAGCAACATCCAGGCGATGGTTGTCTACGACCAGGCCGAGTTCGTGGAGACGTCGGTTCGCAACGTACGCGACGCGATCTTGATCGGCAGCATGTTCAGTGTGTTGATCCTGCTCGCCTTCCTGCGCAGTTGGCGGGCGACGCTCATCTCCGCGCTGGCGATTCCGACGACGCTGGCTATCACGTTCCTCTTTCTGCACTGGAGCGGCGAGACGCTGAATCTGATGTCGTTGGGTGGGCTGGCCGTCGCAATCGGCCTCATCATCGACGATACGGTAGTGGTGATCGAAAACATTGCCCGGCATCTGTCTCCCGAAGCCCGCGGGTCGCAACCCGTGGGCACGGACGCGGTCTCGGCCGCCTCCACAGAGATCACCGGCGCCGTGGTCGGCTCGACTCTGACAACGGTGCTGGTGTTCGTGCCGCTGGCGTTCATTGTGGGTGTGTACGGCCAGTTCTTTGCCGCGCTGAGCTGGTCGCTATCGATCGCGGTGCTCGTGTCGATGGTTATCAGCCTGACGCTGGTGCCCGTGTTCGCCGCCAAGTTCCTGGCCGGCCGGCGGATGCCGGCACCGGGGCCAATCTACCGACTCGTCGCGCACCTCTACGAGCTGGCCTTGTCCGTCGCCCTGCGTGTACCGTGGGTGACGCTGTCGCTGTCGGTGGCGGCAGTCGGGGTCGGCGTGCTGCTGTACTTCGGCATTCCCGATTTTCGAGGGCGGCGGGAGGCCGGTAAGCCGCCGCCGGAGCCGCTGGTCAAAGGCTTGGAGACGGGGCTGACGCCGGCTATGGATGAGGGCGCCTTCGTCGTCGATTACTGGGCGCCGTCCGGCACGCCGCTCGAAGAGACAGAACGCATGGCCCGCGCGATCGAGGAGATTCTCTCGCACAATCCCGACGTCAGAGCGTACGTGCGTCGTACCGGGGCGGAGCTGGGCCTCTTCGCCACGCAGACCAGCCGCGGCGACATCCAGGTTGTGCTGCGCCCTGCCGAGGAAGACCCGTTGCGGCCCTGGACGTTGCTCAAGCCGCTGCGACCTAAATTCAGCGACGTGGAGAAAGAGATGAACGAACTGGGGCGGCAAGAGGCCGCGGCCAACTATGGATTACCATTCACTCCGGCCCAGGCATTGGAGGCGGGCAAGGCGGCGATCCGCCGGAAGTATCGCCGCCGGCCGATGCTGGCGTGGTTCGACCGCAAGGGCGAGAAGCAGCCGGGCGTGATGGACGAGATCGAAGATGAAATCAAGGAGAAGTTTGCGGAACACCAGTTCAAGGTGGAGTTGGTGCAGATCATGGCCGACGAGCTGAACGACCTATCGGGCGCCAACAAGCCGGTGGAGGTCAAGCTTTTCGGCCCCGACCACAAGGAGCTGCGCCGTCTAGCGGACGAGATCGGCGAGACCCTCGCACAGAAGGGCAAAGGCCGGGGCATCAAGGAGGTCAACAGCAACGTGCGGGCCGGCAACCCGGACTTGATGGTCGAGGTGGACGGCGTCTGGGCGGCGCGTGGGGTAACGGCCCAGGAAGTGGAGCGGCAGTTGGCAGCCATCTACCTGGGCCAGGTCGCCACGCAGGTGCAGGAGTCGGCGGCGCGCATCACCGATGTTCGCGTTCGCTATCCCGATTGGGCGCGGTTCGGCCGGGGCCATTTTGACCCGGAGCGCGTTCTCGACCAGCGCATCCTGCTGCCCGAGGGCCTTCTGACGCCGCCTCCGCCCACCGTGACAACGGCGCCCCCGCTCGCCGGACTGAGCCGGACCGTCCCGCTCTCTGCCGTGGCCCGCATCCAGCGGACGCGCACTCCCGACGAACAATGGCGCGAGAATCAGCAGCCGGCCATCTTCGTGACCGCCGATCTGAAGGAAGAAGAGGCCGGCCTGGGCTCGGTGGTGAAAGACATTCGCGAGTGGATGGCAGGCATTCCTCTGCCGTCGGGGTACCGGTGGGAGATGGGCGGCCACTATCTCCAGCAGCAGCAGGCGTTTCGCAGCCTGCTGGTGGTCATGGTCGTGGCGATCTTGCTGGTCTTCATCATGCTTGCCTTCCAGTTCCGCTCGGTGGTGCTGCCGCTTCTCATCTTCCTCACGCAGCCGCTGTCGCTCGTGAGCGGTCTGTTCGCCCTGTGGCTAACCAACACGCCGCTGAATGTGTCGAGTTACATGGGCGCGATCCTGCTGATCGGCCTGGACATGAAGAACGGCATCTTACTGGTCGAGTACATCCAGCAACTTCGCCGCGAGGGAATCGACCTGCGACCGGCGCTGCTTCAGGCAGGGCGCACGCGTTTCCGACCGATTCTGATGACAAGCCTATCGGCCATCCTCGGCCTGCTGCCGTTAGCCCTCGGCATCGGCCCGGGGGCACAAATGCAACAGCCGTTGGCCATCATGGTCATCGGCGGCCTGACCGCGAACATGCTGTTCACGCGCATGATTATTCCGGTGGGTTACCTGGTGATGGAACGAAGGAGAAACAGCCAACCTCAAGGAGTGCCAACATGATTCCGCAGCGCGGTCCGATGTATGTCGCCGGATTGCTCGCCGCCCTGTTTAGCGCCGCCACCGGGGCCGCCGATCCACCCTCGCTGGAGCTGAAGCAGACGATCGCCCTCAAGGGCAAAGCCGGCAACCTCGACCACATGGCCCTCGACGCTAAGCGCGACCGGCTCCTGGTGGCGAACAAGTCCAACAACACGCTGGATATTGTAGATCTGAAATCCGGCAAGTTGCTGAAGCAAGTGCGCAATCAGGGCGGCATCCAAGGGATCGCCTATGCCGCCGATCTGGACCGCGTGTTCGTTGGCCTCGGTGCGGGTGGCTTTTGCAATGCTTTCGATGGGCAAGAATTCAAGCTGCTCAAGACGGTCAAGTTCGCCGATGACGCCGATAACGTTCGCTACAATCCGCGCACACACCTGGTCTACGTGGCCCATGCCGAGAAGGCCCTCGGCGTTATCGATGCGCGTACCTACCAGCTCAAAGCCGACATCAAGCTCCCCGGCCAGGCTGAATCGTTCCAGCTGGAGAAGGAACGGCCCCGGCTGTACGTGAACGTCCCGTCCTCCGGGGAAGTTGCGGTGATCGACACCGAGAAAAATGAGGTTATCCAGCGCTACCCGCTCAAACTGGCTGGCAACAACTACCCGATGGCGCTGGACGAAGCCGGTCGCCGCCTCTTCATCGGTTGCCGGAAAAAACCGATGGTCGTCGTGCTGGGCAGCGACACGGGCAAGGAGATCGCCGGCCTGGACATCCCGGCAGACATCGACGATTTGTTCTTCGACGGCCAGCGCAAGCGGCTCTACGCTTCGTGCGGCGAAGGGTTCATCGCGGTGTTGAGCCACATCGACGCCGACCATTACGAGGCGATCGACAAAATTCCCACGGTCAAGGGCGCCAGAACCTCGCTCTTCGATCCGCAACAGGGTCGCTATTTCCTGGCAGTGCCGCGGCAACCAGGGAAGGAAGGCCCCGAGATGTGGGTTTACCAGGTCCCTCGGTGACGCTTGAGCAGTTCCGCCTCCATGCTGGCTCGCCTTCTGGACGATGCCCCCGAAACTGTCACTCTGGGACTTCCCGAACTCGGTACAAGCACCTTCGGCTTCGTTGCGTATCGGATATTCTACAGCTTATCTTACTGGTGAAAGATCCCTGGCGGGACAGATTTCGGAAAGGAATCGTCATGCCGGAGGGTTGCTGGGATGTGGTGGTGATCGGGGCGGGGGCGGCCGGGCTCTTGGCGGCCATTCGCGCCGCCGAGCGCGGCCGACTCACCTTGTTGCTGGAGAAAAACCGCCAATCCGGCGTGAAAATCCTCATGTCGGGCGGCACGCGCTGCAATATCACCCACGCCACCGACAACCGCGGCATCGTCGAGGCCTTCGGGCCCCCGGGACGGTTCCTTCATTCCGCGCTGGCCGCCCTGAGCGTTCAGGAAACCATTGAACTGATCGAGGCGGAAGGCGTCCCGACCAAGGTGGAAGAAACCGGCAAGGTGTTTCCCGTCAGCAATAAGGCGGCCGACGTTTTAGGCGCTTTACTGCGCAGACTCCGGCGGAGCGGGGCGACCTTGGCACTCGAAGAGCCGGTGCGCGATCTTCGCCGGAATGACGGCGGCTTTGCTCTGACCACTTCCCATCGAACGGTAACGGCTTCGAGCGTGATTCTAACCTCCGGCGGTCAGTCTTACCCCGGCAGCGGAACCACGGGCGACGGCTACGGCTTCGCCTCCCGCCTGGGGCATGCCATCGTATCGCCACGCGCCGCGCTGGTCCCGGTCACGGTAGCAGCGCCCTGGGTGGCGGATTTGCGGGGCGTTACTATCCCCGATGTTTCGGTGCGGATATGGGAAGACAACGCCTGCTTGGCCCGGCGGCACGGGTCGTTGCTCTTTGCCCATTTCGGCCTTTCTGGTCCCGTGGTCCTTGACGTCAGCGGCGTGATCAGCCGACACACTCGGCCGGAATCCCTGGCGCTGGAAATCGATTTCTTGCCCCACTTGAGAGAACCGGCCCTGGACGAATTCTTGCGATCCGAAGCGATTGCTTCGGGTAAGAAACAGCTGGCGGGAATCCTGGCCGATCACTTGCCGCGGCGGTTATGTGAAAGGCTTTTGGCCCTCGTTGGCATGCCCGCAGACCGCAAGGCGGCCGGTTTGAGAAAAACGGACCGTGGCAAACTGGTGGATGCGGCCAAGCGCCTGCGACTGGCCATCACAGGGACCCTGGGTTTCAAGAAGGCGGAGGTAACGGCCGGCGGAGTGGCTTTGAATGAGATCGACTCCAGAACGCTGCAAAGCAAGCGGGTGCCCGGACTGTTCATCGCCGGTGAGATTCTCGACCTGGATGGGCCTATCGGCGGCTACAACTTTCAAGCGGCTTTCAGCACCGGCTGGCTGGCCGGCAGCAAGGCTTAAACGAAAAATGATCCTCTTTTTCGGCCCTTTGAACAGTA
>Ga0066710_100006966_pt1 | contig 10697 bp, 8 predicted proteins | sample GraSoiAngelo_159_FD_79666 | JGI IMG/M metagenome (GOLD analysis project Ga0066710, IMG submission 79666) | Grasslands soil microbial communities from the Angelo Coastal Reserve, California, USA - 14_1009_16_40cm | ecosystem: Environmental > Terrestrial > Soil > Grasslands | place: USA...
GGCGCCGCGTTCGGGTCGGCCGTCACCGGTCTGCGGCCCGTGGTCGAGATCATGTTCGGCGACTTCCTCACGCTGGCAATGGACAGTCTCGTCAATCAGTCGACGAAGTACTGGTTCCTGACGCAAGAGCACGTGAGCGTGCCCCTGGTATTCCGGTCCGTCGTCGGAGCCGGCGGCCGCTTCGGAGCGATCCACTCGCAGATGCCGGTGTCGTGGTTCATGGGTGTGCCCGGGCTCAAGATCGTGGGCGCGTCGACGCCTGCCGACGCGAAGGCTCTCCTGAAGGCGTCGATCCGTGACGACAACCCGGTGCTGTTCTTCGAGCACAAGCGGCTGTACAGCATGGAGGGAGAGGTCGACGGCGCCGCGGCACGTCTCGGCGAAGCGGCTGTGGTGCGCGAGGGCAACGACATCACGCTGGTCACGGCGATGAAGAGCGTCCACGACAGTCTCGAGGCTGCCGACGAGCTCGAGCGTGATCACGTGTCCGTCGAGGTGATCGATCTGCGGACGCTCCGGCCGCTCGATATCGAGACCGTGCTTGCGTCGGTCCGCAAGACGAACCGCGTCGTGATCGTCGAGGAGGGGCCGCTTACCGGCGGCTGGGCGGGCGAGGTCCTCGCGAGCGTCACCGAGCAGGCGCTCGGCTACCTTGACGACGCGTGGCGCATCGCAACACCGAACACCCCGATCCCGTACAGCCCCCCGCTCGAGGACGCATTCCTGCCGGGGACGGAGCGGATCGGAGCGGAGATCCGGCGTCGTCTGCGATGAACGAAGCTGCACCGTCCTCCGGATTCGAGGCATCGAAGGTGGGCAGTCGCCTACGGGCAGAGCGCGAGCGTCGCGGGATCAGCCTGCGCGAGCTCGCGAGACGCGTCGGCGTGTCGCCGAGCCTGGTGTCGCAGATCGAGCTCGACCGAGTGAATCCTTCGGTGAGCACCTTGTATGCGCTCGTCACGGAGCTCGGCATGACGATGAGCGAGGTCTTCGGCGACTCACGACCCGGCGAGCGCGCGGCCCCGCAGCTGCCCGGCGCCGACGGTCTGGCCGAGCGGCCGGAGACGCGGCGCGTGATCAACCTCGCCTCCGGCGTGCGCTGGGAGCGCCTGACCCCGCACAGCGACCGCGACGTCGAGTTCCTCTACGTCGTCTATCCCGTCGGAGCCGAGTCGTGCCCGGAGGACGCCCTGATGACGCACGGTGGGAAGGAATACGGCTACGTCACCCGCGGGACGCTCGGCATACGTGTGGGCTTCGAAGAATACGAGCTGGCCGCGGGTGGTTCGATCGCCTTCGACTCCTCGTCGCCGCACCGTTTGCGGGCGATCGGCGACGAGCCGGTGCACGCCATCTGGGTCGTCATCGGCCGAAAGGCCGATCCGCGCGGCGAGTAGCTCCGCTCAGGCCGCCGGCGCCTCGCCCTCGGCCTGTGCTCGCAGGCGCCCGACCCCGACCCACGTGGAGCGAAAGCGTGCGATCAGCTCTGGTGCCTGGTAGAGCACCAGCGCAAGCAGGATCAACCCTCCGATCGTCATCTGCGCGTACTCCGTCGGCTGCTGGAACAACGGCAGGACGTTATCGATCTCGGTCAGGAAGAGAGCCGCGAGCAGCGTCCCGACGAACGACCCTCTTCCGCCGGCGAGGCTGGCGCCGCCGAGCACTGCCGCGGCGATGCTCTCGAGTGCGTAGTTGCCGATGATCGGCGATCCGATCTGGACCTGGGCTGCGGAGTAGAAGCCGGCGACCGACGCCATCAACGAGCAGATGATGAAGGCGAGGAAGACCGTGCGCCCGGTGGCTATTCCGACTCGGCGGGACGACGTCTCGTCGAGACCCACTGCGCGCATCGCCAGGCCGGTCCGCGTGCGGTACAGCCAGAGGTCGCCCACCACGGCGAGGACGACGACGCCGATGAACGCGTAGGGCACGAAGCTGACGCTCGTGTTTAGCGCGTCGATGACGTTCGGATTGATGAAGCCCTCGGGATGGTCGCGCAGCAGCAGCGACGCGCCTTCGAGGATGCTGAGCGTGCCGAGCGTGGCGATGATCGACGGCAGGCGAAGCACGCGGATTAGCGTCGCGTTGAAGACGCCGGTCGCGAAGCCGACGCCGGCGACTGCCAGGGCACCGGCGAGGAGCACCGGCCACGACTTGTCGGGCTGTAGCGTGAATGATGCGGTGACGACGCACATCGTCATCAGCGCCGCAACCGAGATGTCGAAGCCGCCGACGAGGAGTGCATTCGTCTGACCGATGGCGACGAGCGCGAGCGGCAATGCGCTCAGCAGGAGGTTGCCGAGGTTGTACCTCGTCAGGAAGGCGGACTGATGCTGCGCCGCGTAGGCACCGAGTGCGACGATCAGCGTCGTCATCAAGCCGAGCGGGAGCCAGCCGCGAAGCGCCTTCATAATTTCTCCCGCGTGACGCGGCTGCCGACGATCGCTTCGACGATCCGGCGTTCACCCAGCTCGGCGCCGTGGATCTCGTCGACGATCTTCCCGCGTGACATGACGACGACGCGGTCGCACAGCCCGGCAAGCTCGAGCGGATCGCTCGACTTGACGATGATCGCAACGCCTTCGTCAGCCTTCGCGCGCAGCGCCTCGTAGATGTCGAAGCGGGCACCGACGTCCACACCTTGCGTCGGCTCCTCGGCGAGAATGAGCTTGACGTCGCCGCGGAGGAACGGCCGTGTCAGCGAAACCTTCTGCTGATTGCCGCCCGAGAGTGACTGGACCGGCTGCTCGACCGACGCCATCCGAATGCGCAAGCGGCGCACGAGCTCGTCGACCGTGCGGCGCTCCTGTCGTCGGCGCAGGAGCCCCCAGTGTTCGAATCGCCGCAGCACCTGCAACGTGATGTTGGCACGAACGCTCAGTACAGGGAAGAGCGACTCGCCGGCGCGATCGCCGCTCAGCAACACGACTCCCGCCCGAAGCGCGGATAGCGGCGACTTCGTGTTGAGCGCGTGCCCGTTGCAGGACGCAGTGCCGGAAGGACGTTCGACACCCGCGAGGGCACGGAGGAACTGCACCTGACCGTTGCCTTCCGCTCCCGCGAGCCCGAGAATCTCCCCCTTCTTGACCTCGAGATCGATCGGTCCGAAGCGGTCGCCCTGCAACCCGGACACCGCGAGCAGGACGTCAGCGGGGCGGGCGGTCTCGTCGCGCTCGGGAAACGCGAGCTGGAGCGGCCGTCCGATCATGAGCGCGACGAGCGACTCCTCGGACATCGCGGCGGAGTCGAACGTCCCCTGGCTGACGCCGTCGCGCAGGACCGTCACGCGGTCCGCGATGCCGAGCACCTCCGGCAAGCGGTGGCTGACGTACACGATGCCGACGCCGCCCCGGCTGCGTTCGAGCACGAGCTTGTGCAGTTGCTCGACCTCTGGCGGGCCGAGCGCCGTCGTCGGCTCGTCGAGCAGGAGCACCTTCGGGTTCGCAAGCAGCGCCTTGACGACCTCGAGCAGCTGCCGCTGCACGAGCGAGAGCGTCCCGACCGCTGCAGTGGCGAGCAGCTCGAGCTTGAACTCCTCGAGGCGGGCCGCCGCCCACTTCTCCATGCGGTGGCGTGGCGGCTGCACGTCCTTGGGCACGGCGAGATAGAGGTTCTCGGCGACGGTCAGATCGAGGACGTGCGAATACGTCTGATACGCGATGCCGAGGCCGAAGCGGCGAGCCTCCGCCGGAGAACGGCGCCGCCGCCGGCGTCCGCCGATCTCGACCGTCCCTGCGTCAGGGGCCAGGAAGCCGCTGGCGATTCCGAGCAACGTCGACTTCCCGGACCCGTTCTCCCCGACGAGCGCGTGCACCTCGCCTGCGCGGCAGTCGAAGCTGACGTCGCGGAGCGCCTGTACGGCTCCGAACGCCTTCGAGACTCCGCCGAGGGACAACACGACGGGGTTCCCGGGGCCGGGAATCGACATCGTTCGTGTGGCTCAGGATCGAGTGTCTGTCGTTCTTCTCCTAGGGGTACATCCGATGGAGCAGGCTCAGAGGAACGAGCGACGTTGCCGAGGCTTCCTGGGGGTAACCCTTGACGCACTCGTCGCGCTTCGACTGATTCTGCAACTGGATCGGGAACACGATCGTGGGTGGAATCTTCGCTCCCTTGAGCTTCATCAGCGCGGCTGTGAGAGCGACCCGGATCTGCGAGTTCCCGGCGGTGTAGTAGAAGACCTTGAGCTTCGGGTTGTGCAGCTTGTCGGCCGCACAGCCCATGCCCACGTCGTCCGTCCGCAGGGTCAGGACCGCGTTGAACGGCTTGCCCGCGGCCTTGTACGCGGAAAACGCACCCTGCGCCATGCCGAGGCCGTACTCGTAGCTCCAACCCTTGATGTCGGGATAGCGGGCGAGGATGCCTGCCACGACTTCCTGCACCTTCGACGGATCCCAGTTAGTCGCCTCGTTCGCGACGACATGGATGTTCGGGTTGAGCGCCGGCTTCTCGCACTTCTGCCAGCCGAGTGACAGCGGGTTGCCCGGGAAGCCGCCGAGGAAGGCGATGTTCCCGGACTTGACGTACTTGTTCATCACCCTCGCGTACGACTTGCCGAGCCGGCACGTGTCTTCACCGACGACGGTCAGGTAGTTCGTCCCCGGGCCGCTCACGTAGCCCCACGCATACGTCGCAACCGGGATTCCGGCCTTTGTCGCCTCCTTGAACACCGGCAGCATGGCGTCGCCGAAGTCCGGATAGGTGACGATGACGTTCACGTGCTGCGAGATCGCGGCGCGGAAGTCGGTCAGCGCCTGCGCCGGATTCGAGTGAGCGCTGGTGTAGATGATCTTGCCGATCGAGGGATACGTCAGCGCCTGGAGGATGAACTCCATCTTCGAGATCTGGCGGTAGACGTTTTCGCCGAAGCCCTCGACGTAGGCGACCTTGAGCTTGCCCCCCGTGCCGGTGTCGCAGCCGTTGTTCTTCCAGCACTTTAGGGCCAGATTCAGGTTGACCTTCTTCTCGGTGCGCCCGTAGGCGGCGAGCGCGATGTTGCGCGCCATCTTGTTCGCCGGTAGTAGCTTCGCGCTGAAGAGCGTCTTCTTCAGAGTCGACGCCTTCGCTTTGTAGACCTCGCCGAAGCCGCCTCCGCTACCCACGTGCAGCCGCGCTGCGCTGGTTGGCCTATTGCCCGTACCGCCGTGCCCCGCGGCGACGAGCACGAGCATCGCCGTGAGCAGCGCCAGTGGCGGCACAAGCCGTAGGCGTCTCGATGCGCGCCCCTTTCGTACGTGCATCGTGCCTCCTCCTTTCGTCACTTTGCCCCTGTTACGTTCACGCTTGTTGGGTTCCCCGACGCATCAGCCGGCCGTAAGGCACGGCCGAGGAGCGACGCGACGCGGTCGCCGGAGATGAGCATCCCGACGATGATGGCGCCGCCGAAGACGACGAACTGCATCGCAGTCGACAGGCCGAGAATGCGCAGCATCTGCGTCAACAACGTCAGCGCGAGGGCTGCCATCCACGTCGAGGTTGCGCTCGCCAGTCCACCTGCAAGCGACGCGCCGGCAATCACCACTGCCGCGATCGGCGCCAGGAGGTACTCGGCGCCGAAGCCCGGATCGATGCTGATGCGCACGCCGGCGAGTAGAACTGCCGCGCTGGCGTAGAGCGCGCCCGCGATGACGTACGCGGACACGACGTGGCTTCGGACATGGACGCCCGCCATCCAGGCGGCTCGTGGATTCGCGCCGACCGCTTGAAAGCGACGACCTGCCGCTGTGTAGCGCAACGCCAACGCGACGGCGAGCGCGATTGCCGCACCGGTCCAGAAGACGGCGCTGATCCCGAGCGGCTTCTGCGCGGCCCAGGACGAGAGGCCCGCCGGCACGTTCGCGCCTTCCACGACGCCGCGGGAGTACTTCACGCCCCAGGCGAGCACGATCTGTCCCACCGCCAGCGTGACGATCAGCGGGTTCAGCCTGAAGATCCCGACCAGGATGCCGTTGGCGAGACCAACGCCCGCGCCGAGCGCGATGCAGGCGAGGATCGCGACCGCAAGCCGGTTGTTCGAGCCCGACCCGACGCCGACGATGAGGTTCCCGCCGAAGAACATCACGCCCGGCGTCGAGAGATCGATGCCGGCGTGCATGATCACGAGCATCTGGCCGAGGGCCGCGACCGCGAGAATCGTCATGTAGGGGAGGACAAACGCCCACGAGGTGCTCTGCAAGGCCTCGGGGGCGATGATCGCCGCGGTGATCGCGAGCGCGCCCGTCGCAAGCCAGATCGGCAGGAAGCGCGCGGCAACGAGGGCATTCGCGACGGCCGGCGCAAATCCTAGGCGGCGCCACGGTGAAGAGCTAGCCGCGACCAGGCGTCCATTCTGTGCACGTTGCGCCTGAAGTGTCAACTGTGGCCGAACGCCGGTTCATCTACGCTTAACGAAATGCCTGGAGTCCGGCCGTTTGAGCGTTGACTCTTCCGGGCCAGGGCGTTTATGCTCGCTGTACATGCGGCAGCGCGCGACAGGGTCTGCTGCCGGCGAAGGCGTTCGCGCGCCGTCGCGCCTATTCGTGTCCGACCAGCCAAGGAGAGAGGCATGAGCTCGCAGCGGCTACTGATCCGCAACGGCTTCGTCGTCTCGATGGACCCCGACGTCGGCGACGTGCCATCCGGCGATGTCCTCGTGGAGGACGGCAAGATCGCCGAGATCGGGCGCAACATCGAGGCGTCCGAAGCCGAAGAGGTCGACGCGGCCGGGATGATCGTGATGCCGGGATTCGTCGACACGCACCGGCACACGTGGCAGACGCCGGTTCGCGGCGTCCTCCCGTGTTGCACGCTCGACCATTACTTCGCCGTGATGCTCGGGAGCGTCGGCGGCCACTACCGGCCAGAGGACGTCCACATCGGGAACCACGCTGGAGCGCTGGAAGCGCTGAACGGCGGCGTCACGACGCTGCTCGACTGGTCACACATCAACAACACGCCGGATCACTCCGACGCGGCGATCCAGGGCCTGAAGGATGCCGGCATCCGCGCGATCTACGCGCACGGCGTGCCCACCGGCGGCGAGTGGTGGGCGTTCAGCGAGCTCGAGCACCCGGAGGACATCCGGCGCATTCGCGACACGTATTTCTCCTCCGACGACGGGCTGATCACGCTTGCTCTCGCCGCGCGTGCTCCGGGCAACTCGAACTTCGAGGTCGCGAAGCACGACTGGGAGCTCGCGCGCGACCTCGGCATTCGCATCAGCGTGCACGTTGGCATGCGGCTGACGGACATTCACGTGCACCACGTCAAGAACATCCACGATCTCGGGCTGATGGGGCCCGACACGACCTACATCCACTGCACCGATTCCACCGATGAGGAGCTCGACCTGATCAAGGAGACGGGCGGCACCGCGTCGGTCGCGCCATACGTCGAGATGCTGATGGGCCACGGTCCGCCTCCGACGGGGAAGCTCCTGCAGCGCGGGGTCCCCGTCTCGCTCAGCGTCGATGTCGTGTCGAGCGTGCCGGGCGAGATGTTCACCCAGATGCGCACGGCGCTCGTATTCGAGCGGATTGGAGCCTTCACCGACACGCCCGACGAGGCGTTCGCGCCAACGCTGACGCACAGGGAGGTACTCGAGCTTGCGACGATCGAAGGCGCTCGTGCCTGCGCGCTCCAGGACAAGGTGGGCTCCCTCGCTCCGGGCAAGCAGGCGGACATAGTCCTGCTGAAGACCAACGCGATCAATACCGCGCCGATGGTCGACCCGATCGGGACGATCGTCGTCTTCGCCGACACGTCGAACGTCGACTCGGTCTTCGTTGCCGGTCGCGCCGTCAAGCGAAACGGCGAGCTCGTGAACGTCGATCTCGACGATGTCATTCGCAAGCTCGACGAGTCGCGGAACCACATTCTGTCCCACGGCGAGCTGCTTCCGAACTGGGCCGCGGAACCGGTGGCGGCCGCGTAGTCAGTTCCTCCTCACGGGCTCGCCCCGCCGCGTGCGGGGCGAGCCTCCCTCGGGCAGGGAGAAAGGAGACGTGTCATGGCCAATGACACGGTCGTCGTCGTCGGCGCCACGCAGGGACTCGGGCGTGAGCTTGCGCAGGCGTACGCCCACGACGGCCGCGAGGTGGTCGTGACGGGAAGGGAGCAGTCGCGTGCGGACAGAGCGGCCGGCGAGATCGGTGGCCGCACACGCGGAATCGGCTTCGACTTGGCACAGCCGCACGCGATCGCGGACCGTCTCGCGGAGGTCGACGCTGTCCAGTACCTCGTGCTCGCTGCGATCGAGCGGGATGTGAACAAGGTGAGCGAGTACGACGTCGACGCCGCACTGCGGCTCGTCACGCTCAAGCTCGTCGGCTACACCGAGGTCATCCACACGCTGTCTCCGCGGATGGTCGACGACTCGGCGATCCTCATCTTCGGCGGCCTCGCGCGAGATCGTCCGTATCCCGGTTCGACGACTGTCACGACCGTGAACGGGGGCGTGACCGGCCTCGTCCGGACTCTGGTGGTCGAGCTCGCGCCCACCCGCGTGAACTGCCTGCACCCTGCAATCGTCGGCGACAGTCCGCAATGGGTCGACATGCCGGAGGAGCGGCGGGACGCGCTCGTGCAACGCACGCCGATCGGCCGGCTTGTCACGATGGCGGAGGTCGTGGACGCGTCGCGCTTCCTGCTCGAGAACCGGGCGCTGAATGGCATCAACCTCCCGGTCGACGGCGGGTGGCTCTGCATGTGATTGGCCGGGTCTAGGGTCGCAACCGCAGCCGGCGTGGCCATCGGTCTCGCCGTCGGTTACAACATCGCGAACGTCGGACCCGCCGCCCAGGTCGTCTCGGGTGCGTATGGCGTCCGGCTGGGTTTCGTCGGGTTGCTCACGACTGCGCTGTTCGTGACGCACCTCGTCATGCAGATCCCCGGCGGAAAGCTCATCGATCGCCGCGGCGCCCGGGCGCTCGCGGGCGTGGCACTCGGACTCATCGTCATCGGCAACGCCGTTGCGCTCATCTCGGCCTCGTTCGCACTCGGCATCGGCGCGCGGTTGATAGTCGGCCTGGGGACGGGCATCGGCTTCATCGCCGGTAGCGATTATGTGCGCGCGACCGTCGGCTCGCCGGCCGCGCAAGGCCTCTATGGCGCGGCCGGAGTGGGCGGGGGAGGGGTCGCACTCGCAATCGTCCCGTTGACGACGTCCGCGTTCGAGTGGCGTGCGCCGTACGCGACGGCTCTGATCGCTGCTTGCGCCGTACTGGTGGCTTTGCCATTCGTTCCGCGGGACCGGCGCAAGGGTGAGGTTCCGCGTGCCGCGGTCTCACCGATCCGGGAGATCGTGCGCGACCGGCGCCTGTACCCGCTCGCGCTCGCGCACACGGCGTCGTTTGCCTTCAGCGTCATCGTCGGGAACTGGACCGTCTCGCTGCTCCAGCACGACGGGTACGGGCGGCGCCTCGGCGGTGCAGTCGCCGCGCTGACGCTGCTCGGTGGGTTCGTGACCCGCCCGCTCGGCGGTGTCGCGCTTCAGCGCTGGGGCAGCCGCGGCGCACCGCTGCTCGCAGCGAGCATGGTCGCCGGCGCCGCCGGCACCGTGCTCCTTCTGCTGGACGTCCCGCTGTTCGCGCGAATCGTCGGCGCCGCCGCGCTCGGCCTCGCCGCGGGAGTTCCGTTTGCCGCGGCATTCAGCGGGGCGCAGGCGATCCGCCCCGATGGCCCGGGCGCCGCAATCGGCTTCGTCAACAGCTGCGCGACGCTCGTGATAGCGGTGGGCGCGCCGCTGGTCGGCGTCACGTTCTCTCTCGCCGGCCACGGCCGCCTAGGCTTCGCCGCCGTCGCGGCGCTGTGGGCGCTGTCCGCTGTCGGGGTGCTGCCCTCGAAGCTGCCACGAGCCGGAGACGCGTAGTCATTCCACCAGCGACCGGGCGTTATGCTCGTTCCCCTGCCAGCGACCGGGGAGGTTCGATGCTCAGTTTTGGCGTGACGGTCCTGCCGGACCCGCCCTACCAGCGGATGATCGAGCTGATGCAGCTCGCCGAGCGGCACGGCTTCGAGTACGCCTGGACGTACGACTCGCACATCCTCTGGGAGGAGTCGTACGCGACGCTCCCGCTCGTGGCCGCGCAGACGAGCAAGATCAAGCTCGGGCACTTCGTCACGAATCCGGGCATTCGCGACCCGACGATCACGGCGAGCTGGTACGCCACGATGCAGGACATCTCGGACGGCCGCATGGTGATGGGCATCGGCCGCGGCGACTCGTCGCGTCGCGTCGTCGGCCTCCAGCCCGTCAAGGTGGCGGAGTTCGAACGGCGCTGCGCCATGATCAAGGACCTCATGAACGGCCGTGCCGTTCAGTGGAACGACAAGGAGCTCGAGCTCAAATGGGCGCGCGACGAGCTTCCCGAGATTCCGATGTGGGTCGCCGGCTACGGGCCGAAGGCGCTCGCGGTCGCGGGACATGTGGGCGACGGCGTGATCATCCAGCTTGCCGACCCGGTGATCATCCAGTGGATCATGGACACCGCCCGCCACGCCGCCGAGGAAGCAGGCCGCGACCCGGGCGAGCTCAAGTGCATCGTCGGCGCGCCGAGCCATATCTCCGACGACATCGAGGACGCGCGCGAGCAGTCACGGTGGTTCCCGGCGATGGTGTCGAACCACGTCATGGACCTGATCGAGCGCTACGGCGAGGACTCGGACATCCCCAAGGACCTGACGGACTTCGTCAAGGCGCGCAAGTTCTACGACTACGA
>Ga0066710_100006967_pt1 | contig 10697 bp, 10 predicted proteins | sample GraSoiAngelo_159_FD_79666 | JGI IMG/M metagenome (GOLD analysis project Ga0066710, IMG submission 79666) | Grasslands soil microbial communities from the Angelo Coastal Reserve, California, USA - 14_1009_16_40cm | ecosystem: Environmental > Terrestrial > Soil > Grasslands | place: USA...
CCACGCCGGAACCCACCACCCGGCCGTCAACACACGCTGGCCCTACTCGGTCCGGGTCGTCGACGCGAAGGGGCACCCGCTCCGGGCGCGCATCTCGGTCGCCGTCGTCGATCCGATCGGAGGCGTGCACCCGACGCTCTTCTACGTCAGCGTCACGAAGTACGTCACGAACATCCTGTTCAAGGGGACGTTTCGCGACGCCGTCAAGTGGCCGCCCGAGTCGAAGGGCTACCCGCTGACGTTCCGGGTGACCGTGAAGGTCGGCACGCTGAAGAGGGTGCTCAAGTACCTCGTCACGCCCGCGTGAACGCCGGCGCCGAAGTCGTCGTCGAGCGCGTCGTCAAGGCCTTCGACGAGGGGCGCATCCGTGCGCTCGACGGGGTCTCGTTCCGGATCTCCGCCGGCGAATTCGTCGCCCTCACCGGACCCTCCGGCTGCGGCAAGAGCACGCTCCTCAACCTGATCGGCCTGCTCGACCGGCCCGACTCGGGCTCGATCGCCGTCGGCGGCGAGTTGCTCGAGCGCATCCACGACGCTGCCGAGTATCGCGCGTCCACGGTCGGCTTCGTCTTCCAGCTGCACAGCCTCGTCCCCACGCTGGACTCGCTCGAGAACGTGCAGATCCCGATGTTCGGCAGGCGGCCCCGCGCCGAGCGCGAGGAACGGGCGCGAGCGCTGCTCGCGGAGGTCGGACTGTCCGACCGCGAGCGCAGCCGGCCGGGAACCCTCTCCGGCGGTGAGCGGCAGCGCGTCGCCATCGCCCGCGCGCTCGCGAACCAGCCTCGTCTGCTGCTCGCCGACGAGCCAACGGGTGCGCTCGACTCCGCGACCGGCGCCCAGGTGCTCGACCTGCTGAAAAGGTTACGGGACGGCTACGGGATGACGGTGCTGATGGTCACCAACGACGACCTCGCAGCAGCGGCAGCAGACCGGCGGCTCGCCCTCCGCGACGGCGTCATTCGTGACGCAGCGCTGCGATCGGCGTCAGCCTGACCGCGCGCAGCGTCGGATAGATCGCGCCGATCAGTCCCACCCCGAGCGCGAACGCGAGCCCCCAGGCCCACACCGACGCGCCGTAGTGAGGGCGCACCAGGCTGGAGAGCGCGCTGTGCCGGATGAACACCTCCGACGCGGCCACGCCGAGCGCCAGACCGAGCGCGGCCGCGAGGAGGCAGATCCCGACCGCCTCGCTGACGATCAGCGCCGCGATCCGCTTCGACTTCCACCCGACAGCGCGCAGCAGTCCGATCTCGCCGGTGCGCTCGAACACGGACATGGCCATCGTGTTGGTCACCCCGATGCCGCCGACGATCAGCGCGAGCAGAGAGACGATCCAGCCCGTGGAGATGATCAGCCGGCTGGACGTGTCGACCTTCACCGCCTGACCGGGCTCAGTGACTGCGGTGATGCCGCCGAAGCGCCGCTCGATCGCGTCGGCGACCTCTCGCGGGCGCCACCCGAGCTTCACCGTGACGCCGATCGTCGTCACCTCGTGCGGTCGCCGCGCCAGCGCCTGGACGGTCGGGAGAGGCAAGACGACGCCGTTGTCGACGAAGCGATCGCCCGAGTGGAAGACGCCGACGACCGGAAAGTGGCGCGTGCTGACGGCCACAGATGTCCCGAGCGCATGGCTCGAGCCGTCGCCGACGACCGCCTCGAGCCGGGTCTTCGGTCTGCGACCGGCGACCATCACGAAGCGCTGCATGGCGAACTCCTTGGGATCGAAACCGAAGACGAGACCCTGCGGTGCGACGTAGAGCTTTACCTTCGCGGTCTGGTCCACACCGCGCACGGTGTGCAGGCTCGTCTCCAGGTCCTGGGGAAGGTAGGAGCGCGTCAGGTCGGAGACGTCGCTCTGGAAGACGCCGAAGTCGGCGCGCCCGATGTGGATCAGGTCGCCTGCCGTCCGGTGGACGCCCTGCGTGATGGAGAGCAGCGCCACGATCAGAGCGACGCCGAGCGAGACCCCGGCCGCCGTGAGGAGCGTGCGCGCGGGCCGGCGGAAGAGGTTCTTGCGGACGAGCCCGAACCAGGTCACAACCGCATATTGCTACCGTGGGCGGCGGTATGACGCCCGACCGTGATGCGATTCTCAAAGCGCTCGAGCAGGTAATCGACCCCGAGCTGAAGCGTCCCGTCACCGAGCTCGACATGGTGCGGGACGTCGTGGTCGACGGCGGCAGCGTGTCGGTGACGATTGCGCTGACCGTCGCCGGCTGCCCGCTCCGCAACTCGTTCGAGGAGCAGGTGCAGCGCCACGTCGGATCGTTGCCCGGCGTGACGGCGGTCGAGCTCGGCTTCGACGTCATGAGCCCTGAAGAGAAGGCTGCACTCTCGACCCGTCTTCGCGGCGGCCGGCCCGAGAAGTCGATCTCGCTCGATCCGGGCACCCGCGTCGTCGCCGTCGCATCGGGGAAGGGCGGCGTCGGCAAGTCGACGCTGACGGCGAACCTGTCCGTCGCCCTCGCGGAGCGCGGCGAGCGGGTCGGCGTGCTCGACGCGGATGTCTACGGCCACTCGATCCCGCTCATGCTCGGCGTCGACCAGCGCCCGGTCGTTGTCGACAAGATGATCGTCCCGCCCGTGCGCGGCGAGCTGAAGCTGATGTCGATCGGCTTCTTCCTGGACGACAACTCACCACTCATGTGGCGCGGCCCGATGCTGCACCGCGCGCTGGAGCAGTTCCTTTCCGATGTCCACTGGGGCGAGCTCGACACGCTCGTCGTCGACATGCCGCCGGGCACGGGGGACGTCGCCATCTCGCTCGGCCAACTCCTGCCGCGCGCCGAGGTGATCGTCGTGACGACGCCTCAGCCGGCCGCGCAGCAGGTGGCGGTGCGCGCGGCGGCGATGGCGGAGAAGACCGGCATGCGGATCTCGGGCGTCGTCGAGAACATGTCGTGGCTCGTCGGCACCGGTCAGGAGATCTTCGGGTCGGGCGGAGGCCAGGCACTCGCCGACGAGGTGGGGGCATCCCTCCTCGGCCGCATCCCACTCGACCCGATGATGCGCGAGGCCGCCGACCAGGGCAGGTCGGTGCTCGAGTGGGCACCGGAGTCGGAGGCTGCCGCTGCGATCTCCGCCCTCGCCGAGCGCGTGCATGCCGTCCGCCAGGGTCAGATCCGCAAAGCGCTCACGGTCCTCTCGTAGCCCGACGACTGCGAGAGGCGCCTTGCGGCGCCTCCCGCGAAACGCGGCCATCGGTGAGGGGGACGGTGTCGGCCGCGTTATCTCGATGCGCAGACGGTCCATGTGCCGTGACCGTGTGCGCAGATTTTCCCACACGCGGGAGGTTCGTAAACCCCGGCGGCGGTCGTCACAGTCTCGGGCAGGCGTATGTGGAGTCTGCGCGGGAGCCGTAATCATTCGGTGAAGCCGATTCCCGGCCGGTCGTAGACTCGCGCCATGGAACCTGCCGAGGCGCTGCGGCGCCTCACCGGGCTCGGCTTCGCGGAGGACGACGCGCGCACCCTCGCCGACCACTTCGTCGACGCGGACCGCCGAGGGAAACCGAGCCACGGCACTTCCCGCATCGAGTGGCTCGAGACGCTGCCTGATCTCGCGCCGGCAGCGAGACCGGCGAAGGTGGTCTCGACGCCGTCGTTCGACCTCTGGGAAGGCCGGGGTGCGCTCGGGTACCTGACGCTCTCGGCTGTCTGCGACGACCTCGAGCCGAGCCCTCCCTCGCTGATCAAGGTCGTGGCCGCAGCCCAGTGCTTTCCCACCGGGATGCTCGGCTACTGGGTGAGACGCCTGGCCAACGCAGGGCTCGCCGCGCTCCTCACGGCGACCTCGCCGGCACGGCTCGGACATCCTGACGGAGGCGAACCGCTCGTCGGCACGAACCCGCTGGCGATCGGCCTGCCGAATGCCGAGGGCGAGCCGATCGTCGTCGACGTCTCGATGGGGAAGGTGACGCACGGCGACGTGCTGCGCGGCACGGCGCAGCCCGAGGATCTCGTCCCGTTCGGCGGCGAGCAGGCGTACAAGGCGTTCGCGCTTGCGGTCGGTCTACAGGGCTGGGTCGAGTCGTTCGTCGGCGAGTCCCACGGGGCCGTCTTCGTGGTCGCCAGACCGGCTTACGACGAGTTCGCGTTGCGACTCCGCAGCCGCGCCGGCGGACGCCACCTGCCGGGGGACTCCTGAGTTACGCCGGGAAGCCCGCGTGCTCGCGGATCGGGTCGAAGTCCGGGTCGGTCTTGGCGTTGTCCGCGAAGCTCGCCTGCAGCGCGATGGCCCGCTCGAGATGGCGGATGGCGTCGTCCGCCTTGCCGGCACGGCTCTCCGCGCACGCGAGGTTGTACGCGACGCCCGCCTGCTCCGGGTCCCTGGTCAGCTCGGCCTCGAGCGCGTCGATCGCCTTGTCCCACTCCTCCGTCTGCCAGAAGCGCAGCGCGTCTGCGGACGCCTCCCAGTTCGAGACGGCGAACGCCTCGCCGCGCTTCGCACCGACGACGAGGATCGTCGTGTCCGCCACCTCGCCCACGGCCGACCGCTTCACGCCGGGGTCACGGACGAAGACGACGGTGCCGTCAGGCGCCTCGAGCGTCTCGCCGTCGACGGTGAACGTCGCGTGCCCGGAGAGGACGATGTAGACCTCCTCGTGTCCGGCTGCGCCGCCGCTGACCTCATCGTGCTCCCCGATGATCGTCTGGCCCGCTTCTCTCGAGGTCCACGCGTTGATCCCGAACGCCTCGACTCCGAGCTCGCGCCGCAGCATGTGCCAGCGCGCGTTCACCGGGCTGCTGAAGCCTTCGACCTCCTTCAGCTGGACAACGCTGTAGCCACCACTCATGTCGCCTCCCTCAGCGTCGCGAGCACCACCGGATCGATCCTGTCGTCGCCCTTGACACGCTGCTCCAGGTTCTCGATGCCGGCCCAGTCGGCCAGGCTCTCGTGGCCGAGCGTCTCCAGCCGCGCGGCGATCTCGGATCGCAGCGCGTCGTCGATTGCGATCAAGTCCGCTGCGGGCGTCTTGCCGAACAACATGGCGTGCACCTCGCTGATGCGGCGCAGCTCCGTGAGAGGTTGCGGGTGGTCGTCGACGCGGAGGTCGACAAGCAGGTCGGAGAGCCCTGCATAGCCGCCGTCACGCTCGACGACGAGCAACGCAGCGGATTGCTGTCCTCGACGGTCACCGCCGCCGGCCTGCGCCGCGTCGAGGCAGTTGAGCAGGCGTTCCGCGAGCGGGCGCCCGGCGCTCGACTCGAACGACTCGGCGAGCGCGTCGACGGTCTCCGCCGAGACGAGGATGTTCCCCTGTGCGGTGTAACAGGGGCCGTTCCGGCCTCCCGCCCACGCGTGACACGCCGAACCGGTAACGTCGCCGACCGGCCGTTGCCGTCGACGACGCCGAGCTGTCGCTGGTCGCGACCGTCATCGGCATGGGTGAGGCGCTCGACGACCTCGTCGGCGGGCAGCCCTTCGCGAAGCAGGGCAAGCCCGTCAGGGCCGTAACGAGGGTTGGCGTACGACTGCGTCGCGATCGCGCCGACGTGTGGCTCGGCCCACGGCACGACCGATCCGACCGCGAGGAACTTCGACTGCGTCGCGACACCCCACTGACCGGCATCGAGGTCGCAGGCGCAGATCGAGTAGGTCGCGACCGGCTCAGCCATACGTGAGCGACCGCAGGTCGAGCTCGAGCAGCGCCGGGTCCGTCACGAGCGCGCACGCTACCTCGGGCCGCGACAGCGCCGCCTTCACCGCCTCGGCATCTGCGGCCCGCACGACCACGGGTGTTCCTTGCGCGTGCGCGTTGCGGAGCTGCTCCAGGTCGTCGACGGACCCGAGGACGAGCGCTCCGGTCACGTCGATCGAGCCCTCGAGCGCGATCTCCGGCACACGGCGCCCGGTGGCGCCGAACCAGCGCTCGCGATGGGTCACAGCTCGATCGTCTCTCCGGCCGGAGGCGAAAGCACCTCGACACCGGCGGGCGCGAGCGCGCGAAGCGCATCCGGCGTGCCGGTGAGCAGGGGAAACGTCCCGTAATGACAGGGGATGCAGCGCTTGACGGACAGCAGCTCGAGCGCGACCGCCGCCTCCCGCGGTCCCATCGTGAAGTGGTCGCCGATCGGCAGCACCGCGACGTCCGGCTGGTAGATCCGTCCGATCAGCGCCATGTCGCCGAAGACGTTCGTATCGCCGGCGAAGTACACGGTCGGACCGGACTCGATCCCGAGCACGAGGCCGCATGGCTCGCCGGTGTATGTCCCGTCGTCCGCGCTCGAAGAGTGGTTCGCGTCGGTGAGCGTGATCTTGACGTCGCCCACCGTGGCGGTTCCACCCTTGTTGGGCGCGTGTGCCATGCCGTCGGCGGCGGCGCCCTGAGCGTCCAACCAGCCGCGCAGCTCGACCTGCGCGACCACCGGGCAGCTGAAGCGCTGATGCAGAGCAACCGTGTCGCCGACGTGGTCGCTGTGACCGTGCGTGACCGCGATCAGATCGACGCGCTCGGGCTCGAGCTCGCTCGCCGGGCAGCTCGGGTTGCCGGTGAGCCAGGGGTCGACATAGAGCCGTGTGCCGCTCGGTGTGTCCAGCCGGAACGAGGCGTGGCCGAGCCAGGTGAGTGTCGTAGCCATGACCCGGAGGGTAGTCGAGCCCGGCATCAACCATCTAGCTAGGCGAACAATGCGGCGGCGGCGTGGTGCGCGAGACGCACGAGCGGCGAGATGAAGACGAATGATCCAACGGTGACTGCCAGGGAGGCGGCGACCGCGAGAACGAGAGCCGGATCCCGCGGCGGGGAGCCGCCCGCAGGTGCGAGCCGGAGCTCCGCGACCTCGCTCTGGCTCGGCCGCATGTACAGCGAGCGGACTACGCCGAGGTAGTAGTAGAGGCTGACGACCGTGGCGACGACGCCGACGACGACGAGCCACCACCAGCCGCGGTCGTACGCGGCAGAGAAGACGTAGAGCTTCCCCAGCATCCCACCGGTGAGGGGGAAGCCTGCGGCGCCGAGCATGAACGCGAACATCGCCGCGCCGTAGAACGGGCGCTCCCAGCCCATCCCCGCCAGCGACTCGACAGACACCTGGCGCTGCAGTTCCCGCTCGCGGGCGGCGACCACGGCGAAGGCACCGAGCGACATCGCGGCGTAGGGGATCAGGTAGTACAGCAACGCCCTCCCGCCGAGCGCACTGTCCGCGGAGACCGCGAGCAGCATGAAGCCGGCGTGCGAGACCGACGAGTAGGCGAGCATCCGCTTGACGTCCCTCTGCGCGAGCGCGGCCAGGTTGCCGATCGCCAGCGAGGCGCACGCCAGCGCGGCGACGGCGATCGTCCAGAGCTCGCGGTTGGCCGGGAACGCCGTCGTGAGCAGCCGGTACATGACCGCGAACGCCGCAACCTTCGTGGCCGCAGCCATGAACGCGGTCACCGAGGTCGGCGCTCCCTGGTAGACGTCCGGAGTCCACATGTGGAAGGGCGCCACGGACGCCTTGAACGCCAGACCGGTCAGGATCAGCGCCAGCCCGACCACGAGCAGCGGGTCGTGCGCCTTGCCGGACGCGGCGATCTCGTGGAAGCCGAGCCGGCCGGTCGCGCCGTACACGAGCGCCGACCCGAAGAGCAGGATCGCCGAGCCGAAGCCGCCGATGATCAGGTACTTCAGGCCCGCCTCGAGCGATTTCGCGCGGTTCGTGTCGAGGGCGCAGAGGATGTACAGCGCGATCGAGAACCACTCCAGCCCGAGGAACAGCGTCATCAGGTTGGCCGCCTGGACGAAAAAGGCCATGCCGCCGCCGGCAGCTGCGAGGAGCGCGAAGTACTCGCCGACGTGGTCGCGGCGCTTTGCGCCCCACGCGATCAGCACGGCGACTGCGCCTGATCCCGCGATGACGACCTGTGCGAGCGCGGCCCAGCGGTCGCGGGTCATCGAGTCTGCGATCAGCGCGGTCGGGCTCGCGCTGCGGTCGTAGAGGACGCCGCCGAGGACGCCGGCGGTGACGAAGCCCGCAGCAGCGACGGTTGCCGAGAAGGCGTGCCGGAACCACCGGGGCACGAGCACCGCTCCGAGCAGTGTCACGCCGGAGACGCCGACCAGCGCCAACGCAGGCGAGAGCGCGAGCCAGTCGACGTGCGGCGTCGCGATCGACGCGCCGATCACGGCGTCGTCCCTCCGAGTGACGGCAGCGATCCCTGGGTGCCGCCGAACGAGTGGCCGCTGACGGCATTCGGCCAGACCGAGAGCGCGACCAGGCAGACGACGAGCGGAATGACGATGAAGAGCTGGTCGGAGCGCAGGTCGGGTGCACGCTCCGGGACGGTGTCGCCGCGACGCTCGTGCAGAACGGCAGAGATGACGCGCAGCGTGTACATCGCGGCCAGGACCATCGCGGCCGCTCCGACAGCGGCGTAGCCCCAACCTTGCGTGAAGACGCCGGCGAGGATCAGAAACTCACCGGCGAAGTTGGTCGAGCCGGGCACGGCGAGCGTGAACATCCCTGCCGTCATCAGAATCGTGGCGAGGATCGGCCTGCCTTTCGCGGCGCCGCCCAGCCTGGCGAACTCGCCCGTGCCGTAGTCGCGCTCGATCATCCCCGCGAGCAGGAACATCACGGCCGAGACCAGACCGTGGTTGACGGAATGAAGCACGGCGCCGTCGAGACCGGTCCGGCTGCCGGCGAAGATGCCGAGAACGATCAGGCTCATCTGCCCGAGCGACGAGTACGCGATCACGCTGCGGATGTCCGGCTGCCGAAATGCGAGCAGCGAGCCGTAGGCCAGACCGAGGGCTGCGAGCACCAGGATCGTGCCGCGGAAGTGGTCGACCGGCCCTGGGAACTTCGGCAGAGCGATCCGGATGAAGCCGAACACCGCAGCCTTCGAGACGACGCCCGAGAGGATCGCCGCCACCTCCGGGGGCGACTCGGTGTAGGCAGCGCGCAGCCAGCCGTGGAACGGGAGCAGCGGTGCCTTCACGGCGAACGCAATCGCGAAGCCGAGGAAGATCCAGTTGTTCCGGCTGACGCCCGAGTCGACGAGGCTGAAGGTGTGCTGGGAGATGCCGAAGGCGACGATCGACGCCAGCATCAGCATCGAGCCCGCCATCGTGTAGATGACGAACGTGATCGTCGCCGCGACGCGACGCGGGCCGCCCCAGACCCCGACGAGGATGTAGATCGGGATCAGCATCGCCTCGAAGAACGCATAGAAGAGGAGCAGGTCCTGCGAGGCGAACACACCCACGATCGAGCCGGTCAGGAAGAGCATCAGACCGTGGTAGGCACGCTCCCGTTCCCGGTCGACCCAGACGCCGTACGCGATCGCGAGTGCGCACACCACCACGGCGAGCCCCGCGAGCCAGAGCGAGAAGCCGAAGAAGCCGACGTGATACGAGACTCCGAGGTCTGCGAACCAGTTGTGCCGGGCCGAATACTGGAGGTCGCCGCCGTAATCGAAGCGCGCTGCACCGCCGACCCAGATACCGACCTCGGCGAATGCGGCCACGAACGCCAGGCCGCCCGACCAGCCGCGCGGCAGCGGCACCGTCCACACGATCAGCGCGGCGGCGATGGGCAGGAAGATGAGGATCGTCGTCAGCATCAGCGGACAGCGATGAAGACGACGGCGAGAACCAGAGCCGAGGCGGCGATCGCGACCGCGTAGCTCCTGAGCAAGCCGCTCTGCGCGCGGGCGACGCCGACGCCTGCCTCACGACCGGCGCGGGCGATCTCCTCGAGCGAGCCCTCCACGAACGGCGTCTCGACGTTGGTGCGGAGGCGTGCGGCGAGCACCTGCGCCGGCCGGTAGGCGATGGCGTCGTAGATCTCGTCGAAGAAGAACTTGTGCTCGAGCACGTTCTGGAGCCCGGGAAGCTTGGGGACGCGCAGTCGTCCGGTCCGGTAGACGGCCCATGCCACCCAGACGCCTGCGAGGCCCACCGCCACCGTGACTGCGCTCGTCCCCCAGTCCTGAGCGGTCGTCGGCTCGACGAGCGGCTCTGCCACCTGAGCGACCCAGTGCCCGAATGGATGCCAGACGCCGGCGATCTCGAGGAGGCCGCCGATCGCGGACAGGACCGTGAGCACTGCCACCGGGAGGACCATCGAGAACGGGCCCTCGCCGTGGGTGTGGCCAGCGTGTGCGGTCGACTCCTCCGGCCCGTGATCGTGGTCGTCGTGACCCGAGGCGTGCTCGAGCACCAGCTCGGACGGCTCGCCGTAGAAGACGAGGAAGAAGAGCCGGAAGGTGTAAAGGCCCGTGAGGAACGCCCCCAGGAGCCCGACGACGAGCAAGATCCAGCCGTAGGAGCCGCCGCGCGCCAGCGCGGAGGCGAGAATCGCGTCCTTCGACCAGAACCCCGCGAACGGCGGCACGCCGACGAGCGCGAGCGAGCCGACGAGGAACATCAGGGACGTTTGCGGCAGGTACCGCCGTAGCCCGCCCATGCGGCGAATGTCCTGCTCGCCCGCGAGGTGGTGGATGACGAGCCCGGCGCCGAGGAAGAGCAGCGCCTTGAAGAACGCATGCGTGACGAGATGAAACATCCCGTTCGCGTACGCGCCGAGGCCGGCACCGAGGAACATGTAGCCGATCTGCGACATCGTCGAGTAGGCGATGACCCGCTTGATGTCCGTCTGCACGAGCGCGATCAGCCCCGCCAGCAGGAGGGTGGCGGCGCCGAGACCGGCCGCCAGGTCCTCGATGTGCGGCGCCGCCTCGAAGATCGGGTGCGTGCGGACGATCAGGTAGAC
>Ga0066710_100006968_pt1 | contig 10696 bp, 11 predicted proteins | sample GraSoiAngelo_159_FD_79666 | JGI IMG/M metagenome (GOLD analysis project Ga0066710, IMG submission 79666) | Grasslands soil microbial communities from the Angelo Coastal Reserve, California, USA - 14_1009_16_40cm | ecosystem: Environmental > Terrestrial > Soil > Grasslands | place: USA...
CACACCACCCTGAGGACCTACAATCAGCCGCTCCAAGTCTCGCGTTTTGTGCGATTCGGGATCACAAACCTGTGCGTCTTTGTTAATAGGGAGGGCGAGTGAACGTGGAAGCGGGCCCGACCACTTAACCGTCCCCGTAATCGTGCCCGAATTGCTGAGAGACACAACGTGGTAGCTGGTCTGACCGGCAGCGCTGCCGCCCGCAACCAATAAGAGCGCGGCAAATAGCCCAATTTTGGCAGCTGTAGACATCATCAATGCAACTTCTGTCCTAATCCTAGCCGCGTGACCTTGATGGCACTAGGTAACCAAAGTAATAGGTTCAGGATCAACGGAGTTACGGGCTTGCGCCAAAGCTTGATGTGCAGAGATCTGCATCTCTGCTGACAAGTTTTTTACAAACCAACAACAAAATTTTGACATTTCGCTTCCCCGGGATTGATAACGTGGCTGCTCGATTGCCGCCGGCATGCGCAGCCCCCTGAATTCGTCCAATGGAGAGTCAGCCACCACGAGTGAGCTGGCGGGACTAAGAAATCAGTCCGTCAAGAAACGTGATCGTGCCGGCAAACAGTCAGCCTTGGTACAAGCAGCGACGGAACTCTTTGCGGTTCGAGGATTCGAGCGGACAACCACCCGCGCGATAGCCGCTCGCGCCGGTTGTGCCGAAGGCCTGATCCATCGCTATTTCAAGGGCAAAGCTGGCCTGCTCCTGGCAATCATCCATTCTCGCGTATCCCAAGAAGTGGTGGATTTGCTTGATAAACTGCTGCTACCCGCCAAGCTTGAGGAGGAAATCCTTCAGCTCGTTGATTGGGAACTGGAGCGGATGTGGGAAGATCGCGACTTTCTCAGCGTCATCATTCCACGCGCGCTTGTAGATCCGGAAGTGGGGCATGTGTTAAGCAAGATTGGGCCGCCCCGGCACGCCAAGGCAATCGCCGAGCGCCTGAAGCACTTCAAACATTGCCGAACACTACCTGACGAGGAAAGAGAAGCAGTGGCGCTGTTCATAGGAGTGGTTGGCTTTGTTTTCGGCTTCATGCGCCCCGTAGTTCTTGGGCAGAATCGGAATGAGGCTAAACGAACAGCTATCACTATTGCGAACATCTTCGTCCGCAGTCTGCGAGTCCCTTCGAACACTTGGTCTGGCTGAAGTGGAAGCGCGCAACCTTGAAGGCCGGGTCTCACAAATCGACCATCACTCATATCGGGATTGCGCGAATCCCACACCCGAAGGCTCATTTACCTCAGGCAGCCAAAGAGTCTCTATCGACCTGACTTTGTCATGAGCGCTCGTGACGCTTTCGGCCTGCCGTTGAATGATTGTCAGAAGATTAGAAGGCAGCTGGCTGCGGAGCGCTTCCTCATACGCTTCTTTAGCGCTGTCTTCACCCTGTTCCACGGATTCCAGGATGGTCTTATCGCCGCCGCCAAAGTTCGCTTTCCTTGCGTCCCCACAAAAGATAGCATCCCAAAGCGCAACTCTACCGCTCCAAATCTCATGGGAGTGGCATGCGGAGTTTTGATCCCTTCTGTTTGAGCCATTGGTTGAATTCTTCCACCATCTCGCGACTCCATTTTCGGTCGATTTGTCCGGGCGTGTATCTGCCTTGGCGCAGCATGGCATGTCCCCATTCGTCCACCAAATGGACCATTTCCGTGTCATCGGCAACTTTTTCCGCTAGCTGCGGAGGGATGAAGGTGATCCCTTCCGGGTCACCGACCGCGACGTCGCCGGGCATGACCGTGACATCACCAATTCGGATGGGTGTGTTGATACCCGTCAGCATTGTGTTCTCGAGCGCCGAGGGATCCATCCCGCGCACGTAACATTGAAAGCCCCTGATCTGCTCGATCCCGCTGACATCGCGCACAGCGCCGTTTACGATAAGACCGTTGTGGCTCTTGGCATAAATCGCGGTTGAAAGATTGTCGCCGGCGAAGGTTCCGTAGCGAATTTTTCCGAACAGATCGACTACCAGCACATCTCCCGGTTGAAGGATGTCGATGACCCACGAGTTCTCGCCACCCACGCGGGCTTCCTTTTTTCCGTTGACTTGAATCACCGAGTCCACATCAGGCCGAAGTGGCATAAATACAGCGGTGACGACACGTCCAACCAGTCGCTGGCCAGGATTGAGTACTTTCCATCCACTCTCAAATTGATTGCGATATCCTGCCTCCTGGAGCACATCCCAGGCCTCGTCCGCTGTAACATCCTGCAGCCGTACCAGCAGATTTTCTGGTACTTTCGGCCGACCGTCGGGAAATCGGTCTCCGTGCCAGCCGGGAGTGAATTGAACGCGCTGTTCGCTGGAAAATATCCCCAACTGCGCCCACGCTGGTGGAACCCACACGAGAAACATGGTCGCAAATACCAACCCTGCTCCAACTGTTTTCTTCATGGGATCTCCTGAACCCACTCTCAGAATTCACAAACGATCGCTGCGGAAAATATCATAGGCTTTGAAAGTCAACAACGTATTACTCTTCATGGGTTCGCGAACCGGGTTCGGTTTAGCGGCTCCGTCGGGGATTTCCCGCCAGGAGATTAGTCTCTAGTTCTTATTTTTCCGCGTCCCAGAAACTCTGGGGGAAAATCAGGAATGTCACTTTGTGGAAGATAAGCAGTCTTTGCGCTCGTATTTTCATCTCGAGGGGTGGTCGTGTTTGTTCCCGGAGTCCTGATCACTCTGATCAAGCTGGAGCGCTGTTCTCGAAGGGATCCGATATCGACCTTTTCCGGTGAATGCATGGCTTGATCAGACGGCAGGAACCCTACACTTTGATTTCTGCCCAACGACTTTGCCAGGTATAAGGCAGTGTCAGCAAGCTCAATGACTTCCTCGGCACAAATCGCTTCGTAGGCAGATTCACACCAAGGGTAAGGAGACCATCCGATCGAACATGTCTTTCGAACTTTAATGCCATCGAGCAAGACGAATGGTTCGGAAGCCATAACGTCCAGAATGCGGCTGCAAAAGACTGGCGTTCCCGAACGATCCGCCGAGCGGCTCATAATCAGAAATTCTTCCCCGCCCCAGCGGACTAGAAGATCGGACTTGCGCATCACAGTCGAAAGACGCTGAGCAATTTTTCGCAGCAACTCATCGCCTGCGACATGACCATAGTCGTCGTTAATTCTCTTAAAGAAATCGACGTCCACCATAATGAATACCAGATCCCGACGGTCATCCTTCTTCGCAGAACCCTGGTTGCGTTGGTAGCTCCGCAGCACCAAAGTCGCGTCGGCGGCGAGAGTCTCTTCCAGGTAGCGGCGATTCCAGACCCCGGTAAGGGGGTCGGTGAAGGAGACCTGCTGGAGTTCAAGGTTTTTTCGTTGCAGTTCCATGCTGTGCCACCGCAACGATTGCTCCTTGTTCACCAGGTCGTCTTTTAGTCGAACCATTTCCTGAAGATTTTGATGTGATGTCGCCAACAGGTGAATCAATTCCTGATCGAGCAGATGCTGCTTCAGAAAAACCAGCAAGCCCATAAGCAGCATGGCGCCGACCGTTAATAGCAACCGGTAGGTTTGGACCCGTTGGGGAGTGTGCCCGTCGAATACAACCCAGGCGACCATAAGCGGCGTGGAAAAGACTGCCAGCATCGCCAGACGTGCTGCCCAAATTCCATGTGCCTCGGTCGCGGTTTTTGTAACCAGGCTTTGCTTCAATAGTCGCCGGCCGGTTAGGCCGCAATATGCAAACCACGCCATAGCGACTACGAGCGGCACATCATAGTGGCTTCCTGTGTAATAGAGATGCAGATCAATGGCTTTACTGGCCGTGATGGAGCCCACGGCGTACAACAGGGCCGCTCCAAAACATTGTGCGTAAATGGTTTTCCAAGAGTCCGAACTGCGTCGCCAGACCAGTGCCAATGCGACAAGGAAGACCAGGTGCTCAGCAAGATACAACACATTGAAGTTGTGGCCATATAAGCCTTCGCTAGGCAAGACATACTGCCAAGGGATAACCAGAAAAAGAAAGAGATATAGCCACCAAATTAGGAGTAACAAGAAGTCTAGTGAACCGAAATGGGCAGATTGATTGCCTTGTTTCATGTGGGGCTGCACTGCAAGTGCGCCCATCATAGGCACAATATGCAGGAACAGAATGACATCCCCTACAAATGGGTTGGGTACGTCTTGCCGCAAGAAAATCTCGAAGTAGGTCCACAAACCCTGAGCCCATAGCCACATTCCGAAGGCCAAAGTCATCAGCGCCCAGAAAAGTCTCGCCTTACTTTCAGCCTTTCTCGCGTTGGAAAAAATAAAAACTGTGCATAAGAGCAGGAGAGCACATTGGATAAGATCTCCCAGTGCTGTGAGTTCGAAACCGCGTGTTAATAGCAGCGAGCCAAGCACCTGTAAGCAAACCAGTAGCCCAAGCGCCACCAGCCACTGCTTCGCAGGATTGATTGCACGGAGAGCCACCCGGTCATTGTAGGGGTGTCTCGCTTCGCGAACGCGTTACGGAGGTAACGAGTATCCACCATCGACACTAACCGTTTCCCACGCGAGGACTCGAACGAATTACAACCATGCGGTGCGACGCATGCTCACATGCGCTACTCCGCAAGTCGACTATTCGTGAGCTGCTCCTTGAACTCACGCACATCAATCTGGCTCCTAACTTGCCGATAGACCTCTTGGTATTTACATCAGACACAGCCGGAAAAAAATTCGTGGAGTTTTCGTCGCGAACCCGTGACGTCTCAAATTGAAGAACTCTGCTCCCGCGCAGCCCCACGCGCGTGGGACATCTTATGCCGCCATCGTGCCATCCTAAAGACCGTTACTTTGGGATAAAGGCGGTGGTATGAGCAAATCGTTGGTTCGATCTTCCACTCTCTTGCTAATTCTTTTCAGTAGTTTGACTTTAATCTGGGCGCAGGAACCCGACACTAAGCAAGACCAGCAAACCCCAGACAACACCAAAATCAACCAGCGCGATCGGAGCAAATCCGAACCTACTGCGGATCAGCAGAAGGAAAACCGTTCGGATCGTGAACTCGCCCGGCAAATTCGTCGCGCGATTGTGAAAGACAAATCTCTTTCCACTTACGCACACAACATTAAGATCATCGCGCAAGACGGAATGGTTACGCTGAAGGGACCCGTAAATACACAGGAAGAAAAACAGGTTATTGAAGCAAAAGCTGCGGCAATTGCGGGGCAGGGCAAAATCACGAACGAAATAGAAGTAGGCAGCAAGCAGGCCAGCAAACCTTCCCCCAGTCACTACCGTTAAAAATAACAGTCACTATCGCTCGAAATAGAAGGAGCTTAAATGGCAGGCAAAAATACAGCAGTGTTCGGAATTTATCGGGACCGCAGCAGCGTGGAGTACGCAGTTGATGTCCTGCGCCAGGAGAATTTCCGGAATACGGACATCTCCGTTCTGTTTCCTGAAAACCAGGGCACGAAGGATTTTGCTCACGAGAAAAACACTAAGGCGCCAGAAGGAGCCGCCACCGGCGCGGGTTCGGGAGCGGTGATCGGCGGAACATTGGGATGGCTCACAGGTATCGGCGCGCTAGCGATTCCGGGCCTTGGGCCGTTCATCGCGGCCGGACCCATTGTAGCTGCTCTGGCAGGTGTGGGCGTTGGCGGCGCAATCGGCGGCATCACGGGAGCCTTAATTGGAATGGGCATTCCGGAGTACGAGGCTAAGCGGTAGGAAGGTCGTGTGAAAGAAGGCGGCATTCTGCTTTCCGTGCATTGCGACGATTCCAATTGGACTAAGCGGCGAAAAGAAATCCTCGAACGCACCGGAGCCCAGGATATCTCGTCCACGGGTGAAGCGGGCGCTGACTTCCAGAAGACTGACAAACCCATGCCCCGCGCCAGCTGACGTGCGGGCAGCGAATCAAAGTTCATTTACTGGCATCATCAACCGGTTGTAAATGACAAGGAGGCTTAGTAATGGAGAACGAGAAACAGCAAGGCCAGCAAGACCAAGGCCAAGGCCAAAACCGCCAGGGCGGTAATCAACAGCAAGACGACCGGCAGCGCCAAGGCGGAAATCAACAGCAGCAAGGCGGTCAGCAAGACTCGCGACGTCAGCCCGGCAGTGACGTCGATGACGAACAAGAAAAGGACCGCAAGCGAGCCTAAGGAAGCGCAGACACTCTCCGAACCCCCTCGCGGAAAAGAGGGGGTCCGGCAGTTTCGCGGAAGGGGAATATATGAGCATTTTCATTATTCTTTTTGTCGTGTTGCTGGTTGCCTGGCTATTGGGGTGGGGGGTGCTTCACGTAGCCAGCGGTTTGATCCATATTCTGCTGATTGTGGCTGTAATCTCTCTGATTCTCCACTTTGTGCGCGGGGCCAAACATCCAGCCTAAACCTCACCACCCGGGACAGTCGGAGTCAGAATCCGTGTCCTGATTCACTGCTGTTGCGCCCGCACGCTGGCGCGGAGTTCTTGCACGATTTCGTTTGCGGCTTTCCGGGCCGCCTGGTGTTGGGTTACTTCAAAAGAAATAGCTCCGACGCGGGCGTGCCCTCCTCCACCATAGCGCTCGCAGATCTTGGCCAGATTCACCAGGCGTTCGGATCTCGCCCACGGGTTCGACCCCACCGAAACTTTCACGCGAAAACTGCTCTTGCTCAAACCCACACTGTAAATTGATTCAGGATGGAGATAATAGGGAATAAATTTGTTGTAACCCTCGAGGTCCTGATCGGTGATATCGAAGAAAAGCGTGCCGTCTTTCGATTCAATCCGCTCCTTCAGAATCGTAATGGAACGTTGGTGACGGTCGAGCAAAGGCGATAACAGCGGTGCTATAAACGACTGCTCAAGGAGCTGTGCCAGAGGCATGCTCGCCAAGAGCGGAATCAGCCGGGGGACAAAAGTGTGATCCTGAGCCGATTCAATCACCATAGTGAGTTTCATGGCCGGCTCGTTCATCTCCACTGCAGTTTTCGCATCGGGATACATAGCCCCGTCGATAATATCGGTCCAATGGATAAGGTCGGCCAGCGGCTGCGGATTAAAACCGAAGCGCTGCTCGGTCACCATGGCGATGAAGCTGGTACAGGACTTGAAATCGGGATCGTAGAACTTCCGATTACTTTGATCCTGTTCGAAATGGGCCGCGTCTGCCGGAGTCAGGAAGGCGCTCTGGTGATGATCGAACCACCAGGTAATCTTGGGTGAACTGGAATATTTAAAATCCACGATGGCGTTTTCATCGCCATCAAAATGATTCTCGTTGAAGAGGGCGCCAGCGCGGTGGAGCAGACCTGAAAAGACAAACTCCACGTCGCTGCGTATGCGTTCCCGATAAAAGCGCGAGAACACAGCAGCTGACGATGCCCCGTCGAAGCATTTGTCGTGATAGAAGACCCGAACTTTCAAGAGCGTCCTTTCGAGGTCGCGCGCGCGCGACGGGGATTCCCGCGGCGGATGGAGAACCAAAAGTAAATAGGAATGCCATTCCGGGGAGGTTCTGTCAAGCTGGCTGAAACGGCGGTCTCCTCATCGAGATCGCCGTTTCTACTGGATGAACTAGACCGCGTCGGCCTGCTTCTCCGCCATATCCCCGATCACGGGCAACTTGAACATTTGGTTCTGATTCGCCTTCAGCAGGAGAATGATCCAGAGGATAAAACTTCCGACTCCGAGTATCAAATGTAACGGTGCTGTTATCAAAACCATGAATGGGATGATCGTCAGGATCGACAGTGCAATCCCAAGCGCGATCATGGCTACGCAGAAGAAGATGCTTTGGAATGAGTGAAAGCGGATGAAGCGGCTTCGGTTGTAAGGTGCCGTCACCAGAAAAATGATCGCGGGGATCGGCGTCACATAAGCAAGCATTCCCGCAACATTGTCTGTTAAGCCTCCGGTGCTGCTTTGGCTAGTTCCTGCTGACGTAGCAGTGGCTCGGCTGCTGCAAGCCGGACAAATCGTCGAACCATCGGGTATCTGAGTTCCACACGCGCTGCAAAAGGCCACGGCTCCCTCCCCGCAGATCTATTTTCTGAGTTGTCCGGTCAAGCGAACGGCGGTCCGGACTTTCATACCGCGCGCAAGGTATCAGAATCAGCGCAGCAAGGCAAACAGAATCGCAACTTGATCGCTACGACTTCCATACTTTGCTCGCTTGCTTCTCCGCCACATCCCCAAGAAAGGGCAATTTGAACAGGTCTCCCTGAAGGGCCTTTACCACCAGCACCAGCCAAAGGACCACACATCCGAGAAAAACGATCACGGAGATCAGGAGTAGCAGTAGATGGCCTAACAATGGAATCAGAGACAGAACCAGGAATACCAGCTTAAGCGCGAGGCTGGCGACAACCGCCGCTATGGTCAGGAAGATGGATTGAAAGGAGTGGAAACGAATAAACCGGTTCCTCTTAAAGGGCGCTACCACAAGAAACACAATCGCCGGTATGAACGTGACGTATGCCAGTGCAGCAGCGATGTTGTCACGGATTCCTCCCGTCGTGCCTATTACGGGCTGAGCAGTGTTCCAACCACAACCCGGACAGAAAGCAGTGTTGTCTGGCATTTGAATCCCGCATCGGGGACAAGAAAGCGGCACGGCTTCGCTCCTAAACTGATGTCTAGCGCCGGTCGTTATGGAAAGGCTTCACACTACTCGTCGGGCGGCGTTCTTCTTGCGACAGTCCTCGCAAACTCCGTAAACCTGGAAGGTATGACGAGTGGTGAGGTAGTGGTGTTTGCGTCCGATTTCCTGCTCCAGGCGATCCACTTCGGGAGAGAAGAATTCGACCGAACTTCCACATTCGGTGCATACCATGTGATGATGGCTCCGGCGATTGTACTGATGCTCATAACGCGCGATTCCGTCATGAAACGCTACTTCACTGGCCAACCCGCATTCGGCCAGGAGCTTAAGGGTGCGATATACGGTGGTGAATCCGATTTTTGTATCCTTTTTCTTAACCAGACGATGTAGTTCGTCGGTCGAGAGATGTTCCCGAGTTTCCAGAAAAGTTCGCAGAATCGTATCGCGCTGTTCTGTATGCTTTAAGCCTACCCGCTTCAGGTGGCGATGTAGGATCGCTTGCGCTTCACGGATCATTTCCCGCGAGATAGTGGGCTGATCGTCAATTCGTTTTTGCAACATGAGGTCTGCCGGTCTCAAGCGGCAGGGTCAGAAAACGCTCAGCATCCGCTTTAATTTACCATCCTGAGCGGTCATCAAATAATACTGGCCTTTGGGAACCGTGCCAACCATTTTGCCCATCACCATCACCAATCTTGAAAATGAAATTGAATTTCATTTTCAAGTTCCACCATCCTAGAGGCGAGCTTTGCGGCTGTCAATTGAGGCAGTTCGCGATTTTGTTACAGATTGAGCCAAATTGGCCGATTGTTTTGCAGGGCGGCTGGCCCTAGAATCGAACGTCCGCATGGCCACTTCGACAATGTCCGCCACTCGTCCGCGCTACTATCTTCGGCTGTGGCGCTGGATTGCGTTTTTCTTGAGCGCATGTTTGCTCGCAGGCTTGGGTGCGATCGGCTGGTTCTACTTTCTGGCACACTCTGCCCTGCCCCAGTTGGACGGCATAGTGCAAGTACGTGGACTGTCAACACAAGTAACGGTCACCCGAGATGGGCATGGCGTTCCCACCATTGAAGCGTCGAATCTGAAAGATCTGTTTTTCGCTCAAGGTTATGTCGCTGCCCAGGATCGACTGTGGCAGATGGATATCATGCGACACTTTGCCGCGGGGGAGCTCGCAGAAATCCTCGGCGACGATTTTCTCAAGCATGACCGGGAGCAACGGATCCTGGGCTTGAGGATTGCGGCACAGAAAGCAATTGAAATTGCGCCGGATGAAGACCGATCCCGGTTCGAGGCGTACGCGCAAGGAGTGAACGCTTATATAGAGTCACATCGTGACCGGTTGCCGCTGGAGTTTCGCATTCTGCATTACTCTCCGCACTTATGGACTGCGGAGGATTCCTCCTTGATCGCCGCCCAAATGGTGAAAGATCTTAACCATGGTCCTTATCGGCATGCCTTGACGCGAGAGAAAATTCTGGCCAAGCTGGGTCCGGAACTGACTGCCGATCTGTATGTGAATTCTTCCGCACACGATCGTCCACCAACGATGTCTGGTCCCAATCTCCTTCAAAAAACAAAAGAGGAGAAAAAGACTTCTGGAGCGGCCGATTCGCCCGCCGAGGCGCCGATACCAGCAACTGTCGAATTTTTATCAATCGCGGGTTTGGATGTGGATCAGCCGCCGGCGGTCGGCTCCAACAATTGGGTTGTCTCTGGGACGCACACGGTTTCAGGCAAGCCACTGCTGTCGAATGACATGCATCTTGGGCATCAAATGCCTAATCTCTGGTACGAAGCTCATTTGCACTGCGGCAATTTTGATGCAGCGGGCGTGACCCTTCCAGGCGTTCCCCACGTGATCGTGGGACACAATCAGCGTATTGCCTGGGGATTTACCAATGTCGGTCCGGCAGTGGAAGACGTGTACGTGGAAACCTTCAACCAGAACGGGCAATATCTCACCCCCGCGGGCTGGACAGATCCGCAGCATCGCCGCGAAGTGATTCACCGCCAGGGGAAACCCGATGTGACGATCGACGTTGTTTTGACGCGCCATGGCCCCATCATCAACGAACTGGTGCCGGGTGAAGCGCGCAAGCTGGCTCTTCGTTGGACATTGTACGAAGGCACCCGGAACCTA
>Ga0066710_100006969_pt1 | contig 10696 bp, 9 predicted proteins | sample GraSoiAngelo_159_FD_79666 | JGI IMG/M metagenome (GOLD analysis project Ga0066710, IMG submission 79666) | Grasslands soil microbial communities from the Angelo Coastal Reserve, California, USA - 14_1009_16_40cm | ecosystem: Environmental > Terrestrial > Soil > Grasslands | place: USA...
CCCACGGACACCGCCGGCGCCATCGTCGACCAGACAACGGTTAGTCGCGCGGCGGCCGCCGGACTCGACGCGCAGCGGTTTCTTTCGAACGACGATGCCTACGCGTTTTTCGACGCGATCGGCGATCTCATCCGGACAGGTCCGACCGGCACCGACGTCGGCGACCTTCAGGTAATTCTGTTAGCCTAACTTCGATGCTTTCACGCGACCACGTGCTCGCGCTGATGCGCGAGCGTGTGCATCATCCCGCGGCCATCCGCGAGCTCCTTCAGGTTCTCAAGATTCCGCGCGAAGAGCGCGCCACCTTCAGACGGCACATCAAGTCGCTCGTCGGCTCCGGCGACCTGATACAGATCCGCGGTCATCGCTTCGGCCTGCCGGAGAAGATGGATTTGTACGTCGGCCGCCTGCAGACGCATTCAGCCGGATACGGATTCGTTGCGCCCGAACGCCCGCTCGAATCGGGCGGCGACATCTACATTTCCGGTCCGCTGATGAACGAAGCGATGCACGGCGATCGCGTGGTCGTGCGCGTCGAGCGGATCAAGGAGGGAGGCCGCGCCGAGGGGCGGATCATCCGCATCCTCGAACGAGCCAACCAGTGGATCGTCGGCCGCTACGATCGCGACGAGAACGGCATGGGATACGTCGTGCCGTTCGATCGCCGGGTCCTGATGGATATCTTCATTCCGCCGGGCCAGGAAGGCGGCGCCGATCCGGGACTGATGGTCAGCGTCGAGCTGACGCGCTGGCCGACGTCGACGCGCGGCGCGATCGGGCGCGTGGCCGAAGTGCTCGGCCACATCGACGCGCCCGGCGTCGACACCGAGATCATCATCCGCAAGTGGGGCATTCCCGACGCGCATTCCGACGAATCGGTTGCCGAGGCGATCCGTCTCGGGACGACCGTCGCCGACCGCGACATTCGGAGCCGCACCGATTTCCGCGACGCGCCTACCGTTACCATCGACGGTGAGCACGCGCGCGACTTCGACGATGCCATCACGATCGACAAGCTGCCGAGCGGGAACTTCTGGCTTGGCGTCCACATCGCCGACGTGTCGCATTACGTCCAGGAGGGAAGCGCGCTCGACCGCGAGGCGTACGACCGTGGCACGTCGGTGTACTTCCCCGAACGCGCCGTTCACATGTTTCCCTCGGAGCTGGCGACCGGATTGTGCAGCCTGAATCCGCACGTCGATCGGCTCGTGCAGTCGTGCCTGATGGAAGTGGATCGGCGCGGTCAGGTGGTCCGGTACGAGTTTCACGACGGCGTCATCAGCAGCGACGAACGGATGACCTACACGGCCGTGAACGGCATCCTCACGGACGGAGATCCGCAGCTGATGAAGCAGTATGCGCGGCTCGTGCCGATGTTCGAGATGATGCGCGAGCTGTTTCAGATTCTGCACGATGCGCGCCGGCGGCGCGGATCCATCGACTTCGATCTCAACGAGGCCGAAGTCGTCATCGACGAGGGCGGCGTGATCGAAGCGATCATCGCGCTCGAGCGCAACGTGGCGCACCGCCTCATCGAGGAATTCATGCTCCTCGCCAACGAAACGGTTGCCTCCTACCTCGAATCGCAGGAGGCGCCGTCGCTGTACCGCGTGCACGAGGAACCCGACATCCTGAAGGTGGAGAAGTTCGAGGAGTTCGTTTCGGGTTTTGGATTGAGTCTCGCCGCGCCGATGAACGCGCTGCGGCCGCGCCACTTCCAGAAGCTTCTCGAGCGCATTCACGGCAAACCGGAAGAAAAGCCGATCGCGTTCCTGATGCTGCGGACGATGCAGAAGGCGCGCTACGCGCCGGAGAACCTCGGGCACTTCGGCCTCGCGGCGCCGAGCTACACGCACTTCACGTCTCCGATCCGCCGCTATCCCGATCTCGTCGTCCACCGCGCCCTGCGGGCGGTGCGTCACGGGCTGCTGACCGACGAGGTCAAGGACGAGTGGACCGAGGAACTGCCGGAAGTCGCGCGCCATACGTCCGAGATGGAGCGGCGCGCCGACGACGCCGAGCGCGAGCTGCTGCAGTGGAAGAAAGTGAAGTTCATGGCCGACAAGGTCGGCGACGAGTTCGAAGGCTACGTGACCGGCGTCGCCGCGTTCGGGCTGTTCATCGAGCTGATCGAGCACTTCGTCGAGGGGCTCGTGCACGTCTCGACGATGGCCGACGACTACTATCGATTCATCGAGAGCGCGCACATGCTCGCGGGCGAGAATACACGGAAAGTGTACCGGCTCGGCGACAAGGTGAAGGTGCAGGTGATCCGCGTCAACATGGAGCAGCGGCAGGTGGATCTCGGGCTCGTGGAAATTCTCGAGCGCGTGCGCGAAGGCGATCGCGGCCCGCGCCGCAGCCGCGCGACGCCGAAGCAGGAGAAGCGGCGCAAGCAACGGCCGGGCCGGCGTGAACGGCACCGGACCAAGACTAAAGGGCACCGGTGAAATCGGTCGTCGTCGGGACCGCGGGGCACATCGATCACGGGAAGAGCGCGCTCGTTCGCGCACTGACGGGCACCGATCCGGACCGTCTGAAGGAAGAGAAGGCGCGCGGCATCACGATCGATCTCGGGTTCGCGCACGCCACGATCGGCGACATCAATTTCGCCTTCGTCGACGTTCCGGGCCACGAACGGTTCGTGAAGAACATGCTGGCCGGCGTCGGCGGCATCGATGTCGTCGTCCTGGTCGTCGCGGCCGACGAATCGGTGATGCCGCAAACGCGGGAACATTTCGACATCTGTCGTCTGCTCCGGGTGCCGGCGGGTCTCATCGCGCTGACCAAATCCGACCTGGCGGACGCCGAGACGCTCGAGCTCACACGGATGGAAGTTCGCGAGCTCGTCACCGGCTCGTTCCTCGAGGGCGCGCCGGTGGTCCCGCTTTCGTCGAAGACCGGCGATGGTCTGGACGTCTTTCGCGACGCGCTCGTCGGCGTGAGCGCCGGAACGCGTGGCAGACCGATTGATGCATCCGTTCGACTGCCGATTGATCGCGTGTTCTCGATGAAAGGCTTCGGTACCGTCGTCACCGGCACGCTCGTGTCGGGCCGAATCACCACCGACAGCGAGCTCGCGGTGATGCCAGACACGTCTCCATCAGCGTCGTCAGCACCGTCAGCGGTGTCCGGCTCCAGCCGGGCTTCAACGATCAAGGTCAAAGTCCGCGGCGTGCAGGTGCATGGACGGAAACAAGCCGAGGCGATCGCCGGGAACCGCACCGCGGTGAACGTGAGCGGCGTCGATGTCGCGGACGTCGCGCGCGGACAGAATCTGGTCACGCCCGGCGCCTTCGAAGAGACTCGACTCGCGGACGCGACCGTCGAGGTGCTTCCTGACGCGAAGCCGCTGAAGCACGGCGCGCGCGTGCGGTTTCATCAGGGGACCGCCGAGATTCTCGGCCGCGTCGCCATCGTCGGGCCTCTGCGGGACGGAGCGGACGCGCAGGTCCGCCCCTCCATCGAGCCGGGTGCTCGCGGATTCATACGGCTGCGGCTCGAGTCCGCGGCGTTGCTCGCGCGCGGCGATCGCTACATCCTGCGCGCGTATTCGCCGTCCGTGACGATTGCCGGCGGCGTGATTCTGGATCCTGCACCGCCGCGAGCCGCCATTCGGACCGCGGCCGCCCTCGATCGCATGCGCCGACTCGAGCGCGATCCGGCTGGCGCGATGATCGCGGAGCGCGGCGCGCTCGGGTTGCCGATGCGCGCGCTCATCACGCGCGCCGGCGTCGACCCGCGGGCGATCGATGAACGCATCGCCGCGCTGTTGAAGTCGAGCGAGGCGGTCCTCGCAGGCGACGTGCTCGTGGCGCACGCGGTCCTGCAGCAGCTGACCGGAACCATCGTCGCGACGCTCGCCGAACATCACCGCGCCGAGCCGCTGTCGGAAGGGATACCGCGCGAGGAGTTGCGGGAGCGGACGTTCGGCCGCGGCGCCGCGTCGATCTTCGATCGCGCGCTCGCCGACCTCGAGCGCGCCGGCACCATCGCCGTTCGCGATCGCGTCGCGCTCGCCACCCATCGTGTTGCCCTGTCGCCGGACGAGGATCGCGCGCGCCTGGCAATCGAGCGCGCGTATCGCGACGCGGGACTCACGCCCCCGGACGCCGCGGCAATTGCACGTGACGCGGACGCCTCGCCCGCGGTCGCCGATCGAATGCTGAAGCTGTTACAGCGTCAGAAAGTTCTGGTCCGCGTGGATACGCTGTTGTTCCACGACCAGGCGCTGAAGCAATTGAAAGCGGAAGTAGCGGCGCTCAAGACCGCCGCGGGCCCGGCGGCCCGCATCGACGTCGCTACGTTCAAGGAGCGGTTCGGCGTCACGCGTAAGTTCGCGATCCCTCTGCTCGAGTACCTGGACCGCGAGCGCGTCACACGCCGAATGGGAGACGCGCGGGTGATTTTATGACTTCTCGTCTTTACCGCCGGTGACCTCGTCTTTGAAATTCCGGATCGCGCTGCCGATACCACGGCCGAGGCCGGGCAGGCGATTTGCTCCGAAAATGATGAAGACGATGGCCAGAATGACCAGCAGTTCCGGCAGACCTAACGAACCCATAGCGGCACTCCTTGGAACTGTAATTCTATCATCGTTCGCGTCTGGCTCCGCCGTAGTCGGAGGCCAGTTCAGTTCCGGTGTGAACCTCGTCGAAGTGTATGCGACGGTTACCGACGAACGCGGCGAGCCGATCGGCGATCTCAGCGCGGCTGATTTTCGTGTCGCCGAAGATGGCATCTCGCAGATGGTGAGTGCGTTCGCGGCTGGTGAATTCCCGTTATCCGTCGCCATCGGCGTCGATCGCAGCTTCAGCATGGCCTCCGGGAAGGTGGATCGCCTGAGCGCCGTCAAGAATGCCGCGCGCACCTTCGTCGGAGCGCTGCGTGCGGGCGACCAGGTGATGGTGATCGCCGTGGGGAGTGAGACCGAGGTGGCGGCGCCGTTGTCCGCAGATCGCGCGGCCGCGCTCGCCGCGATCGATCGGATCGAGCCGTGGGGCACGACGCCGCTCTACGACGCGACGGTCCGGGCGATCGACGCGATTCAATCGGCAAAGGGACGTCGAGCGCTGGTCTTGTTGTCTGACGGCGTCGATCGGTACAGCGACACACAGCCGGCCGCGCTCCTCGATCGCGCGCGCCGCAGCGACGTGCTCGCGTACCCGATCGCGATCGGTCGGACGCGCGCGCCGATCTTCGCGGAGCTCGCGGCCGCCACCGGCGGCCGATCGTTCTTCGTCAAGGATCCACGCGAGCTGCCGGCGGAAATGACGGCCATTGCGCGCGAACTGCATTTCCAGTACTTGCTCGGCTACGCACCGGCGCGCGGCGGAGAACCGGGCTGGCGGTCGATCGATGTCACCGTCAACCGGCCTGGCGTGCGCGTCAGGGCGCGTGACGGGTATTTCTCGCGCTGAACGCGTTTCAACGTCACGGCCGCATCGATCGCGAGGCCGACCTCGAGCGTCTTGAGCAGGCGCCATTTCAGCGAGCGGTACTCCTGGCGACCGGCGATGAGATCGGCCATCACTGCGCGTACGCCGGCGCTCTGCCGCAAGGCGCGCAGCAGAAGCCTCACGAATGCCGGTTGAAAGAAGCGATCCTTCAGGCGCGCCGCGCGTACGAGCTCTGCAATCGCCGTGTCGAACACACGCGCGGTGAATTCGCGCGCGGGATCGGCCGCGCCCAGCGCGGCCGCAATCGATTCGGCGGAGCCCAGCGCGAAATAGATGCCTTCGCGCGTGATCGGATCGACCAGACCGGCCGCGTCGCCGAGGAGACACCAGCGCGGACCGGCGAGGTCGATGGCTTCTAAATCGGCGGCTGAAAGCGACGGAATCGGCCAGGAGTACGGCTCGAGGCGCGTGTGGCCGCGCGCGACCTGCGTGCGCGAGATCCATTCGAGTGTGCGGCCGCGCAACTCGCCCGACGTGAACCCGCCGTCGGCCTGCGCGCAGATCCCGATGGCGAGATGGTCGCGCCGCGGAAACGACCAGACGTAGCCGGGCGGATCGGCGACGAAGTCGACGACGATCTCGTCGCTCGTGACGCCCGTCGCGTAGAAGCCGGTGGCGATGGACAGCTGATCGCGGCGAAAGGCGCGTGCGAGACGGCGGCGCACGAGGCTGTTCGCTCCGTCGGCGCCGATCAGGAAGCGCGCGTGATGCACGCCACGTGCGGTTCGGAGCGCGATACCTGACGCGTCGACGTGGAGCTCGATCACCCGTTCGGCCACGACCGATGCACCGGCGCGTCGCGCCGCGTCGAGAAGCGCCGCGTCGAAGGCCGCGCGGCTGGCGACTGAGAGCGCGTCGGCGTCGAGCGGAACGATCGAGTCGCCGAATCGCGCCGAACGAATCGTCGATCGATCGAGCGCTGTGGATGGAATCGCGTCAGCGACGATGGCGAGCGCGCGTCCCGTGACGCCGCCGCCGCACGGTTTTTCGCGCGGATGCGACGGATCGAAAATCGTGACGCGCGCCCCCTGGCGGGCGAGCGCATACGCCGCCCACGCACCGGCCGGCCCCGCGCCAACGATTGCGACATCGAGTTTCAACTCGTCCAGCAACCAGCCCCCAGCAACCAGCAACCAACCAGCAACAGTCTGCAGCAACCAGCGTGCTACATTACACGCCCATGGTTGATCTCGAGACCAGCCTCTTTACCGTCGGAGTGTTCCAGGACGTCTCGTGGGCGACAAAAGGCATCGACGCGCTGAAGCGTGCAGGGTTTCCGCCTGACGCCATGACGATCCTTGCCAAGGACAGCCAAGATTTGGCGGCGCTCGTTCAAAAAATTTTCGGCCAGGCCGGCGAGCGCTTCGAGATTACGGGCGTTGGAACCGTCATCGCGCACGGGACGCTCGTCGAGACGCTGCAGGGCAGCGCTCGGGATCTCGGAAAACTGGGTCTGGCCGCCACGATGCGGCGCGTGGGGTTCCAGCCGCACGACGGACGCATTTACGAAACGCTGACGGCACGCGGTGGCGTACTGGTGGCGATTCGAACGGAGCCGCGCGCGGCAGACGCGCTCGCGGTTCTGCACTCGTACGGCGCCGGGAACGCAGCGATCGGCGCCTGGGGCGGTCGAGTCTGATTGCAGATTGCGTGTCGAGGCGCCGATATGCGATGCGAGATCGATCGCGGTTCCGCCTTTCGCAAAACGAAATGAGGACACCCCGGCCGACATCATCTGCCGTTCGTCGTAACAAAATGCGCCTGGGCCTCGAGGCACTCCTTTTGCAGTTGCAGCCCGGAAGACTCGTGCGCGAAAATATCAGCACCAACGACCTGTCGTTTCCGATGCCAGACCCAAGCGCCACAGTCGAAGTGCCTGTCAACACATCTGCGGGACACCTGTGCCTGCACTTCGAAGGGGACCACCCGGTCGCGGTGCCGTTCCTGTTCGAGCAACCGGAGAAGCGGATCGGGCCGGCGGCGCTTGCCTCGTTTGCGTATCACATCGTGATGGTCGCCGTGCTGCTGTGGGCGATTCGCTACACGGCAAACCGGACGACCGAAGCAGCAGTTCTTCCCGAACATCCGAACAGCGGGATCATCTGGTTGAATCAGCTCGGTCCGGGCGGCGGTGGCGGCGGCGGCGGCAACCGCATGAAGGAGCCGCCGCGCAAGGCGGAGTTGCCGGGCAAAGACAAGCTGACGGTGCCGGTGGTCAAACAGCCCGCCGTGACGCCGCAGATCGCGAAGAACGAACCAAACCCCGTCGAGCAGTTGAACATCCCCGCGAAGATCACCGCGTCGGCAGCCGATTCACTGCCCGGCGCGATTGACGCGCCACCCGGACCACCGACGATGTCGCAGGGATCGGGCACTGGCGGCGGCGCCGGCACCGGCGCGGGTACCGGCATCGGTCCTGGCAACGGTTCCGGTCTCGGCCCCGGCAGCGGCGGCGGTACCGGAGGCGGAGTGTACCGCCCGGGCAACGGCGTCACGCTCCCGCAACTCCTTCGTGAAGTGAAGCCGGCCTACACATCGGATGCGATGCGCGCGAAGGTGCAGGGCACGGTGCTCGTCGAGTGCGTCGTGCGGCCGGATGGTTCGGTAGGCGACGTGCAAGTGATCCGCTCGCTCGATTCGACCTTCGGTCTCGATCAGGAGGCGATTAAAGCCGCCAGGCAGTGGCGCTTCCGTCCGGGGACGCGGATGGGCGAACCGGTGTCGGTCCTCATCACGATCGAACTGACGTTTACCCTGCGCTAAAAAGAATCGGCCCGGCAGCTTTTCACCACCGGGCCCGACCAACGACCAACGATCAACGACTAACGACTAGTACATCCCGCCCATTCCGCCCGGTCCACCCGGCGAGGCCGATTCCTTCTTCTCCTCGGGGATCTCCGAGACGAGCGCCTCGGTCGTGAGCAGAAGCGACGCGATTGACGACGAGTTCTGCAGCGCCGAGCGGACGACCTTCGCCGGATCGATGACGCCCGCGTGCACCAGGTTCTCGTACTTGTCGGTGAGCGCGTTGAAGCCCTCTTCGTCCTTCATCTCGCGCACTCGCTGCACGACGATCGATCCTTCGTGGCCCGCGTTGGTCGCGATCCAGCGAAGCGGTTCTTCGATGGCGCGCAGGACGATGTTGACGCCGATCTGCTGATCGCCCTCGAGCTTCAGCTTCTGCAGCGCCTGGCCGGCGCGAAGAAGCGCGACGCCGCCGCCAGGCACGATTCCCTCTTCGACGGCCGCCTTCGTGGCGTGCATCGCGTCTTCGACGCGCGCTTTCTTCTCCTTCATCTCGGTTTCGGTGGCCGCACCGACCTTGATGACCGCGACGCCGCCGACCAGCTTCGCGAGCCGCTCCTGCAGCTTCTCGCGATCGTAGTCCGACGTCGTGTCCTCGACCTGCGTCCGAATCTGCTTCACGCGACCTTCGATCGCCTGCGAGCTGCCGGCGCCTTCGACGATCGTCGTGTTGTCCTTGTCGATCGTGACTTTCTTCGCCTTGCCCAGGTCGTCGAGCTTGATCGACTCGAGCTTGATCCCGAGGTCCTCGGTAATCGCGCGGCCGCCCGTGAGGGTCGCGATATCCTCGAGCATCGCCTTGCGGCGATCGCCGAAGCCGGGGGCCTTCACCGCCGCGGCCTGCAGCGTGCCGCGCAGCTTGTTGACGACCAGCGTCGCCAGCGCTTCGCCCTCGATGTCTTCCGCGATGATGAGCAGCGGGCGTCCGAGACGTGCCACCTGCTCGAGCACCGGCAGCAGATCCTTCATCGAGCTGATCTTCTTTTCGTGGATCAGGATGACCGGGTTCTCGAGCACGACTTCCATGCGCTCCGGATCGGTCACGAAGTAGGGCGAGAGATAGCCGCGATCGAACTGCATGCCTTCGACGACCTCGAGCGACGTCTCGAGCGTGCGCGCCTCTTCGACGGTGATCACGCCGTCCTTGCCGACCTTGTCCATCGCTTCGGCGATGATCTTGCCGATCGTCTCGTCGTTGTTCGCCGAGATGGTGCCGACCTGCGCAACCATGTTGCCGCTGACCGGCTTCGACATCTTCTTCAGCTCACCGGTAATCGTCTCGACGGCCTTCTCGATGCCACGCTTGATGTCCATCGGGTTCGCGCCGGCGACGACGTTCTTCGCGCCTTCGCGGTAGATCGCCTGCGCGAGCACCGTCGCGGTCGTCGTGCCGTCGCCGGCGATGTCCGACGTCTTGCTCGCCACCTCGCGGACCATCTGCGCGCCCATGTTCTCGAGCGGATCCTTGAGGTCGATTTCCTTCGCCACGGTGACGCCGTCCTTGGTGATCGTCGGCGATCCGAACTTCTTGTCGAGGACGACGTTGCGGCCCTTGGGTCCGAGCGTCACCTTGACCGCGTCGGCCAGCTGGTTGACGCCGCGCAGCACCGCCTGCCGCGACTGCTCGCCGTACACAATCTGCTTTGCCATTCTGTTTCTCTCCTGTAGGGGATCGCCTTCAGGCGCTCCCGACCGGAGGGCCGGTCTGAAGACCAGCCCTACTTCTTCGCTTTCTTCGGGACTCCGCCGTTCTCGATCACGCCGAGAACTTCGTCCTCGCGCATGATGAGGTACTCCTCGCCATCGAGCTTGATCTCCTGGCCGGAGTACTTTCCGAACAGGATCAGATCGCCCGCTTTCACGTCGAGCGGGACGCGCTTGCCATCGTCCTTCGACTTGCCGGCGCCAGCGGCGATGACTTTGCCCTGCTGGGGCTTTTCCTTCGCGGTATCGGGGATGATGATGCCGCCAACTTTCTGCTCACCTTCCTCGATCCGTTGAACAATGATGCGGTCGTGCAGCGGTCTGACGTTCATGCGTATGCTCCAGGTCTAAGAAAAGGGCAGCCCAAAGAGGCGTTAGCACTCGGTAAGGGCGACTGCCAATTATATTGGAGCCGTTGGCAGAGTCAACGGGCGAGTGCTAATCCCGTGCAATGGCCATTGGCCAGGGCGGGAAGGAGGGCCCCTTCCCGCCTATCCCGCCCTTCGCTTGATTTTGTATTCGCCCATCTTCCGCGTGAGCGTGTTGCGATGGATGCCGAGCGCGTCGGCCGTCTTCGTCAGGCTGCCGTCGAACTGGCCGAGGACGCGCGAGATGAATCGTTTTTCGAACTCGTGCACCGCGTCGTCGAACTGCACCCCTTCGTCCACCATTTCCTCGACGAGCTTCTGCAGCCTCTCGGCGATCATCTTTTTTCTTTTCGCGCCGGG
>Ga0066710_100006971_pt1 | contig 10695 bp, 5 predicted proteins | sample GraSoiAngelo_159_FD_79666 | JGI IMG/M metagenome (GOLD analysis project Ga0066710, IMG submission 79666) | Grasslands soil microbial communities from the Angelo Coastal Reserve, California, USA - 14_1009_16_40cm | ecosystem: Environmental > Terrestrial > Soil > Grasslands | place: USA...
CGCCTTGCGCGATCTTGAGGCATACCTTCTCTGCGTCGGCTGCGACGGCCGCCGGGGTCGTCCCGAGCGCGGCCGCGATCCGCTTGTGCGGGCGCCCCTCGGCGATCATCCGGAGGAGCTCCTCCTCCGTCTCGGTCAGATCGCCTTCGGTCGAGACCGGCCGCACCAGCGCCTCGATGATCTTGGGATCGAGCGCGCTGCCACCGGTCGCCACCGTCCGGATCGCGTGGGCGAGCTGGTCGCCTTCGCCGACCCGGTCCTTCAGCAAGTATGCGTAGCCGTCCTGCCCTTCGGCCAGCAGAGAGATCGCGTACTCGGGATCGTCGTACTGGGAGAGGATGACAACCCCGGTGCCGGGGTTGCGCTTGCGGACTTCCTTCGCGGCGTCGATCCCCTCGGACTGGAAGTTCGGCGGCATCCGGATGTCGGTCACGAGCACGTGGGGGACGTGCTCCTCGGCGCGCGCGATCAGCTCGTCGTAGTCGGCCGCAACGGCGACGACTTCGAAGTCCGCTTCGATGCCAAGGAGCGCCCGGACGCCTTCCCGCACGATGAGATTGTCGTCGGCGAGCAGCACGGTGATGGGTCCCCCAGACATGGTCACCATTGAGGCCCGACGCCCCGCTCCAGGTCAAGGAAGGTAGCCTTGCATCCTCCGGGTGGTACCACCCCTCTGTCGCAGAGGCCGGGTGCCACGATTCATTCGAGCGTCCGTGCGGCCTAGGTTGAGCGTGGCACAGGGGGTGTCATGACCGTCGCGCAACCGAAGCAGGCAGCCGGGATCACCTGGCGCCATCTTCTTCGGTACGCCGCGATAGCGGATCTGCTGGTGATGGCGATCGTGGGCATCGCCGTGCGAGACAAGGAGGCCCTCGCGTTCGCCGCGGCCATCCTCGTCGGCATCCTCTTCCTCCGCATCAGGAGCGGCATCGCAGGCGTGATCATGATCGGCGTCCTGTCGCTCGACGCAGCCGTTTTCATGCTCCCCGCCGCCGCGAGCAACAGCACGCATCGCGGACGCTTCGTCGACTTACTGATCCCGCTGTCGCTCGCCGTGATCTCCGCGTCCGGCGCGCTCGCGGCGGTCGGGTCGGTGTTCCGGCACCGGCTTCCCGAGACCAGCGGCCGAGCGGCCGCGGTCGTCCTTCAAGCCACGATCGCCGTCTTCATCGTCGCGCTGATCGCGGGAACGATCTCCCAGCGAACGTCCAGGGCGGAGGTCGCGCGCGCCGGCGACATCACGGTCGAGATGCGGAACACGGCCTTCCTGCAGAAGACGTTGAGCGCGCAGGGCGGCTCGCTATCCGTCGCCGTTTCCAATCACGATCTGTTCTGGCATACGTTCACGATCGACGCGCTCCACGTGAACGTCGACGTTCCGATCGGCGCAAACCGCCGGGTGACGTTCAACGCGCCGCCCGGTCGATACGAGTTCTACTGTCGCGTGCCCGGCCACCGGGCCGCCGGCATGCACGGCATCCTCACCGTCAGCTAGGAGGCAGGTATGAAGATCGAACGCGTCGTCACCTCGATCAGCTGGATCCCGTCGGAAGCGATCAAAGGTGCGCTCAAGGTGCCGTTCGAAGTCGGCATGGCGCACTACGACGATCCGCTGCCCGACGTGATCCACGACCTCGAATCGCTACGCGCCGCGGACAAGTTCCGCTTCGCGAACGAGCTGCGCGCGTGGATCGAGATCGAAGACAGCTCCGAAGGATGGGGTGGGCGCTCGCTCCCCTCACGGGGGGACTCGCGCATCACCGGCTTCGGATACAGCGGCGGCGCCCAGATCGGTTCGACGACGTTGCGACTCGGCTCGAAGGAGATGACGTTCGCCGCCGCGGCCTACCCGACGATCCAGCGCGACCCAGAGGTTGGACCCAACTACGTGAAATTCGTGCAGACTGCCGGCGGCCGCACCGGCGCACCGGCCCCACGGCCCGTCCCGCACCCGCCTTTCTTCCAGATCAGCGCGCCGACCGCGTGGACGACGCTGAGCCTCACGATCTACTCGGACGGGCGCTCCGAGTTCGAAGCGACCGGTGCGAGCCCGTTCCCACGTCACTGGATCTACGACCACGAAGGGAAGCTCGCCGCGAAGAGCGGCCTCATCGACTTCAAGGATTGGTCCAAGCACGCGTTCGGCGAGCGCACGCCGTGGGGCGCCGAGGACTCACCCGCACTCGTGACGGCGGTCGAGACCGCGCTCGAACGCGAGCTCTCGTTCCTCATCATGCGAGCCGGCAAGAAGCCGGAGAAGCGCAAGATCAAAGCCGGTAAGTCGCTGACCGAGCAGGGGCAGGAAGGCAACGAGCTGTATCTGTTGCTGGACGGCGTCCTGCAGGTGGACGTCGACGGGAACGTCCTCGCCGAGCTGGGACCCGGCGCGATCCTCGGCGAGCGCGCGCTCCTCGAGGGCGGGCGCCGCACCGCGACATTACGCGCGCTCACGAAGTGCACCGTTGCCGTCGCCGCGGCTGAAAACGTCAATCGAGCGGCCCTCGAGGAGCTCGCAAAGACGCACCGCCGCGAAGAGCCGGCGGACGAACAGCAGGTCTAGACGCGAGGAAAGAGCGACCGGGTTACACTGCGCGCTGTGCGCCTGCTCATCTGCGGGACCCGAGGCTCGACGCCTTCACCGGGCCCGGCGTTCATCCGTTACGGGGGGCAAACGTCGTGCATCGCCGTCGCGCACGATGACGACGACCCTCACTTGGTGCTCGACGGCGGAACCGGACTTCGCCGGCTGACGGCGTTCCTCGAGGGGCGAACGTTCAACGGAACGATTCTCGTCGGCCACCTCCACTGGGACCACACGCACGGGCTTCCTTTCTTTCGCGCTGGAGACCAACCGGACGCACGCGTTCGCGTGCTGATCCCGTCACAGGGCGATGCGTCTGCGGTCATGGCGCGCGCGGTTTCACCGCCTCATTTCCCCGTGCGGCTGGAAGAGCTTCGAGGAACGTGGACCGTCGAGAACCTCGAGCCGGGCGAGCGCGATATCGAAGGTTTCCAGGTCACGTCCCTCGACGTCCCGCACAAGCTCAGCCGCACGTACGGCTTCCGCGTCAGCGACGGCACGAGCGCGATCGCATACATGTCCGATCACTGGCCGACGTCGATCGGACCCGGCGCCGACGGGTTCGGCGAGTATCACGACAACGCGCTCGCCCTCGCTGAAGGGGTCGACATGCTGATCCACGACGCGCAGTACACATCGGAGGAGTTCCCGGCGCGCGCAGACTTCGGCCATTCTGCGATCGAATACGCGATCGGTCTCGGGCGGAAGGCGGGCGCGAAGGCCGTCATGCTGTACCACCACGACCCCGACCGCACCGACGACGACCTCGACCGCATCGTGACGTCGCTCAACGGAACCAAGCCGACGGTCTACGCTGCGGCAGAGGGGTCCGTCATCGAGCTGCCTTGATGAGCTCGACGATGGATATGGCCGATGCGGTCGTCATCGGGTCGGGACCCAACGGGCTGGTCGCGGGGATCACGCTCGCGCGCAAAGGCTGGGACGTCATCGTGCTCGAGCGGAACGCGACGCCCGGGGGCGCAGTCGCGAGTGCCGAGCTAACGAAGCCGGGGTACGTCCACGATCCGTTCTCCGCCTTCTATGGGCTGTTGCACTCGTCGCCCGTGTTCCGCGAGCTCAAGCTGGACAAGCGCGTGGCGTGGGCGCACTTCGAGACCCCCGTGGGCGCGGCGCTGGACCCAAGCAACGGGGCATTCATCCACCGCGATCTCCGGAGGACGGCCGACGGGCTGGGAGAAGACGGCGAGGCGTGGCTCGAGCTTTACACGTGGTGGCAGCGGGTCGGTACGCGGTTCTTCGACACGATGCTCGCGCCGTTGCCCTCGATCCGGCCGGCACTGCGGTTCCTGCGCGCGGCCAAGATCAAGGGTGCGATCGACACGGCGCGCATGATGATCACGCCGGTCGGCGAGGTCGCGCGCCAGCGCTTCTCGACCCTTGCGGGACAGATGGCGTTCGCGTGCGGCGACTCGCACACCGACCTCAGCATCGATCAGGCGGGGAGCACGCCGATGGCGCTGATCCTCGCGATGCTCGCACAGCAGTACGGGATGCCGGTCCCCGTCGGCGGCGCCGGGCGACTGAGCGAAGGCTTGGTGTCCTTGCTGGAAGAAGCCGGTGGGAAGCTGCACTGCGGCGAAGCGGTGACGAACATCGTGGTCGAGCGGGGGCGCGCGCGCGCAGTGGAGACATCGCGCGGCCGGATCGTGCGCGCGCGCCACGCGATCTTGGCCGACACGGGGCCGCGCGCCCTTTTTCACGACCTCGTCGGAGACGAGCACCTGCCCGCGCGCTTCCTCGAGGGGCTCCGGACGTTTCGCTACGGCACCGGGATGTTCAAGGTCGACCTTGCGCTCGACGCGCGCGCGCCGTGGATCGTTGAGCAAGCGGCCGACTGCGGCGTGTACCACCTCACCGGGACGCTGGACACGATGGCGCGCGCAGCATACGAAGGCGCGCACGGACTGCTTCCCGCGGTGCCGCTGCTGATCGTCGGGCAACAGTCGATCGCAGACCCAACGCGCGCGCCGAAAGGCGGCCACACGCTCTGGGTGGAAACCCACGTGCCCCCGGCACCGAAGGGGGACGGCGGCAGCCGGAAGAAGATCGACGGTTGGAAGAGCGCGCGCGAGCCATTCCTCGAGCGGGTGCTCGCGCGCCTCGAGGAGCATGCGCCCGGCCTGCGCGATCACATCGTCGGCTCACACGTTCGCACGCCGGCCGACCTCGAGGAGGCCGACCCGAACCTCGTCGGCGGCGACGTCGGCGGCGGCTCGTCGGCGATCGACCATCAGTTGATCTTCCGGCCGGTCCCCGGGTGGTTCCGGTACCAGACGCCGGTGAAAGGCCTCTATCTCTGCTCCGCGTCGGCGCACCCGGGCGGCGGGGTGCACGGGATGGCCGGTCGCAATGCCGCTGCGCGCGCGCTCAAGGACTCGCACCGGCCGCGCGGGGTCCTCACCACTGCGTCGGGCGCGCGCAGGGTGCCCTCGCGCCCGAGCTAACTCCTTCTTCAAGAACTTCCCAGATTCGGGTTCGGGTCGGCGATCGCTGCGTCCCAGCATCACCACATCCCGCCGAAATCGGGATGAAGATCCCGATGTTCGAGGCAACGATTCGGCATCCTGTTCGTTAGAAGAGCGGAGGATCGGCTGATGAGATCGCGCAACGTTCGCCGTGCTTCGCTCACGTTGGTGGCCGCGGGGCTCCTGTTGGTCGTACCGCTGACGACCGCGTGGGCGGCGGGCTTCGACAGCGTCAGCTCCGTTTCCCCGAACAGGTTGCCTCCCGGAAGCAACAACGCGAACCTGGTCATGAACGGAAGCTTCCTCTTCTCGCCGACGTTCAGCTTCAGCCCCGCGACCGGGATCACCATCAACACGACGACGTCGGGTCCCGGCTCGAGCTACACGGTCAATGTGTCCATCGCCGCCAACGCGCCGACGGGGGCTCGCGACGTGATCGTCACGGACATCGGCGGCAACAGCACGTGCTCCAAGTGTTTCACCGTTTCGCCGCCTCCCACGGTCTCGAGCGTCAGCCCTTCGTCCCTTGCGGCCGGCGGCGACCCGGTCACGTACACGATCACCGGGACGGGATTCTTGCCAAACGCCACGGTCCTGATCTCCAACAACGCCTCGAATGCGATCACGGTCGGAACCGCAACCGTCGGCGGCGGAGGGACGACGATCACCGTTCCGCTCACCGCCGCGTCGACAGCGGTCCTGGGCGCGCGCGACGTGACCGTCATGAACGACGATAACCAGAGTGGCAAATGCTCCGGATGCCTGACCATCTCACCCCCGCCGCACGCGGTCGCCTTCTTCCCGGCGCAGCGCGGCGCCGGTTTGACCGGTCAGGTCGTCGACATCGTGGGTGCGGGCTTCACGCACGGCACGAGCATCGCCTTCTCGGGATCCGGCATCACGCTCAAGTCGCTCTCCTTCCTAAGCAGCACCAACCTGCGGGCAACGATCGACATCGCAGGCGGCGCGGCGCTCGGCGCGCGCGACGTCACGTTCACGAACTCCGACAACGGCGGCCACGGCGTCTGCACCGGATGCTTCTCGATCACCGGGCCGACCTCGGTCGCGATCAGCACGCCTTCGACGATCAACGGAGCCGCGGTCGCAACGTTCAGCCAGCCGGTCAGCGGCGTCTCGTCGAGCAACTCCTTCGTCCGCTTCACCGGACACACCTACAACCTCAACACGACGATCACGTGCGCCGATCCGGACGGCTTCCCGACAAGCTGCTCGACCGGTTTCGTCAAGACGGCTGCGCTGCGCCCGACGTCGCTCATCACCCCCGGCCAGCACTACACCGTCTACATCGCTGCCACCGGGACGCCGCACATCACCGACTTCGGCGGCCTGACGGTCGCCCAGGCATCGCAGGACTTCCGCGGAGGGCTATTCCAGCAAGGCGAGGGAGCGGCAACCAGGTTCACGTGGCGCGTCGTCAAGACGTCGAGCGCCTTCGGCGGCTCCTACGTCGTCGACCATGTCGCCGGTGCATCCGCCTCGTATCGGTTCACCGGGTCGTCGATCACGTGGTACACGAACATCGGCCCGAACTACGGGATCGCCGATCTGTACGTGGACGGCGTCCTGCGCGCGACGGCCAACTCCTACAGCACCAGCACCCACTATCGAGCAGCCTTCACCGTTTCCGGCTTCGCGTACGGCAGGCACACGGTTACGGTGCGCGCGCGCGGCGCGAAAGGATCATCCCACGGGACCGGCACCGACGTCGCCGTCGACGCATTCCGTTCGGGCAGCTCCATCATCGCGTCGCCGGTCTTGTCGTATACGTGGGGCGTCGTGAAGGCATCGTCCGCGTCGGCCGGCGGGTACTCCTGGTCGGACGTGGCCGGCTCGACGGCGTCGTTCACGTTTCGCGGGACCCAAGTCGAATGGGACACGGTGCTCGGCCCTCAGATGGGACGCGCGAAGGTCTACATCGACGGCATCCTCAGACTGTCGGTCGACAACTACTCGGGCACCACGACGTACGGTGTAGCGAAGGCATTCTCGGGGCTCAGCGACGCCGTCCACACGCTGACGATCGTCGTCCAAGGCACGCATCGGTCGTCCTCGCACGGATCGTTCGTCGCGATCGACCGCTGGGTCGTTACCTAGGCCGAGTCTTCTCTAGCCGGCGCCGGCGCGCGCGAACTGGGTCGTGTAGAGATCGGCGTACGTGCCTGGGATCCCGACCAAGTCGTGATGACGTCCGCGCTGGACGATACGGCCGTCTTCGACGACCAGGATCATGTCCGCGTTCACGATGGTGGACAGCCGATGGGCGATCACGATCGACGTGCGCGATTCCAGCGCGGCGGCGAGCGCGCGCTGGATCAGAACCTCGGACTCCGAGTCAAGGTGCGACGTCGCCTCGTCGAGGATCACGATCACGGGCGCTTTCAGCAGGACGCGCGCGATCGCGATGCGCTGTTTCTCACCGCCGGAAAGCCGGTACCCACGCTCCCCCACCACGGTGTTCAGTCCATCGGGAAGTGAGGCGATCAGCTCGTAGATCTGCGCGTCCTTGCACGCCGTGATGATCTGCTCGTCGGTCGCGCTGGGGCGCGCGTACCGAAGGTTGTTGCGGATCGTGTCGTGGAACAGGTGCGGATCCTGTGCGACCACGCCGATCGAGTCGCGCAAGCTCTCCAACGTCACCGCGCGCACGTCGAACCCATCGATGAGGACGGCGCCGCTCGTGACGTCGTACAGACGTGGGATCAGGTTCGACATCGTGGTCTTACCGGCACCCGACGGGCCGACAAGCGCAACCGTCATGCCCGGCTCCGCCACGAAATCGACGCCGTGCAGGACTTCGCCCGACGTCGTTTCTTCGTCGAATGCGCCCCCCATCTCCAGCGATGCGAGGGATACCTCGTTCGCGCGTGGGTACCGGAAGTGGACGTCCCGGAACTCGATACGGCCGAGCGGCGCCTCGATCGGTACGGCGTCCGGCGCGTCGGCGATCGCGTGCGGGAGGTCGAGCACCTCGAACACGCGCTCGAAGCTCACGAAGGACGTCATCAGATCCACGCGGGAGTTCGTCAGCAGCGTCAGCGGCATGTACAGGGCACCGACATAGGCAACGAACGCGACGACGTCTCCGGTGGACATCCGGCCGCTGAGAGCCAGACGTCCGCCGACGTAGATAACGACGGCCGTTCCGACGGCGGACACCAGCGCCAGCGTGACGAACAGGGTCCGGGAATACACGGCGATCTTGACCCCGATGTCGCGCACGCGGCTCGCTCGGCCCGAGAAGGACTCCAGCTCTCGGTCCGGGTGACCGAAGAGCTTCGCGACCATCGCGCCCGAGACGTTGAAGCGCTCTTGCATCGTCGAGTTCATGTCGGCGTTGAGCCCCATCTGCTCGCGCGTGATCCGTTGGAGCCGCTTTCCGACCCTCTTGGAGGGGAAGACGAACGCCGGCAACAGCGCCAAGGCCAGCAGCGTGAGCTCCCAGTTGAGGTAGAGCATCACCGAGATGGTCGTGCCGACGGTGATGAGGCTCGTGACGACGTTGCCGAGCGTCCCCGTCATCGCGGATTGCGCCCCGATCACGTCGTTGTTCAGCCGGCTGATCAGGGCGCCGGTCTGCGTCCGCGTGAAGAACGCCACCGGCATCCGCTGAACATGATCGAAAAGCCGGCTCCGCAGATCGAAGATCAGCCCCTCTCCCACCTTCGACGAAAGGTAGCGCGAGGCCAAACCGATGATCGCGCTGATCACAGCGACCGCGATCCCAGCGACGGCAAGCCAAAGAACGAGCCGCCCGTCTTGGTGTTGTGGTGGAAGCGCCCGGTCGACCAGCGCGCGTAGCAGCAACGGCGGGACGGCCGCGAGGAATCCCGCGCCGACGGTCACGGCGAGGAACCAGAAGATCGCGAACTTGTACTTCGCGGCCAGCTTCAGCGCGCGCGGGATGGTCCCAGGGGCGAGCTTGTACCCCTTCTCGAGCTCATCGCTGCGGCCGTGCCGCATGAGCATCCACGCACCGTTGCCGCCGCCACCGAACATGTCACGAGTATAAGAGCGGGCCGAGGCCGCCGCCGGACCGGTTTAGGCCAAAAGCGCGCTTCTCGGGTACGCGATCTCGGGGTCGGTGACGATGTTGAGCAGGCTCGGGCCCGGGGTCGCCAGCGCGCGCGCGATTGCATCGCCGATTTGCGACGGGTCGTTGACCATCTCTCCGTGCCCGCCGAGCGCGGCCATCACCTGGTCGTAGCGCGTCTCCGGCCGGAGATCGGCCGCAACGTCGTAGCCGTACAGGAACTTCATCGGATGCTTCTCGAGCCCCCAGATCCCGTTGTTGCCGCAAACCAGCGTGACGTTGACGTTGAAGCGCACCAGTGTGTCCCAGTCGGCCAAGCTGAACCCTGCCGCACCGTCGCCGAGCATGACGACCACCTGCCGCTCGGGATAGAGCAGACCGGCTGCGAGCGCATATCCGGCCGAGATCCCGAGGCACCCGTAGGGACCCGGATCGAGCCAGCCGCCCGGCTCGTACACGTCGATGAACTTGCCCGCGTAGGACGCGAAGTCGCCGCCGTCGGCGATCACGATCCCGTCGCGCGCAAGGCGCGGAACGAGCTCGCCGTAGATGCGCGCGGGATGGACCGGCACCGCGTCGCTCTGCAGATCCGCGGTGAACCCGGCGCGCTTCTCCTGCTCGACGCCGCGCAACTCCGCGATCCAGTCGCTTCTATCCTTCTGAGCAGCCTGCGCCAGCGCTTCCAGCGCAGCCGTGAGCGGACCTGCCACCCACGCCGCGGGGTTGGCATGATGGCCGACGTTGTTCGGATCGTCGGCCACGTGGACGACCTTCGCGTCGCCGAAGCTGCCGAAACCGATGCGGAAATCGAGGGCGGTGCCGACTACGAATACGACGTCCGCGTGCGCGAAGCCTTGGCCTCGCGCGGCGCTGAACGCGAGCGGATGATCCGCAGGCACGATGCCCCGGCCCATCCCGTTCATGAACGCCGGCACCTGCAGCGTCTCGATCATCTGACGAGCAGCCTTCTCGGCGCCGTCCGCCCACACGTCGGATCCGATCAGGACGACGGGACGCTCTGCTTCGCCAAGGAGCCGAACCGCTGCGTCGACGTCTCCTTCGAGAGGAGCGTCCCCGTTCCGAACAGCAGTCGGAACCGGAACGTCGGCCCGGCTGAAGAGCGTGTCCATCGGGAAATCGAGGAATGCAGGACCACGATGCCGCCCCGACGCGACGTCGAGCGCGGCGGAGGTTCTCTCGGCGATCTGAGATGGGTCGAACACCGTCTCGGCACGCTTCGTCACCGATGAGAAGATCGGGACGTGATCCATCTCCTGCAAGCTGCCTTGTCCCCAACGCGCTTGCGGCGACCGGCCGCCGAGCATCAGCATCGGCGACCCGTTGAAATGCGCCGACACCACCGCGTTCATGCCGTTGATCACGCCCGGTCCTGCCGTCAGCGCCGCGACCCCGGGGGAGCGCGTCAGCTTGCCGTGCGCTTCGGCCGCGAACGCAGCGGCTTGCTCGTGCCGCACGTCAACGATGCCCATGCCGCGCGTGTGCAGGCCGTCGTAGATCGGAAAGATGTGGCCGCCGGACAGGGTGTAGACGCGGTCGATGCCGTGCGCGCGGATCGC
>Ga0066710_100006972_pt1 | contig 10695 bp, 9 predicted proteins | sample GraSoiAngelo_159_FD_79666 | JGI IMG/M metagenome (GOLD analysis project Ga0066710, IMG submission 79666) | Grasslands soil microbial communities from the Angelo Coastal Reserve, California, USA - 14_1009_16_40cm | ecosystem: Environmental > Terrestrial > Soil > Grasslands | place: USA...
GCCCTTCGGTAACGCGGCGACTTGAATCGTCGAACGCGCCGGGAAATTATGCGTGAAATACTTCGTGTAAACCTCATTCATCCTGGCGAAGTCCGCGAGATTGGTCAGAAACACCGTGCTTTTGACGAGATTGGCGAACGTGAGCTTTTGGTCGTCGAGAATCGCTTTCACGTTCTGCAACACGCGTTCCGTCTGCACTTTGATGTCGCCGGTGATCAGATTGCCGTCTTTGGGATCAATCGGGATTTGGCCGGCGCAGAACAGCATGTCGCCGACGCGCACGGCATGATTGTAAGGGCCGACGGCTGCGGGTGATTTCGCGGGCTTGATGATTTGTTTCGTTGCCATAAATGGCGATGCAAGGTCTATCGGCTTTGTCAGAATGGGTCAAGGCGAGCAAACGAAATCTCCACGATAGCAGGTGAAATGGACTGACTGAAAGGAAGAGTCTCTGAGAGAGGAAGAGTATTTGCAGCCTACGTATTAGGCGCCTGCGACATGGCGACTCAAGCAGGTTTGATGCGGACGATAGGCCTCTGCGGCTTGCGGCGCGCGACTTCCTTGAAACCAGCCTTGTCGTACATGGACTTTGCCCCGAACCACATGTACTCGGCATTGGAGCGAGCAGGTTTGTCGACAGGGTATGCCTCAACCAGCGTGGCGCCCTGCTTTTTGGCATAGGCGACGGCTCCCTTGAGGGCGACACCTGACCCGCGGCGTCGCACGTTCTGAATAAAACATTTCCGTCGAGCTTCATCTCTTTTCGTGGAACCGGTAGTGGTTGCACCTGCTCTAATTGTTTTTCCCCGCGCCGAAAATCTTTTTCTTCCAACGCCACGCGCCGTCAGGTGCGACATCCGAATCGTCCAGGAATTGTTCGGGCACAAGGACGTGGCTATGACGCAAATTCATACGCACGTCATGCAGAAGCCGGGATCCGGGGGTGAGGAGTCCGCTGGATCGTTGACCATGGGAGCGTCGGAGCAGTAGTGCGTTGAAGCGTGGGGCGTTGGCGGAATGACCCAACCCTGACCCCGCCCGAGAGGGGAACCAAATATCCAACATCGAACATCGAACTTGGAGCGGGAAGGACCCACCCCTGACCCCTCCCAGGAGGGGAACGGAACAACCAACAACCAACAACTACCCTTAGATGGGCGCCTCATCCGCCGGCATCCATTCGCGAAAATTCGTGCAATTCATCTCCGTTCGTGTCCAATCTGCGTCGAATCAAACCAACGAAAGACAATGCTATGATGGCCACACAAATTCGGCAGAAGGACGCTCTGTTCTACTTTGTCGCCTATCCTTCCGAGGACCTGTTGACCCGGGTGCGATTCATGAGCCGGTTTTACGACGAGGGCGAAACGATCAAACCGGAGGAGGTGGAAGCGGGGGACGATGTAGCGCAGTTCATTGCCCGCATCGAGCGCAGTGACAAGGCGTTTCAGCGCGCGCTGTCGCAATCCAAAGTGCGCGCGATTCGAAATTTTTACGAGACGGCGATCAGCCAGCCGCCCATCCCCGGAACCGTGCTCCTGTTCACCCCGCAGAAATTGCGCTTCCAAGCTTTGAGCCAGGGAAACAGCGCAGGTCACCTCCAGGAACCGGACGAAAAATTCCTGATCATCGACGGCCAGCACCGCCTGGCCGCCCTGCAGTTCTACGAGCGCACGCATCCCGACGAGGCCAGAAACATTCACGTGCCGTGCGTGATTTTCGACGGGCGCAGCGACGATTTCGCGACGGAGATGTTCGTGATTATCAACTCGACGCCCACCCGCATCAACAAGAGTCATCTGGTGGACCTTTACGAACGCGTGTCGTGGGCGGAGCCGGACCGCCGGTTCGCCGCGCGCGTCGTCGAGATGCTCTACCGCGAGGCCGACAGCCCATTGCGCTATCGGATCAATCGCCTGGGCGGCCGGAGCAAACAGGAGAAATGGATCCTCCAGGCCGAGCTGTTCAACGAAATCCATCGCTGGGTGCGACAGGCTTGGTCGAAGATCGAGAAAGAGGGCACCGACAAACCGGCGGCGGAGCGCTATTATCGCAAGGTGCGAGACTTTCTTAAAGCGGCCGAGAAGGTCTGGGGCGACGCCTGGGGCAATGACAATTACATGGTGACGAAGCCGGTTACGCTCAAAGCGATGATCCGTGTCTGCGCCGATCTCGCCGCGCAGGACGCTGAGCCGGAAGAGCGACGCATCGAACGGTGGCGCGAACAGCTCGCGCCTTGGTCGGACCAGGCGCGCCTCTTCCGCAGCGACGGCTTTTACGAGCGGTTCCCCGCCAAAGGCCAGATCGAACGGGTTGCCCGCATCCATCGCGAACTGGCGCGCGCCGCGGGGGTTCAGGCGCGCGGAAGCCAGCGCAAAGGAGCGTCGAGCGCGGGCGAAGAATGAACGCCACCATCCGCATCGCGCTCATCGGCGACTACAATCCTGAAGTCCCCGTGCATGTCGCCATCCCCCGGGCGCTCGAGCTCGCGGCGAAAGGTTCTGTCCGCGCCGTCGAGTCGGCTTGGATGGCGACGCCGCTGTTCACGACGAAAAGTGACGAGCGGCTGTTGCAGTTCGACGCGATCTGGTGTGTTCCCAACAGCCCCTACGCGAGCATGGAAGGCGCGCTGTGCGCGATCCGCTTTGCCCGTGAATCTGGCCGCCCGTTTCTGGGCACCTGCGGCGGCTTTCAACACGCCGTCATCGAATACGCCCGCAACGCGCTGGGCTTGCACGAAGCGGACCACGCGGAGTCGAACCCGGAAACCGCGCTGCCGCTGATTTCGCGTTTGGCGTGTTCGCTGGCTCGGGCGAAAGGCGCGGTTCGATTGTTGCCGAATTCGCAGCTCGCGCGCATCTACGGCAGGACCGAGATTGCCGAAAACTACCACTGCAACTTTGGCCTGAATCCACGTTTTGAATCGATGTTGAATGACGGGAAGCTGAACATCAGTGGACGGGACGAAAACGGCGAAGTCCGCGCCGTGGAACTGGCCGGCCATCCATTCTTCATCGCAACGCTGTTTCAACCGGAGCAATCGGCGTTCACGGGCGTGGAGCATCCGCTGATCTGCTCCTTCGTGCACGCCGCGGCGCGTTCAAAATGAACAGAATCTTGTCGCTGCCGATTTGTTTCCTGCTGCTCGTCGCCCCTGTTCTCCGCGGGCAAAGCAACACGGACGCCGACCCGCTGCCGATGCTGGTGCACGTGCTCCGCGGGACAGCCGATCCTGAGTTGCAACTCGACATCCTGCGAGGATTGAGCGCGGCGTTCAAAGGCCGTCGGCAGGTCCCGATGCCGAAAGACTGGCAAGCGGTGGAAGCCCAACTCCAAGGCAGCCCCAATGCGGATGTCCGCTCGCTCGCGCAGTCGCTTTCACTCACATTCGGCAACACCGGGGCCCTGGTTACGTTGCGGAAGACCGCGAGCGATCGTTCGGCCGATTTGAACGCGCGCCGCACGGCGTTGAACTCGCTGCTCGACATCAAAGACGCCCGATTGCCACCCCTGCTGCAACAGTTGCTCAACGACGCCTACCTCCGCGGCGCATCGGTTCGGGGGCTGGCCGCGTATGACGATCCGAAAACGCCGGCGGCGATTCTGGCGGTTTACAATTCTCTGGATGATTCGGAAAAGCGCGACGCGCTCAACACGCTCGCCTCTCGCGCGGCCTTCGCGGAGCCAATGTTGGCCGCAATAGCGCGGGGAACAATTCCCCGCAACGCGCTGACGGCCGAGATCATCCGCCAGTTGCGCAATTTGAAGAATGCTGGCATCGACGCTGAGTTGCAGAAAGTTTATGGCGTGATTCGCGAGAGCAGCGCAGACAAGCAAAAGGAGATCGAACGCTACAAACGAATCTATCGGGCTGGCGGCTCGCAACCGGGCGACGCCCCGCGCGGTCGCGCCGTCTTCGCGCGTGTTTGCCAGCAATGCCACACACTATTTGAGGTCGGCGGCAAAGTCGGGCCCGACCTGACCGGGTCGAACCGCGCCGACCTCGATTACATCCTGCAGAACATTATTGACCCGAACGCGGTCATCCCGAACGACTATCGCGCTTCGACGGCGGAAATGAAGGACGGCCGCAGCATCACTGGCCTCGTGAAACAGCAGGACGACAAATCAGTGACCCTGATCACACAGAACGAGACACTCACCCTTCCCCGCAACGAAATTCAGTCGCTGCAACAAAGCGAGCTTTCGATGATGCCGGAAGGTTTGCTCGCGCCGCTGGCCGACCAGGAAGCGCGCGACTTGCTCTATTACCTGAGCCGCCCCGGCCAGGTGCCGCTGCCCGGTGAACCGAAAGGCAATTAAAATTGAACCATTCGGTGGAGCAATGCATCCAATGATCCGACTAGCCTCTGGATTGAGCGGCGATGTTTCATCGGTCCGCTTGGCGAAGGATTTTGAGTGAGCGCAAAGGGTATCTTGCTCGCCACGTTGCTGACGCTGCTTGGATTGGCTGCCGGGATTCTCATTGGCCGCCAATCCAATCAGCCCCACCCGGCGGTGTCCAATGCAGCCCCGCAAGCCACGGCTCCCAAGTCAAACGCCGTGCCCAGCCCCAAGCTATCGGCAACCAGAAAACCCGCTCCGAGACCGACAGAATCGGCGCCGTCAACAACCGTTGACCCGTCGAAGATAATGACGCTTGAAGAGGCCGCCGCAGCCATCCAGGTGGCGCTGGCGGAAAATAACAGATCCGCACGCTACAGATCCCTCCAGAGGATTCCGAGTGCAGTCGCGATAGGTGACATTCCGAAGGCCCTCGCGCTGGCCGATGCTATTCCCTATCGCGACCTCAGGGCCAACTTCGTTTCGATTCTCATCTCGCGCTGGGCAGAGTTGGACCCGGTGGCCGCGATGACTTACGCCCAACGCCTCACCCAGGTTCAAGAGCGCGACCAGGCCGTCGTCAGCGCGTTGCGCGTCTGGGCGAAACACGATGCCGCGGCCGCCATTGCCTGGTTCCAACAGCTCCCTCCAGGCGCGTTGCGGAACCAGGCAACGTGGAATATCGTTTCAGCGCTTGCCCAGGAAAACCCGCGAGGCGCTCTGGATCTGGTGCAGAGCCTGCCCGCCGGCTTTAGCAAGCAGAATCTCTACGACAACATTTTCAACCAATGGGCCAACAATGACCCCGCCGCGGCCGCGGCCGGCGCGCTCGAAGTCAAACCGGGTTCGCACCGTGAAAACCTCTTTCGAAACATCGCTTCACAGTGGGCGGCCAAGGACCCGGACGCCGCCACGGCTTGGGCCAAGGGTCTGCCCGACGGCAACGGCAAAAGCTCGGCGCTGCAAGGCCTGGTCCCTGGATTGGCCTATCATTCCGATCCCAAGCGCGCCGCCGAATTTGCGATGTCGCTGCCGGCGGGACCAGGGCGTGACCAAGCGATCAGCGAAGCGGCATCGGCATGGGGCAACAGGGATTTGAAAGAGGCCATTGCCTGGGTACAGCAATTGCCGGATGGGCTGTCGAAGCAAAATGCGCTCAACACGATGAGCTGGCAATGGGCGCAGAACGACCCAAAGGCGGCCGCCGATTATGCGCAAACCCTGCCACCAGGCACGGCCCAAAATAATTTGCTCGGCAGCGTCGCCAATCAGTGGGCGCAAACCGACCCGCAGGTGGCTCTGGCGTGGGCGTCCAATCTTCCAGCGGGCCAGGGACGGAATAACGCGTTGCAGAGTGTGTTGAGTTCCTGGTCGCAGACCGACCCGCCCGGCGCCGCCGCTTACGCTCTGACGCTGCCGGCCGGCCAGGCCAAAAACCAGACGCTGTCCAACATTGCCAGCCAGTGGGCGCAGATGGATGCGGAAGCGGCCGCCGCGTGGGTCAAAAGCCTGCCCGCCGGCCCCGGTCAGCGCGATGCGCTTCGCAACGTGATCTATCCATTGCTCAACTCGGACCCGAAAGCCGCTGCCGAGTTGGTCCGGTCACTTCCGCCCGGGCAGACCCAGACGGAAATGATTGGTCAGATCGCTTCGCACCTCGCCAACTCCGATATGTCGTCAGCCATCGGCTGGATTCAGCAGTTGCCCGACGGCAGGGCCAGGGAACAGGCGTTGCAAACCATCAGTTCGCAATGGGCGACAAGCGATCCGCAAGGCGCGGCGGAATTTGCCAAAGATCTGCCGCCCGGCAATGCGCGCAACAATTTCATGAACAACGTCGCCTCTCAATGGGCGAACAACGATCCAAAGGCAGCGCTTGCGTGGGCCGGAAACCTCACGGCGGGACCGGAACGCGATCAGGCCTACGGAGCCATCACTTCGAGCTGGGCGCAGCACGCGCCGCGGGACGCCGCCAATTTCGTGGTGGGCCTGCCACCCGGCGAAGGCCGGAGCCGCGCGGCGCTCGCGGTCATTTCCTCCTGGTCGAATTCTGATCCGCAGTCGGCCGCGGCCTGGGCGGGCGCGTTTCCCGAAGGCAGCCTGCGTGACAACGCGCTGGAAACGGTCGCGCGCCAGTGGGGGCAGAACGATCCCACCGGCGCGGCCAACTGGCTGACCGGGCTTCCCGCCGGGCGTTCGCGCGATGCTGCCGTCAACTCGTTTGTCGGAAACACGGCCTGGCAATATCCGGAATTCGCGGCGCAATGGGTCGGCAGTATTGGCGATGAACAAATGCGCTTCAATCAAATGGAAAACATTGCGCGCAGTTGGATGAATGTGGATGAAAATGCCGCGCGCGCCTGGATTGCGCAATCGCCGTTGCCGGATGAGCGGAAGAAACAATTCCTGGGCCGCGCGCCGTGAAACAGCCGGCGCACCGTATCTCAGTTTTTTTGGGAGCGCGGAATTCATTCCGCCAGATCGTCGGATCGGTCCTACGCGCCGGCGTTCCGCTACCTATGTCAGAGACTCTGCTACAACGCAGCGCCACGAGGCCGCAACGAAATCGTTTTCGTCCTCCTTCTCGTCCGCGTCCTCGACAGCCCTGTTTTTGATTACGAAAACAAGAAGCGACACCTTTCCGACACCTTTCCCGGTGTGATAATCTAAAGCTTGCTATGAAACCCGAAACGATCAGAAGTGCAATTATCACAGGCTGGGGAAGAGTCGCGAGGCCGGTTGGCACGGAGACTGGACTCGCGTACGAAGCTCCTGAGGTCGAGCCTGTGATTCGTGAATCTGACTATTTGGCCTTCGCAAAACAGTTGCGCAGATTCGACAAGCATTATTTATTCTGCTACTTGACGATCGATTATGCATGTTATTTATGCGGCAGCTACATGCTCTTCGGGCTTTCGGAATGGTACGAAAAGGCTACGGATCAGCGAGATCTTTCCGACCCGCTAGCCGAGAACCTTTTCTACTTCTTGACTGGACAGCGGTGGCCAATCGAGGAGCTCAGAATCCACTTGTCTGAGGAGCAGATTTGCGTTGTTTACGGCTTTCTGACCCTGTTCGCAGATCTAGTTTTGGCATCAGGTCTTCTGTGCATGACGAAGGAGCGATTTCCTCAAGCGCTGGAAGCTTGGTGCCTTTAGGTGTCGGAATCACACCTATACATCTGGATGCAAAACCTAACAATGCTCCTCTCCCCTCGCGCGAAGAATTCGGCGGAGCAGAGCGAGTTGTTTAAATAAGCGGGACTGACCCCTGACTTGTGATTGCTCTGAACAGCCTGCTCGGTTTGATCGCTTCGCTGCCTTTGGCCTCTGCCGAGAACTGGCCCGGCTGGCGCGGACCACGCGGGGACGGCACCAGCCTGGAAACCAACGCGCCGATCCACTGGAGTGCGACCAGCAACCTGGTCTGGACCGCCGAGATTCCCGGGGACGGCCACGCTTCGCCGATTGTGTGGGGTGACCGCGTCTTCACGGTTAGCGTCCGCCTGGACCGACAGGACCGGGTTTTGCTCTGTCTTGACCGAGGGACCGGACAAATTCTCTGGCACAAGACCGTGCTGCAATCGCCCCTGGAGAAAAAACATTCACTGAACAGTTACGCCTCCAACACGCCGGCGACCGATGGCGAACAGGTTTACGTCGCATTTCTTGACCGGCAGGAAATGGTCGTGGCGGCCTACGATTTCGGTGGAAACCAAAAATGGCTGGTCCGGCCCGGACCGTTTGCGAGCATGCACGGGTTTTGCAGCTCGCCGATTCTGTTCAAAGACATGGTCGTGCTTAACGGCGACCACAACGGCGAATCCTACCTCGTGGCGTTGTCCCGCGCGAAGGGTAAAGCGCTTTGGAAAACGCCACGCCAGAATCGCACCCGCAGCTACTGCGTTCCCCTCATTCGCGAACTGGCTGGCCGGACCCAAATGGTTTTGTCCGGCGACAAATGCGTGGCCAGCTACGATCCGAACAACGGTAAACAGCACTGGATCATCGACGGACCAACCGACCAGTTTGTGGCCTCGCCCGTTTACAGCGCGCGGACCGGGTTGCTCTACATCACGGGCGGCTTTCCCGACCACCACATCCTCGCCATCAAACCCGATGGCCACGGCGACGTGACGCAGACGCACATCGTCTGGCGAACGATCAAGGGTGTCGCCTACGTGCCGTCGCCGATCATTGCGGGCGATTATTTCCTGATCGTTTCCGATTCAGGCGTTGCGCACTGTTTTGAAGCGGGGACCGGAAATTTGCTATGGCAGGAACGGATGGGCGAGCACCACGCCTCCCTCGTGTCCGCTGGCGGGCTGGTGTATTTTCTCAACGACGACGGCGTGACGCACGTCGTGAAACCGGGCGCGGAATTTCAACTCATCGCCAAAAACGAGCTGGGCGAGAAGTGTTTTGCATCACCGGCAATCAGTGAGGGCCGAATCTTCATTCGGAGCGACAAACATCTCTTCTGTATCGGCCAACGAAGGCAGTGAATCCGTCTGCTGCTTAGAGCCTGCTTTGAAAATGGGTGGCGCGGGCGACTCGCCCGCCCCCGTCGGCGACCCGCCGAGTATCTGTTTAGCGTGGTAGAACTCGGCGCGCTGCGACGAGTAGCGCCGCGTCCAGCGGCGCAACGGCTTCCCGCAAATCGAGCGGCCCGTGCGAGCCGTTCCGCCGCTGCAGGCGGCGGGGTTGTCGCAGCGCGACAACCGCTACCGCTAAACAGATACCCCGCCGACCGAACTGCCGCGAGCAACGTTGCGAAAAGGCCGTGTCCTTTAGCTCCTTCAGAATGGCTGCGCGGGCGGATTCCGAATGTGCTTTCTGTGATTCCTGCCTGATGCAGCGACAAAGATTTCGAGGGAAAAGGCACTCCCGTGCGTAAAGCGTAATGAGAACGGCGAAACGAACACGGAACAGAAAGTTTAAACAAATGAAGAAAATGAAGCGACTGATACAGGCAACTATGTTGGCGTTGATGGTGGGCTTATCAGCCTTGGCGCACGCGGCAGATGCAGAGGCTAAACCCGCGGGCAGCGGCCTATTCGATCTTTCCTTCGCTGGCGGCACACCGCAGAAACTTGTAAGCGAAATGGAAAAAGCCAGCGGATTGAAGCTGAACGTCTTGATTCCCCCCGAACTGGCGGACGTCAGAATGCAGCCCATGGAACTGCGCTCAGTTTACGTCGAGGATGTCCTTGATTCATTGAATAGGCTCTCGCCAGACTCTGTGCGATGGATTCGGTCCGCCGTTTCTGCCGGGGGAAAGTCACAGGTCTGGGTACTGGCTCGCGCGCCAGATAATCGAAAGACGCAAGCGTTCTATGTCGGCCACCTGCTGAACAAGTTCAAGATCGGCGACATCACCACCGCCGTACAAACGACCTGGCAATTAGGCGGGAAGGACGCCAGGACGGAATTGAAGTATCATCAGGATACCCAACTGCTCATCGCGCTGGGCAGTCCGGAGCAGCTCATTACGGCGGCGGAAGTTCTCGCGCAACTGAAGCTGGCGATCGAGCCGGTTCGAATTTCGCCGGAGAAAACGAATGACGCTAAAAGTGCCGATGATAAGAAAAGCAAGTCCGCCGCCCAGCCATGAAGGGGAGCGATGCCGTCGCGCCGACCAGCCGCCGAGCTTGACCTTGCCCTCCCGGATATGATCCGGGAGGGTCTTGGCAGTTGGTCGGGACAGGAACCCGTCATGGGCGACAAGATAATTCCTCTGCCGAATGAAGACGCCGAGCGCATCCGCGGCATGACGGTGCGCATGGCGAACGGTGAGGAGACAGCGTTCAAAGAATTCTACGAAGGCTACTGCGACCGCCTTTTCCGATATCTGCTTCTGCTGACCCGTGGCAACGAAGATCTCGCCCGCGACCTGCTTCAGACAACGATGACCAAAGTTGTGCGCAGCCAACGCGAGTTCAGAGATGAAGCCCACCTTTGGAATTGGCTCGCGGCCATCGCGAGGAACAGCTTTATTGATTCCCTCCGTCGGGCTCAACGGGCACCTCAACTCGTGCCACTGCTGCCGGACGACGCGCCCGAGACGCCGATGGTCCCGGCTGATGAGTCAGACGGGCCGCTGTTCGATGCATTGGATCGTTGCCTCATCGAACTGGAGGCCGATGAGCAAGCGTTGATTGAAGCGTTCTATTTCAAAGGCGGCAGCCACCATTCCGTGGCCGAGCAGCAGAACACGACACCCAAGGCAGTGGAGTCCAAACTCGCGCGTCTCCGCCAAAAGCTGCGCACGGCCATCCTTAAGCGATTGCGTTATGAAAACGACTGAGAAAGACAAACTCCTCAACGATGTGTTGCACGACGAAGGTTACGC